>JAAUXT010044573.1_pt1 | contig 14640 bp, 14 predicted proteins | sample 7278171 | NCBI WGS metagenome assembly JAAUXT01 (sample SAMN14350112, study PRJNA611818) | marine sediment metagenome | isolation source: surface marine sediment (1.8m) | place: French Polynesia: Moorea | collected 2018-08 | reverse complement strand
TTCCTAATCTGGTCATTGCCCAGTCCTAGGACCACATGCCAACTTCTTAATCTGGTCATTGTCCAGTCCTAAAACAACAAAATTTTGTCTAGGACCACACAATGACCAGTCGCTGTTCAGTCCTAGGCCGTTGTTGTGTGGTCCTAAAATTTCAGGACCACACAAAGACGTCGGAGAAATAGTACGGTCGTGGTCTGGTCCTGAGACACCGGGTCTCCCGGGAGGAGGAACGTCTGGCGCAGGAAGCCCATCACGCTCCCCCAGCCCGAGCCCGTGCCTGCGCATGACGTTGCCACGCTGCCGCTGATTAGTGCGAGCGCAGCCTCCGTCACACCAGACGCGTCACGCGTTGCACATCCATGAGCACCGCGACAGATTTGACACCAGCGCCCAGGACAAGGACACAACGGAAAACGCGTCCAGTGTGCAGGTCCTGGGATGCATCTGCCAATGCACCACCTCGCTTTCGGTCATTCCTGTGGCTCAGCATGCACTGGTGCTGCAAACCTGAGAACTTCAGCCATTCAACGAACACCAAGGTTGGGAGTTGTTTTATCACACCCACATTCCCGCCACTGTGAACTCAGCCTGAGACCCGTTTCACCCGTTGTGTTCTTGTGACATGACAAGTACGACAAGGCAGAGCCCATGGACCAACGCAGGGATGCAGGGAGGCAACACCCAGAGACTTGCTTGGTGACGCGGCACCCACAGATTTGAGCATGTCCGCACGCATGACGCGTCCACTGTGAACCCGACCTCGGATTTCCGTCTCTGCAGGTGCAGTAATTCAGTATTAAGTCTCCCCGGGCCCCGGCAGCTACATTAAGCTTTCATCGCTCGCTCCGGGACAAATCCACCGCACCGGCAGCGATAACGTGCGCAAATTACTGCGCACAAATCTGGAGCGAAGTCCGCTCCGGCTGCGCAGTCAGATGCAGCGGGAGGCTCCGGGTGTGGGCGGGGACCCCGACCCCGAAGGAGGCGTGGGTCCTGTCAAGGGTGTGTTCAAGCCAAACACATGTTTGTGCAAAGTGGGCAGGGGTGGGTGAATTCCTGTTTCGGGAATCGTCCACACCCACTCCCTGGACTCGCCCCGGAGTGGACAGTTAATACGAGATGCTTTGTGTTCGAAGACTGTTCTCTTCTTCCAGAGACTGGAGATCGAACGAAATAGAGCGAGCGGGAGGACAGACAGACAGACAGAAACACACACACACACACACACACACTCACACCGTATGCACGCACTCAAACAGACTGTGCGCACGAGAGAAGGACAGACAAACACGCAGAGAGACACAGAAACAGAAAGAAATAGAAGCCTCGCTGGCCTACACAGCGAGTCGTTTACAAAAGCAGAAACGGGAACGTGATAACAGCGCAGCAGATAGCCGTCCGAACCGCTATTTCTCCATCACTATTAATGCATCTAAATGGTGCGAGCGGCCGGGGGCCTGATCCCGACCATATTCAATTATCCTCGGCGTGCAGAGATTCCATCCTGGTCACACAGACGGGTGGCTGCTGCTCTCGCCCTCGCCGAACAGTTACACGGATGGACTCAACGCTGGATGCCTCACGCTACCTCACCGACCAGGGGCCACCACTGCAAAGCCTTTCCCACATATTTTGCCCCCTCCCCCATTCTTGCAATGTAAACGCTGACAAGACATTGCACTGGTCTCCTCCCTGGCGGGATCGGGTCCACCCTTGTGCATCCACCCTGTGCCTCCCCCCCCCCCCTGGTCGTCAGCCCTGTCGGCTCGACAACCAGCCCAGTCTGCGTTTGTGTGTGTGCATGAGAGAGAGAGAGAGAAAGAGAGAGAGAGAGAGAGAGAGAGACTTTTTCCACGGACGGAAAATCAAATGCGCAATTCAAGGACTCATCGTATTTTCATCACACGAAAATAATCTGGTTGAGCATTCAACAGTGTGACACTGGATAAGTGGTGTGCGCCACTGCTGAACAAGGCATGGGCGCTGGGTCAATCAATACACGTGCACACACCCAGTGTGAACCCGGCCGCAACCTGCTGTCACTGCAGCTCTGCTCAGCTTCACGAGATCACAGGAGACAATCAGATCCATGCCCCATCCAGGTCCTCCTCCCCTGCTGAGACAGATGGACGTGTCTGAGTCTCCGTGTCGAGGAAGCTCACACATTGTAGCAGAAACAGGAATGGCGGGCTATCCTGACTGCATCACGGGGGCTTTGGGGAACAATCCATTTCAATCAGGCAGACCTGGGACCGGAGTGCGCAGGAATTCGTGCAGTTGCCCGCTGCATGGAACTGGGGCAATTTCACACCAGACGCGCCACGCTTTGAGTCTATGGATCCACCAATGGATGTTGCATTGCACGCGCTGAGCAAAACCACCGTTGTCTGAAATGACGTCCATCTCAGTTTGTCCCGGACGTCGGTAGAGCGGTGGTGGGTCTCGAATTGACATGCACCTGGCGTCAGTGCATGGTTAACAAAGGAACTGGGTGAAGCAACGTTGGACCCACGTCTCCAACGAGCAAACGGCGAGCACAATTGTTGGGGTCAACTCAGTCGACAGCCTTTGTGGGGTGGCGCCCTGGAGCCGTCCTCTGGAGATGCCTCTGCTGAGCTCAGAATCTCCAAATTCCGGGAGACAGGAGATGGGCATCAACACCAGAGACCACGAACCCACGGAACACGGAACACTGTGTCCCCTTGGTGGGACGGGTGGTGGGCTGCAGACCAGAAGGTCCCCTAAAACCATTCACTCACACATCAGCCCAATGACCTGAACCACAACAGCGAAGAGTATCTGGCCGAACTCACAGTAGATTTCCTCACCGTTCCATGAAACCAGGACCTGCGTCAACTCAGCAGCGACGCAGCGCCCATTGGTTTTGCAGCGGCACGCGACCCTGGCGCATCCAGTGTGGGACAGGCTTGAGGACGCCTGACCAGCCCTCGCTGTGCACCTGACCTCGGACATTAGTCGCGGCGGCCCGCACGCTGATGGGATTGCCCCGGATTCGCCGCCATCAGCTGTTTATTGCCGCAGCTGTGGCGGGAGAGGCGCGGCGGGCAGCGAAAGGTCAAATGTGAACAAACTCGTCGGGTGAGGCGCCTTGATTGAGACATATGACGCCCATGCAATACCGGATTCGTCACGCGATGCGTCTCCGGCACCAGACTATTGCAACGTGTCCCTTTCTCCACGCCTCAACAGGGTCACAACGCACCCAGTGTGAAACAGGCCTGACCTGAAGCGTTGAACATCATCTCTCACAGTAAATAAGCACTTCAGTTGCGGCGCGATACGGGCCTTGTTTGCATACCTCATTTCCAGCACGTCTGGCCCGTTTCCCGCGGACGGGGCCGCTGCGCTAAGCGACGGGAATCGAGCTCGGGGGACCCGCAGCGCAAACACCGCGGTCAATAGCACAACACGGACAGGGCCGCTGCACCGAGACCCAGCACCTCGTTACAGGAACACGGTTCTGCGGAATGGACTCACACTTCAACGGACGCGGGACGCTAGCGAAGCGGGCTCCATCCAGGGGTCTCACCTGTGTACCTCTCTCTGATGCTGTGGCTGGTGCAGGGGAGCCCGAGCCCAAAGGGAACGATCTCTTCTGCAAGAGTGCTTGATCGTATTTGGTGCTTCAGAGCTATCAGAGAGGCGGCCGGCTTCTCGTGGCTCCACCGGAATCCACCAAGCGACAAACACTGGTACACTACCAGAGAAGCGTTGTGGCGGATTCACGTCTTGCATTGCAAGCACTGAGATGAACAATGAAGTTCTCCACGGTCTCAAAGTTTTGAGGATCCAAGGTTCTGAGAGGTTCCAGAATTCAAGACTCAATGTTCTGATAAGTCCAGGATTCAGGACTCTCGGTTCTGGAAGTTTCTTGGGGTCAGTATCGAAGGCTCTGGAAGGGTTAGTGGTCAGAACCGTGGTTCTCGCAGGTTCCAGGAGTCAGAACTGTGTGTTCTAGAAGGTTATTGGGACCAGGACCTTTGTCTCTGCAATTCGGAGAAAAGGGTGTGGTTTCTGAAGTTAGAATTTTCGTTACTCAGGGTTCTGCACTTTGAGGTCCAAGGCTTGCACACCCAAGGCTCAGGTTTGGAGAACGAAAGTTTCGTTCTTTGTTCCTGGTGTGGACAGAATTTGCATGATTCCCAGTGCATCCCCGTCAGGCCTCAGCGCCTGTGTTTGTAACCTGTAATACTCGCGGGAGCAGAAGGAACGACACCCATACATCACGGGAAGCAAACCGCGCACACAGGGGATAGGGACATCCATGATGCATGAGGTCTGCTCCACGCTGCGTGCGTCGTGCGTCGTGCGTTGCTTCCGTGTTCACGTCAATGGAGGCTGTGTCGTCGTCCGTCGCAACGCAGTCTCCGTTGGCTGTTACATGGGACGGAACACACGACGCGTCCACTGTGAAACAGGCCAGAGCGGTGAGTGCAGCATGATTGAAGGAAGGCATCTCGCATCAAGTGTGAACCAGGTAGGAGGTAACACGTCACAGCTGTGGATGATCCCAACTCATGGTTTCCCGATTCCTCCCATCTTCTACAACCGCTCAGGCTGGTGTGTGTGTGTGTGTGTGTGTGTGTGGGGGGGGTGATGGTCGTGTGAGTGTCCGAGTCTTGTCGCCTGGCCTCGGGAGGGAGCCAAGCACTCCACTAAAAACCTCCTCTCGGCGTTCGCTCATAAATTTCCCCGAAACAGAACCCATCACTTTGTCTGCAGTGGAGAATCGCATTCCACGGCTAAAAATATTCTGCGCATTAAAAATTTAACAGCAATGTTCCAAAGGCTGTCATGCATAAATTTCAACATTATCAACAACAAAAGGCACAATGTGTTCGACCAGCAGATACATTCAATTTTCAATTGCCCTCAACAGAGCACAGACAATGGTGAGTCAACGGCTGTCAAACGAGCAGTGCAGCTGTCAAAACGAACATATCCGCACAATGCGCACGTTCGGAGCCAATTCAATTTATGGCTCGACAGGACTGCAGCTGGGCTGGAGTCTGTTCCGCACTGAAGCCTGCTTCACAGTGCTGGGGCCTCAGCATCCAGTCTTGCGTCGCTGTGAAAGCCAGCAGCCTGTGACCCGTCTTGATTTCGTGCGAGACATCGCGAAGTTCTTGTGCGTTTTGCTGGTCAATTCTGTTTCGCACATGGGGAGCCGCACATGGACATCCTGGTGTACCTCCAAACACAGGTCAGAAACACAAACACCTGTTGTGCCACAGTCGAACGCAAAGCTGCCACTGTATCCCATCGGCTGTTGCATTTCACTCACACGAGGACCTCACAGGAAAAGCTTCCAAACACAATCTTGAAAATAACTTTCACATCCTGACAACGGAAACACAGACAACGGCGCTCGATCACAGAAGCGAAAAAAGCGCAACTCCGCGATGTTGTCAGCAGAAAATTAATGAAGCGACTTGTTTTTGCCCATTTGGGACATGTGAGCGAAGAATTGAATTTTTACAACTGACTTCCAATTTCCCACGAGTTTGATTGTTGACAACTTTATCCATTGTACGAGATATTACTTGCTTGAGTAATTTCTTCATTGCCGTATTCCTAATGGCACATACCGAGGGTTTTCAACCAAGCACAAGAGGAGCCCAACCGAATGACAACCCGACAGAAGACGCACAGACGCAAAGGAACATCAAGAGAATTTCCAATCTCCTGTCACTTGGCTTTTCGCAGGGCGACAGAACGACGGAGCCCTTTTTTGTAAGAAGGTAGTTCCGACAAGGCTCTCGTGCCTACCCACAAGTACCATACGCCTCGCACTCGCCTGCCTCCGCCATTGCAAAAGCAACGCACGTACAGTGGGCACATGGGACTCTGCAACAACTGCCTTTTGTATCAAATTCACTTCAGCAAAACACCTCCACTCAGACTGTACTGGAGCAAAATGAGGCACAATTTCCTGCGTGATGAGCCGGTGAAGGAACAACGATGAAGCCGCCTCGGGTCGCGGTCACACGGGAGGCGTGCCGGCGACGCAGCGCCCATTGACTTGTTTCGAGCGTCACACGCGTGCACGGACGCTCCGTCCACAAGAAATGACAAAACTTCCGTGACATGACTTGTGCAGGGACGCAAGAATGGATTGTTCTCAGGCCCGTTTCAAACTGAATGTGTCACCTGCAAAGTCCCTGGAGCCGTGGACGGTCACTGCGTCGTCTCCAACCCCGCAGCACGTCTGTTCGCGTGCACATAGGCACAACGCATGACGCACCCAGAGTGAGCCTGGTCTCATAGCAGATGTGCACGTGGTGCTCCAGGGGTGCTGCAGGTGCTCTGCACCGTGTGTGAGCGACGAGGCAGAAAATGAGCGATCTCCCGTGTGGACCCGAGGCCTGTAACTCTGTCATGGACCTGAGTCTAGTGAGTGAACCAAACGGACCCGAGGTCTCTAACTCAGCCACAGCGCCCCCGCTGTTCCGCTGAAGGGCCAGTCGTGTGGTTGTGGCCCCGGTCTGCGGCGTTGAAGAAGCTCCTCTGGTGGTTAAAGTTCGGGAACTTTTGGATGTTGTGGAAACAAGTTCGTCAAGGGCCTGACAAGACCATCACAGTGAAGGCAGAGGCTTTAGTTCCTTGTACTCTTGGGGTGTGCAAGTCACGATTGAACAGATGGGGTGAAGTGATTCCCAGTCAACCAGCCAAGGGGATCTGTGGATACCTTCTTCCCTTGCTACGAAACAGGTTGCACACGCACAATTGACGCGCGCACCACGCCAACCTGCCGGCCAGCAGATGAGCGTTGAATCCCTGCACTTCACTTGAATAGGGACCCAAAGCATGACGCACCCACTGGAAATCAGGCCTGAGCCAATCTGACTTCATCACTGAGGAGTACGCACGTCAGCGGTGTCGGGTTTCTCAAACCGCCTCCGCTTCTCTCCGCCCGAACCAACAGGACCCAGCGAGTTGAGCTGCATTCAAAGCGGAAGCCTACTTACTACCTATCGTCGTTTCACGTGGAACGGCGTCGAGCGAAAAATAAGTCACCACCCAACGTTTTGGTGCTGCTACAATGTAGCGGAACTTCGTGATTGGAGCAATGCGGCTTTGGAGCTTCACATTTGATGCAAGACTCTGAAATCGGCGCTTTGCACTGACCTGGCAGGAATGCCATGCAGGTCGCATCCAATGCAAAAATGACTGACGTGACTTTGCCCTGCGTGGCCTCAGTTGGACTGAGACGCAGCGCCCTTCGTCTAGCACGGTGACGCAACGCGTGACGTGTGGCCGGAGTCTGGACAGGCAGCTGGAGCCTTGTTGGAGGTCCTCAATCAACAAATAACATTTCCCAAAGAAGCAGAGTCACGCGAGACCAGCACGCTATCTCCACATTCCTCGTACCTCTGAAGCTGAACTCATCGCAGTGATGTTGCAGGTTTGTTCACCTGGATGTCGACAGATCTTTCTCACGGTATATTTCTGGGATGGTCCTGCAGTCTCCTTTGGTCTTTTGTGAAGAGAAATGGTTCAAGGCTTGTTTCGCAATGTTCACACTCAATGTTGCGTTCCTCAGCACGTCAAAAGGCGCCGCTCTGCATGTCAGCGATGACACAACGTCAAGAGACTTGCAGACTTGCGCAGGGACGCATCGAGGACGAAACAGGCATCAAGGCCCCTCGTGTGGGACAGCCTTCCCTGCTGCACGACAGACCCTGGGGATACGAGCCGAACTAAACATGCCATTTATGCAGCAGCGCAGGCCCCCCAGGGGACAGCGCCTCCTCACGTAATGCAGACTGTCAACGGCGGTGTTCTTCAGAATCTCTCTCGTCTGTGGAGATACCTGTCACCCAGGGAGCTATCTAATCCTGCACAAAGAAGCAGCATAACGTTGCCATGGCCGACACCCGACCCTCTCCCGGATAGAGATGCACAGAACGTCTGAAAACAGGTGCGTCTCTTCTGCAAACAGCACGGAAAATACAGTCAGCTGCAGTTAAAGCTTGCTCCACTGACAAAGCAGACCACAACACGATCTCAACAACGAGGATGAAATCTGAAGGTGACGGTGTGTCATGGCGTCTTGTGGACGTGAACCCATCATCGGACGCTCTGTGCGATTCCAGCCTCTCTGTGGGCAGTGAGAGGCCTGATGCACTGAAGTGGATGCGTCAAGCTTGGCGTTCCGATACAGTCCTTCGGTGATGAGTTGTAACCGAGAACAGAAACCGAGCGTACGACAATGGCCCAGCAGTTACAGGCAGCAGTCACAGTTCGCCCCCTCGACTCTCTTCGTGCGCTTCGAGTCGTTTCAGGAAGGCCGTGTACGATTTCCAACATGTACTACATGGCGCGTGGGCGTACACGCATGTTTCCCTGAAGTGACCACAGCAACAGTGAACGCGAAGCGATATTTGAGACGCCAGTCTCGGAATGGAGCTGCGCGAGTCACGACAATCCGGATAAATATCGCCTCTTAAAAGAAGACACAGGATACAGGGTATGTCCGTCTTTCTCGACGTCAACACAGACACTTAGTGCAGGACACAACGCATGACAGAAACTCGTTTGTCTGAGTAAGAACCTGTCAGGGATGACAGACAGCACTGTGTCCCGCGTCCAGAGTGTTCGCGATCACAGCCTTCCCGGTGTCAGGGTTTGAAATGGCAAGCGGTATGAAATGGCCCCAGTCAAATCACACTGTAACCATGAAGCATTGACACAGCTGGTGTGGCGTGGACGGCCAGTGAGCACCTGCCTGTGTTGAAATTCACCACCCAGGAAGTGTATCTTGCACCGAGGCATATTTTGACATTTTCCACCGTTCACGGGCCTCCCTCGGGTCCCCCTGCATGGTCTGTATGTCGCTGCGCGCCGCCCCCTGTATTGACAGAGCAATTAGAAGCCTCATCACAATACATCATTGTCTTTGAAGCGCGGCGCCTGCAGCTCTGTACCGCGGCTCTGCACCGCGGGCCGCGTCCACTGGGAACCACAAACCGCACAGGGAAGCCTGCCGCACGCAACGTGCACGTCATGGGTCCGGTCTCCACCTGGAGGTCCGCCCACCTGACCGCCCAAAACAAAACGTCACACAGAGTGCCGAATCTCACCACGGGCAACACGTCCAAGATGAGCTGAAGCGAGCATTTGAGGGATTGCCCCTTGTCAAGGGAAGTGCAGGCAGAGGCATAAGGGCAGCATCAAACGCAAGTCAAGATTAGATGCACATCAAAACCTCCACGCCACACCGGGTCCTCGGATCCGCTGCAGGTGTGGAACACTCGAGTGAAGGAGGCGCCGCCGGAACGGAAATCATTAAATCTGGAGGACTCGCAGCCGCTTCCTACAATCTCCGTAATCCCCTCCTCGCCCAACCTAACACTTCCTCCGATTACCTTCAGGCGCACTCTGTCCTGGACAAGGTCTCGTTCTCCGTCAGCTGTTCAGCTCAGCGCAAAGCGACATGCAATTTTGAACACTTTGACAGCAACTCACCGCTAGATGCTTGCAAAGAACTAAAGTCTGCTGTGCAGCGGATGAGTTGAGCCCCCAGGCTACATCCTGTGTCCACCCAGAAGTAAAGGGTTGCCCCCATCCCAAAGTCCTCGCACACCAGATCTATCTCTGTTGTGGTTTTGACTGCTGTGATGTGGCACGCAGCTTCTTAATTCATGATTGTTCACAATTCATACGCACAGAACTGCAAGAGCGGGGCACCCTACAACCAGAGTGTACAGCTACAGAGTGCACCCAACCCCGGAATTCTTCAGTGTGCACCCAGCCCCTCAGACGTAGAGTGCATCCAGCCCCAGATGCACGACGTATATTCAGGTACAGAGTGCACTGAACCCAGAAGTACAACCCGGTGCAGGCAGGATCAGCATTCCTCTGATGAAGAATATCTCAGGGCTGCACGTTGAATCTTGCTGCATTCATTTCAATCCATTCCAATATATTAGCCGCTCCAAATCAACTTCCGCTGCCGGGGGCTGGAATGTTTTAATTGCATCCACGGCGGATGCAGGAAATAACGTGCTTCCTGTTGTGGGACTGAGCGACAAAGATCGCAACGCACGCGTGATGCGTCGCGCCTTGTTTGCGCCCAGTTCTAAAGTCGCGAAGGAAGAAGTGGCGCCCATTGATAGAGGCGTTGTGGTGCGTGACGTCATGACGTCCTTGCACGTGCATGTGGGAACAAGAACACACGCGGAAAGGTCTGAACTTGGCCTGCATAGCAGTCCCTATTGTAGTGCCTAGGGAGCCGCCCCCATACCCTCCAAAACATGTGTCTTCGCCTTGCTTTTGACGTTTCTTTTTCTTGACGTTTTCCTTTCAGCCTCACCAAACGACTTGACCTCTTGTGGCGACTCTCCAACCCGAATCATAAAATTTGTTCAGCACAAGCCACAAAATGTCTCCCATTTACGGCGCACGCAACCAGCCGACGCCAAGTTGGCGCAGCGCTCGCATCTTCTCGGCACATCGGCGTCCGTGTCGTGGCCTCGCGCCAAGCGGCGACATCCCGTGCTAACGTTGCTGTTGACCAGCACCAACTCAGCGGCGGGCTGTGTGCACGGCTCTCTGGCGTACTGGCGCACAAGTTGCAGGTCTGCACAAAACCCCTTCGGCTTCGTTGTTTTGGTGCAGACCGCAGAGTCCACGTTCGCCTCGATGGCGTCGTGTGAATGAAAACCGCTTCGGTGCACACTGGGTCCCAGATCAGGGGTTGCGTTGCTTTTTCGAATCGTGACCATTTTGCGTCGAAACCTGTGCTTTTCAGCGGCGCCAATCGCGTTTCAGTACACTGCAGTGTGTGCGTGTGGCCTCGGGCCAAGTGTGAAGGATTCTCTGTGTTTGTGCTCCAGTGAAGAACTCGAAACGACATGTTTCTCCCTCCATGGCCTGAGTTCCCATTCATGGGGAATTCACGGCAGGGCACCCACCCGGGACAGAGAACTTCAGTCAGAGCAATTTCCACCAAATTCTGAACATTTGTTGATCCACTGATGTGCTGCCACTCATGACGCAGCACAAAAAAAAAAAAAAACTGCAGAAGTTCACCTTTCAATGAGTTATGGGTGAATTCAACATGGGCTCGTAACTTCAGCAACAGGCAAAGCCTGTTTCGTCCTGAATGCGTCACGTATTGGGTCCCTGAATAAGCGATCGTTGCTGTGTGGTCGTTGCTTGCGACACAACGCCCATTGACGCAACCCATAACGCACCCAGTGTGAACAAGACGAAACTTTTCATGGCAACATAGTTGCTACCCGGTTCCATCGTCGGATCCCAATTGCGTTACAACTGCCATAAATCCTCATCAGACGCTTAATCCCTTAATTCGATAATCCGCCGCCTGGATCTCCGGGACTGACTCGAGTAACGAAGCGCTCGATTAATACGTCCTGACGAACCGAGGAAAGTCAGTACGACAACACTCCAGTAAAGTTCACACTGAAAGCCGCATCCATTGTGTCCCAAAATGGGGCCACCGCGGTGTTCTCTTGTGGGGTTGTGCCACGAAGGTTTTTACCACATAAGACGTACTCGCATCATGCGCAGAGTCGATGTGAAAGTCGGTGGGCGCTGCACAGCAAGTGACGACGTGGTGAAGTTTTTGCTTCCACGGGAATGGACCCCACGCGTCCAGAGCTTTTTCGAGCCTGAGAAACTGGCATTGACACCGAAGATCCAAGAACAGCCAGAAACTGAAAATCCGGAACAGAAACTGACAAACCGGAAGTCTGGAACCGGAAGCGCGGACTCACCTATGCGTCGCTTGCCGTCGCGGAAGTAGCAGCCGAGTTCTGAGCGGGGGTCGTATCCGGTGTGGACCTGGATGGCTTCGGAGTCGGCGCCGTCCTCCGGGGAGTCGCCCTGCAACAACACCGAGCGGGCGTGAGCAGTGTGGAATGCTGTGGGTGCTCACGCTCACACACGCGCGCGCGCACCCACACCCACATAGCTTTCTGTTGGGCTCGTACACGGACACAGTGGATGCACACACACACACACACATCCACACACACACACACACACACACACACACACACACACACACCCTTGTCAATCGTCTGACAGACAGCGATTCTGGAAACACGGCAAATGTCTTTTGGTTGAGCGCTGGTTCCGCGGGGGACGTCGTCCTTCCACCACCAACAAGGTCTCCCCCCACACCACCAAGTTCCAAATCCCTCCAGTGGTCTGTGTCAAAATCTACCAGTGTGGCGAATTTTTAGGATCACGTGTGGCCACACACACGTGCTATCGTGTGCTGGACCCACTGCATGAGGTGTACATCTTCTCGCAGGTGGTTACCCATTCAAAACAAGAACAGATCCACACGTGGAGAAGTACCATTACAGTTTATTCAACACCGACCTTTGCTGCACACCTGACTTCACTACATTACTTTGCCAAATTTATGAGTGTCGATGTCTCCGATGCGACCCTACTCGTTACACAACTGTCTGCTTTGTTGAAGGTGTGAAGCTCTCTGTTCATTCAGTTTCACACGTCACCCAGAAAGAACAAAGTTCAGTTCATGGGAAGGAAAATGTTAATTTCCCACCAACATCGACTTTCCCTGGTCTGTAAACAATGAAGAAACACAAAACAGATCCATCCTTTCTTTGTGCAGGAGAGATTAGTTTTGCTGAGCGGGACCAGGTTGTGTCACCAGAGTCAGAGACTATGCTGCTGTGGACCTCGTCGCTGCAGGTTGTGTTGCCCTGGAGCCACTCAGGTTATTCCACCGCCGAGGCATGCTTACCGTCAGGAGCATCTCTATCTCCAGCTCTTCGCTGCCCTGGCTGTTCAGCAGGGGAGTTTTCTCCTGCACCCGCTGCATAGCGGAGCCGTTTCCGTGGCTACGCCTCATGTTGAAGGGTTCGAGAACTACCCAGCTGGTCAAGGCTCCCTTCGACTATAGTGCCGGCCTCAAAAGTTTTTCCTTCAAAAGTTCTGCAAAAGCTCTGAGTCACTTCAACCCTTTGCAAGGTTCAGTCAGCCAACACGTCTTCATCATTCCCAGGTGCAATTCTGCAGACCTGCTCGGCACAGATCTCGCCACGCAACATTCCGACGAGTTCACGAACTTTCCATCAATGCCACTGTCCTTCCTTCATCAATGGACACGAGTGACCGCTTTTCAGTTGTGCATTTGCACACTCTTCAGGTGCAATAAATTCCTGACAAGATATCCAAAAAATCATAGGTTTGCGTTTGTGCATTCAGATGCACACACTCAGCACCAACCAGTCACCAAAGCGGATGATTTCTGTTGTGCAAAATTCCTGAAAATATCATTTCCGTCAAAACCACACGCAATCGCATTCCTTGCCTGTGTATTGCCAACATCAGTGGAAGAACCCGGTCAGGTGGACTGTAACGCTCTGGTGAATCTGGTGAATCTTCAGTGAAAAGAGGGAGCACTTCACGTCAAGCAAGATTTCACACCGTGCAGAGATCCGCTCTTGGGACGTTTTGGCCAAGTCGATTGACGTTTGTTGGGTTCCTCTGCTTGGCTCAGAAGCTTGAAGTTCCTGTGAGCTTCGGAGACTTTTGTTGTGATCTGGTACACTGACTGAATTGCCGCAAAGTTTTTTTTCCAGCGTTTTGAAGAAAACTGTTTGCACCGTGCATGTGATGCGCTTGGAGTGACCCGGGGAGGCCACGGCATTTCCCCCGCTCACTCATGCCAAACAGCCAGTATGAAATCTCCCCATGCAGCATAACCAGTCACGCGCCACTGGAGGGTCGCAAACGTTTTGAGTGGGGGTCAAAATTTTTTCCTGGTCAGGGGGTCGTCGACTCAACACGAATCCCCTTCTCCGCATGTGCCCTTGTAGCGAAGGCGCACCTCCACGGTTTCCACATCCACACATCATGTAGCCTGTTGCGTGGTCAAGAAGGGTCTTGATCTCAACGTGCAAAAGAAGTGCCGTGAGAGGGACATGCGACCGTCCTGCGCAAATCAGAAGTGGTCAGGGGACACCCAACAGGCCTCTCCTGAATCCTTCCCGACCTCACATGTCAAAGAACACACCTGTGGGGGCGACGGTTCTGCTGCAGCAGACACGGTGGACGCTTTCTCCCCGAGGTCGCCACCTCCCCTCGACCGGTTCCGTGACCAATCCCTTCTGACAGTGGTTGCACCGAGATTCTGAGCAAATGTGAGCAGCAGCCTTGGCCACACAGAACGCGTTCCCAAACAGAACTTCAGCAGAGGAATCCGAAAGAAAGTACAACAGCTAAGACGGAGCCACGACTCCACACCCTGCACAACTCCATGAGACCTGGTCCGACTGCGACTACATAGCCATTGACGCACAACAAAAAGTTATTTTCGTTCAGTGTGAACCAGGCCCAAAAATGTGCACTGCGAGGTGATATGCAGTCCTGTTCGTTCGCTAAACAACATGCAAAAACAGCTGTGGAGTCTGGCCCGGGGGAGGGGCCACCCATCAGACACACGGAGCACCATGTGGAACTGTGTCCCCGACCTGCGGCTGCAGCGCCGTCCTCGAAGTAGGCTGCTGGTGTGACTGACACGAGGTGCCATAATGTGTACGAGGTAACCACCCACACACACACACACACACACACACACACACACACACACACACAAACGTACGGACCTTTGGC
>JAAUXT010027006.1_pt1 | contig 14641 bp, 15 predicted proteins | sample 7278171 | NCBI WGS metagenome assembly JAAUXT01 (sample SAMN14350112, study PRJNA611818) | marine sediment metagenome | isolation source: surface marine sediment (1.8m) | place: French Polynesia: Moorea | collected 2018-08 | reverse complement strand
GGATGGGGCTGGGGGTGAGGGGGATGGGGCAAGGGGTAAGGAGGATGGGGCTGGGGGTGAGGGGGATGGGCTGGGGGTGAGGGGGCACAGGGCTGAGGGTGAGGGGGATGGGGTTGAGGGGGATGGGGCTGGGGGAGAAGGGGATGGGGATAGGGCTGAGGGGAGACAGGGCTGGGGGTGAGGCAGGATGGAGCTGGGGCTGAGGGGAGACGGGGCTGGGGGTGAGGGGTGATGGGTGATGGGCTGGGGGTGAGGGGGGACGGGGCTGGGGTGATGGTTTCCCCAGCGGCAGCGGCGGCAGCGGCGCAACGTAGCGCCCAGTAAACAGGGAGATACATCACCGTCCGTGTCTGTGTGGGCCCACTGCTCCGGGGTGCTGTGCGCGTTTCCTGCAGGCACGGCGGATCCAGCGGGGCCCCCCTCTGACGCCCCCCCCCCGCCACGGATTCCCAATTTGGGATCAGGCATTTCCTGAGGAGCCCCCCCCCCCCCGGTAGACCCTGTCTGGAAGTGCGCTGAAGCGGTGCTGAACCAAACGTAAAATGTTGCGCATTGTAGGCAGGTCTTCCTGCAGCATTTTCTCCCACGTGTCACCTTCAAAGTCCACAAGCTCAATCTGGGCAGTCGGGTTTGGGGGGGGGGGGGCAGGTCACTCACGAAGCTCACAGATTTACGTGCAAATACACCATCAATTGATGGATTCAACTGGTAGACCCCCACTTCTCGTGTCACAGTCGTCATCACGCGAGAAAAGACGAGATCGAGGGGCGCAGTGGTCACGTGGTTGACACGTGCACGAAACAAACGGAAGCGATCCCAAGTGACCGCCTGTCTTCCCCAATTTAGCGCCGCACAATCCCTTCATCTCCCGTATTCACCCGTGTATAAGACGCACTTTTTTGCCCAAAATTGAGTTTCAAAAGTATAGCTGCGTCAAAATATGGGTAAGAGATATCTATCTTTTTAATGTGACCTGATACCAGAAAATCAAAGCAAATGTAGGGGTGCATCTTATGTTTGGATGCGACTTGTACACGGGTGAATACGGTGTTCAGTGTTGGGACAAATCACACACCCCCTTGAAGCACCCCCTCCCCCCAATAAATTCTGAAGCGGCCGCAGAGTGTAGATCTCTACTCACACGACGCGGTGCATTCTCTGCCTTCAACACAGCTGCGACAGTTTCTTACCTGCAACGACAAAAGGAGAAACTTCTGTGAACAACAAGAACACACAACAGTGTTGACCACGCGCGGTGTTCCGTGGACGGTTGAACACGGAATCGGCGTCAAACTTCTGGAACGTGTGATGTCACGTGACACTCTTTTGTTGTAAAAGACTCGACATTTGGCCAGTTTGTTGTTTTTGAAAAATTTTTAATTCATTCACGATCAAGTTTTGTTGTCAATCTAGTTTGCAAGGAGAAACGCACACCCATCCACGTGCACACAAAGGAGGACAACATGTCACAACGATAAGATATCAGGCACTCTCCGTGAGAACAGGACGCGCGCACAGAAAACTGTTCCAGATTCAATTATGAGGAGAGAATCGGAGATGCCAGGAGCTGATCTCATCTCGTGTGTGTAATGTAGCCGCACCGTAGCCCCGCTCCGTAACCGACGCACTGTACCTGGTGCCTTATGATACCTTCAATTTCGGGGGGAGGCCGCCGCAGAACGGAGGGTAGCGTGGTGCGGGTGGGGAACGCTGTTCTGCCTCCTCACCCACCGCTGACGTGCCACTTAGCCAGCACAAACACATCCCCTGATGAGTTTTGATTCCACAGTGCGGGATTTTCTAAACAAACCATGAAATCTCAATCTGTTTCTGTGTACGGCTCAATTTGCCTCTGCGCTGGGTGGATTTTGAGCGTCGACTGTAAACACGTGGGTTCGGTTGCGTCTGCACTCGTCGCGACGTGTCCGATACTTACGTATCGCGTCGCCCGCTCTCGCCTTATCTGATGCGCGCGTGTGAACACGTGCAAACTGATCTGCGCGCGCATGCGCACGCGTTCACTGAGACATCACCCCGCGTCTCTGTTATCGCGAGAGGAAAAGAGGGCACAGCCAAGTGCGCAAACAACTGCGGGATTTCCCGACTGACGGGATTTTGCTCTGAATTCCTTGAGTCTCCCACATTTCCTGCGCTTCTTCGGGAGGGTCTGTTTTTCGTTCTGGTTCGTCTTGTTTTCCGTTGAGATCGTCAGCATCGGGCCCACGCAGCAGATTTTGACGAAGGAGCCTGTTTACCGCGAAGATCCTGTTTGTGGCTGCGGAGACGCACAAAGCAAATAGATCTGTGGGAAAACAACTCGTGAAGTATTCCTTTGTATTCGTCTGGATACGCCAGAGTGCGTCACTCTGCGTCACACCAGGGCAAGTACGCCAAACACAGACGCACGTGTGACGCGTACGATGACACCCTGTGGGGACCAAGTACTCGTGCAATTTTTGTCCTCAATTTTATTCTTTCCGGGAGAAAAATCCAAACCCCAAGAATTTTGTTCTTTTCCCTTCCATCAAGATAATTGTCTGTGGTGTGCCCCACATGGTGATATTACACGCCAACATCTGCGCACACGCGTACGTTTTGTGTTTGCCGAACTTGGCTGATGCTTTCGCACACGACGGACACTTGCATCACACCTTGCCCTGCATTCCAATCCCAGTCAGGACCAAGACTAGTGGTGCAGCACCCGGAGACCCTTCCAGGCACGCGACGCATGAGGCGTTCAGTGACAACGCATCACCGCCGCGTCACAACGACGTTGCGTCAAAAGACGCGACGCAACGTCGGCGCTGCGGCTGAAGAAGCAGCGCGTCCCTGGGAGCGACCGTCTGGTGGCGACCTCACACGGCCACTTTTCCGCGCACCGCGTGCAAGGTGCAAGACACCTGAACATCTGCATCTATCGCCGTGTTCATTCATACGGTGCAGCTGTATTCTCTTTCCTGCACCAGGGGGTCAGGCTCCACGGCCCGGACACTGCACTTACAACACAGCAAAAACGCTCAAGTCTGCAGGAGTATAAGAGAGACGTGCACGTTCCTGCTGCCAACGCTCTGTAGACGCAATAAAACAAGGGGAGGGGAGGGGTTCAGTCTCCGTATGGGCTGCGTCAGCAAACTCTTGTGGCAGCCTCACACACAGGGGAAAATAGCCCCCTGTTTCTGAGAACGCAGTGGGCAAAGGATCCAGAAACCCAAACGTACCGCGTCAGGCTGGAAAAACAGGGACGTCCCTTCATCCCGCCAAAGTTCACACACATGACCCACTTGGCAAAGCCCTCACTGGGCCCGGCTCCACACCTCGGATTCGAACCCTGCTCGCCGCAGCGCGCAGCGGCGTCTTGGCACCGCGCCACCGCAACACTGACGGCGCTGGACAGATGGTGCGGCCAGATTTACGAGAGCGCAGCGAAAGGGCAAAGGTGACGCGGGCCGAACCCGAGTCGAGTCGGTTAATGAACAAATACCCAGCATTGCTCGGGTTAATGGAACTCGGCGGGGGCGCAGATACGGGCCCGGTGTGCTAGGACGGGCAGACCCGATTCCACAGGCCCGGTGTGCTAGGACGGGCAGACCCGATTCCACAGGCCCGGTGTGCTACGACGGGCAGACCCGATTCAACGATTCCACAGATACGGGCCTAGTGTGTGGGGAGACACAGCACCCGATTCCACAGATACGGCCCCGGTGTGTTGGGAGATGCAGCACCCGATTCCACAGATACGGCTCCGGTGTGTTGGGAGATGCAGCACCCGACTCCACAGATATGGGCCCGGTGTGTGGGGATGGGCAGACCCGATTCCACAGATATGGGCTCGGTGTGTCGGGAGACCAGCACCCGATTCCACAGATACGGCCCCGGTGTGTGGGGAGACGCACACACCCGATTCCACAGATATGGCCCGGTGTGCGGGGGCCAACACACACCTGATTCCACAAATGCGAGCCCGGTGTGTAGCGTTCAACACACACTGACATGCAGAGACAGGCAAACCCTGTTCTACCCCGTTGCATAGCTTTGCGTTCGTTGTGCAGGCACGTACACCACGGGTTTCCGGTGTGTTCAGTCGCTAAGCGTGGAGGATGCACAGACATGTCTAGAGACAACCTGGACGTGGCGCTGTGGTGCACAGAACGCCTCACACCACGCAAGGTCGCCCCAGAGTCTCCCGCAGACGTTCAGCGTGGCGCCACTTCCGTTTCTGTTCTCGTTCAAGGTCGCACGTACGTTCTACCACACCGGCGCCCGGCCTGCTCACGCCTGTTTTCCCCTGGATGCGTCACGCGCTGTATCCTTGCACAATCAACCTACGCTGTGTCCCCAGGACTTTGGGCACATCGCATCCAGTGTGAAACAGACCTCACCAACGCGCACATACCTGTACTTCAACCACGCTGCCGTCGCAGAGCCTCTCGTACGTGACCTCATTGTGGTGGAAGTGAGTTCACGCACTGCCAAATAGGTTCCTGTTCAATCATACAACTCTTTTCCTCTTTTCTCGACCAAAGGTCTCGAAAAGTCATTCATTTCACAGGAACCATTTTTGCAGCGTGGGTGAACCCTGACAAGTACGTGACGCACCCTGTGTGAACGCGGCTCACCCAGGGACCCACTGCATCTCGAGTGGTGTGAGAATCCCTCAGAGCAGACCTCGGCTTCCTGGAAGAATGTCTCTCGTCCCACAAACAAACAGCGACCCGGTTCTTCTGAGAACCTCCCTGCACTCGGGTGCCCCGGGGGTCACAGTGCTGCAACTTTGAAGCAACAACTGACACCCAGAGAATCACCTTTGCCACCAATGATCACAGGTACGGTGCAATTGGGGCGCTCTGAATTGCCTCAGTGGAAGGCAAACGTTTCTTGCTTTGTTTCTAATACTGAATACAGCGCTGCGGCAGCGGCTGCATGAGTGGCAGTGGATTGAGATCACCATTGACTGCAATGTCCAAAAATGTGTTGCCTCCAAGAATCGGCTCCCTCGTATCTGCAGCAAGCTACCTGCGTCACATTGGGTATCATGTTAAATTTTGACGCTGCCCAACAAAACACAGAACGCAGTGAGTTTGCCGCAGCTCTGTATGAAGCCACCCAAAACGTCACGGGTACTTCTTGGAAGGGGCCAAATCTGCGCGCGCACACCCCGCCTCGTCCGCACACCACGTGTTTCCGGTGCACCACGTGGTCTCCACGACGCAGCACGTGTCAAAGATTGGTCGGTGCAGCAGCAAACAAGATCCAAACTCAATTTCCAGGCACCAGTTCTCACGGGCCCAAATATGCACAAACCCATTGCAACGCAACGCGAAAAACATCCTTTCAGCTGCGAAACAGATACCCTCGCACCCCATCTCTTTCTCTGCGGCCACCCGCCTAAAAATATCATTTTGCGGGGTGTTTTCTTTTTTGCATCTGAGAATCCATATTTTCCTGGCACTTCTTCGTCTGGAATATTAATAACGCGAATTCCGTCGTCGCAGCGGGGGGCGGCACCGATCCGCCCCTGAACGCACCACGCTTTTCGGACGCGGCAACTTCGCGGCTCCCCTTGCATTCTTGCAGGAACTTGTGATGAGGTGGGAAAGGTCGTGGGGTGAAGGTCACAGGGTGAAGACTGCGAACCCTAGACGCGATACTCACTGGTCAATATGCTGGACACAGAAGGCTTCAGGCAATTTCAGTGAAAACTGAACTTTGTACCAAAATGTACAGCCCCGCTTCTTCTTCTTCCTGCGAGTCATGCGCGTTGGCGCAAAGTTTGTGACAGGAACGAGTGGTTCCAGGTGGATTCGTCCAAACGAGGCCGATTACCTGACCAGCTGCACGAAGACTGGAGCAGAAGCGCATTGCGATGAACATCGCATAAAACGCTTGGGGAATTGAGGCGTATCTATAGCCGAGATCAGCGACCAACGGCACCAATCGTGCGTTTCCCGCCACAAACGGCAACTCAGTCGCAGGCAATGATGTGGCCTCGTAGCTACATACGTAGAATACACGCACACACACACGCACACACACACTCACACACACTCACTCACTCATGCACTCACTCACACACCTACACACACACACACTCACTCATGAATGAACGCACTCACTCACTCACTCACTCACACACCTACACACACTCACACATGCATTCACTCACTCACTCTCTCACACACACACACACACACCGTTCCCACACCCCGATCCCTGGGATCCGCGCTCCCAGCCTGGCACAACTTCCTGCCGCGTCGCTTCATTGCCTGGGCGCATTCCTGCAGCTCCGATCAAGCGTGGAATTTGCAGACTCGGCCTTGTCATTTTTCACGCGGCAAACCCCAGGGGGCGACAGCGCCCATCCGTCTCTGCCAAACACTCATCCTGCTCCACAAAATTCTGCCGCGAAATGTAACGATAAAACGATCAAACAACGACAGGTTAATTAAGAAAGGCTCGAGAGGAAACGAGTCTTGAATTCTGAGCCTCACAGTATTGAATTACTTCGAGCTGCTCTTTTCTTCCAGGCTGCTTCTCCGGAGGTAAAAACAAGACAATTTTGCGCAGATGATGGTGAGAAATGAGGCGAGTAGAGAAACTCGCAAACAACGCCACACGAATCAATTTACTCGCAATGGATAATTTGTCTCCTCAACCGAACAACAGCTCAAGAAGTGAGGGCCAAGATCTCTTCACCAGTCCCGAATTTGTATCGGTCCTCTGTCTCAACATATTCAAGGCAATGCAAAGGGGTGTCCAGTACGCACGCGCGCGTCTGCGCAGTCGACGTGACCACGAAACTACGTCATACGTTCCACCCAAACCAAGCCACGTTTTCTCACGTCAAGACGACGTGTTCACGTCAATATTTCACGTCAACATGACGTGTTCACGTCAATAATTCACACGTCAAGATCACGTGCTCACGTTGACAATCCAGTCTTTGTTTCTTCGCCCAGCGAATCCACCTCCGGAGCCTGACCCACAGAACCGAGCACAGACAAAGCAACGACATGGGAAGGTCTTGGAGCCGTGGAGGTTTCCTCTGTGTTCAATAAGTGCGGAGTCTGAACGCACAGGTGCGAACCCGACCCCCGCACACGTGTCTCTGTTTGTTTCCATTACCCAGACGATACTCGTGTTCACAGTAGCCAGTTTGCACCCCCGCGGGGCGCCCTATCCCGTCACCCCGGAGACACGCATGCGCACTGGCGCACCTGTCTAAACCCCACACAACGCAAACACTGCCGTCTTTGCTTTGGATCCCCTTTTCACACAACAATCTGAAAGCGTGTACTTCAGGTACAACACATTGATGCGTCCAGGTCCATTTTACGGGTTTTCACACAGATGACGCGGCGTCAAAATTTTGACACGAGGCCAGGAACAGACTGGACCATTTTTATGACGCTCTCCATTGGGTGTCATGTTAAATTTGATGCCCGCGCATCAAAATTTTGACGCCGCCCTGCCTGTGCCTGCCACACACTCCGCCACATACCCTGGCCAACGACCAGGGCTGCAAAACGTCTGACAAAAACGTTCATTGCGTAACGACCGCAGCCACAGCGTTCCGTTGTTAGGGGCACAAACGGAGGAGGAACAACTGCGCATTCAGCTCCAGCACAATCGCTTCTGACACTAATGAAACTCATCAATCTCAGGTACAAACGTAATAACGCTCTAACAGCCTCTCACTCAGCCGCCGCTGAACCCTCTTGAAACGCTGAGATCCCCTCTTCACACCGAGTGCGATTTGCATACAAAACAAAACAATTGGAACTGCGACGTGACTTTCATCAGGGGTTTTCACGTTGGGTGACGCGAGGTCAGTTTCTGGGCTGACGTCAAAAATTCCACCATTGGGTTCAATGTTTCACTTTGACGCCGGCGTCAAAAATATGACCGCGCGTCACCAATGTGAAAACCGCCATTGTGCGATGTCCCTCCAGGGCAGAGCACCTGGTAGAGCGGCCTTGGCAAGGTTGGTAAAATGCCCCACCCCGCCTGTGGATAACCAACCCCCCCCCCTGGGTTGAACACATGGGGGCGTAAGACTTTCTTTTCTTTGCCACCAGGGGGCTTGTTTTTGTGTCAGAGGGACGTCGCACCCGCAGTGCTTTGAGCACCGTTTCTCTTGCTCTGGACGCAGCAACGCGCGTCTCTTCTGAAGTCAAGACTGCGCGTCGCATTGTTCTCAGAAATGCACGCCGACCACGCGGTCGAGCACCGTGACCCAGATCTGGGACACCTGAACCGGGGTCAGATGCTGGGGTCAAGGTCAGCGCTGGGTTCTGAGCGGAGCCCACGGCGCAGGTGCGTCCTCATCCTCTCCACCGCCGTAGCCCTGACACAGTCAACCAGTACTCAGCAAAGAAGAACAGTCAGGCTTGACACGCGCCTCACGGATGTCTCAACTGCATGGTGCGTTCAGGGCAAAAGTTGCCACACATCAACAGCTGGCCAGCACGAAAACCTGAAAAAAAATTTCCCCCAAATGTGCTCTCAGCTGTTTTCACCAACACAAGCAACCCTCTCTGCAAATTCACTGGGTGATTGCAACACACGCTCCGCAGTCGACGCGTGCAAACCCCAGGAGGCAGCCCTTCTGGGACCGCCATTTGACCCACGAGGCCGGCTGCGCATGCGTTTCACCTCGGCGTGTTATGACTGGTCGAGCGATGATACGTGAGCCCACCGGGTCGTTTGCGCCCGAACCTCATCTGTCAGCGTCTGGAGCCCTGTTCACGCGCGGGGCGTCCCGACGGACGGGCAACGCCGCGTCTCCAGGGCCGCAGCGCGTGGCGCGTTCCGTGGGAACCGAGGATGACGTCAGCGGATGACGTCATCCGAGACGCTGAGAGAAAACGCAACGAGCATCGCTGGACGCAACACAGGAGCAAAGCGTTCACGTCAGCAATCACTGTCCAGGAAAATTTCCCCCAATCGTACACTGAGACGTACGAGTTGACTGCCACACAAACACCAACCGACATTTTGCTTTGCACCAAGTGACAGTCAAAGCGCCATCTTTGGACCCGAAACACGGACCCACAAACCCTTGCGTCTTTGCAGCGGGAGAAGCAGCACATGGCTGGTGCGCCCACGTGCGTGCACCTCTGCACGTGCACCTCTGCACGTGCCTCAGCGAACTCCCATTGACCTCACTTCCGGTTCCCGCACACGCTAAAACCAGGGGGCCTCACTGCGCCACTGGGTTCGAGCTCCGCCAGGGCTCAGCCGTGCCTGGGAGCCACGAGCAATGACCTTCCACACACACGCAGACTCAAACTGGGCTGTGAACTTTCCCTGCCTTCCCCCTGGTCCATGATCCCTCGACTCCACACGGCTGAACGCCGTGGATCCAGACTCGGATCCCCGCTTGATTGACGAGGCGCGGGGCGGAGGCGGCCCGCCCTCCCGTCCCGGTCGCTCCGAGCCGCCCGATCCCATCAGGGACGCCGCGGGGCGCACGCGCTCACCGCCCGCGAACCTCCCCCGCTCATCAGCGGGTCATACACGGGAGAGGAGGGAGGGAAGGCCGAGCATGCAGCTGAGGCTGAAGCACCGCCGGAACGGGCAGTGGAGGGGAAGGCAGCGATCTGATTCATGCCCCGTTGCGTCCGACAGTTTTGACCTTCAGACACACACACACACACATACGTACACACACACACACACAACATGCACAGATGCGCACACGCATACAGATGTGACCGCATACACACACACTCTCTCTCTCACACACACACACACACACACACACAGACACACGCACACACAGGTCCTGATGTGGCAATTATATCTGAGTTTCCTATCAAGGCACCAGTAAAGGTACGCGTTTCACACTGTTCAGCGCAAGAACACCACACGCACACTCACTGTGCGCTGCGATGCGGCTCCGTTCCCCTGCTGTGTGTTCATCGCATATATGGAGCCATAATCCACGCTGCAGTGAGCACAGATCTGCACAGACCCAGTTGCAGTGCGTTTTGGGCGATACAGCACCCTGTGACTAACACACCTTGCCGTTGCAAAAAGTGCAAGCCAGAACTAATAGTCTATGTCAGAAACACACAAAAAATCGTGAGCGAAAGTTACTTGTTGAGAGCCCCTCGTAAATGCACACAGACGACACACACGCACGAACGCACACACACACACAAACACACACACACACCACCACCACCACCACCACCACCACCACCACCACATTCCGTCCCTTCCCCACCCACCCCTTGAAGGAAAATATTTCATTCAGAGTTCGGCTCGGGAGGCTGGGGTGGTGGGGGTGCGGCGGGGGGGGGGGGGAGGGGTGAGGGCAACGAATGTGGGTTGATGTAGGAAGACGAATCCCCTCCACAAATTGATGAGTGTGCAGGTGGTCGCAGCAGCCCCGAAGCGTCTGACATAATCCAAACACGACCAGAGCCGCGCAACCAATCAGACGCTTTTTACAACGCGACGTTGGCGGGGGCGAGCAGGGCGCTCTGACGTTGACGTACGTCGCTCATTAGAACTGCAGGCGGGGTAATCAAAGGGTCAAAGGTCACTACAGGCGACGGAGCAGACCACGTGGTGAGGTTTTGAGACAGTGTACAGACGACGGAAGAATTCTGAGGTGGGGAACTTTTGTTCGGAAATGAGGTCAGATCCATCAAACCAGTTCAATGGTGTTTTTCACTTCACTTCACTTCACTTCTTCTGTCACCGTGATTCGTCAGATCTGAATGACGTCATAATTCTGTCCCAGATAACGGAAACACGTGGGCGGAGGGCATGACGTCACTAAAGGCATGACGTCATCAACCTGTACTCGGGAAGCACGTGGCAAATGCAGGGGCAGGAAGCCCTTGCAGAAGGACGAGCGTGGGCACGATTGGAGCACGAATCTCCGTGGTGGAATGTTAACAGAACGTGTACAAAACTTCACAATCATTTCCACACAAAACGGTTCAATTGAACGCTCAATCTACGCAACAGGATTGGCATCCAGAAATTTATAGAGTTCTGATCCTGACTCGAAAAGTGGACCATTTTCAGACACGTGATCTCCAATTTCAACTGGTGTCGAACACAACGGGAAGAACACTGCACTCGCTTTTCTGAAACCACTGATTGTCACGACGTCTTTCAACACACACACACACACACACACACACTTTATTTTCTCCCTATTTTGCGTTCCAAGACAATCGCTTCCCATGCTGCCGGTAACTTCAACGCTTTTCCACCCTTCAGCCTTGACCTCAGTCCTGTACCCTCTACTGGACCCTGATCAGCAACGTTCGGACGCCCCAGTTCCACTGAGGAACAGGTCAACGCACCACGCGGCGCCCCGAGCCTTTCTCTCCACTTCTTCTTCTGCGAGTACCTCTGAGTACCCCCCCCCCAACAGCCTCTCCACTCTCCAGACACCCTGCCAACGCAAAACGACCCCGTATCGCACAGACACCCCCATCAGCACACCACCATACATCATCATCCTCCCGACTGCAAACAGATGTAGTCATTAGCCACTGCTCGTCTCCTCTTAGATAAAGTGTACGCAGAGAACGGGTGAGATGGATTGTTTGCACCTTTTCCTTTACCAACCCACCAAGAGAAGCATAAACCAGGGCGAACAAAGGGAGTCCGTGGAACAACAGCAGAAACGTTCGCTTCGCTTCGGAATCTCCAGGGTTCGTTTGCTCTGCAAACACCTCCGCAGATTTCATTCGATTATTGGGGAGGTTTGGTTGCAACACGTGGCATGGGACACGTGTGACGTGCAACGTGGTATGACAGGTTTGAAATCAGTTGTGCCAGTTTTGAAATTTGGAAAACAATGTTCAGTTTCTTGGAAAAGAAACCCACACAAAAATGGAATTATTGTATGAAACAGAACCTGTCTGTGGTCTGAAATGTCTCACAATACAGAGTGAAGGAAATTGAGTACAGATTTTGCCAGGGTGAAATGCCACGTCGCAGGTGCGGCGGGGGGGGGGAGGGGTATCGCACGTGTTGCAACTGAACCTCCCTGTTCACGTGACCCGCCCCCTCAACCAGACGAGCTTGGAATCCACGGAGGAACACATCCATCAGTTGTGGATCTAACCCCACCCCACCCTCGAGCGGATCCAGGGGCGACGAATCTCAGAGCCCCAGCAAAACTTACTGGACCCCCCCCCTCCCCTGTTTTTGCAGCACATGTTCACACGTACATTTTCACTGGCGTGCCCCTTTTTGGAAGTTGGAAATGTTGAGGGGCTCCCTCAAGGGCCCTTCAAACCGACCCTGGATCTTGTTACACCCAGCCTCCAAACGTTGCTGAACTTCTGGCTGGAACCTCACCACGCAAAACGCCTGTTATGAAACGCCGCTTATCACCATGACAACGTCAATCCGCCGTCCACGTGACATCAGGAAAAGCTTCTGCTCCTATCTCCACCGCACAAACAGAGCAGATTTGGACGAAAAGTGACGCGCATATCTGATGACGTTTACAGCGCATGCGCAGTAACTTTGCAGTGTCATTGTATGTTGGACCAATTCCATGTGCTACAACATGCCGCACTATTCCGTTTGCTACAAGTCAAATGGCCATTGATTGATCTGGACAAAGCCCTGGACAAAGCACGCATCCATGCGTTACGCATCGCGGTTCATCTTGCGGGTGCGGTGAGAAACACTCAAAACACTGCAAGGAGCAAGACGTCAAGACAGCTACAAGGGGCTGGGGGCACCAGAGTCCTGCGACCCCCCAAACCCCCGCAGATACGTACACCCGTGTATTGCGTTGTCTTCACACAGAAAATTTCTTGTTGAAAGCCCCCCCCCCTCAAACCTCAGTCATACATCCCGGTGTAACATGTCCTGTTGGCTCGTATGTCCCACTGACACGGCATGTTACACCGGATCTGTCTTTGGACGTGAGCGGCGAGTCCGTCAGACGCTCGCTGTGCGACGTGCGGGTGAGAGCGAGGGGAGCGTCCTACCTGTTTGTTCCAGACGAGGCCGGTGGTGTGGTGCGCCTTGATGTAGGCCTGCAGCTCACGGAGCGCCGAGAACCACGCCTTCACCCAGTCCGCGTGCGTCTTGTCCCTGCAACACGCACAGGCACACGTGTTGTACTCCCACCGCACGCACACACACACACACACACACTGTGTTGTACTCACTGTACACAGTACTCACTGCACACACATACACACACACAGTGTTGTACCCGCACTACACACACATACACACACACACACACACACACACACACACACATACACGTACACGTGTTTCGCACACAGCATGACAATCGAGTTGAGTTGTGTGTGGTCTGGGTGTGTCGTTTGCTGCGTCAAATCTACACTGGGCCAGCTGAGCACCGCAACGCCTTGTTGAGGTGAACACAGACGCAGCCCATGACACGTCCATCACAACGCAAGCTTGCACGTCACAACCAGTTCTCTCAGTCATGGACGAAATCAAATCTACGCAGGACACATGCGTCGTCGGACCCGAAGGTCAGCAATAGAAACTCCACGTACTTCTCTTTCCAGTCCTTGAGCACCCTGTTGGAGAAGAACTGCCCAGCGTCCGACATCTCCTTCACGTGCGGCCCGGGCGTCGGACTCTGCAAACACGTGCGAAACACGTGACTCGCGGTCAAGGGTCACATGGTACACTGCGGAAGGTTCTCTACACGGGGAATGAGGCAATTATTTTTTGTCGCACCAAGAAACTACGGACAACAGGCTTTGTAGGCCTGCGCTGTTCCATCAGGTATTGAGCCGGAAACACGCACACACACGCACACGCACACACACACACACACACACACACACGAATCGCCACAGCACCCTTTGTTTCACGGCCACAACGACAACAGCCCCAGCGTGAAACAGAACCCCCCCCCCCTTGAGTACTCAATCAGTACTCCCTGCAGTACTGACCACGGTGACCCAGCCGAGGGCGGGGATGGACTCGCTGATCGCCGACAGGTGGTTGAAGAAGATGGAGCCTCGGTTCCGCTCGCGGAAGTCCTGCGCGCCCGAGATCTGATCCGACGTCGGCTTGAGAAGCTGCACCAGCACGTTCTGCGCATGCGCAAACCAATCAACGCGTCAATCAAGAGATCAATCACAATATCGATCAATAGATCAATCAACGTATCAAAGACACTTGAAAAGGGGCAAAACAAGAATGCTACGCATAAAAAGCGTGTGGTCACATAAACATTTGTTGTTCATAAATGCCTGCCTGATCATTTAAAAAACAAGTTTCTAGATTCTGGCACAATTTGTTTTTATTTAGACAACACTTACATGAGTACAATTGAATTTGTAACCAACTAAAATTAAAAAAGCCCTCTCTTGAGTAATTCAGATGACAATTCTTTGTCAAACAATTCTTTTTGAAAAACTTACATAAATTGTTCTTGTTGGGGAATAAAATGCAAGAAATATGTTATTGACAAGGTGAACATCCACATCACAAATCATACACTTCAGCATGCATTAGCAACAAGAATGCTATGCATAAAAAGCATGTGGTCACATAAATGTTCAGTTTGGTGATAAGAATTTTCAGTATTTTTTGAAAAATTTCAAAGTGGGTCTGGCCCCACAGTCAAAGTGGGTCTAACCAGGGGGGGGGGGGGGGGGGGGGG
>JAAUXT010063571.1_pt1 | contig 14643 bp, 19 predicted proteins | sample 7278171 | NCBI WGS metagenome assembly JAAUXT01 (sample SAMN14350112, study PRJNA611818) | marine sediment metagenome | isolation source: surface marine sediment (1.8m) | place: French Polynesia: Moorea | collected 2018-08 | reverse complement strand
TCCAAGCACATCTTCGTGAGACAGTGGTTCTAACATTTGGGTCAGGTGTGTCACACCACACTCCTCCCCCACTAGGGGGTACTGGTATTAGCAACAATTTAACATTTCTGTATATTTTTACAATAATTAGATACATACAAGGTAGAAAATGGCACAATATCACTTTTGCTGGCTTTTTAGCCTGCATCCCTCCCCCATGGGGTGATCACATGATCACATGACTTTTCAAAATAGATGCCATTGACATGGAAGCATACTCATTCATTAGACAGTAAATTATGTGAAGAAAATATGATGAAAGCAACAGGCAGGGATTTCAGCTGCTGAGCCTTAAGGTCATCAATGCCATGGTCCAGTTTTTCCACTACAGGGTGCCTGTATGGAATCATTCTTTTCATATGCTCATTGTGAGGCTTGCGCTGAGCATTCACAGTGCCCGGATTTAAGGTAAGCCATTGGTGGTTCTCAGTTCATGTCACTCCACACTGGATGCCAAGGGTTTGTCTGCCTGGACTTGTCTTCGATTTGTCGCAATGGGATGGCAAATGGAACAAAACTTGAGGTGTTCTGGTTGAACATAAGTCTATTTGTGGACATTTTTGTGTGGCCTGTCAAGGGGAAATTTCGCGCTGTTGCCAGTTGCACGCACATTGTGTCACGTGTTTTGGCTTCCCTGCGCAGGTTCGGCCGGTCGGGGTCGGTGACGCAGCAGTACTACGGGGACGAGTCGGTGAGCGTCCCGGGGCGCCACCCCGCGGCGGCGCGGCGAACCTCGGAGCACAGCTTCACGCGCACCCTCAACACGGCCGTGGTGAGACTCGGTTCGTTTGGGGTTGAAGGTCACATCCGGTGCAGGTGCTGAATTACACAATGACTCATCGGATCCAGGATCAGAGAAGCAGCAGGGAGAGGGGGGGGAGTCGTCATACTGGTAAAGTATGTGTGTCATATGAACATTACTTTTCACCAGTTTCTTTCTTTGCAGTGCGACATTGTGCACACACACGCTCACACACTGAGGCAGAAACAGACACGCGCACAGAACACACTCACACACACACACACACGCTCACGTGTACACGCACACACAAAGACAGAAACAGACAGACAGACAGACAGACACACACACACACACACACACACCACAGGACCCCCCCCCCCCCCAATCTTTTTGCAGAAACACCAGTCTCGGCGCCTGCCCTACTGGGTGTGGTTCCTGCTGGCCAAGTCCCTGGGCATCAAGCTGTCCCCGACGGACCGCCCCGTCTTCGGCACGCTCGTCCACGTGCTCACGCTCGTCTTCGCCCTCGGCTTCGCCATCACATTCACGTGGCACAAGGTGTACGACATCGTCAGCGTGCACACCAGCGAGACGGTCCTCAAAGGTGACGTGCGTGGGTTTCTTGCACGTGTTTTCGACTTCTGTAGACCTTTGTGATTTGGCGGCCTTTAGCGGAGGCAAGTGTGACACGTGCAACAATGGGGTTGAAACGAAACGAAGGGCGCAAGTGACTGCAGAGCCTTCAAGTGACTGCAGCACAGCAGAACTCTTCTTTTGAGCAGCGATTGGTACCGTACGCGCAGCGATTGTCTCTCATTGTCTCTACAAGAGAGAAACACACGAAGTGGTTGGTCTAGGACTTTAGGTTGCGGGTGAGGGCCAACCAGGTGCTGACTGGGGTCAAGTCTATATTTGAGGTAGGGGGGCCAGTTGGGCAACCCGTCTCTGAACCCATCGTGTGAGAATACAGAGGTCACTCTCTATGTGAACCCTGTTCACTCACCAGGGGGCATGGCGATCATCATGGTCGTGTATTGGTGCGCGCTCGGTGTCTACGCCAACCAACTGGCGGGGAAGCTGTTCCGAAGCCCCAAGTTCCTCGACAGTGTTCGGCTCCACACCAAAACCATCTGCAAAGTCAGTGCAGCAGGTGAGTGGTGTGTGTGCGTGTGTGTGTATGTGTGTGTGTGGCGCGACAAGAGTGCACGTCAGCGTGTTGAAAGTTGAAGTTGTTCATTATCGGCAAAACACCGAGACGTAAACTCAGTGTGAACTCGAAGTGTTGATTGTTGAAAATTTTCCATTTCTTATTTTGCTGTCATGGAGACCAGTGTCCTTCCTGGATACGTGAAGTTTTACGTTTTTCAACGTGGACTCCTCTGTGTTGCAGGGATCATGATTTGCCTGGGGATCACGGTGACCATCCTTCACTGCGTGGACACGGCGCACACGTACCGGTCCGCCTACTGCCACAAGGTGCGCATGCGCGTCGCCATCAGCCGTCATGAAAACTCACGGGACGCTCACCGGTGTCGTGTTCACAAGTTGGAGATGTCTGCTTGAAAGAGTTTCAGTTTTCGGCATTGGGTCCAGGGGTGTGTCCTCTCGACAGAGGTGTCCACTTTTCAAATGTGTCCTGTCAGGAAAAGTCTGCGCAACGCAGGTTTTGCGTGGTACCCACAATGCGTTCCAGTGAAATCAAGATGGCCGCTGTTCAGAGTGCTCGGGTGCAAGGCGCGTGTGAACACTGACGAGTGTTCTTGTTTGTGAAAGTTGGTTGAGCGCACTCACTTGTCGCGTCAAGAAACAGATCGAGCGCGTGGCCACACTGACAGGTGTTCTTGTTTTGTACAGGCGGGTCTGAACGCGCTGATCTGCCGCATCATGTACGTGATGCAAGTCGGGTGCGTGTGGATCTCGCTGCTGTGGAACCTGCTCGTCGGGATCGTGCTGCTGTCCGTGTGCAGGACGCACACCATCGGTGAGGCCGCCGGGCGCCGGGGAGGAGGGCGGGGGGGGGGCGACACGGGTGTCAGGGGTGGACCCAGGGTTGAGTCGAGGGGGCGACCCTCTGGAACGGACTTCAATTCTGATCATTTGGACAACAAAGATGAAGCCAATTTACGTCACAGGCACATTTGGTGGGGGGGGGGGGGGCAAAACCAAACCCTGTTTGGGGTCGAGGGGTGGGCTCCAGGCCCCCTTGTATCCACTCCTGACTTTTGAAGGAGTCCAGTCGGGAAGCTCGTGGGGGTCGTCGATTGATATTTGGAAGTGTCAAGGCAGAGAAGACTACCAAAGTCAGCTGCACGTGCGTCACACTCTGTATGATCGCGATTTTGTTTGATCTCATCGCGACGGTGGGCTTGTTGGGCCCGCGGCGATGCCGGTGCGAATAGTACGCGCCCAACATCAAGTGTATTGTGTTGGTTTCAAAGCTGTTGTTGTGTGTCAGGGATTCGACGCTTCATCCGGGAACTGGAACTGGACGGGAAGCTGTACGAGCAGTGCATGCGCGGGAAGGGCGGCGGCCACTGGCACCAGGGGGCACTGCAGCACGAAGGTACGAGCCGTTCGGCTCTGAAGCAGCGCTGGGTGTGGTCTGTGGCACAGGGGAACCGCAGCGTCGTCCTTGCAGCAGTTTGAAGCTGCGCTTTACAAGCTCTGCGAGGGTCTGCGTTGTTGCACTGTTCTTGTTCGTTGGTACAGGGCTGCTGCAGCATCGCTCTGGTGCCAGCATGTTGCGTCGTGTTAAAATGTGGTCAAAACGTGCATGATTACTGTCGTCAGCGAATGCCTGAGCGCGATCGACAATTGGTCATGTTGAGTCCCAGAATTCTTTGATACTACCTCGTATTCTCGCCATTTGCTGAAACATTGTCGTGTTCCGTGTTCAAACGACCTGATCTGGAGCCGGTTCTTTGTAGCTGCTTGGGACGATGACGATGAGTTGGGTGCCGATGACGAGGATGAGGAGGAGGACGGGGCCCTTGGACCCGACACCCCGGCCCCGCCCGCGCCGCCCCGCCGCCTCCACTCCCGCTCCGCCCCGACGTCCCCGGTGCCCGCCCGCTCCGCCCACCGCGGGGAGGCTGCGGGCGGCGTCCCGGCCGTGGCGTCGTCCTGCCCGCAGGCGCAGGGTCACTCCGCCGGGGACGCCTATAGTCTCGACACGCTGTCCGGAGACAACACACCGAGGTACACTCTGGTGCAGATTTTCGAACCAAGCAGGAAACGTAACATCTGCTGTGTGCACCGTGTGATATTTTTCGGTGACGACAATGCACCAAGGCGCTGAGAAGCACGCTTGCATTCAGCGAGTCCAATGGCACACCAGATGTGCACTTTCTGACCGACCTGCTCTTCGTTGCAGAGACTTTCCCGCGCGGAGGAATCCATTCCACTCACCAGGGGGCGGTGCACTGGGAGACGCCGCCGTCAGGGACTACTTCGCGGAGGAACAATTTCCGCGGGAACCAGTTGACGACGTGTTGCTTCTGGATGAAGATTACTACGAGAAACCAGAGGGCATGCAACAGGGCGTGGCTGAGAACAGCAGCAGCGACAAAACGTCGCCCGATCGTGACCTTGAGGCTGAAGGTCAGACGTCAGGGTCACGTGGGGACGCCGTCGATGCCAACGGCAACAACGCCAAAAATAGTGCGCCTGCATGGAGGTTCCTCTCCGTGGACGACATTTATCTCAGCTACTGGAAGATTTCGGTGAGCATGCTGACGCAATCTGCCACCATGCTGCTCGACCCCACGTGTTTGGATGTGTGTGTGTGTGTGGGGGGGGTGGCCAGTGAGAGAGCTGACATGATTCTTGACGTCACGTTTCAACATCTGCCGCAGCGTTTTCCTGACACACGTTTCACGTACAGAGATTGTGATTTCACGTTTCGTTTGACCTTTTTCCACGTGCAGCGTTTCAGGCCGACGACGCTCGTATCGTGTCACTTGATGTTTGTCACAGTGACACTTGTTGCGCCACGCTTCAAACCTCGGGCGTCACACCAGTTTTTCAGCTTCACGTAAATCGTGCTTCATGTGACGCTTCAGACACTTCACGTTTCAGTGTCGACTGCGCTTTACGTTGATGGTGCTGAACGTATTTCTTGATTCACGTACATACTGCTTCACATGACGCTTCACGTTTCAGTTTGGGTTACGCTTCGTCTTGGTGCCGCAGCGCTCTTCATAAGCTTCACGTACACGTGACGCTTCACGTTTCAGTGTCGCCTGCGCTTCACGTCGATGGCGCTGCAGCGCTGGTTGCTGGGCGTGGTCATGTACATCGTGACGTGGAGCTTCACGTACATGTTGTACTGGGTGAAGCACGAGGCGACGCTGCTCGACATCGCGCTCTTCCTCATCCCGATCCTCATCCTGCCCATCGTGTGCTCCGCCTACGGGGAGGTCAACTACGAGGGCAAGCGTATGCTCCGGGTGAGTGTGTGTGTGTGTGTGTGTGCGTGGGCGTGTGTTTGGGTGTACGTGTGTGTGCGTGCGCGTGCACTTGTGTGCTTTGTATGTATTGTGCACACGGGGGGTCAACTACGAGGGCAAGCGTATGCTCCGGGTGAGTGTGTGTGTGTGTGTGTGTGCGTGGGCGTGTGTTTGGGTGTACGTGTGTGTGTGTGGGCGTGTGCACTTGTGTGATTTGTATGTATTGTGCACACGGGGGTCAGGTACGAAGGCAAGTGTACGCTCCGGGTGAGAGAGAGAGGGGATGTGTGTGTGTGTGTGTGTTTGTATTTGTGGTGCGTGTGTTTGTGCGTGTTGGGTTGTGAGTGTACATGTGCGCTTGTGTGTGTTGTGCACAAGGCAGGTCAACTGCGAGGGCAAGCGTTTGCTTCGTGTGTGTGTATGTGTGCGTGCGCGTTTGCGGGCGTGTTGGGGTGTGCGTGTGTGTTTGGGTTTACTGTTCAAGAGAGGTTGACTGCGAGGGCAGGGCAAGCGTATGCCACGGGTGCGTGTGCGTGTGTGTGTGTGTGCGTGTGCGTTTGGGACTGCTGTTCACGGGAGAGGTCAACTACGAAGGAAAGCGTATACTCTGTGTGTGTGTGTGTGTGTGTGTGTGTGTGTGTGTATGTGTTTGTGGTGTGTGTGTTTGTGTTCGTGCACGTGTTGAGAGCGGCCCTCACGCGCGTTTTTCCGTGTGTGTGATGGATTAGTGGGTGCATGACTTGGTGGACAGGAGTGTTGTCTCCATTTCTTACATTTGTGAATTTGGATTCTGGTTTCTTTGGTCTTTTCTCAGCGCACGTGACCAGGACAAACACGCAAATGTCTTGCAACAGCTGTGACTGTTGTTTCAGTGCATCTGTCCGACGCTGGAGCGAACCGAGATGCTGCAGACGCTCTTCCAACAGCCGCTCGAACTGAACGTGAGTTGCGCGTCGCTGCAGAAAACTGAGAAACTGGCGCTGTTCGATTTACGTGGCGTGTCAGGCCTTCCCCAACCCCGCCGCCGAGTACTCTGCTGTCAACATGTGTGTGTATGTACGCGTGTGTGTATACGTGTGTGTGTGCGATTCTGGACGTGGCTGATCACACTTGTGTTTGTTTCAGGCGTTCGGGTTCGCCATCAGTTACCAGGTGATAGGGGGCGCCCTGGGCGCGCTCGCCGTCGCCTTCTGCACGCGCCTCGTTCTCGATGAGATCGGGTAGTTCCGCCGGGGACCAGGCGACACGTGACCTGCGCACCGAGTCCACGCGCAGCCCGTTCCTCTCCAGCTGCCAAACCTCAGTGTTGGCACCAATGGGAACTGTTCCCACCAAGTCAGTGGAATTTTCGTCGACTTCCTGTTGGATTAACGTTGAGTATCAAGACTTGATCAAAGTGGCGAAAAGTGCTGGGGACGCAGCTGGTGACGTCATCAGGATGTTGCTGGTGACGTCACTGGCGACGACGCTGAACATTCACCAGTGCTGAAGATCTGGGTGTTGGAAGGGCGGATCCAGGGTCCTGGGGTGCCCTGAGATGCTCTTTCGGGTCAGGACCAAACATGGATCTGAATGAAAAGTTGAGGGTGTGGCAAATTGTTCTTGGACTGGGTCCGACTGTACTTCATTGCAATTTTACTCCTGGAGTTCTGTTTTTCTGGTCAGGGAAACCGCTCCTTGGATTCACCCTTGCATTGGTGGCGTATCTGTTTTGGAGAGAACTTCCATGGTGAAGACTGACACATTTTAACACTTTTCTGTTTGTGTCAGTGTGAACCTTGTTTGCCATTTTCTTTGACAAAATTTTCCATTTCTGTTCCATTCGCAATGAGTGACTGGTCAAACTTTTTATTTTTGACCTGGAGACCACTTCGTGCTGATCTACTGTGATAATTGTACTTTTGCGAAATACTCTGTGAAGTCAAAAGACATTTTTAGGGACTCTACATGCCAAGTTGAGAGAGACTGAACAATTCGTTTGTGCGCGTGCGCATGCATCAGTAACCGTCTGTGGATGAATTTCATGCCAAAAGTGTGTATAGTTTGTGCAGAAGCTGAGATGTCAGGCAGCCTGAAGTCTGCGTTAGTTGACGGCTGTGTGTGTGTGTGTGTGTGTGTGTGTGTGTGTGTGTGTGTGTGTGTGCGTGTGTGTGTGCTTGTGTGAATGCGTGAAGACAAACGAGGAGAATGCGTGCAGCGGTCGTGTTCGATTTGACGCGAGCCATGGCACTCGCACCGCAGTCCTCGGATGACATGGGCAGCAGCGAGGCAGGTGTGGGCGTGAATCGAACACCACCGCTGCAGCTTTGTCGCGCTCTTGCCGTCCGCTTTTCCTGTTCGTCGGAGTTATGAAGGTTGTGATCGAAACATAAGGCACATTCGGGCTGATCCAGGGGCCCTGCGGCCTGCCTCCCTTTGAAAACTGCTTCACTTCACATTTTTTGGCGTCTGTTGCACTTTTTTTCTCTTGCTGTAAAATTTTTGAAGGATTTTGTCCCCGCCAAGGCTGCCCCCGTGACGTCATTCCTGGATCGGCGGGAGAGTGCTACAGGGTGGGTGAGGAGTATGTCGGGAGGTTTGAACGTTGGTGTGACGAACAGTACGTGAGATTTCCACGTCAAGCGTGGTGGTTTATTCAGATCTGATGCTCCAACAGATGTTTGCAAACAACATTCAACGCTGTTTCGTTGAAACTTTTTCTGTACGATGTTTCCACGGCGACACTGTTTTTATTGCGCTGACAATTTCTTTGTGACCCAGGGCGTCGCAGTCGTGACCGGGTCCGACCCTGGGAGGTGGGGCGCACCTCAACTGCTGCTGTAATAAATGTCAAAACCAAGGGGGCGGGGGTGGAGAGAATTTTGTTCATCAGTGAGGGCAGGTCTCACCCTCTTTCGTTTTCTTGGAGATCATTTGTGAAAGAACTTTTTCTGCCGATCAAAGCAGAAAAAATTTGACCTGCAAAGGTAGGGGTTTGAGGGGGCGTCCCTCAGACCTGCTGGATCCTCCCCTGAATTTTGCAAACGAAGCTCTGTATGGATATTTCAACATGATCAGTGCACCAAGTTTACTCTTGACTTTGAGCGGGATTGTTGGTGCGCGGAGCCTTGGTCATAAAGTTGCGTTGCGCGCAGGTGTTCCCCGGGTCGATATCAGCTGTGCTAATATCGCTCATACAAATGACACAATCAGGGCTTCTCGCGTGTTTGGAAAACATTTTTGTGAGTCATGTAGCGGCTCAGACGGATTTGTTTTAGTGCGGCGCTCGAACTGCGTCGCGCATGCGCAGTGAGGGACGTGCGCGATTTTATGCGCGACGTTTGAGACGCACGTTGCGCCAACGTCAACGTCAAAAAGAGCAGTTTCCATGGTACTGGCCAATCACAAAACACCATTCGACGTTGGCGTTGATGTGTGACAGAACGTCAAGCATGAAGTCTCAAAATACTGGCGAGCCAAAATCTTCAAAATATTGCTGAACTTTTGTCTGTGAAGCGATGATCTGCAATACATCTATTTCGCACCAACACTTCAGTCAACTCTTCGTTGTTGGGTTTTGACGTGGCGTGTTTTCTTTGAGTCCAGTTGATCAACCTCAGCCGAATTCACACGTACTCGGTGTGATAGGTTGCAGTTTGCGCGTGCGTGTGGGACGGGGCAGTTTGGGGGCGGGAGGCTCCGGGGGCCGACCCTGACCCTGCTGACACCGGGACCCCAGTGTCCAACACCCCCACGCCCCTGCTCCTGGCTCGGAGGTAGTCAACAATGTTGACGGCCGCAGCTGCGGAACGCCATCTTTGTGTCACGTGGTTGGTTGCAGGGCGCATGGCAGACCACGTGACGAAGGGACTGTTGCTAGGATACCGCAGGTTTTCTGGTGGTGGGTGATGACCGGAATAGCCGGGATCACCGTAGTTGACTCCAGGATGCACGTCTTGAAAGAAAGGGTTCGTGGCGGACATTGGTGGGTACGGCAGCACTGGGGCAGAGAAGGGTGGGTAGAATTCTGAAGCGTGCACGTAAGGGTACGGGTACCCTGGATGTGGCATGACATTCCCAACAGGGCCCGGTAAAAACGGATTCTGTTCAACGAATGGTGGAAAGGACTGAGCCGATTCCAGACCAGGACCCAGAGGATGTCCGTTTGTGTGCGTGACGTCACTTCCCTTTCCTGTCACGTGGAACGGATTCGTCTGTTGAGTTCTGGTTGTGACGTCATCATCATCTGGGTTTGCTGGATCCAGGAACGGGTTGTTGTGGGGACCTGCTGTGAACGGGTTCGAATCCGGTCTGGGTGGGGCTGGGTTCCAGAGATTCCTCAGTCTGTCGCTCCAGTTCCGCTGCAGTTTAGTTCCAGGTTCCTCTGTTTTAGGGTGGTTCTCTGTCCCCGCAGACCCAGTCTTGGTCACGGAGACTTTGCGTATGAGTTTCTTGGCCTTTTCCTGAAGTCGTTGGGCTCTGGAGTCTTTGCGCTGTGCAGACACTGGAGGGACCACTGCACTCTGGGATCTGTATGGTTTGGGCCTGGACCCTGAACCATCCTGGGTCTGCTCGGTTGGTTTGTCGGCCTCAAGAACAGCGTTGATGTCGTTGTCCGTGAATTTCTCCAGGGACCCGGAAGCGCTCGACTCACTTCCGGTTTCCTCACTTCCGGACCTGCGCAGTTGAGCGTCAGTCACGTGAACGTGAACACGCACCGCTTGCTTGGCTCCATCTGCAGGAGGTTGGTCCTTGGACACAGGAATCACGCTTTGAGAACTATAGTCACGTGACTTGCCCGAGTCTTTCTCAGGGGTTTCGTCGGACTGCACCACAGCAATTGTGGGAACAACTGGACCCAGTGATGCCTTATTGGTGCGAGAGGGACCAGGTTTTTCAGAACTTTCCGTTTCCTTGGGTTTTGGCTTCACCTCTGCAGGCGCAGGCTTCTTTCTCCTCTGCAACTGACTTTTCCAGTCAATGACTGGAGTTGAGTCCTTGGGTGGTTTCTCGGGTTTGTCTGTGGTGTTGGAGGGTTTGCTTCTCCTGAGGGAGGCTCTGGCGACGGAGATGTCATCTGCAGTGAGCAGAAACGAAGACGCCTTCTGTGGTGCAGTGTCTGGTTCTGGACTCTTGAGGCCAGCCCTGGGAGTGTGATCAGCTGACTCGGTAGACTGAGATTTCTTTAACTCCGCAAAGCCCTTTTCTCCCGGAAGCGGGGGTGGGGGTGGAGGAGGGGGTATCACCCCACTCCCAGGGGGAGGAGCCTTGGGAGGTGCTCCACCAATGGGAGGAGGCGGAGGGGCAGGGGGCGGGTCTGAAGACTTGTCCCTCTTTCCTAACCCACCAATAGGAGGAGTTGGTGGAGCGGGTGGGATACCACCCTCCGGTTTCCCCCCGATGGGAGGCGGGGGCGGGGCTGCCGGGACCCCTCCACGCTCCTCGGCAGGGGACGGTGCTGCTGCGGTCGGAGTCTCCAGCTCCACCACGGCCCCGTCGACCTCGTCCAGCTCCTCGATGCTCCGACCACAGCTCCCGTTGACACGCAGCTCTGTGGATCTGACGGACCTTTCTCCTGCAAAGGGACACGGAAACTTTGTCACCCTCAAACTGAAGGGAATAACGTCTCGCCAGATGTGAACCAGCCACAGAGAATCGCAAAGTTTCTCTTGTCATTTTGAGTGCATTGTGTGAAATATTGACGACAAAGTAGGGGCCAAGTTCAAGTTAGTTGTGGTTGTTTAGACTTTGCTGAATGAACAATTTTGTGGATGTCGTGAGGCCCGACTGACCTGTGTCTGTGACAGCAGTGGAGCTCGGTTTGACGCAGCACAGGACGTTCAGCGCCCGGACCACGTGACCCCAGAACTCGGTACAGGCGACGCAGAGCGCGACGGGGAGAACGAGCGCGTGCACGAGCGCGCCGCCGAGCAGAGCCGCGTCGTCCCGGGGGACGTACGCGTCCCGCCCGGTCTCCACCCCCAGCAGAACCTGCGCATAGAGACGTCCGGTGTAAGAGGGGCCGACTACAGGGTTTGAGTTCATGGGGGGTGCCTGGTCACGATTTTTGGGGTGCTTTGACTTGGATCTTGATTTGCGGGGGGGGGGCCGCCCAGTCATGATTTGAGGGGTGCTTCAACTTGGTTCTTGATTTTCGCGCCAATGGTTGCACCCAATGCGAAGTTTGGTGGGGAGGGGAGAGAAAGAAAATGGAGGTGCCTATTGCAAGCTCACCAGTGGAGGGAGGACGAAGTTTTTTTTTTTTTTTTGGGGGGGGGGGGGTTGATGGACGCGCCCGTTGGAAACTCACCAGGGGAGGGAGGATGTTGAAGCACAGAGTGCAGACCGCAGCGACGCACATGACGTTCCTCCAGGCGACGAGCCCCTCCACCCGCCCCCGCGCTTCCGCTTCCGGCGCTGCTCCCACGAACACCTCCGCTTTCCCGTTGCAGACTTGGCCGTCAGCCTTTGCTGTGTTTGTTCCAGCCTGTGAGACGTCAAATTTGACGCTTTGTGATGTCTCTCCACAGATATCTTCGTTGTCTCTGTTCCCAGTCACTTGGACATTGTTTCCAAGTGTCTTGGGTTGTTCTGCAGGGTTGAGCGTGACGTCATCGTCACCAGAGGTGACGTCGCGTATTCCAGTGTTGTGATTGGTCCTCAGGAGGCTCTGTAGTTTGAGGCGGGAAGCGACGAGAAGCATAAGGAACAGCACGAGGAGGAGTCCCCCGCACACGGCGTACGTCACGAGGAACACCGTGGCCGCGTCTTCCGCTTTGTAATCCTGCAGCAGGTGGCACCTGGAAAACAAGAACAGGCGAAGCTCAACGCATTCGCGGTGGTTTCAACAAACGCAATTGCTCGAAATTCGATCCGCTACCACATGGGAGACGCCAGAACGCACGTTTGGTCCAGCTCGTCGAACACAGTGACGTCATCACGGAACACCGGAAATCCCGAGGCGAGGAACGCAGCGAACCAGACGCACGCCAGCGCCACCTCGGCCGCCGCGGTCCCTGCGCATGCGCAGCCGGAAGTGATGTGGATGAGCGCGGCCACGTGACCCAGCAGCGTCGTGAGCACGTCCGTTGTCCACGTCGTAGCCCAGACCTGCGTAACACGCACTCAAGTTCATCGCAGAAATTCTGGTGGGGCTGACGCTACTCCGCCAAAAACTGCCCTGTACATTTTTGTGTGCTGTTTGTTGGGGTTTTGCAGTCAAAGGGAGGACCACCCCAGGGTCGGCTCTTTTCTTGTCAGGACCCGCACCCCAATCCAGGGCCGCCGGAGATGTTCTGCGCCCAGGGCACCACAGATCACTCACCCAGATGAGGGCGTGGCAGGCGATGCTCGTCCAATCAGAGGACGACAGGCTGTACACGATGACCAATAGCAGGACGGGAACGAGGAAGAGCAGCCGGCTGACCAGCAGGGAGCAGGCGTACACTTGCAAACCTGGAAAAAGTGAAGGCGTTCGTCATTGACTGGACAGACCGTCCTGTCTCCAAGGAAGAGTTGGGGTCGAGAAAATCCACAGATTACAGAGCACAGAATACAGTGAACTCTTCAGAACACTGTGCTTCCAGGGACGCTTTGCCTGTTTGGCCCTGATGTGAGGTTGTCTGCAGGGAACAGGGAGCATCACGTGACTGTAGAAGTGCACACGTGTCCCTTCCTCTCATGTATCACAGACACGTGAAGATCTCACGAGGACCAATCAGGCCCGAGCGCCGACACGTTCCTTTATCCACCACACAATATTCAAAATGCCCACAGCCCCAAGCCCTCACCACTGGGTGTTGGGACTCGGCGAATCCTCGACACAATCCCTCCCCCTGGTGGGTGTGTTGCGTCACGTGACTTACCGCGCAGCTGGGACGGCGCCCGCGCGAGGACTGCGAGGAGCACGACGGTGAGGAGCAGTGCGGAGGCGCCACCGAGCAGCCACACGATCGGGAGCACCGTGTCCAGCATCGCGGGGCTGTCGCTGTTCGCTCACGTCTCACGTCTCACGTCAACCACGTCAGTCACGTCAGTCACGTCTGGAGGGACTCGCACGTCAGCGTCGTATGGAGAGACACTTCCACGTCTTGTACGTCTGGAGACAATTCACGTCAGTCACGTCTCACGTCAACACTCCTTCACGTCAGACACGTCTAGAATGACGCTTTCACGTGACACTTTGACGTTAGTCACGTCAATCATGTCTGCGTCAACACTTTCACATCAGCTACGTCTGCAGTGATACGAGTACTTTCATGTCAGACGTAGCTGGAGAGATTTCCCGTCAGACACGTCAGTCTGTCACGTCTGGAGAGACTTTCACGTCAGCTGCGTCAATCACGTCTGGAGTGACAGCTGACGTGTGTTAATCCAACGCCCACCCGGAGCGTGACGTGACGCAGTCCTCGAGTCACTCCTCACGCCCACTTGTCCCTTGTCCTGACCGTTGCAATGCCAATAGAACGATACGACCTGTCCTGTCGGTTCCGCATCTCTGGGGAGAAGTCACGCTGATCAGCTGTTGTGGTTAGGAGTGCTCATGCAGTCTCAATGCTGTCTGCAGATGGTGGCTGGCTGTCCTGCAGCGACTGTCCCGGTGGCACAATGGGCACGTTCGTTGTCTGTTCATACATTTGCTCGTTGGCGTGTATGACCCACGAACAAGATCCCTCCATGTGTACTGCTCCCAGGTCACAGAAAAACGAACGTCGCCAGGCATATTGAGCTCACCGCGGGACACGACAAACGAACGCGCTCCATCTCGCACACAGCACCTCCATGGCAAAGCTATTGTCCGCCGTGTCCTTGCTTCACAGCTTCCATTGACCTACGCACCGTTTTGAGACAGGTGTCTTGTGTTTCAGTATGAACACCCCATGTACTCTGACGATGTTTGCAGCTCGGTGGGTACTGAAATCCTGCTGCTGTGCTGTTAAACGTGCGTTTATTGTATGGAATTGAAGTTTTTATTGATTGGTTTCAGGAACAATAAACACATCAGACACACCTTGGGCTGAGGTGGAGCCAGGTGTGTGTGTATGTGTGTGTGTGTGTGTGTGTGGTGAAGGCTATGAGGTGTATCAGGGTCCAGGCCTGGTCCTGACTGAGGTCCAACCCTCGTGTAATGGAGAAACGCCACCTTCAGAACTTGGGGTGGGGGTGGGGGGTCGGGGTCAGCGGAGCCCAGGCCCCGGTGTAGCGTGCCCGATTGACTTGTGTTCCAAATGACATGTGTCAATGGGGCACGGGCCTGTTGACCCATGCCCCATTGACACGTGTCATTTGGGCACGGTGGTAGACCCATGCCCCATTGACACATGTCAATCGGGCACAGTGTTGAGTCATGCCCCATTGACTGGACCTGTGCCCGAGAGGCATGGTAAGCCCTCAAGGGGCTACCAGCAAGCCAATGGGGCACGGCTCTACCCGTGC
>JAAUXT010018012.1_pt1 | contig 14645 bp, 18 predicted proteins | sample 7278171 | NCBI WGS metagenome assembly JAAUXT01 (sample SAMN14350112, study PRJNA611818) | marine sediment metagenome | isolation source: surface marine sediment (1.8m) | place: French Polynesia: Moorea | collected 2018-08 | reverse complement strand
TGCAAAACTCCCTAGCAACCAGATGCAACAAAAAAAAACAGGAAGTGACCAACAAAGCAAACACCCCGGGGACTTCGCACTTGCAGTTGCCCTGTGCACTGCTTCTTGTTGGTGTGATGTCCTGTGTCCCCGTCTCCATGTACCCAACGCAAACCTCACTATTCACACAAGGTTGCAGCATTCGCTGCGTTTGGAGACGAGCTGCGTGTCGCATGATGATGTCAATTCAGAGGTGCAGCTGCTTCAAAAATGCTCCGTTTGAGAGGTCAGATTACTGGGACAGTGTTTGGGGAAGTTTGCTTGGTTTTACATGTATGATCTGACTGAGGAAGTGATGATCAATTGGAAAAATGAGAAGCTCGATCCAACAGCGCAAAGTTCACCAGATAAACTGATGACATCGATCTGGTGATTTCTGTCGCAACATTCCAAAAACGGGGAGATTTCAAGACAGGAATTGATGAAAAATGGGAGAATTGTGGCTTCCGCTCGCTCTGTGCTGCTCGCTCTTGTTGTCGTCTGGGGTGTCAAGTCAAGGTAAGTGATCCAGCAGAGTTGTTTCGCACAAGATGAGCAAGGAGAGGCAGGCTCATTGAAATGATAAATAAACTTCCTGTCTGGAAAAGTCTCTCCGTGTGGCACAAAATTAGGGTGGTGACTTTCTGGACAGAGTTGGGGACATCTTTTTCAGACCATTGAAGAAACGGGGAAGGGGATGCATGTTGATGATTCATTATGTGTCTGTTGTCTGCCACACTTTCACCAGTCATCGGCCTTTCACTTTGCCAACCTGTCTTTCTTGACAAGAAAGAACTTTACAAACTTCACCTGACATGTCAAAAGAAAAGACAAAAAAATAGCTCCATAGAGCTCGAGGTGATTTGAGGAAATTTTGGTTTCTCTGATTTGGGCTGCTTTGATTTGGTTGCTGGCTTGCTCTGATTTGGATTGCTTTTTTCATCAAAATTCTCACTTTTTTCACTCAACATTCGCAACTTGGGAACTTATTATATACACACCCAAATGGAACAAATTTGACTAAATGGAACTTTTGCACATTGCTTCACAACAATATCCATATGTCAACCAAAAGAATTGCCTAATATCCATTTCAAATTTTCTATTAAAAATGTGTTTTCAACCCTAACTTGAGCCCCATCTAAAAACCATGTAAAAATTTTCAAAAATCAAATGTCAAATACCACCACTCAAACCCCCATACAATAGACTACATTTCATTAATATACTTCCTTCACCAAATATTTGTAATTTTTCAGATACAGAGCCATTTCTACATCCATACTCCATATTAAGCACTTTCCCTGTTGGGCAGTGCACCCCTAGCATGACAGTCGGAAGTGTTTTTTGTAGAGTCTATTGGTGTACTTGTGACAGAAATTGCACCAGAAGGTGACAATCACACAAAACATCACTTTTCAACCTGTTTTTAGCATAAAATTTGCCTTGAAAGTGAAATTTTATCCAAGAAATGGCATGACCATGGTTAGGTGACTGTTGGCCATGTGGGTAAAATGTGACATTCACAAGGTAATGCTCTCTCACCAGTAATGTCAGTAATGCTCCACAAAATGACGGTCACAGTTAAAGTTTAAAAACCCATTTTTATTGCAAATTACACTTGCTACACACATTTCCTGCATGATCTGACATGAATACAACAAGCAGAAGCATTTCTGAGTGTTTTCAGACATTTCTAATGGTTGGTTCAAGAGTTACACAAACGTGACACAAATCTCACAGAGGTGCACCACCCAACAGGGAAAGTGCTTCCTTGTCTATACTTCTAAATTTGAACTTTTTGACCTGAAGAACCCTAAAATTCAAAGTTCTCCAAATCCTTCTTGGTGCACTATCCCCAACCCAAAATAAACCAAAAGAACCCAAAAGATCCCAAATCAATCCTTATCTTGACTATGAAACAGGCGTACACATACTTTTGGAAGACCCTGCCTACAGGTGATTTGATTTGGCTCACACTGATTTGGCTTGCTTTTTGAAAAGTTCCCAAATCGTGCAATCCACCTCAAATCACCTGAAAACTGAACGATGTCAGAATGCAGCGTTGTTCAACACACGACTTTGCATGCACATTCAAAAGGGTGTGAGCAAAAACGACACTTCGTTTTGGCGAAGGTGCTCGTTTTTTTCAGGAGAACTAAACTCTTTCTGTTTGCGCCAGCGTTACCTGGTCGTATTGTCACTGTCTATTCCACAGGCTGCAACTCCTCTGCAGACAGTCCACCGTGCGGCGTCGATTTGATCTGCGAGAACAGCGTGTGTGAAGCCGGTAAGTCTTCTGAGCGCAGGTGGCTGTTTTCTCTTGGTCTTCATCCCATGCACCTCACCCCAACAATGCACTCCGGCTTTCATGTAAGGTGGCGCTATATTTAGCGGTCCACCAGTCCAGGATACCTTGGGGTGCATCAAACCAAACAGGATTGCAGTTTCTCAGGTGAATACCTCTGAACCAAGCCGAAAGTACAGGGACATTTTGGACCCGTGGTTTGTGTTTTGGGTAGGTCTACTGTTTGTGTGCAAACATTTCACCTGTACAAGCAGCGTTCGTTGTTCGTTTAACACTGTACATTTCTTTGATTCATTTCAGCAAGACAGTGTGTTGTGCCAAGTGACTGCCCGCCTCCCCAACATTGTTTGTTGGACTTTTGTCAACCGTCTCCCTGCACCTACAGCGGAGAGTGTGTGACTGGAAGAGTCTGTTCTCAGTATTTAAGGAGAAGGGAATGTGTCTGTAAGTTCCATGTTCAACAACCTTTGACTCGAATACCATACCATGGAAACCTTGACCCTACCGAGGGTTCGCTTTGCGTCCGGGTATCAAGTCAAGTCCCTGGCGTAAACTTGGGATGAATCAGATTTAAAAAACATGGTTGCTCCCGCAGCCTCAAGCATGCTTTTAAGGTGATTTGAGGTGGGTTGCGCGATTTGGCTGATGAGCCAAATTGGTGTGAGCCAAATCAAAGCACCTACAGGCAGTGTCTTCCAAAAGTATGTCTGCAGCACTTTCATAGTCAAGATGATTTAGGATCTTCAGGACTCTTTTGGTTCATTTTGGGTTGGGGATAATGCGTGAGGAAGGAATTTGTCAAATTTGTATTTTTGGGTTTCTGAGGTCAAAAAGGTCAAATTTGGAAGTGCAGAAAAAATGGGGTGTGGATGTATGAATGTCTCTATATCTCAGAAGGTACAAATATTTGGTGAAAGAAGTATATTGATGAAATGTAGTATATTGTATGGGGGTTTGAGAGGTAGCATTCAATTTTTGATTTTTGAAAAATTTTAAATGGTTTTTAGGTGGGGCTAAAGTTTGGGTTAAAAAGTCATTTTTAACAGAAAATTTAAAAATGGATACTGGGCAATTCTTTTGGTTGATATGTGGATATTGTTGTGAAACAATGTGTAAAAGTTCCATTTGGTCAAATTTGTTCCCTTTGGGTGTGTGCTAGATGAGTTCCTAAGTTGTGAATATTGAGTGAAAAAAGTAAGAATTTTGACAAAAAAGTGACCCAAGTCAGAGTGAGCCAAATCAGAGCAAGCCAAATCTGAGTGATCCAAATTAGAGCAAGCCAAATTAGAGCAAGCCAAATCAGAGCAAGCCAAATCAGACCAAGTGAAAATTCCTCAAATCACCGAGAGCTCCATGGAGCTATTTTTTGTTCTTGGTTCTGTTTGTTCTGTGGCCACACCCTTCTTGTGTTGCCATTGTTTCCTCAATGGTGCCTGAAAGTTTTCTTGTCAGTTATTGCACTTGAAGAATGGTGTTTTACGTGAGAGATTACAGTATCTTGTTGCTTGCAAAGTCTCAGCGCGCTTGGGCAATTTGTGAGCTGTTGTTCACAAAAAGCCAACAAAGACTTTTTGATCCAGCACACGCTGGTCAATACAAATTTTTTTTTCAGTTTGTGATGCTGGCTATGAGTACTATGATGGAAGCTGCTACAAACTCATCTCAACTCTGACAGTGGGAACCAATGCCCAGGGTAACTGTGAGGCTGAAGGTGGAAATTTTATCTCTATTCTACTGAGAATGAATATGTCAATAGACTCTATGGGTACATCACAACTGTGATTTGTATCGAAAAAGTGATTTTTTAAAGTTGAAAAGTGGTGCTTTTGTTTCTAAAGCACTGACTCAATTTGTTTGTTTTCCATTTCAGTGGTGAAAGTGCCCCCACTGGTTGGACAGGATACAATGACAAGAGCCAAGAGGGTTCATGGGTCTGGTATGATGGCAGTCCAAGTGAGTACACAGCTGATGCAAGGAAGTGAAAAAAGCCATTCACCAACTATTTCATACTTGTTCCCACTTTGAAACATTAGGTACCTACATCAACTGGATAAGCGGTCAGCCAGAATCAGATACAGCTTCCAATTGTGTTGCTATGTTGGCAAATGGAAGATGGAATTCAGTGAACTGTGACTGGGTTGACAGGAAGTTTCGCTTTGTGTGTGAGAAAGATGAAAGTGAGTTTAAAACCTGTTTTCATGGCAATGTACATGAACATGCATTGCATGGTTACGTTTTCTCATGTGTATGTACCATGATCAAGTTTGTTGGCATCAACAACAGGTGGAGCCTTGACATCCAGAATGTTGATCACTTGTCCTGAATGTGGTTCAGGTTTTTTATTTCAAAGTTGAACACAGTTTTGGCTGTTTAATTTTCAGTTTGTTGTGACGGATATGTTTATCACAATGGAAGTTGCTATAAACACAACATAACTGCAACAAAGGGAGATGCTGCTCAGGCTGCCTGTGAGGCTGATGGGGCAAATCTGGTGACCATTGGTAGTGCAGCTGAGAATGCCTACATTCAAGGAGTCTTTGAGTGAGACTTCATTGACATTTCTGTATATTTATTCTGCAAACAACATTTTAGTTGTACAGGAGATGTTATGTGCCTTGGTCATTTCTTTCAGTGGAGAATCTATTGGCGCTGGTGTGGTTGGCTGGATTGGATACAATGACAAAATGGATGAAGGCACATGGGTTTGGTATGACGGCAGTCCAAGTGAGTCAAGGAATTGCTTTTTTGAAACTATATATGTTTGATATCCCTTTTCGACAGAAGAAAAAGGTAATTTGCAGTCTAAACTAAATTGTTCTTCTGTTCTAGCCACCTACCTGAAGTGGATGCCTGGTGATCCTGATCAAGACACAGCTGCCAATTGTGCTGCTATGATGGCAAATGGAGAATGGAACTCTCTGGTGTGTGACTGGGATGAGAGAATGTACCCATATGTCTGTGAGAAAGGTACTGAAAAGATCAAGAAACCTTGATATTTGCTCCAAAATTAGTGTCAAGCTTTGGCTTTGCCTTGAAGGCAACTTTACTCCCATTGACCATGACACCTCACTGTGTGAGTCTCAGTTCATTCTCTTTCACTGGGTGTTTCCTCTAAAAACAAATCAAATATTTCCCCAGTCTGTGCTCCTGACTATGTACATCATGATGGAAGTTTCTACAAACATGTCTCCACTGCAACAAAGGGAGATGCTGCTCAGGCTGCCTGTGAGGCTGATGGGGCAAATCTGGTGACCATTGACAGTGCTACTGAGAATGCCTACATTCAAATACTCTATGGGTAACTACCATTGTCAGAAAAATAGACACTTCCCCCAAATAAAATATCATAATGAAGGCACTGACAAACATTGCTTTCTTCAGAGGAACCAGAGCCTTGATAGGATGGATTGGGTTCAATGACCTGCACCAGGAAGGGACCTGGGTCTGGTATGATGGCAGCCAGGGTAAGTTCAACAAATGTATGCAGAGAACTGCATTGGGAGGGACAACTTATAACTGTTTGTTCAGTGTGTATCACTGATGGACTTTTCTCTTGCAGCTCTCTACATGAACTGGGAAATTGATCATTCAGATCATGGAACAATCACAAATTGTGCTGCAATGAGAGCTAATGGAGAGTGGGACTCTCTGAAATGTGAATGGAGTCAAAGGATGTTTCCTTACATCTGTGAGAAAGGTACACACACACTGAGGTTTTAGGGTCCCGACCCCCCCCCCCAGGTTTGATTTTCAACAATGTTGGAGCTGATGCTTTCTGGAGAAGTAAAATTATACAACATACCAAACACCAAAACTCTTTTTGATGATTCTACAAAACTAAACTGTTTCAAACATTGACCACTTTTTATGTTTTGTCTTTTTTTTCAAGTGGGTCTTGTTGGTGTTTCTGTTGACAGAACCGACTCTCGTCCCGTTTTGGATGACACAGACTTGAGGCTGCAACTGTTCAGTAAAGGCAACTTGGTTGTGAACAAGTGGTTTCAGGTGTGTGTTCCAACCAATTGTGTGTGAGAAAAGGGAGCTGAAAGAAAATGAAAAGGATCTGATCATCGTGTGGCCTCCACATTGCTTGCCTTTCAAATTCCAACCTGTGAAACCAATTCCAAATTTGTGTGAGCTGACTGCTTTTTCACCTGTGTTTGAAATGTGCTGTGTTGGCTGTGTTTTCAGAAAAGAAACATAAAACGGTGTGACAATGTTTGAAGACCTTTTGCTGCTTGTGTTCACTGTCTTGTGGAAGAAGGGACGGGCAAAAAAAAGAGGGGGTGAATTGAACGCCATTCTGACATTAGTTGTACTGTGTGGTGAGCTCTTCAACCTCATACTTACTGGGCTGGTCCAATCATATGCGGTTGTGAGGGACATAAGCCTTGGTTGAGGCACCTGACAACCACTCTGGGTTGATGTTTGCCTGCTTGTCAGCAACGGTGTCCCTTCAGTTTCCTAGTTCCTCCTGCAGGGAGGGTGGTCAGGGCCCCGCGACTCATCCAGCATTTTGTGCCGTGCTGGACACAAATGGAATCAATTGGCCCAAGGTGGGGGGGACCAGGTGTGGGTTCTGGGAGGCAACTCAAATTTTGACTGGTCTGACCAACCAATATGTACAACAACGGTAAGGTTAACCCGCAAACAACTTTGCTGTGTTGTAGTGACCAACCCCACTGGATCAGCTGACAGACGCAGTAATATTTTGACGCTGTGAGAGGCATGAAGTTCGATTGATGCATCTCCTGACCGCTACATGTCCATGTCTCCTGCCCTGCCCTGAGCTCCTGGTTCCCCTGGGGGCTCTGAGGCGTCTATTGGAACATGACAGCCACCGCCTCGCTCCTACGGCAAACATTGCTGGGCCTCATTCATGCCGGATACATTCAACATTCTGTGTGTGTGTGTGTGTGTGTGTGTGTGTGTGTGTGTGTGTGTGTGTGCGTGTGTGCATGTGTGTGTGCGTGTGTGCGTGCTTGTGTGCATGTGTGTGTGTGCTTGCGTGTGTGCATGTGTGTGTGTGTGTGTGCGCACGTTTGAGTGTGCATACGTCTGCGTTATTTGTGATGGTGCGAACATGTGTGCGTGTGAGTGTGTGTGTGCGTGGTTTGTGGCTAGTTGTGGTGTGTGTTTGTGTGTGTGTGTGTGTGCTGGAAGGGGTGTGTGCGCACGCCTGGGTATGTATGTGCCTTTGTACTTGTGCATGCTTGCTTGCGTGTGTGACTGTGTACTGGTGATGTCCACGTGTTTTGTGAATCACATGACCACAGAGGAACCTGTCACACGGGTTTCACCTGTGCACGCACCGAACACTCAGATCGCAGTTTGGACGCAACGCGCGTGGAAACGCTCCAGTGTGAACCAGCCCCAGACGTCACGTGTTTCCTCAGGGGAATTCACACGGATTCGAGGTGCGAATGAAAAGCTTTGCTCAGTGTCACAGCTTCGGCTGTGGCTGGGATCTTTTCTTCCAACCGGAGATTGTTGGTGGCGCACCTTTCAGTCAGGGTAAGAACGAAGTCCAGCTTGCCAAAAGGGACGTACAACACGCCGTGGCACGTTTTCGTCAGTGTATGTTTGGGCAGCAACCCAAACAAACAAACAATTTGGCACGTTTGCTCTCTGTTGCTGCTTGTGAGGTCAAGATGAAGTGTGTGTACACTGGGTCTCCGTTCAGATCCACGCTCACGCTCACAAGCTGTTAAACGATGACAAACCAGACACACCCAGAATGCGGTGTTTCCCTCTGTGTCAAGCTCCAAGGGACTCACCAGTTGGGTGCTGGGCGTGCCCTGCCCCTCAAAACATGGTGACCCAGCGAGACAGTGAGCATCCAAATTGGAAACTTGGCTGCAAACAGTTTTGAGGGAAGGAATGTGGCAGGTCGACTCCGGGCCCTGGATCTCCTGGCCTCCTGGTGCCCACCGGGTCGGGACTTCCTATCTTCCCTCGTGCCTCCAAGCTGGCGGAATCCGTCTGTTCTCATGTCTAATTCCTGAAGGAGGGCGAGACGAATGCTGTGCGTGCGTCACCTGGATCAATCCAACCCCCAGATCTACCACACCCACTCACACACACACTCACACACACTCACACCCACTCCCCCCGTCTGCTTCCACCCTCTCCCACGCCCTTCAATCTTCCTCCTTGTTCACACACCATTCCCAGCACCACACTCACAGTCACGTGGCAGCCCGGACCGCACCTGACAGCTCTGAGGCGGTTGTAACGCGGTGAGATCAGCTGATCCATCACATGACGTCCGGACCTGTCTCCGCTGACAGCGTCCTGATCACTGCGCTGATTGCGGCGTGAATCAGCCGCACGCCAACACCGCTCCCACACACAGATACCAGGTACACTGCATCATTCACACATAAATGGAGCCACTACGAGCATCCACACATGCAGGGAATTCACACACCATGATATCACACACCAGAGTACGGACTGTTGTGAAACAGATTCCACCTCTTGTTCACACAAGTTTCCCCTGTTTCAAACTCTTTCTCATTTTTCCACAAACCAAAGTCCAGCGAAAAACAATTCAATTCACAGCTGATATTCTCACAGCTGCAAAACATGAGTTTTTTTCCCACACGCTGAACAGTCATTCTCATTCTTTCAGCGAACTATCAAGTTCTCACCCACACAGCACACTGTCTTATCCCAGAAATACTCTCCACATGAAAACTGTTGAAAGAGCATCAGACATCAACTCCCAGAAACAGGCATGGGCAGCTCAAAGACTGCATTGTTGCTCATCGTCCCAGGACAGTTGGCATTTTTTTCTTTTCACAGCTTCTTTTCAAGATGGATGCAATAAAATCTCACTCCCAAATCAAGTGTGTAGCAGATGATGTTCACGATTTTCTAATTTTTTGGAAAGCTTTTCTGTGGTGGTGGTTGGGGGGTGTTGATTTTACACTACTAAATGTTGCTGAAAAATGGGTTTTGGAATGCACTTGTCAACAGTTGTGACGCTTATTCTGGCTCAGTAAGACAAAGTAACTGTGGTCTGTCATGTGTGCATCTTTAGGTTTTGGACAACACAAAATAAATGTTTCTCAGTGCAATAAGGGCCTATAATTTGTCTGTGTGGCTGGGGTGAAAGGTTTGTTTGTGGAATTGTTTGGTCCAAAGAGTTTTTGACATTCGCAGAAACTTGTGTTTTGTGTTGGAGAATCAAAATCTGGCTGGTGCATCAGAAGCAATCCAAATGGGCGGCCTGACTGAGCAACCCAAAAAATTCAACATGAGGCCAGTGGACTATTTTTGCAGTTGTACTTATTTTTGTCTCACAAACAACCTCTCATTTTGACAAAATAGGCTTTCCATAACGCAAAACAGAGAAAGATGAAAACAGCAAAGTCAATTGCAAATATTTTATGTTGTTGCAAGATCAATAAGTGTGATGTAGCTTGTGCCCAAAGAATACAGCATGTCTTGTCTCTTCCAAGTCAATGTTTTGGCTCAACTGGTCAGACCTTGAAACCACTGAACCCATTGAAGTTGGAGTTGGGGTAGAGGGGGTATGTTTCTGACCCTGACCCATCTGCACTCACCACGTCCCCTACAATGTGAACAGGTATCACTTGAGCCAACAACAGCCACAGCATCCCTGCACATTTCGGGTTTCTCTGACAAACAGTCAAGTTGAACCATCCTGGCAAAATTGCAACCACAACATTTTGATAAAAAATACATGACAATCAAAGAAGCTGCATTTCAGACCTTCATCCAGTTCAACCAGGGCTCCACAGCCTCCTTCAACATCATCTCCAGCCACTGAAGTCTGACAGATCATGCTGATCCCACGATCATGGAACCTTCTGAGCATAAACCCAGCACTTTCATCTCCATAGATTCTGTAGTACACAGAGAAGTAGTAGAGACCGGCTCCACCAGGGGGAACTGTGAACTGTCCTGACGTAGAATTGTACCTGCAGTGAAATCAGTTTGCGTAAAAGGGCATGAACTTGAGAAAGGGTTTTCTACAACGTGATATATGTTCCTGAAACAGGTTTGGAACTGCTTCAAATTTTGCTTACGCATCTCCAATGTTCGTGTACACCTCGTCAAACGGAACGGGGATGTAGCTGTCCATTGGCGCATTCCATCCATGCACGTGGGCTCCAAACCCTATTGAATCTGCAAATAATGCACCTCACGTATTCAAGTTCCACAGATGAGGATTTCTGTTGTTTGTCTGACATGGGAAGACTTTCTGGCTTCCCACCTGAAGGGGTGCTTCCGCCATCTTGCTCCAGTTCTGCCACTCTGGTATCCAGGTCAATCACAGCAGAACCAAGTTCTGGCACCAAAACAACAAGCATTCATCAAGGAACTACTTTCATCTGTTTGATATAGCTCAAGAAGAAAAAACTTGTTGATTCAGACTCAGTACAATGGATACTCCCGCAAAATGAAACAGACAGATTTGCTCCGGAAACTGGAAACTTCTTTAAGTGTACACACAAAAAAAAAATATTTCAGTGTTTCTGAAAAGTACCATGAACAAACAATTAGTTTGCTTCTCAACCAACAGCAAAACAAGTTTCTAAGGGCAAATGCTATGATAGTCAAAAGTTACGTTTCTGTTTGCATTTCCAGGTTGTGGGCTGTTTGCTCAAACTCACCAGAGTAAGTAACAAAAGGGTCTGAAAATGTTGTGGGAACCTACAATACACCTGTACCTTCAATACTTTGGGTGTTGCTGTTTATTTGCTCTTCCTGATTTTCGTTCTGTATTTCCAGTTCAGTAACTCTCAACTCAAGTTCAGGTATTGAACTGTTGTCACCATTCCCACCATTGCTCTCCAAAACAGCAACTCTGGTTTCCAGAGAAAACACACTCAACTGCAAGCCTCAAAGGAAAATATGCTCAGTGGTCGATGTTAGCCCAAGTCAGCAAGAACCAAACAATAAGAGGCAAATGACAGATTGAACCATCGCTTTTTCTGAAGGGTCAAAAAGGACCAACCAGAAAAGTCATCTTCCAAGGCTTCAACCTCGTCATCTAGTTCATCAGCATCCTGCTCAAGAGCAAACAGCCTCTGGTCCTGGATAACTTGCTCATCAAACAAAAATCCTGTCGCTTCCTCAACTTTCTCCACATCAGAGAAAATCTCAACCACCTGAATCTCGAGAATGGAAACTCTCTCATCGATGGTCAAGTTCTGCATTGCAGCTGCACCTGTGGAATTTGTGAAAAAAAAAAGTACAACAACGGGTAATTTTGGTGAATTGAATGGGTGATGAACTTCAGTGAAGGCAAGGCGAGGCACAACGGGAGCGCAAAATCGTGTTGTGCCCAGGTGCACACCGTTTCTGATGTCAGGATGTGGCATCAGGAGAGCGATCCCCAGCTCACCAATTCTCTCTGTCTGTTGCTGGATGATCTTCGCCTGTTCAGCATTGACTTCTGCCTGTTCTTGCAACAGCTGAAGAACGGCCTGGAGACAAAACTCATATTTTGCTTGTTCTTTCGCACAGAGGAAAGTGAACTTGTCAACCTGTGCTGTCACTTGCAACAAATAAAAGAAGTTCAGACAAAGTTTGGACAGAAATACTCTTGTCTTGAACGCACACAGACTTCCTGAATCACAGACTTCCGTCTTTTTGAAGTGCTCATAACGCACCTGGAACTGTTTTTGGGTGACACACCCATCTTCCCCATTCACCACTGCCACCATTACTGCAACCAACAATGTAAACTTCAAGGCGTCCATCTTCATCTGTGGCCAGAGTTCAAATGACTTTGCAGTGAGGTGGTATGAACGAAATGCCTGGCAAGTGAATGGGAAAACAACCTTTGCGAAATGAATGAGAATATCAAATCTGTCAGGCGCATGAGAAAATATTTGTACAATGTTTCGGAACACAACCAGCAAAGGCCAGCAGTTTGACGTGGATATGGAGAGGTTGTGTAAGGTTCGCCAAGTGAGTGAGAACTACAGGTCTGCTCAATGGGTGAGAACCACGAGTCTGCGAAGTGTGTGTGAGCAAAATGTCTGTTGTACCACTGGGAACGTGAACCTTGGGTCAAACACTCGGAAAATGGTTCTGAAGTCCCACATATCAACTTATGTGAAGTGCATCTTGCGTAAGAGTGCACATGATTCATCCACAAGTTGTCCGTTGAGTCGAGGAGAATGGTGCGAGAATCACCATCGCGCAACATCAGCTTGGGTAGACAACGAATGTTTTGATGCATTCTGGACAGCAAGGGAGAGGTCTACCTTTGATTGTTTGAAAGAAATTTTGACGACATTTGTTGACATGACAAGACCACTGAAGCGAGGAAAAGTTCAGTCCGCCTCACAAAGAACACCGTCTTCGCCCACAACTTTCTCCTAAAGCGCAGCCTGCCAGTACCCTGTTTGAAACCCGGCTTGACTTGTGCCGTCTCCGCCGTCCTCTCTGACGGGTCGTGTCGTCCCCTCCCTGCTCCGCGAGGCAGGTGATTACTCCGGGAGCGGGGCCGCAGCGTCCCGCCGCAGATCCCCGCCATCCTCCCGCTAATTGCGTGCGCCGAGCGCCGGGGCTCTGCTGACAGCTGCAGACGGGGGCATTGAGACCGGGTAGGGGTGGATTCAGGATTTGGCTTCAACAGGCAATGCAAATGATCTCCAGGTAAAAATGCGTCTGCTTTGGACAGAAAAGTGGGATGTACTTGGTTGGTTCACTTTCACGGGTCTTCAGTCAAACTGGGTGTGGTCAGGGGCTGGACCTCTGGACCTCTGGTCTCACCTTTTGGATCAGGGGTTTGGGTGCCCTGGTTGTCTGGGTCCAGATCCTCTATTATGCTACACCTGACTGTAGCAAACAAGCAAACAATGCGTGCACAACAAGAGTCTACTTTCAAATGTATTCTCCCGTTTTGTTCCCGCCCCTGGATCCCCTTGAGCAGCATCTTGTCTCAACTGAAACAGTCACCTGTCAAGCATGTGGCAGATGTCAGCGTTTTTGTACTGGTGAAGCTTCGTGTGCTGATTGCTCACTCAACATCACAGACACACAGACACACACGCGCAGTTTTCCTCAATGGAAACAATCGCAGATGATCTGCTTTGTGTTGGATGAGCTCACATTGGTGCACGCAGGTGAGGACTGTGCGCACCCTACTTTGCGCAACAAAGCTGGTATTTGTCTGAATCGCTGTCAGCGATCAGCGACGTAGATTCCCATCGCTGTGCCTCGGGAATCAAACAACCCCCAAATGGATTCAGAGTTGAACGAATGGGATCATGCAAAAGCTCAAGATTACCCTAAAACAACTTGTAAAACAGAGATGTCTCAGGTAAATCTGCTCCTGTCAATCTCACCCACGAGTCACAATCAGTTTATGAGCAGGTGCAAATCTGGGAGTGAGAGCGTCGGAATCCCTTCCCAAGGTCTGCGTTCTGACTGCTGCCTGAGAACAGTTCTGATGAAACACTGGAGATGTGTTCTCATCAGAGGAGTAACATTGCACCCGAGGCGAACGATACGTTGCACCTGCCATGGGGCATCAGAGAGTTTCAGCCTTCGTACTTTGGTTCTCCGTGGCGTATTCCGTGGCGTGCGTTGGAAATGCACTGAGAAATATGAATCTTGGTTTTTGTCATTTGGACGGCGACACACCTGTTCCTACGACAGAAGAAAGTAATGAAGGAAAGACCACAGGAAAATGAGGAGCTACTTGCGATGGTAATTAGTACGTGTCACACGGCCATTCACACATGTGAAAGACGCAATGGGAAGCTATCAGCAGTTACTCGAGCAGACCCAGTCTCACAGGAAGAAGGTGCGTGATTCGTCCACGAAATACCCATTCTCAGTTTTCGGATCCACCACACCAACTGGTGGGGCCAGATTCACCACACCAACTGGTGGGGCCAGATTCACCACACTAACTGGTGGGGCCAGATCCACCACACCAACTGGTGGGGCCAGATTCACCACACCAACTGGTGGGGCCAGATTCACTACACCAACTGGTGGGGCCAGATTCACCACACCAACTGGTGGGGCCAGATTACACTAACTGGTGGGGCCAGATCCACCACACCAACTGGTGGGGCCAGATTCACCACACCAACTGGTGGGGCCAGATTCACCACACCAACTGCTGGGGCCAGATTCACCACACCAACTGGTGAGGTCAGATTCACTACACCAACTGGTGGGGCCAGATTCACCACATCAACTGGTCAGGCCAGATTCACACCACCAACTGGGGAGGGCATTTACACCACACAAACTGTTAGTGCACGTTTAACCACACCAACTGTTGGGCCAGTTGCACCGCACCAACTGGTGGGGCCCGTTG
>JAAUXT010051707.1_pt1 | contig 14646 bp, 11 predicted proteins | sample 7278171 | NCBI WGS metagenome assembly JAAUXT01 (sample SAMN14350112, study PRJNA611818) | marine sediment metagenome | isolation source: surface marine sediment (1.8m) | place: French Polynesia: Moorea | collected 2018-08 | reverse complement strand
GGGGTGGGAGGGCGGCGCTGCAGGCCCAGGGCGGGAGGGCGGTGCTGCAGGCCCGGGGTGGGAGGGTGGCGCTGCAGGCCCTGGGTGGGAGGGCGGTGCTGCAGGCCCGGGGTGGGAGGGTGGCGCTGCAGGCCCGGGGCGGGAGGGTGGTGCTGCAGGCCCAGGGTGGGAGGGTGGCGCTGCGATGCGGCGCCTCGGCACGACCTCGTGAGGGTCAGGGCTCCCTCCCTGGGGACGCCGCAGCGGAACTGCCCCGCTTCCTGACCGGCCCGGCCCGACCCGACCGAGCGCTCACACCTTGTGGGTGAGGAATGCGGTCGGGACAAGATGTGGGTCAGTCCGAGAAAAGGAGAGCAATTTGTAACCAAACGCGCACACAAAACGGAGCCCGCGGTTCCAGGAAGGCGCACGAAGCGCACATCACGAATGCCATTCATGGACAGCTTTGTTTCTCCTTCAGCTGTGCTGCACCAACAGCGGCGCATCACTGGCTTGCACCCTGCGTTTTTATCGCCGCAGTACATTTCGAGCTGGAGCCAATTTACAATAAACGCAAAATGTAACTCTACATTAGCCACTGTGCCGCGGTCTCTGGGGTCCAACTACAAACAGGCGTGGAAGGAGCCGGACCGAGGCGCTGTTAAATGGCCCGAGTCCCCGGGGCCCGCGGGACCTGACCAGAGCAACTCCACTATTTATTCCCATTCACGTTCAAAGAGATCTGTCGACTCGGGGTCCACGAGGATTGATTACCCGAGCGACACCGAGGGAGGGAGGGAGGGAGACGCCGCCGAGCAGACCGTGCGCCGCCGCCGCGCCCGCTTCACACCGGACGCGCTCTGCGGCGCCTTCTGCCACAGGGCGGCGCGCGTCGCGTCGCGTCGCTGAGTCGACGCAGCGCCGTCACGTTGCACAGGGACAACGCACGACGCACGCAGCGTGAAACGGTCGCAAACGCAGCTTCGGCTCCTCTGGTGATGTCACTCAACCCGACATGAAGCGACCAGAGACTCGTTTCTTGTGTTCCGTTCACGAAACGCATTGGGCGAGACTGGTGGAGTCTCGTTCAGTTCTCTTCCGTTTTTGCAAGGGGCTGGAATTTCTGTTGCGACACGGAGTTCCATCAACTTCCTCTGGTGCAGATCTGACTCTGCTGCGCGTCTCCTGTTCCACAGTGAGGCAATCCAAACGGCTGGCTTCGTACCTGACCCCGTCAATGGCAAACGATGCATATTGAATTTACGCCGTTGTGCGCATCACTGTTGCCATGATGTTGACACAAAGAGGCCACTGACAATGGGAACTCTGCGCTCCGACCGGAAATTGGGCATCAGAAGACCGAACGTGGGAACAAAACACCAGAATTAATTTCCTTCCTCGGTGTGAAATGAGGAGGCGCGTGCTGCGGGGCCTGATGGCGCGGAAACGGCGCCGAGTCCCCGCGACGGCGCTGACACCGCCGACTCTCGGAAATCAGTCCCAGGCTGCAGAGTTCAGAAAGCGCACTGCGGTGGCGGTCTCAGGTGGGAGGCACCGATGAATGTGGGAGGTGTTGCACAAGGAGCTAGATCCGACACACAAGGGCCGAAAAGGTGCGCATATCTGTCTTTGTTGCTTCCGCTGCAGATATGACCCGAATTCCGCACGTTCTGCAGTTCCTTACGACGCCGTATCCACATGAACGGAACGCGCGAGGTGTTCACACGTAAACCCAGCATTGCTGAGTCGACTCAGGCTTGATTCTGGCTGAATGTGCCAAGCGTGGCGTCCCTGTGCAAGTCTGTAGACGCCGCGTCGCAAACGACGAAGCGACGCCGATTCTCGGGGACGCCGCGCGCGACGCGTCCTGCGTGAGGCGGGCGCCCGGCGGCCCGGCGTCCCGCTGCCTTATTGCGGATTCCGCGCGGCGCCGCCCATTGTTCTCCGCCAATAAGCGGCGCTAATTAAACTCGACCCGCGCGTGACGCGACTCGTGATGGCGGCGCCGCCGCGCGGCGCTGCTGCCGGGGGTCCGTCCGCGGGGCGGGCGGCGGGGAGCGACACCAGCGGCGCACCGCCGACGTGTCACAGTCAGGGCTCCAGGGGCAACAACCGTCTTCAGGCTGGATTCACGCCAGATGTCACTGTGATGGGCTCAAACTTGGTGCTGGGGGCCAGACACCGTGCATCCAGAGCGAACGGTGCCAGACCTCACTGCGAACAGGTTTGGCTGTTTGGAAAGTGGAGTCAAACGCTTCCCACACTTTTTCACTGTTCATTGGAAAAAATTTGTCTTCAAAAATCAAGCGACAAAAATAGCAGCACACCAAGGTTTTTCAGCAGCGCATCAGCTGCGCTGCGCCGGGCGGTGACGTGACGCGCCTCACTCCGCCCCGCGGCTCCGCTCCGCTCCAACCGGACCCGCCGACCACTCTCTCACTGCAGCAGCAGCACTTCCAAACCTCAGAACATCACAGCACGTGACATCAGCAAACCTCCGTGAAAGAACTTGGCCGGAGGAAGTGAAGGCAATCCGCTCCTCATGAAGCGATCCTCACAAAGGCAGACGGTCCTGACATATCTGACATGAAGCGATTCAATTGGTTCATTGAAACTTCCTGCGATGTCTGATGCAAAAGCTCTGTAGAGAGCCTCGAGGAGTGTGAGTCCGGGCCGGGCGGACCTGCAGCGGCGCTGTGAGAGAAGCGCCGTTCAGCCTCGTCGCGAGGGCGTCACGACGAGCACGACAAGTCAGGGATCGAGTCTCCCTGCTGTCTTCAGGAAAACGCACAGCGGCAGTACTTGCGCGTCATCCCAACAACACTGCGTCACCTGCTTTCAGTTTTCCCTTCGTGTCTTGACCTGAGCAGGTCGGCTCCAGTGTGGTCAAAATGATGTGATGACAAGAGAAGAGCGACTCTCGGTTGAGTCCCTCCACGTCGGAAGTGACGAGGGGCGACGTCCGCTGCGGGCGGCAGTGATGGAGCACAAGTCTCTGAGGCGGGGTGATAAGAGCGCGACTCCCAGGTCTGCACTGGGGCGTTCCCTCCCTGGGGGACGCCCGCTCTCAGCTATTTCTCAAGTGTCCACAACGTTTAGGTCTCTACCTGTCTGGTTCATGGACCGCCAGACACGGAGACATCCATTGCGGAGCAACTGGAAAGGCAGCGAAAGCCAGCAATTCGATACTCCGCAGCATTTCATCTCAAGAAGAAATGAACAGTGTTTCATAGATAGCATGTTCCTTCGTTGTCCTTTTCAGACAAAATGACGTTCATTGAACAAACTCTGAAATGCCGTCTTTCTCAACTCGACATGTCGCGTGAGGGAGGAAATGGAACTCCCGGAGTTCCCGAGCTGTCGCGCTGACCTGTCGAGACTCGCGCTGATACCACACGCGCTAACTCCTCTGATCCTCTCCGTCAATGACCCCAACGCTGACCATCGGGATTATCGGCCCATTGTGTGCCACAATCATCGGAACTCAGACCCAGACCTCTCCTCCAAAATTCCACTGTGAGAACGAAGAAACGTCCCAAGGTCAACTTTAACGTCAGGATAAGCTTCATTCACGCCACTGGAGCATGCTGACTGCAGACGCTGCGCTTTTGTGGGGCGTGGATAACAGATACGGAAGGAGCGCAGATAGACAAGTCACATCTGAGGAGTCGAGATAAGGAAGGAACCGCTGAGCCGTCGGTCGGGCTCGTCTCTCTCAGGCACAGCCGAGGTGCTCCACTCTCACAGACAAACGCATTTGTTTTCTGTTTGGTTCCCATTGATAATTGGCCATTTGCCTATTTTGCTTGGGAGCGAGACCCGAAAGATGCAGGAGACACGAAGTTAGATGTTCTGGAGGTCCTGCGAGACTTGTTCAGCGCACTCTTCACTTCCCACCCAGCACCTCCCGCTCGCTCGCTGAACTCTCCATTCTTTCTTCCCTCGGTGCACATTTCAGAAATTGTGGGTGGGAGAGTCGTACGAACAAAGCCGGAAGAGCGATGTGTCTGGCCGCGCTGTTCTAACGCGGAGCGAACTCGTCTATTCATCGTCTCCGGAGCGCAGCGAGTTGCGTCCCGGAGGCACCGACCGTGCAGCGGGGACCCACCGAACCGGTCCCAGCGCCCCCAAACAGCACTGCAATGGTCTCCATTTGTCATCGACACAGTCCGTGTGTTTGTGGTGGAAGTTGCAACTGCCTGGTCTGTGTGGTGATTGGCGGCATCGGAAATTCAGTTGCAAAGTTGAATCAAGTTTGGGAACCCTTCTGCACGACTTGAGCACCGCGTCTTCTGACTGTGGTTCAGCGTGTCAGATCCGTTGTGTTTGGAGATGCACGCATCGAATTGGACGCGCGTCTTGCGTTGTGCACTGCGTCGGCTTGGTGACGCGGCGTCGGCGTGGTGCCGCGGCGTCGGCGTGGTGACGCGGCGTCGGCGTGGTGACGCGGCGTCGTCGGGGTGACGCGGCGCGCGAGGAGAATCGGTGACGTCGGGCGAAGCGAAGCGCCGCTCTGAGCGGAATGCAGGTGACAGATCTGTGACAGATGAAGGCAGATGGCAACGTTCTATTTGATGTGGGTTGCTTTGTGTTGGGACAGTCAATAGTTCTTTGCAGTCGTCATTGTTTTCCCGCAGAGATGATGGATGCCGCGGTGCGCGGCTCGAGCTTCGTCCCTCGGGCTCCGCACTCCGCCTCAAGAGCCTCTTCCCGAGCTGCGGTCGCCTCGCTGGTCAGCCGGTCATTTGAAGGTCGAGTAGACTGGTTCTCCGCAGGCTGAGAAGAAAACGCCTGTTCTGGACACAGCTGCACCGAACCTTTACTCTGCAGAACAGCTCTGGCACGCGCACTCAAATATCTGCTGCATTCATATCTTTTCGCTGTTGGGCAGATCAAACGACTTGTTCTCGTCTGGCCTCAGCTCGCGGCATCAAGACAGCGCGGCGGGGTCCGAGCTGCAGGACGCCTCCACGACTCGCGGCTCTGCGCACACGTGACATCACGATTTCGTTGCTTTTTCATGTTTGCAGTGTTGGGCCTGTCTCGTATTCACCTGCGCCGCCGCGCTGCAGCGTCAAACTTGCCTCGGAGCGCGGAATCTTGCCGCATTTCTTGCTTGACCAGCTGGAATTAACGTTTCGAAATGGAGTGTGGAAGAGGATGTTTCCCCGCGGGTAGCAGCGCTAATGCGGAGCATGAATAATTAATGCAGAGGGATTGTTGGGCAAATGTGTGTTAATAGACTCCGCGCTGAGGTGAAGTCCACATTGTAAATAATGGCGCAGGAAGCCGAGGCGCGCGACAGGCTCCGTGCGCGCTGGATGCGACCTGCAGCGTCGCTCACTGCGAGTCAATGGCAACTGCGTCCACTTGGTGCCCATTGACTTGTGCAGGAGGAAAATGCTGGACGCATCTAGTGTGAAACAGGCTTGAGACCGGTAAGTGAGCTGGTGGAAGGGGAACTTACAGAGAGCCAAGCGTGATACCAACCAACCTCGGCAGTTTTGGTTTGTTTCACGGTGATATTGTCGGGAAGGAAGCTTGGCCCGTTGAATATGGGGGAAGTAAACGCGCCAACAAACGTAATGTGCAGCGCATGGTGACTTCACCAGGATTTGTTTGTTGCAACACACAATGGGCGCGCGGCCTCATTTGACGGGGAACATGACACGACGCTCACGCTTCTGCAGCGCGAGGACGTGAGGCGCAAAACGAGGCCACGTGAAGCAAAGCAAACGTGCAGAGAGTCTGCAGTTGGCGAAGCGTGCAGGGACCTGAAAGGCAGGGAAAATCAAGATTTTGTGCAGAACAAAGGCAGGTTTGTGTTTGGTGTGTTCTCACGTGTTTTTGGTGGTAATGGGGTGACAGCTCCTCTCTCTGTCTCCAACGCGCAGGTGTACCGTGGTCCCTGACGAATCTTGGTGCGGGTAGAAAGCTCCCGGCCTCGGTCTCGACTCTCCCGCCGTGCACGCTCGACAGCGCAGTCTCGTGTGTTCGGTGCGGCAGGCAGAGGCCCCGAGTCTCCTGCCACGTGTGAAACTTCTACCCCTCGCATTGCTCTGCCACGATCCCTCTGTCAGGGAAAACTTTTCACCAGGCTTTCAGGAATGTAGCTGAGGCGTCCAGGTTTTCTTCTCTGCAGATCCTGGTTGAAGTAAAGGAGACAGGGACGTTTCACACCAACTGCGTTTTGTGGTTCGTCCCAGAAGACGTTGCGTCAAAGTTGCTCGCCTTGTGAAGGAGCAGCACGCGAGGCTCGGAGCGTCGGCTCCGGGACGCGACTCGCGGGAGAAGTGGCTCTTCTCCCTTCGTCACTTGCATTTCACGCCTCACCAACCCGACTGATGGCAAGTGATACAGAAAACAGTCCGCTCCGAAATTACCCGCTTTTCAATTACGTCTCGACTCCGCGTCCATCCCTTCAGCTGCCGACTTCGCTCAGTTCACTCCCAGAGAAATTATTTTCCGAGGTTGATGACTTCAGACAAAGACGCTAAACAAGGAAATGGATTCAGGTTTGGATGACGCTGCAATGGCTGATTGCGACGACTCTCCCTCAAACTGTTGTTTCTGCGTGCGACAGATCGCGACGAAGGCGGCCCACCCAGAATTGAGGCAGCGTGGAATGGAACTATTTTACAAAAATGGTTGGGATCCCGTTTGTTCTTCGTGTCAAAGAGTTTGATGCTTCCGGGGACGTGGTCGTTTGTGGTCTTGCGCTGCTGCAGTGTGAGGTCGTGGTGAGCTCTCGTCTCACAGAACGTCACCACAACGCAACCTAGTCAGTGTTTGGCATGCGTGTGTCGTCCCACGAAGCTCCTGGGCATCTGGACTCCGCTGACCAATCCCTGCAGCGGTCTCCGTCTGCGCCTGATCCCTGGTGCTCCCACACAAAGCCTCGCGCTCATTTTGGGGTAATTTTACCCCGTCAAATTACCGAGACCACTTCTCAACGACCACTCGGTGACAGCTGCGTTTTTCAAGCCGCCTTGCTTGAAGAGTGATGCACAGTTGGAGGACTTTTTCCGAGTGCAGACGTCTTCCATATCAGGTCCGTGGAGGAGTCTTCTGACCTTCGTCTGTTTGAGCTGCGCGATTCCGGTCTTTACTTGCTTTCGGTGGGCATGTTGGGTCAACCAAGGTTCCAGTGTTGGTGTCACTCCTCGTCAGTTGACAGGTGCTTCTTCACGCAAGATCATTCCGTGGCGAACTGCGTTTACGTGAATACAGATATCACCAAAACAGGGCCAATTAAGTTGCTGTTTGTCTCACGACTTGGATGAAATCGCATCTTGGAGCGTTTGTACAAGCATGGCGTGCACGTAAAACTTGATTTTCATTTGAAGATGTACGAGTTTTTAATGAATCATGAAGTGCTGCAGCTCGACACTCGGGACTTCTCTCGGAGGCTGAAACTGATACTTTCTCCCATAATTGGCTTCTTGAGCACAATCAATTTGGAAACGGCCATACTGAAAACGCGCAACGGGATTTGGCGAAAATCGCGGCGTGATCGTTGTTCGTGCGTTTGTTGATTGGTACAGATGCAGAGCTTTGCAGTCGTGTGTGCTCCGTCTGCTCATTCCGAACAAGTTCACAACGGTGCGTTTCAGCCCAAGGGCTGCACCCTTGTCATTGAAGAAAAGCAAAAGCGAATCTGTGTCTCTGGTTGCTAATCCTGGACTTGGACAGTTTTCAGGTCCAGGAGTTGGGCACTTTGTGCCCCTGATCTTCCAGAAATGAACATTGAGCTTGAGGTGGGGTCCTGTGCGTAAACCCTGTGTCAGTACAAGCTCTTTTCTGGTTCTGCACACTGCGCGCCTGACTCGGAGCTGAGCGGCCGCACGTCGAGCCGTGGGAAGCGTCAGCCTGACGAGCAGCTCTCATCCCGAGCCGCGGGAGCCGACGCTCAGCCCGGCAATAATTGCAGTGATTGCCCGCGGATTTCCCTACTTTCTGGCGTCAGTATTATGTAATATGATACGGGCTGAAACAAGGGCTAGTCCCAGCGAATAAATCAGAGTTACGGTCGTTGATATTAGGTTTTTATCTAATCAGGCATTGGCAGGGTATTGGATCGGAGCTCAGGGCGGCTCAGTGTTGAGGAAGTGCGGTGCCAACGCAAAGCTGCCGCAATCCGCGCAATGTGCCCAGCGTCTGCTGTGCCGCGCTGACTGTCGAGACACATTTGAACACACGGCCGGGAGACCGGACAGGGAACATGTTGGCCTTGGCTGAAAGTCACAAAATCTGTCCACACAACCTTCAGCCAGTTCACACACACGGAAGACCCAGTTGATGCTTGAATGGACGCATCTTGGTTCAGGTTCTCTGTCTGCTGCCCGACAAGAAAGAAAGCCACCTTCCAGCTGAAGCTCTGTTCGGAAGTTTACGCCGAGTCAGAAAGAAGCGGCAGTATCCCAAGTGCCATCTGACATCTCTGCGCGGCGCAGCTGCCGTGGAAAACTGCTGACATCTGCAGTAACTGTGCGGCGGCGGCGCGCGGGCGGCGGGCGGGAGGCAGCGCGTCTGGGATCGATACCGGAGGAGCCGCCCCTCCCTCCGTCCCTCTCCCGCCGGGCTCTCCGACCGACCGTCCGTCCGTCCGTCCGTCTCGCTTGGCGTGGTTTTCCAGGAATCGTCCTCCTCCGCCGCGTCCGATCTGTGCGCGCAGTGGAGGCGGCGCCAGCGCTCCACAACAAAACGAGTTCGCGTCTGGATTCAGCTGGAGGACCTTCCTCGAGTCGTCGTCCTTTGTGAGGAACAAACTCCAGAGGAACAAGAGCCGAGTTTGGTTTATCAGAAGAGGACGTTTTGATAGCAAGACCCAGTTTGATCCTTTGCGCCGGATGTGGAGCCACGCGCCGGGTTCTGCGCGGGTGGAGAAGTTGGGGCTTTGAGATGCGGCGTTCGGAAACACACCTGCGGTTGGTGTCTCGCACAACTCTCTACTCAAATTGGTGTGGACTCCTGTCAATATTTGAGATGAAAATGCAGGTATCAGCACCAAATCCATGCGCGAATGTGGTCATGCATGGTTGTAAATGCCTGGCACCGGGTTCATTCATTCAATAATTCTAATTTCAAGCCTACACCTTCCGCATTTACGTATTGATGTTGGCAGTGTCACATGGGGAGGCAATCGTGACAGTTTGTGCCAGAGTCCACGTCACAGGTTTCTTGGGTGTGAAGCAGGCTTTGTGCGCAAGGTTCGGGACGTGGGTTGGCACTTGCTTGGACGCTCGTCCGCTCTCAGGCTCATGTCACACTGGAATGGAACTCGTCCCTGTTGAGCTGAGGCTTCCGGAGCCTCCGGAGCACGGTGAGCTAGACTCGGCGCGCAGCGCAGACTCGACTCGGTGCGGACCTCACAGCTGCACCGGCGCTGCACCTCAGACCCGCAGCCCCGCCGCCGCCGCAGAATTCCGCCAAATGAAGAAGAATAGGACGAGTCTGCAGTGCAGTGCAGTGAACGGTACATAGCGGCGACGCTTCTCTCTGAGGTTTATTACCAAAACACCTCATCTTGCTTTTTATGAGGAGTTTTTACAGGCCTCTAAATCAAGCGGCAGTGCACCGACTGCAGCACAACCTGCACTTGTGACGCAAGGTTCCACGGCAGCTCTGCGCACCCGCTCCCGGGACCGCGGTCCGCCACGCGGCGACGACGCTGTTCGTTTTGCCTGCCTTGCCCCAGTGACGTGTTGTTGGGAGAGTTGGGCCTGATTGCATGGCGGTCATCGTGCCTGGAGCCAGAACACGAGGTCAAAGCAGCGCCCAGTGGCCTCAGCAGAAACACATACCGTGCAACGGACGCAAAACGCATCGAAGCCCACAACTCTGGTTCTCCAATGCCTTCTTTCGTGTGTAAAGTTTCAGTTTTAGTTCTTCTAAACTCCCTATCTCCTGTTTCTGTCTCAATTCCTGTCCGAAGCCTCAAAGCAGAACCGACCGAACGTCTCCACACAGAGCGGCTCGCGCGCACGGCGCTCTGCGAGGACGGCGCGGGCGACCGGGCGGTGCGGCGCGGGCGCTGTTCAATTAGGCGCGTCCCTCCCCCTGGTGACCGGGAACCGGCTAATGAATTTACTGATCCCTCTGTTGCCCGCCGCGGCTCAACCAACCTGCGCTGTTGACACTGTGTATTTATTATGACTCGCGGTGGTTTGTCTCGGGAGGCCTCACTCTCCGAACTCCCAAGTTTGGTGGGAAAGGTTCTGTGTTGTGGGTCACGGGACCAGGTGTTTGAGATTGAGTGAACGGTGTTCAGAGCCCCGACCCTCACTGCAAAGAAGCTACGAACATGGAGGAACCCGGTGCAACACGGGGAAGAACTGTCAGCTTGGGCGATCCCATCCACCGAGATGTGACTGTCACCTATTCAGACAGTTGTCCCCGAGGCTTCGGGAAAGGTGGGCATCCACCAGCCCGAGTCAACAGGAGAAACATTGACAGTAGGAAGACGAAACGCCAAGTTTTGACACACGAGGGGCGCAGCGGTTGGTCTCCGCTCACCTTGAGGGCTGCAGGGTTCCCTGGCTTCCCTGTCCAACTCACCGAGCACCGAGCCCAGGGCCATCAGAGCCGTGATCTGAGTTGGTTCGCTTGGACAAACTTTGGCTTTGGGTTGAGGCTGTCGAGATGTTTGAGAGTGCAGCGCATTGCCCCGGCGAGAAGCGGGGGATTTGGCCAGTCAGGGTAATAAATGCCCACGCCAATTACGGGCGGACTTCTGTTATGGATATGCGCCGCTGTGTGGGGCAGAGCAGGTGCTTCTCCGTCCATGTGGTTCTCATAGGGCGTCCGAACTTCCAGCTTCTGTTTTTGGAAACAGCAGTGATAGATGGCTGTGTCTCGTGGGCGAGAAACACTCAGGGCTAAAGTCCGGACCCATGTTGGTCCAACACGAACCTCTCTGCGAAATTCAAGGGACAGAACGTCTGCTCCAGTCTGGTCTGAAATCAGAGCAAAAATCCAAACACAGCCACAATGGTTCTGCAGTCGCTCCCTTTTCTTCAGGTTGAACTCAAGGGCGTGGTCGTCCATGAAAGTGAGTAACAACATGTCCACGAACAAGAGTCTTGACTTTCCGTTTGACATCGAACCTTCAGATAGCGCACTCTACAGCCCTACGCGCCCACACCTCCACAGTCTTTCTCGCTTCAATGCAGCAAGCTGTAGTTGCTGCGACGTTTCCAGCTTGTAGCAGATATGATTCGTCAACAATGGCTGTGTGAAAGTCGTTTGATGCAGCGGAATGGCTGTTCTTGTGGAGCCGTGCGGCGAGGCACATTGTGGAAATGCGCAGCTTCCTGCTCAGCCGGAAATGCCATCTGCTGTCAGGACCGTAGTTGTGCTCCACGTCGCGAGGCGCAGAGCGCGGAGCCCAGGCCGAGAGCGCGGGAGGCGTCACGCGATGCGATTCGGCAGAGGCATGCAAGGCACAGCGCTTATTTGAAACACACTGAAGCTATATTCTCGTGTTGTGCTCTGAAGAAAGAATCTAGAATCCCTGGAATACATTCGACACACAGACTTGAACATCCATCGGAACGAAAGCAGTGCGTTACGGACGCAGGTGCAGCTGCGCTCCCACCGCTACACGTGACCCTTCAATCTTTTGAAGGTCCTCACCGACCCCTTCGGATTGGGCTGCTCTTGACCATATCCTGGTCTGGTCTGCCCTGACCGTTCCTTTTGGGCTGAAAAACAGTTTGGTGTGCGTGCCACGTTTTCCTGTGCTGCAAACAGAATGTTCGGACTTGGGGTTCCGGCTTCATGAGAGTTTGCACTGTGTCCTCAACTGTGGCGGATCTTGGTGACGCCGCTCCGAATCTGAGGTTGCGAGACGTGGGTGAAAACCGCCGCTTCTGGATCAATTCGCTTCTTTTCTCGTCTTCTGCAGGCAGCGAGCGCACAGGCAGAGAACACACGCTTCGATTTTTCACCAACGGCGCGAGATCAATGTCCCAAATTGTATTTCTGAGCCGCAGAAATTACTACAATTGAATTACTTTTCAAAGGCAAGAGCCTGCCACCCAGCCACCCTAACCTGGTAGATATGCAAATGACATGTATAAATACATATTTAGTTTCATTTGGTTGAAGCAGAGCCTCGTATCAACGCCGCGTGTTTGTTCCATCATCAAAAACTTCCGGAGTCTGACCACAGAAAGAGTCACTTCGTGCAGCTTCCGTGGCCGAAACGTCGCGAGAAAAGAACCGGTTGGAGTTGTTTCAGTTTTCAGAGAGGGCTGCTTTTTTCCCTTCTGGTGTGAATGTACAAGTCAGATCGATGAGGAGGTAGATAGGATACTGCTAATTTGTAGGTTGTTCAACCGCAGATACCGAACACCAAAACTGATTCCGTCCGAGTGACAGTCAGCTTGTGTTGGAGAGTGCAGCACCAACATGGGCTCCGCTGGCACGACGCTGCGCAGTCACAGAAACGCACCCAGTGGGACCCAGGGGACGCACCTCCCGGGCTCACCCCCCCACACACACACCCCTCACCCAGTCCCATTTCTCCCCATCAACCAGCATCGCATTTTCCACATCGCGACAGACTTCATCCCGCTACACAATAAACAACATCAGATTTGAAAATGGCCCTTGAGAAGTGGTTGGAATTATGAAAAGTTGAGTCACGCCAAAGCTCGATCCATCCACTCTGCCGCAGCGCCGGGCTTCTCAATGCAAAGTGTGAGAGGTCTCGCGAACACCGATAACTTCATCAATAAAGCTCGCATTGCCTTGTGCCCTGTGGTAATCAAACCTTGTTCACATTCCACGTGCCTTTTTGCACGTCATTAAAACTGAAAACAACAATAGCTGTTCGATCATTATCAACACTGGTCCCAACGAACCGTGCAAAGTGGTCGCACACCCAGCAAACAAAGGCGCTTTTATTGTGGAACATCTCTGTGTGAAGTTTGCACCTGATCTTCCGTCTGTTCAAATCAAGATTCCAAATTCGGATTGAGATGTGCCAGCGACATACGCACCCGCCGAACGAAATCATCCACCGACTTTAAAGTCGAACTCATCACGGTTCAGAGGTCTGGCAACTTCTGCTTCAAGAACCAGAAGACATCGCGGCTCTCAGTTATTCGAGTGCTTTCTCTGACGCTTCTTTGCCTGACATTCCCGAGGGACGGGGTCAGCTGAGTACCACCGAGCAGAGGCTTCATTCCAATCGCGGCTTTCAACGAAGCTCATCTGTCGAACCAGCGCAGCGCAGGGAGTCAGTGTGAGCGCGGACCCTGATCCAGGATTGGAAGATGAGGACCTCATCTGGGATTCCGTCTCCTGCCGATTCAAACTTTCACTTGGACCAAAAAGTACCGGCACATTGGTCCTGATCTGACCTCAATGAACCCAGCACCCCAGCTGGCATTCAGTCCTGATGGGTCACGGGCTCTCACTCACTCGGGTGGGTTCACGTACCCCAGGTGCGTCACAAAGCGCAACGCAGAAGCGGTTGGGCAAATGACCTGCAGGGACACACCTCAGGTCGCGCCATGGCCGGTTGTGGGGGAACATTGAGAGAACCAACCCACACGGAGAAAGCGTGGCCGAGTTGAGGTGTCAGACCCGCGCTGACCACAGAGCGCCGGCCTCGGGTCGTGCGGAGGCGCGTCCTCCTCCCTGACCGGGGCGCGTCCTCCACCCTGACCGGGGCGCGTCCTCCACCCTGACCGGGGCGCGTCCTCCACCCTGACCGGGGCGCGTCCTCCTCCCTGACCGGGGCGCGTCCTCCGCCCTGACCGGGGCGCGTCCTATTGACCCGTCCATTAGCTCTTCAGACTCGCACCAATAATAGGAGAAATATGCATTAGGTGTGGCGCACATGCGTGCGTGACAAGAACACATTATGTAATTAGCTGCGCCTCGGCGCGGACGGATCCTAAATCAAGCGGGGAACCAGACGGAATTACACAACGCACAGCGTTTCTCGGAAAATTACGCAGGAAAACGTTTGTTTTCACTGTGACGCGTCTGTACTCGCTTCACGTCGGCTCTCCGAGTTCACAGAGAACCGACCAACTCGTGCAATGAGGCCTGAGATCCGAGACTCGCTGCTCGTTGTTGAGTGTTCCCCTGTTTTCCAACCAATGCGAGTCTGGAACTGGAGGCCACTGATGCATCCAGCCCCCAGGATGGCCGGGGCTCGGCCTGCACGTGTATTCAAATGTGGAACAAAATCTCAGTTTCAAGGGAGTGGGGCTCCACAATTTTAGAGGCCCTCACAATACGGTAGTTGCGACCCACACTGCAAAAAGCTTCGTTTGTGTTGACAAGAGACGTTCGGCACTGACGTCTGAGTGGCGAAACACAGGCAAACACTGGAACTTGAACGTTGAAACCTGCACGTTGTCTGTTTCCACAAGCTTGATGGGCACCTTTCACCGAGGGCCGCACCACTGAGGGAGTAGGCGGGTCCTCTCACTGCGGGTCCTCTCACTGCGGGTCCTCTCACTGCGGGTCCTCTCACTGCGGGTCCTCTCACTGCGGGTCCTCTCACTGCGGGTCCTCTCACTGTGGGTCCTCTCACTGTGGGTCCTCTCACTGCGGGTCCTCTCACTGCGGGTCCTCTCACTGCGGGTCCTCTCACTGCGGGTCCTCTCACTGCGGGTCCTCTCACTGCGGGTCCTCTCACTGCGGGTC
>JAAUXT010024904.1_pt1 | contig 14646 bp, 14 predicted proteins | sample 7278171 | NCBI WGS metagenome assembly JAAUXT01 (sample SAMN14350112, study PRJNA611818) | marine sediment metagenome | isolation source: surface marine sediment (1.8m) | place: French Polynesia: Moorea | collected 2018-08 | reverse complement strand
TGCCTTATGCCAATGCGCGCATCAACCAACGCATCAAAACGCATATGGCATATGCGGATCAAGCCCAGCGTTCAAAGAATCAGTTAAAATACACCAATCAGCCGTATCAATTCCCAGTCAAAACACGCCAGGAAACCGATATCTTCATTAATCCGCTGCTTTCCATCCAGATGAACGGCGACATGGGTTTTGATGTCACATACTCAAGTGATACTGCCCAATTGACGTAACCGCCGTCGGGCCCACATCATACCCAGACGCCCCCGCAAATTAGAGGCCATCAGCGCCAAAGGCAAAATCTTTTCCGTTAGCGGGCTTAGATAGCACAGCTTGATCAGCGCCAGATAGAGTTGATCCATCCGCTTTGTATGGATCTCAAGCTGTGCCCCGCTTTGCTTGAATTTCCAGCGACGGGCCAATCGGGAGGCCTCAGCTGCTCCGTTTCGAAGCGTCACAAGGGCACGAAATGGTCCAACCGGTCTATAGGGTTCGGTTTGAGAATTGGATAGGGTGCCCACTGCCGCTTGCGCCAATTCTGATCGCCAGGTCCGAGAATCAAATTTCTGCTGGCCGCTGGATTTGTCAATGGCAAAGCACGGCAGGTTATCAATAACTGCGGCAGCTTGTTCACAAGCAACCGGACAACCGGAGAAAAATACCGGACGAATACCCCAGGGTGCCAGCGAGGCGGCAAATAACTCAACTTCAGCCAGTAAGCGGCCGTTGACCTCCAGTCGCGCAATCCGCGAGGTCAATGTATGGGCCAAAAATCCATGCGACCCTGATGCGGCGTGCATTCCCAAAAGCATGACCGCCTGGGACTCGCCTGGATGACCAATGCCCGGGACGGGTCCCCGACGGAAACCTGAAACGATCTTAGCTCTTGAATCAATGCGCTCAGTCAATAAATTATAGCCGGTGCGATGAAAGTCCTTTATGGTGACGCTTTCAACGCCGGCATCAAACAACGCGCTGACGACACTGCTAACATCCCGGCTTAAGCCCAGACAGGCCCGCGCCCAATCATCGGTCAAAAAAGAAGCGGCCCTGTAATTCCAGCAGGCGGAGCTTCCCTCCAGATCAGCTAAAATCAGGATGTGCGTTAAGTGCCGGTTCATTTTGAACACCTCATTGTCATCACGTTTTTGCTCTGAAAATCTGAAAGCGCAATTGCCATTTTAAAGGTTGTGTCCTTCAGGCGCCAGCGGCGCACTTGACAGGATTTGGATCCGTTGTAAAACGGGCGGGTGAGAATAGTTCAAAAACACATAAAACGGATGGGGTGTTAAATTCGACAGGTTGTGAACCGACAATTTCTTCAACGCGCTGATCATCGAAGCGGGATCCTGGGTGGTCGCAGCTGCAAATTGATCGGCAGCCACTTCGTTCTTGCGGGAGCGCACCTGCATCAGGAGCCCACCAAAGAGTCCAATTGGCGCATACAGCATGGCAAAAAAAAGCATCCCGGCGTAGACCGACTGTTGCGGCATATAAAAGGCGTCGAAAAGGCCTTGATAGGTGATAAATTGTGCCAACAAAAACAGCATGAATCCGGTTTGCAAGACGGCCAGGACAAAAGCCTGGCGAACATGTTTCTTTTTGTAGTGCCCCATTTCATGGGCCAAGATGGCAACCAGTTCCGCAACCGTGTGCTGTTGGATGAGGGTATCAAACAACACGATGCGCTTGTGCTTGCCAAAGCCGGTGAAAAAGGCATTTGACTTGGTGGATCTGCGGGAGCCGTCCATCTGATAGACATTTTCCAGCGGAAACTCGATGGCTTGGGCATAATCTAAGATTGCCGATTTCAGCTGCCCCTCCTCTAATGGTGTAAACTTATTAAACAACGGCATTATCCAGACCGGGGCAATAAACTGGACCAGCAACATGTAGAGGGTAATCCCGACCCAGCAGATCCACCAGGCATGGGGACCGGCGTATTCAAAAAATGCCAAAATGGCTGCTAATAGCGGCGCTCCCAATAAAATGGTCAGCAACAAACCTTTGAGCAAATCCAGGATATAGGTGGTCGCTGTGGATTTATTAAAACCAAAGCGGGCTTCGATGCCAAAGGTTTTATAGATGCTAAACGGTAATGTTAGCGCGGCTTTAAACAACAACAAGACGCCAATAAACAGCAGACCGCTAAGGATAGGCCCCAGTTCCAACGCCCGTACCCAGCGGTCCAACCAGGGAAAGCCATGGGCAAACCAAAACACCAGCAAAGCAATCAGCTGTAAAGCCGATGCAATCCAGCCAAATTGTGTATGGGTTTTTAAATAGCGCTGGGATTGGCGATAACGCTGCGCATCATAGATGCCCTCAAAGCCCTTTGGCAGCTGATGACTTAGATGTCTGAGATTAAGACCATCGGCCAGCAGATGTAGAAAAAAATCAGCAGCCAAAGCAATGAGAATGACAAAGGCAATCCCGTTCATACAACATCTCTCAGCTTAATATGTTTTACGTTGTGCACCCTAAACGGGCAGCATGGGTTGCGGGCTATAAGATGGTCAGTTGCTGCTGCATGAATGATTTCAGAACATGATACGGTTGCGCCCCGACCAGCATTTGCCCTTTTAGCAAAAAGGAGGGCACGGCCTTTACACCCGATCGGAACGCCCGTGCCCAATCACGGTCGACTGCCGCTTTAAAATCATTGGCTTCGAGCACCTGTCGCGCAACTGTGTCATCAAGTCCAACTGACTTTGCGATGTTGGCCAATATATTCATATCATACACATTGTGTCCCTCTGCAAAATAAGCACGGAAAACAGCACCATGAAAAGTGTCGCCCTTTCCTTGCTGCTCTGCCCATTTGCCCAGCTCCTGGGCCCGTCGACTGTTATAAGTCATCTGCCGCTCCCCAAAGGGTAGACGCAAGTCCTGCGCCACTTGTTTAAGATGGGAAAGCAATTGGGGGATGTCGATATTGCGCCCGGCAAATAAATCCTTGAGTGATCTTCCCTGCGGAGGGGTTTCTGGATGAAGAGGGAAAGCCAGCCATTTTACGGTTATTTGAAGCTCTTGCTTTAATTGTGCAACACGCCCGGTGATGAAATAACACCAGGGTCAGATATAGTCTGAAAATATTTCCAGCACGGGCATAGATGGCATTCGGCCTCCTAATGGGCCAACAATTGCACTAGATGGCTATCAAATAAAATGGGTGGTCCCAAGGAACCACCCAGCAGAACGAGGAGATTGAAGGAGGTTCACAAACAACCACCTCAATAATAACATAAGTTACGCTTTGAATCTGTCAAGATTCAGATAGCAATTGGGTGGGTTTCAAAAAGAAGCGGCCCATGGGGAATGGGCCACTTGGGATAGAGGAAAGTGTTAAGGGTTAAGTTTATAGGTTAACCGATTAACGACTTTGCAGCCTGAGCTGCTAAATATTATGCTAATACCACATTGTCATATGTCAAGCGGATTTCAAGCCTCTTTTTGACCCTGCCATATCTTTTTGACCAGTCGTTGAAATACCACCCCAAAACCACTGCGATTGGACCATATGACTCTGGCATAACGTTGAATAACATTGCCTTTTTTGTGATTGGGAATTGCCAGCTGAAGGGTTGTGCCGACATCTAATCCGTCTTTTTCATTGGTTTTTATAAATAAGCCCCCCAGACTGATATTTTTAACTTCACCGGGATAAATTTTGCGACCAACCGCATACTTGACGTATAAAGAACATGGTTTTCGGGGGTGTTTACGGGATTCAATTCCTCTTTCAATGGGTCGGTCCAGTGGATCGGTATCCAGAAACCGCACACCATAACCATAATAGAAAGAAGATTTTTTTAGCGGTCGGCGCCATTTTATAACAACTTCATATCGTTCATAAACGTCAGGATCAGGGGTGTAGGGAGAATTAGGAATGCCAATGTAGATATCAGACCCGGGTGCTAAGAAGTGATCGGTTTCAAAATAAAGCCCGAAATCGCTATAGTTGAACATTCGGGCCCCCTGTAGAACACCAAATTTGGCGTCTTCGAGAACAATCGGTGCCTGGTAATCAAAACGGGTGTGGTCTCTATTTTCAGGATTTGAATTCATCAAACCACCTCAGGGTGTCTCATAACACCATGAGATGATAAAAATCAAGTATTTATAACGCTTAATTTGCCGGTTGTTTGAATTTGTATTTTTCAAGAAGGTCCTGGATGGCCTCTTCGAGCAGATCGTTTTGGCGTTTTTCGAGTTGTGCGGCCAGGATCCTGATTTCTTTAATTAAATCAGCATCCAGGGTGGTATTATACATCTTTCGTTTTGCCATATGGATTATTTTCAATTCGATATTAGAAGTTAAAATTGGCCTTTAAGCAAATTTCCTGTTTAGGGACTCAGCTGCACGCCAATCACTGATTGCAGCGATAGGCTTTGGCAGCCGAACCCACCCGATAATCATACAGCCAGACAACATGCGTAGCGCCCAAGTTGGCGGCCCGTTGCAAAATTTCATCCTGATGCTCCGGAGGTCGGTAGTTATCCATAATTCTTCCAGGATCGGTGTTTTCCGAAAGGGTTGCAACGTATGTACACTCCTGCACCATGGGTTCTTCTGCTACTTTAACTGCTGGAATCGTTTTCATGCAGGCAACCATGAACACCATGCCAATGACCCAAAGTCCATTTCTCATAGATATGACGAATCCTTGTAAAAGGATAATGAAGGTTTGAATTGCGTTCATTATCAAACGCTCAATATGTTAATTATTGTAATATAAATAACAGTTTATGTCAAAATTTCCATGTATTTTAACCATAAAAAATAACGATATTCTATGTAATAATAAATGGTTAAATAGATTTTAAGAAATAATATCCTCAACGCGCCCATCAATCAAAATCGGTCATTTAATCCGTGGGCGGCGTGTCAACGACTGCTTTGCCGAACTGCGATCAGCAAGTCCTTGAAAAAATAGCTGAGGGATTTGACAGCATTTGTGCGAGGGGGGTGACAAAGGTGATTTAAATTGGGAAACAGCGGTGATCAAACTATAGTGTTATACTTTATTATTTTTATTATATTTTATTTAAATCGTTTAATAAAATTACCTATAGATTCATGAACTTTTTGGGCACCGTCACCCATTAGAATACCATGCCGATCAAAATTAAACAGAAGATATTCTTTGTCTTTTGACCCAATCAAATTAAAAATCTCACGGGATCCTTTGGGCTCCACAACGGGGTCACCGCTGGATTGAACCACCAGGGTCGGCACTTTAATAGTGGCTAATCTGGGCTCCAAATCATCCATGAGCCGATCGATTTCCACCACACCTGAAATCGGATTGCGCACATAGTTAATGTGAATATTTTCCGGCTTATTTTCTACAAATTCCTTTTTTGCACCTGTTTGACGAGCTCTGTGCATGAGACGATTCCACATATCAACTGCCGGGGCAAACCGGGCCGAAAAATCTTTAAGACGCAGGGGCGCAGCCACCGCAAAAACACCGGCCACGCCATCGACCCGATCGGCAAGATCCAAGGCCAGACCGGCGCCGGTTGAAAACCCGCCGGCTACCACACGTTCACAAATATTACTGATAATCGCATAGCCACGGTCAACAGAATCTCGCCAATCTTTATAGGAGCGCATCGCCAGGTCTTCCGGGGATGTCCCATGTCCTTTTAGGCGCGGTGCATATACCCAAAAACCCAGCCGACCTAAATATTCAGCCAGTTCTCTGACCTCTAATGGCGCTGCCATATAGCCGTGGGAGAGAATGATGCCCAGCTTCTTGGAGCGGCCCTTAATCAAATAGGGCATGCCCACTGAAGCGGGCTTAGACTCACCTTCGATCTTAAAGGTGGCATAATCCTTTTCATATTCCACAATAGATGCATCCATCAGGTAGTTGGCCACTTTGCGGCGAATCCAAAACCGAGGCTGAACCGCCAAACGGTTGACGACGCGCTGCAGCTCGGTGATGGGTTCCACCGCATTGGCCATCACATCAATCGGATTATCAATCCGGGCCCGATGAAAATCATAAGCAGAAGAAAATTTTGAGGAGTCTTTGACAAGCCCTTTGCCTTGCCGCAACAGGATGCCGGTATCCAGCGCCACCGTCAAAAAATCCTGGAACTTGTGATAATGGTCGTCGGTTAGCAAATGCACCTGATCATCATCTAAGCTGCGATGCAGAGAAATATTGTTGTTTTGCGGAATTTGGGTGCTGGCCAAAAAAACACGTCTACGCAGGTCTTTTTCATCAATCGATTTGGTGCGCATCGCCCGCAGCATAGATGCAAACAGATGGTCATGATTGACGGTCGTCAAATTATAAATGGCGGCCATATACCGTTCCATCAATCTGAGGGCTTCGATTCGCAGCCGGGTTCGTGAAGGGATGGCATCATCAAAATTAAACCGTCTTTTGGTAGAAATATCCATGTCAATCGGGGAACATTGAAGACACTCGAATATCTCGATGGGTTCGCCGAAACGGATATCTATATCCACTCCTGAAAGCAGCATGGATCCCTCGGTCATCAGCTCTTCGATCAGACGCTCCGGCAAATCGTCGACCAGACGCATGGCCAGATTGCTCAGAATGTTTTCGCGCGCCCGGATCGGATAATAGGTCAGATTAACCGGAATAATATGGGTATCCCCAAAAATAACCGGATCCATGTCTTTGATTTGAAATTGATCTGCCAGACGCTGAACTTCTTCGGCGTCTTCGCCCTGCAATCTTCTCAGACGCTGACGGTAAAACTCGGTTCTCAACGCTACGGTGGCGGCGCCCGTATGCGGCTGACGCTTGCCCCCTGCCGCAGATATCATGAAACGCCCTTTTTCGATGAGTTTTTTATTTTTAACCATGCGGCCTTCAGGAAAAATTATCCAATTCGCCTCACCGGTCAACAGGGTTTTAACGATCAGGCGATCCCGATCCGGATTTTTGGTGGAAACAGCGCCGACTTTTTCCAAATAGGCCCCAAAGGCGCCTTTAAACAGCTCATACGATGCCAGAGACCAGACCGGAACATGGGTCAGACGAAAAATCACATAGGGCATCAAAAAGGTCTCGAGTCGCGTAAAATGATTGATGACGAATATATTGGATCCGGCGGGAATATTATCTTCGCCATGATAGGAAATTTGAGCCTTTGACAGGTTGGTAATCGTTCTGATAGCCAATCCTGTGGTTCGATATGCAAATCGATTCAGCATTGCCTAACCTTTATCGAAACTGAGCCTCAATGCGCTGTGCGCGCGTAAGAATCTTGCTGGTTTCGGGTGATGTTTTAAGATGCTCTTTAAAACGGTCGGCTGTTGTCCTCATCGTGTCCCTGAGGTGGGTCATTTGGGAATATCTCTTTATTCTGATAATATGAGATAATCAATCGAAAATCAATAAATTGAAAGCAAAACCCCTGTACGGATGTGGTTTTTGCAAAATAACCTGGCCGCCAAGGCACACCAGCAACATCTGCACAAGCATAAGTTGACAGTTGCGCGAAATAGCAATAATTTAAAAAGCCGCATTGAGGGCTGAGTTTGGCTACCGATGCGAAATCAACGACCAAGCAGACAATAATGCCAAAATTTAAAGTCAACACCCTGGGTTGCAGAGTGAATCAGTCCGAATCCGATGTGATTGCAGCCCAACTGCAAGCCAAAGACTGGATAGCGGTTAATGACTGTGAAGCTTCGGAGATGGTGGTCATCAACACCTGTACCGTAACCCAGAAAGCCGCCATGCAATCCCGCCAGGCAGTGCGTCATGCTATCCGCAGTAATCCAAATGCCTGCATCGTGGTTACCGGTTGCTACGCACAGACCGAACCAAAAGCCCTCGAAAAAATCAGTGGTGTTGACTACATTGTCGGCAACACCGACAAACACCGCCTTGGCGAACTGATCGACGTTAAACAGGCGCAGACAAAGGAAAACCCCCTTACCATCTGCAATGAAAAGTGCCAATCGCAGGCGCTCACACTGCCTTCTGCTGCCATCAGCGGTGGCCGTACACGACCGGTTTTTAAGGTACAGGATGGGTGCAATGCCGCTTGCACTTACTGTATCGTGCCGCAAGCCAGAGGTCCAAGCCGCAGCCTGCCACCAGATGATGTCCTGGAAGGGATTCGGGGCTTGTGCGAGACAGGTGTTGTTGAAATTGTTCTCAGCGGCGTTCATTTGGGTCAATACGGCCGAGATTTAAAACCCAAAACCCGTCTGAGCGAATTGCTGGCGCGTATCGAACGCCGTACCATCATCCCGCGCATAAGACTTAGTTCCATAGAGCCGCTTGAATTGAGCGATGAGCTGATTCAGCAAATAGCCGAATCAGAGCGGTTTTGCCGCCACTTTCACATCCCGCTGCAAAGCGGTGATGACCAAATTCTCAGAAAAATGAAACGACCTTATTCACCCGATGATTTCAAGCAAATCGTTGACAATATTCGCCGACGCATTCCGGAAGCCGCCATTGGTGTTGACATTCTGGTCGGTTTTCCCGGTGAATCCGACACCGCCTTCAACCATACCTACGCGTTCATTCAGGCGCTGCCGGTCTCCTATCTGCATGTCTTTCCGTTTTCGGCCCGACCGGGCACACCGGCGGCAAACTACACCGGCAAAGTGGCGCCCCAAATCATTAAACAAAGATCTGAACACATGCGTCGTCTTGGAAATGCCAAGCGCCTGCAGTTTAATCAACAGTTTATTGGACAGCAAAAACGAGTGCTGATCGAATCATCTCGCCACTCATCAACCGGTCTGTTAAGAGGCCTCACATCCAACTATATCACCGTACTAATTGATGCCGATGATTCTTTGATGAATCGACTAATGACGATCCGCATGACTGAACAGCTTGACGATGCCCTAATAGGTATTAGTGATTAAGGGCATAGGATCTTTGACTATCTCGAAATGAATGCTTCTAGTTCTTACGCAGCAGTCTTTAACTCGAAGCTTGTCAGAAACATCTTACACTAGAAAAGGAACCTATCATGAGCACAAAAATTGACTACCAAGAAGACATTGATCGACCGGTTGCCTTGTTTGAAACCAGTTTAGGCGACTTTGAGGCAGAACTTTACGCCAAGGAGTGCCCGCAAACCGTCTGGAATTTTATTAACCTGGCTGAAGGCCGCCAGGAGACCAGCCGTGGCGGAAATTTTTATGATGGCCTGACATTTCACCGCGTGATTGACGGATTCGTCATTCAAGGCGGGTGCCCGCAGGGAAACGGAACGGGCGGTCCAGGGTATCAATTTTCAGATGAATTTGATGCCGGATTACGGCATGCCGATGCAGGCATCCTTTCGATGGCCAACGCCGGGCCCAACACCAACGGCAGCCAGTTTTTCATTACCCTGGCCCCCACACCGCACCTGGACGATCGACATGCGGTTTTCGGAAAAGTCGTCAAAGGGTTGGAGGTCGTTCAAAAAATTGGTGCCGTTAAAACCGGGCCGGGTGATACCCCTTTGGAGCCGGTGATCATCAACAGCATCAAAATTCGAAGATAATATTAAAAGGTCAAAACTTAGAGCAAAAAAAGCGCAATATTGAAATTGCGCTTTCTGTGTTTATCATTGTGGTGCCGAAGGGGAGACTCGAACTCCCACCCGGATACCCGGACTAGACCCTGAACCTAGCGCGTCTACCAATTCCGCCACTTCGGCAAGCACGGCATTCCCTGATGCCAAAAGGTGCTCAAGGGTTGCTTTAAATATCTTTTTTTACTATGCATGTCAAGGCGTTATTTCAGGCAACCGGTTAAAGACCAAGGGGGATAAGCTTAGACTTAAAATGAAGATTATCGATCGTCTTGAACGTATTCAACAACCATTTGTCAATGCGGTTATTACCATTGGAAACTTTGATGGTGTTCACATTGGCCACCAGGCACTTTTTCATGAGGTCATCGAAAAGGCAGATGCGCTAAAGGGTACTGCGATTGCCATGACCTTTGAACCGCATCCCATGCGGGTGTTAAAGAAAAACAACCACCCTCCCCTGATTACCCTCTATGAGCAAAAACAAGAACTCATCGAACGCTCCGGCATCGATGTGCTCATCTGTGTGCCCTTCACAAAAGAATTTGCTGAACTGTCAGCCGAAAAATTCATTAAAGAATTGCTCATCAAAAAAATCGGCATGAAGGCCATCATCGTGGGTGAAGATTACACGTTTGGCAAAAAACGTGAAGGCAACCTGGCCGTTCTAAAATCTTATGCCTCCCAACTGGACTATGAAGTAATTGTGGCCGAATGGATCAAGGCCACTAGAGATGTGCCGGACCGTATCAGTAGCACTCGTGTCAGAAAACTGGTGATGGCGGGTCAAATCAAATCGGCTCGCAAAATGCTTGGTCGTCATTATCAAATCAGGGGCATGGTGGTTAAAGGGCGTGATCGCGGCGGCAAACTGCTGGGCATCCCGACGGCCAATATCAACCTGCAAGACGAGCTGTGTCCCAAAACCGGTATATACGCCGTGACAGTTGAATACCAGAGCCAGATTTACAAAGGTGTGGCCAATATTGGCTACAGCCCCACTTTCAATGACAATGAATTTACTGTTGAGGTTCACATTCTGGATTTCAGCGATAATATTTATGGCCAGAAGATACGCGTCAATTTCATTGAGCGCATACGAGATGAAAAGAAATTTGGACATATTGACGAGCTCAAAAGCCAGATCCATCAAGATATTGAAGCCGCCCAGAAAATATTGGTCGTATATGACGAGTAAATGCTAACAGATTGAATACCGTGCGTCTCAGCAAAACCCTGTCTGCTTTATGAAAAATCATCTGCTTATCTCTCTGACAATCGGCATTGCGCTCTCAGTGGCGGCTCTTTACTTTGCCTTTCGCAACGTCCCGCTGGGGGATCTCGTTGTTTATCTGGGATCGATAAATTATGTCTGGGTGATACCGGCCACATTTTTGGTACTCCTAAGCTTTTTTGTCCGCGCGCTGCGCTGGCAATTTATACTGGCATCGACTCATAAAATCGGCATATGGCCGGCATTTCATCCTATGATGATCGGTTTTATGATTAACTGCATCTTTCCGGGAAGACTCGGAGAGTTTGCACGTCCCGCTATTTTGCAAAAAAAAGAACAGGTGCCCTTCGGCACCGGGATTGCAACGGTTGCCGCCGAGCGCGTGTTTGACGTTGCCGCGCTGGTGACCTTTGCGGTCATCACCCTCACGGCTATTGATATCAATCCAGAAGTGCAAATTGTATTCGGGAATTTTCAGCTCAATCGCGCCACGCTGGAGATCCTTTTTAACCGTATCATTCTCATGGGCATCTTATTGATGATCGGTATGATCGCCGTTAGTATCCCGTCGATTCGTCGTGCCATCCATCAGTTGATCTTGGCCCTTCCGCTTCTGTTCATTTTTGCTTCTGAGACCACGAAAACAAAAATCCGCGTCAAAGCATGCGAACCGCTCACTCGCTTTGTTGACAATATTGCCAAAGGATTTACGTTAGTAAAACATCCCCAAAAAATCATCATTTGTTCAATCTATTCGCTTTTGGTGTGGATTATTGCGGCGTTTTCTTACTATGCCTTCAGCTTTGGTAGTCCGGGGGTTCAATTGACCTTTACAGAAATGTTTGCGGTCATGGTGATTATTTGCCTGTTTATCGCCCTTCCCTCGGTCCCTGGTTTTTGGGGGCTCTGGGAAGCCGGTGGCGTTTTCGCCATGTCCTTGTTCGGGACTTCGTCAGATGTTGCTGCCGGTTTTACTTTGGCCAATCACGCCGTACAGATGTTTCCGGTCATTGTTGTCGGTTTTGTTTCAGCCATCATTACCAGCGTCAATATCTGGCAGTTATCTTATGAAAAAAAATCCGCCAAAGCGTAAACGGGTTGAAAAATCGCTGATCTTTGTGAGATAATAAAAGCAATTCTCAGGCGCACTGCACGGTCGGCAATCCAAGCACCAAATTTTGCCGCCGGCTGAGGTTTGCCGAAAAATTCAGGTAACAATGTATCATGTCGACACTCAAAATTTTGACATATCCGGATAATACCCTTCGAAATCCAACCCGTGAATTGGACAACATTGACGGTGATGTTCAAAACATGATTGATCAAATGTCTGCCGCAATGTATGCAGCACCAGGCGTTGGGCTAGCGGCTATCCAGGTGGGTTGGGGCCGCAGCGTGCTCATTTATGACATCTCTCCGTCCGATGACGGAAGTGATTTACAGGTTCTCATCAACCCGCGCATCATCGATCAAGAGGGCGAAATTTTATCCGAAAATGAAGGCTGCCTGAGTGTCCCGGAATTTCGCGCAGACGTGAAACGGTATTCGTCCATCTTAGTTGAAGCCGTTGACCGCGAGGGCCGACCGCTGAAATTGGAAGCTGATGGAATGCTGGCCATTGTCTTGCAGCATGAAATCGACCATTTAAAAGGCAAGCTATTTATCGACCACATCAGCGCTTTGAAAAGACAAATATATACGCGCCGGATAAAAAAGAAACTGCGGTCGAAGTGAAAGACAAGTTCACTATCATCTTTATGGGCACTCCGGCCTTTGCCGTGCCTTCTCTTCAAATGCTCCACCAGGAAGGCTATCGTTTGGCGATGGTTGTCACACAGCCTGATCGCCCCAAGGGTCGCGGCCGCAAACCGGCGGCGCCGCCGGTTAAGCAAACAGCATTGGCGCTAAACCTCAATTTGCTCCAACCGACCAAACCCCATACAGCTGAATTGATCGATCAGGTCCAGGGCATTCGGCCTGATCTGCTGATTGTGATCGCATACGGCCATATTCTTTCCGAACAAATCTTACAGCTACCCAAATTGGGTGCCATCAATGTGCATGCATCTTTGCTCCCAAAATTAAGAGGCCCAGCACCGATTCAATGGGCCATTATCAATGGCGAAACCCAGACCGGCATCACAACCATGTATATGGATGCGGGCATGGATACGGGCGACATCCTATTGTCGCGTTCAGAACCCATTTTGCCTGCAGATACTGCAGCCACCCTGCATGACCGTCTGGCGGTTATCGGCGCCGATTTGCTTTTGCAAACGTTAAAGGATCTGGCCGCTCAAAAAATCACGCCCAAGGGCCAGGATCACACCGGCGCTACCTATGCACCACTGTTAAAAAAACAAGATGGCCGTATCGACTGGAACAAATCGGCCAAAGCACTAGACGCGTTTATCAGGGGCATGACGCCCTGGCCCGGGGCATTTACCTTTCACCATCAACAGCGCTTGAAGATCCTAAAAGCCGCACCGATTTTAGAGCCGGTTTCGGAATCCGCCGGCACTGTTCTTGAGTTCTTTCCCGGTGAATTGATGGTCGCCACCGGCAAAGGGGCACTATCGATATTAGAGATTCAAGGCCCCTCTGGCAAACGGTTGGCCATTGCCGATTTTTTAAGAGGTTATGCGTTGCCGCCGGGAACGGTTTTACAATAAACACTATGAACGATTAATCCTCTTAAAGATGTTTTCAGACTTGCCAAAAATACTTATGTCTTTTGAATATGGAATATTGGTGGGATGTCAGAAGGTTGTCATATCGTTACCTTTACGCCAGTACGCAAATACCCCATCACGCCATCAATAGAGAAAATGGTTGATGCTCGATATAGTGCCTTGAAGGTTCTCAATACTTTAGAGCGGGGAAAAAAAACGCTGGACCGCATTTTACATGAGCTGCCCCAGGATGAAGCCTATCTTTCCCGACGGGATCGGGCGCTGCTAAATGCCATGGTCTACGGTGTATTAAGATGGCGCGGCCGTCTGGATCATATCATCGCGTATTTTTCCAAAATGCCCATGCGTAAAATCCAGCCGGTGGTTTTGAATATCTTGCGACTGGGTCTTTTTCAGATACTCTTTCTGGATCGTGTGCCGGATTCAGCCGCAGTCCATACTGCTGTGGAACTAGCCAAACAGACCCATAATTACAAAGCAGCCGGCTTCATCAACGCACTGCTGCGCAAAGCCGCCGCTGAACACAATCGTGTGATGTTTGATTCTTTCGAACAAGACCCGCTGGCGTTTTTAACAACTCGACAATCCGTTCCACAATGGCTTGCCAAACGCTGGCTAAAGCGCTTATCAGCAAAAACCATTTTGGCCCTCTCGGAATCTATAAACACCATTCCGCCCATTACCCTCAGATCTAATACGCTCAAGATGTGTCGCCAGGATCTGATGCCGCATCTAGCTGGCGAGGTTGAGCACCTCGCAGCAACATCATACGCACCTGACGGAATTAACATACGAAATCCCAATCAAAGAATTCAACATCTGGCAGCCTTCAAAGAAGGCTGGTTTCAGGTACAGGATGAAGCCGCCCAGTTGGTGGCCCTGCTGTTAAACCCCCAGCCGGGTGAATCTGTGTTGGACGCATGTGCCGGTTTGGGCGGCAAGACATCACATATAGCGCAATTGATGTTAAACCGGGGCACCATTTGTGCTATGGATAGCAATGCAGCAAAGCTCAAACAGCTTAATAATGAAATGCAGCGTCTGGGGATAATCACCGTGACGACCACCTGCCAGGATTTGTTGAATCCAGTTGAACCATTTCATCATAACCGCTACGACCGGGTTCTACTAGATGCGCCCTGTTCCGGCTTGGGTGTGGTGCGGCGTAATCCAGACATTAAATGG
>JAAUXT010004930.1_pt1 | contig 14650 bp, 19 predicted proteins | sample 7278171 | NCBI WGS metagenome assembly JAAUXT01 (sample SAMN14350112, study PRJNA611818) | marine sediment metagenome | isolation source: surface marine sediment (1.8m) | place: French Polynesia: Moorea | collected 2018-08 | reverse complement strand
TCGCCTCCGCAAGAACTTTCTGTCCTGTATTCAGCAAATGTTTCTTTAGTTCCGGATTTTGTTGAAACTTGGCCAGAAGACCAGACTTGACCACTTCAACTCGGGTTTCATTATCCAGAATGTTACCCTTTGAAACAGTGATTGTTTCCACTGGTTGTGGGGTCTTGAGTACACGGTACGCCAGTTCCTTTTTGCCATTCAGTTCACATTTCTTGTAGGAGTAGAAATGTTCCAAAGTTGGGAATTTCTGTCCATTCACCTTGAATTCTGCTGCATTGAAGTTGGAGAATGATGAGAACTTGCCATAAAATCCAAGCACTGTTTGACCGTTGGATGTAGTGACTTCTCTCTCACAACCAGCCTTCACCAACTCCCCATAACGTAGTTCCAAAGACTGGAGATCCTTTGCAGAAGAACTGAACCTTTGTCCATTGATGATGAGGCTATCCACATTCAGGAAACAACGTTCTCCTCGCTTTCTTGCAGCCTGTAGGAATGGTAGAAGCAGACATCTCCTGGCTTGAACTTCGACCACAAAATGTTCATCCAACCACAGTTTCGATCCTTTCAAATTTTGTCTTCTCTCCCAAATTTGTTCACGATCAGAATAGGAGTGAAATTTCACAACGACGTTGCATGGTCTCCCTCCTTTCACACCAATCCAATGTATTCTATCAACAGGAACAGGATTCTCCATCTGAAATTTGTCTTTGCAGAGGTTCTGGAAGAAGGCCTTCAAATCCTGATCAGCAACACTTTCGGGAATTCCAACCAACACCAGGTTTGTCCTTTTGTCTCTATTTTCAGAGTCAACTTGTCAGTTTTTGAGAATTTGGTTTTCATTCTCCAGAAATTCAACCCTTCTGATAAGGTCATCCAATCGACTGTTGTTGAGTTCAACTTGGTCAGACATTCGATTCAAAGTTCCATCAAATTCTGCACGTACTTTGTCTGTCTCCTCCTGGACAACTTGACGAATCTCCTCACGGATTGAAGACACCGCAATGGACTGTCCCTTCAGAATATCCTCCTTCAATTCTTGTAGCATTGAATGGATTGTATTGTGATCGACCTCCATCCTTTTGGCAGGTTGATTTGATACTGATGAAGTTGGTGAGAGTTGGGAAATTGACCTTTTTGTAGCCATTGAGCGATAAACAAGGTCTCCACTCTAACTGTTTGAAAACTTCCTCAAAAGTCAATATTTGGCTTCTCAAAACTTATGAAAAGAAGCACAAACCATTCATAAATCCTTGTAGAAACTTGAGGAAAAAAGTCACCAAACGCTCATGAAAACACGGTGAAAAGACTGTCACCTGTACAAAGTCAACCCAACATGGCCGCCAACGCCTCCTTTTTTTACAAACTGATGCGCTAAACAGAGGGTACGTGAGACTCAGGGGGCCCAGGCTACCAGGGTTTCCCACATGCATCCTCCCCTGGTATTGCTCGTACGGATATCTCTCTCCTTGTTTTACACTGGCAGTCGAAATTGCTTTTGTGAGGTGTACGTTTGTTTGATGGTCAGGGTCAAGACCGGATTCTGACATCCGCTTCTCCAAGCGTAAAATTGAGAAACACAACAAACTTTACCCGTGGGCACTGGGCTTCATCGTGAGGAAAGTGTGTGTGTGTGTGTGTGTGTGTGTGTGTGTGTGTGTGTGTGTGTGTGTGTGTGGCAGAGAGAGAGTGTGTGTGTGCGTGTGTGTGAGAGAGAGTGAGAGAGAGAGTGTGTGTGAGAGAGAGAGAGTGTGTGTGTGTGAAAGAGAGAGAGAGAGAGAGAGAGAGAGAGAGAGAGAGAGTGTGTGTGTGAGAGAGAGAGTGTGTGTGTGAAAGAGAGAGAGAGAGAGAGAGAGAGAGAGAGATTTACACAGACACAATTGGCCTGTAGAAGATCCACAAAGAGCTGTGTTCAACCATGCAGGTCGTGACGAGTCCCCGTGCAGAGGCGCATCACTGACTCCCAGGTGAGGTCTTAAACAGCACCGGAGCAGCATTGCGTGGCTTAATCCAATGACCACGACTTTGCACTGATCTGGCTCTCCAGTGCTGCGTTCCCCTCAAGTCGAGGCCTTGTCTCCCGGACCTGTTGCCACTGTGCACCCCCCAGCCATCACCTTCGTCTTGCATTTGTCCGTCAGATTCAACTTTGCTTTGGGAAAAATAAACCCACAAAAAATCGATCGAGGGTAAGAGGCTCCAGAGCCCCTGGATCCCCTCTGGGGTAAGATAGCCCCAGGCCTCCACTACACTGCTTGACGCAACTTCGTGTCACATAAACCCCTCAGTGATGTCAGGTGCGAAGAATGATGGCAGTTCGTGTTTCAACCACTGCTGTGGGTCAAGGCTTCCAAATGTGGTGCTCAATGGGAACTCCACGTGCAAACCTCACCAGCCAGTCAGACTCACGTTCAGGGTCAAAACCCAATACAAGAAATTACTGGTATCTTTCGAACTTTTTGGACTCCACTTTGAATTGATTCAGCCAACACAATTGTTATTTCCCCCGCGCTCAGGCCTGTTTCACGCCGGTTGCGTCTTGCTTTTTGCTCTTCTTCCGTCGTTTTGTTTGTCTGTGGGAAACGCAAGCGCTGCCTGTGTTCCACGTCTTGACCAAACAGTCCAAGTCTTCTTCAGAAGACAGGGTTCTCACTGTAAAAGAATGGTTCCTGTGAAATCACACAATGACTTTTCAGCATCTTTGCGAGCTCGAGAAAGGAGTTGTGTGATTGAACAGGAACCCTTTTGGCAAAGTGAGAACCAGTTCCTGCCACAAGTCGAGCACATACGAGAGGTTTTGTGATTGCAGACTCAAATTGCAGTGCTGTGGAATCAATGCTCAATGTGTGCTTGACTTGGATCACTACCGTATCCACCCTTGTGTAAGACACACCTCTTTGTCCCAAAATTGAACACCAAAAGCAGGGGTGCATCATTTTCATGGCTGTGAAATTACTCTTTTGATATGACCTGATACCAGAAAGCAAGGCAAACTTGAGGGTGCATTTTATACTTAGGTGAATGCGGTTTGTATCGAAGCAAGCATGATGCATCCGGAGTGAACGATTGAGCGATGATCCGTACCGCGGCTCAAACGGTGGATCCCGCGGGATCGAACTGATGCAGACAGGAGGATTAACACCTGATAATCGCCTCACAGGTGTCGCCGCGGCGATAATCCGATAATCCTCGGGAGATAATCCATCCGCCCCGCGATCGCTGATCCCTGAAACGAGGATCGAACCGGCTGCTGCCGCGGCTGCGCTGTGAGGAGGTGGCCGCGTTCAGCGTTTCGCGCTGCGGGTCAGCTTGGGTCAGTGGCCGTGTTCAATTTACGCGTGCGGCTCGCCCAGTGGGCCAAAATGGGTGACTTTGCCCCATCTCCAACCCAGAGGCTAGCCGCACGCGTAAATCGAACACGCCCACTGAGACCTGTTTCCCTGGTGGGTTGTGCGTATCTCCCTGTACGAATCAAAGCGTGGGTCACTTTGTCGTGCAGAGACGCATCACATGCCACACCCACACAGCACACGCGGGAGTCAGATCCAGGGGTCTTTCAGGAGCTGGTCCAGGGAATTTTGTGGCCCTGATACCCCCCCCCCCCACCTCGGACTCCAGACGAACATGTCAGGCGCGAGTTTGCTTTGTCGCATTGATGTTCCATCGCGCACAGTGCATGATGCATCCAGGGTGGTTGTGCAGGAGCGGCGCTGTTTCACAGGGTACACAAAGCCATGAAACTCCGGTTACACGGGTCATCGCAGCTCCGGCCGATAGATCAGGAACCGGACTCCGGGGAATCTCCCGGTGAGGCGCCCGGAGGAGCCGGTCAGGTCCGGAGCGGGGATCCACCAGTGGGGCGGATCCACCGGGGGAAGAGCATCCACCGGGAGGGGCGGCAGCAGGAGGGGCGGAACCACCAGGAGGGGTGGATCCACCAGGGAGGAGGGGATCCACCGGGGAGGAGTGGATCCACCAGGGAGGAGTGGATCCACCGGGGAGGAGTGGATCCGCTGGGGAAGAGGATCCACCGAGAGGGGCGGGTCCACTGGGGGCAAGAAGATCCAGGAGTCGCACGCGCACAAATAGCGGTTTTGACGCACATGACGCAGCGTCAAAATTTTGATGCAATGCCAGAATGGACCAGACAGTTTATTTTTCAGGCTCTCCATTGGGTATCATGTTAAATTTGACACCTGCGTATCAAAATTTTGATGCCAGTGTCAAAAGAAAAACAGATCTTGCCCTGCCTGTGTGAAACCCTTGAATGGATCCCTTCTCGATGGGGGTCTTGATCTGTGGTACTGACCCCGAATTAAATTGTTGCCTGTGCAGTTCTTTTTGTTGAAACGCCCCCTGCAGGGGTCCCTCACCAAACCCTTCTTCAAGCAGTCGTGCGTGTACATGTACAAATACCACAGATTTCGCTTGGGTAGCCTGACTATAACCCCTACCCCCTGAATCCGTGTCTGCCGGCCGGATGGGCTGGATTGTCAGGAACAGGCGGCGGGGTGTGACCCGGTCAGCGGGTCGGATGGGGAACCCGGCGAAACGAATCCTGTGCAGAAACAGCCGTCAGGGCTGGATGAGCGGGGATCACTGAAGGTGCCGGGGCAGATCCAGGGACCCAGGATACCTGGAACCCGTGAAGCTTGCTTTGCGTACAGATACGCATGTTCACGCACTCACTGCAGAGGAGAGAGAGAGAGACAGAGAGACAGACAAACAAACAAAAAGACAGATTTCTGGACAAGTCCAAATTTGGGGGGAAATAATTTTTGTAAACCTTTTGTGGTCAGTGAAAAAGCGCGCTTGTACTGTCTCTCTGTCTCTCTTTCTGTTTCTCTTTTGCGCGCGCTCTCTCCCTCTCTCTGGCGCGCTCTCTCTCTCCTTTGCTCCCTCTCCTCTCCCTGCCTCCCCGTCGCTCTCTCTCTCTCTCTCTCTCTCTCTCTCTCTCTCTCTCTCTCTCTCTCTCTCTCTTTCTTTCACACACACACACACACAATTTTCCAGAGATGAAGCCACCCTTTCCCAGAACACTGCCCCCAGCAACGCAACTCTGGATCCGCGCGTTATGTCCGAAGGTGTTGAATGCGCGCAGGTGCGGCTTCTTCTCATAACACGGCTGCAGACCGCCAGACTCACCCACGAGACCCCAGACACCTCCGGCCAATGGGAAACCTGCAGACCGTGAAATAGGCTGCGTGTCTGCTGGGTAAGGGCGCGGCCCGACCCGGCCGGGACGGATCTGGGGTTTGTAAGGGATGGGTGCACCCCGGAAGGGTACAGCCCAGAACATCTGACAGATCTGGCTGATGCGGGGGTTGCATCACGTGGGAGATTGAAAACCCACGCAAAAATTACAAATCGGATTCTGGTTGGGTCAACAAACACTACATCTGACTTTCACCAAAGAGGAAACTTGCAACAACTTTGCGCATAGACGTGGCATTGGGCGTTTTTGCTCGGCTCGAAGTTGACGTACGTGCCCTCTTCTTGGTTTTACAGGTCCAGAGAGAGAGGTACCTCTCTGACCACGTTGAACGTGCACGTGTGCAGGAAGCACCCGTGAGGCGTCGTTCACAATAAAGGTGTACAAAGGGTTGGACTGGACGCGTGTCAAGATGCACCAAACACCTGGTTCCCCTGGATCTTCTGGATCCCTTCATGGTCCCTCGAAGTTTGGCATCGTGGTACTCGCACCCTGGATTGGGGCCCAAACACTCAGACAATTTAATACACCTCACGAGCGATGACGGGTACAAAGAATCCGTTGGCTGGAACCCAGGGCGGCGGAACGCTGAATGTGCCACGGCGTAAACATAGGACCTGGTACGACCGCCGCCCCTGTTAGCCGGAGCGAGGCAAGGTGGCGGAGGGGGGGGACAACCAGGGGTCGAGGCCGGGGCCCCCTGACCCACCCCAACCCAGGGGCACTTTGATTCTCAAAGGACGGTGTCTCCGGAGCAAATCATCAATCCTTTCATTTGGCAGAAGTCTGTGGCAGGGCAGACCCCAGGTTGGCCCCGGGTTTACGCAAGTCCGCGCCTGTGGTTTCTCTTAAAAATATTGATTTCGGGGGGAGGGGTGTGGTCTCCACCAGGGGTCGGCACACGCGATCGGCAGCCCCTGGATCCGCGCTGGTTGCCCGGACGGTACCGGATCCGCAGGGCACAACTCGACTCCCATTGTTTCCCTCCGCTTCCTGCGCCGCAGCTGTACTCCTCGCCCTGAGGCCGGGTTCACACTGTGTGCTGTGGACGAAGACCTGTTCCACACTGTGCATCACACACTGAAGCCGCGTTAGGCGACGCTCGACGCATCGCGGTCAGTGTGAACGTTCGCGCAGCCTCTGGGTGGCGTCGAAGGGACTCAGGCCCAGGGGCCATGACCCCTGCTCTGACGGTGCTGATCTCGATGCATTTTAAACGCATTGTCTCGCTGCACACAGCCCTGGGCGCTGCGTCATGTCCAAGACGAACAAACGGAAACTGCAATAGTCAACGTTTATTCAAGTTTCTCCGTCTCTGAAAAAGGCACACAAGTCCAATATTCCAAACAACAAGTGAACGACTAGTGTCCAATAAGAAGTTCTGAAGTGGAGTTTCAACACATAACGAATTGGCAAGAATCCGCAGCATAAAACAAATGAAGCAAACTTGACGTCAATGTTGACGTCAGACGTCGGAATCTCAACTGCAGCTTTGAACGCGCACGTTGTGCAGACATGACGCGCATGCGTCGAACAATACAACGCAGAAAACCACAGCGGAGCGCTGAACGAACTTTGTGCGCGACAACGACGGATCCAGGGTTAGTACTTGGCCGCAGGGAGACGGAAACTTGACAGACACATCTGACAGGAATGCAAGAATTTCCGCAAGAAACCGCGACAATACAACGAACGTTCACACACCTGCAAGTCTCCTAAAATGCGACCAAATCACAACGGTTCAAAACAAATCACGCACGAAACAGCACAACGAACTCGACAACGGAAACGAGAAACTAAACGCGTGCCTGAACGCGGACACACCAGCCGACAAAATATCCTCGAAGCACATTCAGAACTCTTACCCTGTAAACTTGACGGCAAAAACACAACGATTCAGTGGCGCCATCGACGGCCAAAAGTTGAGACGCTCTGGCCCCGACGTCAGAGATGACCGTATACGACGCGGCTGTACGCCCAGCGGAACGCGCGCAGTTTCGCGTAGAATGCATGCAGCGAGCAGATGGAGTGCAGCAGGGCCAGGTCTCCGCCCAACAGGAGCAGCGACGCCACGTCGTGACGCTCCGTCACGTGACACGACACGATCTGCATCGCGAGCCAATAGCGGAGCTGGTCGGCGAGACGCCTGCGCAGACGCATGTAGGCAGCGTCCGTCTGCAGCAGGAAGTCCAGGAAGTACTGAAATACACAAGGCGAACTGAAACAAGGTGGCTTGACAGTGTTGATGCGAGCCGAAACGAAAGAAACAGCAGCGAAAGAGACTGGGTGGACGCACACCCAACAAGACAAATACAGCTGTATCCAGACTGGAACAGCTGTGGTCATGGCGGTCATTTTGTCACTCATCACGTGATATTCAGGTCAATGAGAGCGTTCAGGCCCGTTTCATGACAGAAGCGTTGTGTCACTGTGCAAACCAAGCGACGGCGCAAGGCCCGTTGCCTTCCTCAGTGACGCAGCGCGTAATACGTCCAGTGTGAAACAGGCGTCAGTGGCGCATCACCCGTGCGGTGCATTGTGGGTAACGCCACGCTTGACGCCACCGCGGCCTCACCTGGCGGTCGGCGTCAGGCGCCGGCTCCTCGGCGAAGGCGAAGTGGGCGCCGCCGGCGCGGCAGCTCTGCAGGGCGGCGCACGGCTGACACACGACGAAGATGCTCGTCTTCCGCGGAGGGTCGCGTCGACCGGGGCGCGGCGAGGCGCCACCAGATGGCGTGCCGGAGTCGGTTCGACTTGAAGCGCCGTCAGATGCCCTGCTGCTCTCGAGATACACGGGGACCCGGGGGCCGCCCAGGTCGCGGGGGGTTGTGGAGATGTACCCACCGACGCCACGTGGAACACGCGGCCACCCTGAAATATCGTCCAGTACATGTATATGATAAGTTGGGCTGGATTTCCTTTTTGCACGTCAAAATGTTTGAAATGACCCCCATGGGGCCAGGTCCGCCGAAAAGATGCTGAATCAGCGTTGCTTCCTGTGGTTGAACTGACCAAGAAATTCGAACTCGGAAGTTGGAGCCCGAAGCCCAGGCGGCCCCCCCCACCCAGATATCGTCGAGCTGTGTACAGTACCTTGCACAATCCCACAGCTCGGCTGAAACCCTTTTCAGTGAAACAGACCACATCACACTTCGCGACTTCAACTTGTTCAAACTGATCAAGAAGTGGTCCGATCGAGTGGTACAAAACAGAAGTGAGATTTGCGGGGGCCAGGCTTCCAAGCCGCCCCCCCCCCCACCACCAGGACCCCCCACCACCATGGGACCCCAGAAGCAGTCCCTGTCCATGCACACACACAGTGTTCGAGTGGTACCTGAGGGAGGAGTGTTCGACGAGCCGGTGTTCTGTCTCGAACACATGGTTGTGGTGGTGGAAGTCTGTTAGAACCGTCGTAGGTCAGACCTGTCAACACGGAAGGTGTGATCAAACCCTACAAACTTGTGAAGTCAATTTCAGCCAATAAAACTTCAGCCTTTCGTGACATTTTGTCTTGACAATTCACTGGGTAATTTGTCAAGAAAGAATTTGTGCAAACAACGTGACCGCAGGAAAATTGCATCGAAAATGGGTCAGTTGAGTTGACATCACGCAAGCTTTCGCACCTGAGACGAGTAGATTATGTCAACCGACGCCGTAGACGAAAGCACGGAGGATCAATTCGTACCAACACCAGACAAAAGCCAATCAAAGTTGAATTTTCTCGAGAAAGTTTAAAAACCACGAGCAGCAGATTCTCCCGCCGGAAGTGAAGCTGACCTCGTCACGTGACGCGCGGGAAAGAGCAGACGACGCACAAAAACACGAAAGCGCTCAAATTGTTCGAAATTTAAAATGCACGAAGGAATTTGCCCTTTCATTTCAAGAAGTGCTCTTTTTCAGTGCACGACCCCGTACATTCCTCGAGGGAGTGATTTGTTTCTGGTGGGAGGGGGCGTCAGATTCTCTGGAACCCATCCAGATGGACTGCAGGTGCTGTCATCCATCAAAACATTTTCCAGTCTGTGTTTTGAGGGTTGGAACGCCACTCCGAACTTTAGAAATTGAAGTTAAGTCCCTCCTCCTGAACCCCTCATATCCCCCCCCCCCCAAATTTGAGCTTGCATGGGTGGGTCGCCGGCCGAGACAGAGGTCGTCCCGTTGACCCAATCCTGCATTTGACTGATCCCTGGACAAGATTCGTCAACTCAAGTTGGTAATAAACTGAGTTTTCCCCTGTGTGTGATTGCAGGTGAGGAGGACCCGAGCGCACTGGACCCCGACGAGGGACGCAAGACGCGCCGACAGACGGAGCGACACCTGGTGATCACCACCCTCCTCGTGAGTACCAACCGCCCCCTTCACCCCAAATCCTGGACCTGCTGCAGGCTGCGTCTCGCGGATGTTCAGGGGCCAGGCTTCCGCATTTCCCTTCCCATGAACCAAGCCGGTGGGAGGAAGATGTCAGGCCTGTTTCACGTGGCACGCGTTTCGCGTAGCGTTCCTGGGTCAATCGACACAACGTGCACTGCGTCCTGTACTTCCCATTGACATGCGCAGAGAGAAAAGCGCGTGACCCATGCAGTGTGAGGCCGGCCTGTCTGTGAAACAGATGCGTGAAGCGTTCTCTCCAAACGAACCGTTGCTGCGCCCGGCGGGTGGTCGCTATGGAGATGGGCGCTGCCGCAGTGATGCTGCCGGGGCAACGGAACGTTGATGTGTTTGCTGAGAAAACTCGAGATTTCCGTCCGAACTTCAGCTGTGAAGGCCGTCAAGGTGGAGGAGTCAGATGGGGGTCCATTTTTTGTTGTCGAGGGGGCTGGGGGATCGTGCCGGTGGTACATGAGGGGGTCATCGTGGGCCTGGAGGTGTGTGTGTGTGTGTGTGTGTGTGTGTGTGTGTTCGCACCCACAGGTGAGTGTTTTGTGCAAGTTTAGGTGGCCGTCCAAAGAAAATGCTCAATTTAAAGTTTGCATGTGTGTTGCTTTCGAGGAAGAATATTCTTATGACGTCTACAGTCTAACGTTGGCTGATGCACTCTTGGAAAAATCCAGTCCAGATGCAAGTCAAGGTTCCCACTTCAGCCCCTTCAGGTTAAAATAACTGCCAACAAGTGAAAACACATCAGAAACATTTTTCTTGTGAGAGCGGCAAAAAGCGTTGCTAAGTGTCGGGTGCAATCTATTGCTACATCGCGGGGCGAGGGTAAACAGAACCACATCTGTTGTAACAAGCTGCGTGGCGGGAAACCGCAGATGGGAACCAGATTTCCCGCCAACAAAACCTCCCGCGAAAAGTATCAGTTCTGTATCACACCGCAACCTTGAAAACTTCATCTGATGAATGAAAAAGAAAATTGTACCTGCAGGTGGCGTACAAAAAGGGACACGTTGGTGTGTTGCTCTTGTCGGGGGTCAGGGGACAGGCCACCCCGCTGGTTCCGCCCCTGACGACACTGCTGATGGTTGTTGTGTCTCTGTAGGAACCTCCGTACATGATGCTGAAGAAGGACTCAGCCTTCGCCACCGGGAACGACCGCTTCGAGGGCTACCTCGCCGATATGGTCGCCAGGCTCGCCGCAGGTGTGTGTGTGTGTGTGTGTGTGTGTGTGTGTGAGAAAGAGAGAGAGAGAGAGTGTGTGAGAGAGAGAGAGAGAGAGTGTGTGTGTGTGTGTGTGTGTGTGTGTGTGCTTGCTTGCTTGCTTGCTTGCCGCGGATCAGGCAGTGGACATTGCACCCGCGCATGTGATTGATGCGAACACGAGCTTCCCTCCAACATTCGACCCGCTCACTCAGACGTGTGTGTGTGTGTGTGTGTGTGTGTGTGTGTGTGTGTGTGTGTGTGTGTGTGTGTGTGTGTGTGTGTGTGTGTGTGTGACACACTGCACGCCTCTCGCCCGCAGGCCTGGGCTTCGGCTACGAGCTGCGCCTCGCGCGGGACGGGCGGCACGGCGAGCGCGACGGGGACAACGCCACGTGGACCGGCATGATCGGGGAGCTCGTGCGCGGGGTGAGTGGCGCCGTCTGGCGCAGTCGCGATGAAACGTACCTGTGGTCCTCAGTATTTCCCAGATGCAACGCGCAGCGCATCATTCGGGACTGATTCACGTTAGTTCCCTTCCCTTCCACCAGGAGGCGGACCTGGCGGCGGGCAGCCTCACCGTCACGCCCTCTCGCGCCGCCGTCGTCGCCTTCTCGGCGCCATTCCTCGAGTTCCGCTACACGGCGTTGCTACGGAAACCGCGGCGGCGTCGCCTGCGCCTGCGCACCGCCGCGCAGCTGCTGGCGTCAGACATTCCGTACGGCGTCGTCCGTGGCTCCATCGCGCAGGTGACTCGGGATAAATGAACAAACGTTGGTGTCAATGAAGCTTGGCGTCCTTGGACGCTACGGTGCGTCCCTCCACAGGTCAATGGGCACTACGTCTCAAAACACGCCTGTGGGCGCGGCATCCTTGTGCACGTCAATGGACGCCAAACCGTCACTGAAGTGCGTGCAGGGATCGTACAACGCAACGCTTCCACAAGATCTAGCTCAGCCTCCACGCGTGCCTGGAGTACAGCGAGACGCCGTGATGTGGTGCTGCACTCGTGAAACCGCGCGTCTCCAACACGTTGTGTTCTTGTTGGCAGGGCCTGTTCCAGCGCACGGGGAACGAGACGTTTCAGCGCATGTGGGGCCGCATGGCGACCTTCTGGCCGTCCGCCTTCGTTCAGAGTGTACAGGTGCGGTACGAAGTTATAACAGAGCTGCGCGGGTTGACACAACTCCCGCTTTCACACGACTAAACGCGGAAAACATTGTGAAGTGGTCTCATCTGTGGAAAATGACGCTCCTGCATGACAAAAGGGGCGGGGAAACGACAAAATCAGTTTTCTGACCGTACCTGCACGCAACGTCACGTTCAAGCGAGACTGCATGCGCATCTTCAGCGCGCGATGAACATGAAACGCACACGTGTTTCCGGTTATTGCCGCACGTGTTTCCGGTTGTTCACGCACGTGTTTCCGGTTGCTGCAGGAGGGGATCGCGCGTGCGCGGCGGGAGCGCTACGCCTTCATCCTCGACTCGCCGGCGGCCGAGTTCGTCGCGCACCTGCGGCCGTGCGATCTCTACACGATCGAGCCGTTCCTCGACAAGCAGCAGTTCTCGCTCGCGCTGCGCCGCGACGACCCGCTCAAGGTGCGCGCGCGCACACACACACACACACACACACACACGCTCAAGCACACGCATGCGCACACACACACACACACACGTTCACAGTTCAAACACACGCATACGCGCACGTAGCACACAACACACACATGCACACACATACATTGAGCAAGTGAGTGGAAAGTTGGTCCAGCAAGAGGGAAGGTCATGTTCGCACTGAACACGTTACGCGTTGCGCCCCCGGCACCAGCCAGGGGGCGCTCCGTCGTCAGGTCTGATTTGGTTCCCATGGGCACGCCCACTCAATTGTTTTGGGAGCAACATTTTCGCGATGTTCCCAAAACACCACACACACACACACACACACACACACACACACACACACACACACACACACACACACACACAGAGGGCACGATTGGCCACAGTGACCTGCTCTTCTGAACGTGCCGTGTGGTCGCTCTCCCTCAGGAGCGGATAGACCGGGAGCTCGCGCGCATGGAGCTGAACCAGGACATGACGTCCATCTTCCTCACGTGGTGGCACGGCGAGTGCAACCACAAGGGTGAGCGCGCACGCACATCATTCTCAAACACACGCATACGCACACACACAACACACACGCACACTTGGAGTAATTGAGTGGAAAGTAGTCCAGCAAGAACGAATACTCGTGTTCGCACTGGACACATCACGTCTCTCTCTCTCTCTCTCTCTCTCTCTCTCTCTCTCTCTCTCACACACACACACACACACACACACACAAGTAAGGAAAAGAACACGTACCACACGCACACCACACACACACACACACTACTCACACACTCGCACACGCATGTGCGAAGAAAACGTCACGTAACAAGCACAACGCACGTACGTGCGAGATAAATTAACACATCACACACACCTCCACACACACTTGCTGCCGTTCAGCACTGTGTGTGTGGCCTCCCACCTTGGCCAAGGCCTGGATCAGCCCCTGGGTCCACAGATTCATAGTTCACATCTTTACGCAGGAGGAGGTCGAGGGTCCGGACCCCGCGACGTCAAGACCGGAAGTGACAAATCACGGGACAAATCACGTGGGCGGAACCGGAACCGCCCGGCGACGACGGAGCCGAACCCGTGGCGCCACGCGACGGCGGGCGCTGCGATGCAGAGCGGGACTTCCGGTGGCGCTGGGGTTCACGTGACCTGGGGCAGCGTGAACCACACGCACAGAAACGCCTTTGTTTTCCTCCTCGGACTTTTCAACAGTTGTCTGCTGAACCTCCTGCGACTACAGGGCGCGTGGATATCTCTCTGTTGGTTTTATTTTGTTATCAAATAAACCGTTTTGAATCTTTTCACGTTTTGTGTTGTTTTGCGCACAAAGTAGATTCGTGAGCAGATCCACTCAAAAACTTGATTTGCCCCCCCCCCCGCGCCAATTGTGGGCGCACTTTTCTCTCAGACGGCCCCCCCCCAGCTCGAGTCATGTACCCAAGTCACGGAGTCTTGGGAGCCGCTCTCATTTCCCTGACCGGGGGATAAGGTCAGAGGATCCTCCAATCCTGGTCCTCTGATGCTGCTGCGTACAAGATGGTGCAAAAAGTCAATCAAAGTTGTGAAAGGGCGTGGGGAAACCAAGGAGAACCCTCATTTTTGAACATTTTGATGTGGAAACCTTCTCAGTGCTGTCAGGAACGGCATTGAGGCGAGGTGGGTCAGAATCCCGGGGTTTGGATCACGCCTGGATCAACCTTGACAGAATTACATGTACCTCGAGGTCAGCCGCTATTTCCTTAATTTCCGTGATTTTTGGCAAATGCTCCGCAATGTCAATGAATTTGAAGCTCATACACAAAAAGTTGGCACAGATGGTTCGAAATGGGCAGTTTTCGCGCCACAGCTATTCCGCTTCGCTGGGAACTGCGCTTTGCGCTGACTGCAAAAAACTCCCAGCGGGAACCAGGCCAAACAACTCGAAGGAAACCGAAAACACAGGGAAAAATTGTCTTTGTTTCATCGCATCGACAATATTACAGGTATGCTATCGTCAAATATTATCTTCATAGCATCATGTTATGAAATCATACAAACCGAGGCACTTAGCAACTCACTTTAGACGAAAACTGTTCATGGAATTGAGCGATAATGAGAGCTTTTGCTTTGATGAGTAACAGACTGACAGTAGATGACTTACCTCGTCAAGCAGACCGTGCGAGCGACTCTTGGAAAACTCGAATCGTGTGTCAGACAGTGTTGGATTCCATTCCACTCTCTGACAAGGGTCCCAGTTTGT
>JAAUXT010069388.1_pt1 | contig 14651 bp, 14 predicted proteins | sample 7278171 | NCBI WGS metagenome assembly JAAUXT01 (sample SAMN14350112, study PRJNA611818) | marine sediment metagenome | isolation source: surface marine sediment (1.8m) | place: French Polynesia: Moorea | collected 2018-08 | reverse complement strand
TGTGTGGCCACGAAGTACTCACGTTGGTAGAGGATTCATTCCGTCGAGGCAGATGCTCCTGCGGTGTACATAGTCAGGGCCGTTCCGCCCTGCTAGGGAAGGAATGACCCTGCATTGATGTGCGTTTCCCTCCATCGCCCCTTTTGTAAAATCTTGATGCATTGACACTAGCATCAGAACTTGGACTGAAGTACGCCACTCAAAATTATCCTAGTCAAGGCACCCCAATTTGCAAGTTGCACGGCCCCAGCATAAAACCTCGCATCTTCGTTTCCGAAGTCCCCACTGATTGATTGATGGAGTTTCATCAGAAATTTTACCTGCAGCTTTTCACGCTGTGACAAACAAAACCTCTTTGCACATTTGTCTTTGAACAGAGCTGGATTCTGACCGCATTTTGACCGTATCCGGAACACTTTGGACAAGAACTCAAACTAAACCTTGAGGTCCACGCCCTTTCTGCTGAAGGACGGAACGTTGACCTGTGTGTCCAGGTTTGTCTTCTCAAAGATGGCTTTGTGCGTGCAGAATATAACATCTTTATCTCGGAGGTGTCGTGGACCTTTCAGGTTCTATTCTTTGTTTGTTCCTTTCCAAAGGATTTATTGCCTTTGGATACATTCGACACAATGACAATGAGACCAGCTGCACAGTTCTGGTCTTGTTTTGGGACACCAAACTCGAACGGATTCAGGATTGTGTTGAGGAGTGCTTGGAGCAAATCTCGAAAATTTGAACAGGAAAATATCAAAAACGTGTTGTGCCTGCAATGTAGTGGTGTTTCATTTGTCAAAAACTTCACGATTGTGCGATGTCCCTTCAGGGCGAGAAGTTGAAACCAAAACGTAATCAAAAGGATCTCAGGCAGGATGTCCAATGTAACATCCCATCCCACCCCACAGTTACAGTGAAACAGGGGGTTGCCAAAGTGAGCAGTTGAAGGGGGTACACAAATGTAAACGACATCTCGGCCAGGATGTACTTTGTCCCATGCCATCTCATCACATCCCAAAGGAGTGTATTGGCGGCACACGAAAGGGGTGTGCAAAGTGGGTAATTTAGGGGGGGGTGTGCAGGGGCGTGCAAATGGGTTGCACAGAGCAAGGTGGCATCTCAGCCAGGAGCCCCACATCCTGTCAAAGGGGGCATACAAAGGGAGTCCATGAAGGGTGCCTTGGACATCGCACCCGCAGTTGCCTCACGCGTTGCTTCTGTGTCTTTTTGTCGCAGGAAAACTTTTTGTGCACGATATTGTTCTGTTCCACAGCGACATGCCCACGCTGCTCCCATTGGGATTCCTTCATCGCAGCGACACAGGTGCTTCTTGCTGAACACAACATCCATTTGTTCCGTGGCGTTGGCTTCCTCCGTGGTTCTCTGCAAGGCATGCATCCATCCACCAAGAAATTACGAGCGAGAATCACAGACTGAGCAACAACCACAGACCTCCAGGAGCGCTTGTTTCTTGGGAGTCAACACACGTGTTTTAATGACGGTCATCAGAAGCAGATGTCCACACAAAATTGTCAATATTGCTCTTGCAAATTGGGTAAATCTGGTGCATTCATAAGCTGTCAGAAACCGTGCGCGCTTATCTTCATTCACCCTTTCGTGTAAAACCCGCTCAGAGAGAGATGGGCACGAAAACCAGCTGGTTCATCCTGCCTCTTTTTCAGCTTCAAGTCAAGGCAGAATGGGGGCTGACGTTTGTCCTGTTTGCTTTGCCTTGCCTTTCGAACTTTTGAGAGTCAGCTTTTTCGCGTTTTCATGTGTTCCCGAAGACATTTCTTGCGTCCTTTGTTTTTGTTCTGCCCATCATCTGTTCGTCACACCATTCCACCGCCAAGTCCTCGCCTGCTGACGCACAGGCAACAACAGAGACGAAGAACAGCACGACCGCTTTTCTCGTCGTCACGACTTCCGTTGCCAGAGAACATGGTCTCGATCAACAACGGACATTGTGAGCTGCATCACTGGCCATTGCCCTCAGTTCTGTAAAACACACGCAGTCTTGCGAACCATAACTGTGAAGCGAGCCATGGCAGTTGATGGAATCGTACCGTCAGTTCACCACAGTCGACCGATCACTCTACGTTGCGCTGATCGAGATGGTCAGCTTCACGCTTTGCCCTCGGTTGCTTGTTCCAAACCTCCCATGTCCTGCATGGCTGGTGTCTTCGGTGCATACTGTTCAGAACGGAACTTGAAAACCTGACTTCAGACCCAAGCTTCCACAGAGACGAGTGACTGTTTAGGCAGCTGTCACATTACGTGGAGTGAAATAGGAAACGCAGGTTCCTCACAATAAAACACTACGTCAATGGTAATGGACAAATAAAAGCGTCGAAGTGTGTTTGCTTACTCTGGCTATTATCCACCATTTGTACATCAACTGTGATGGGGAATGACACTCATGGGTTAAAGCTGCTTTTTCTGAGACAGCTCTCCTCTCCGTCATTCTCCAGTAACTGTGCGTAGCAGTTAAAGGTCTGCACGACAGTACACGTTGCAAGCAGTTGACGGACAAACATCAGCACTGAATGTACTGGACTAGATGGAAAGTGGATTGATTTGCCTGAAACTTTTTCAGCATCAATTCTGGGGGACGGACATTTGAGTGAGGCAAGGGAATTGATTCAAATCAGCATCAAGTCACTTCCTGGCGGAGTTGCTGGAAAAGTTATTTCTACTCGAACGCTTTCGTCTGTCGGCAAAAACATCGCAACACTGCTTTTCTGGCTAAAAGTGAGTAAGTGCACTTGCGAGCGGAAAATTAAGTTGGAAATCCATAAGGAATAGTCTGCAGCTGTGATATGGGAAACTCCTAAATAACTCTGGGCACCTGGGCAGAACGGAACGTCTGAGACTGTCCACTGGGAGAGCTGGAGCCTTATCTAATTTACATTGATTGAAGCAATCTGAAAGACGGATCGTCTTCTACACAAATTAGAGACTTGTTAACCAAGGGAGTATTGTTGCTTGCCTACTTACAGTTCGTGTTGGAGGAGAAATATCGTGCAGGTGAAAGCAATCAAAGAGTGAAAATAATTAATTGCCAACAGGTTCGTTGCAATTGCTCAGCCATTGGCTGATGGTTTTGTGTGAGACAGCCAGGGTTGACAAAAGCAATCTAAACGATCGGGCTGCAAAAGTTCCATTGGATAAGGTTATTCCGCCTCGAACAAACAGGGCACCATGCATCAAGCACAGAAAAGCGACGGAAAAACTCCATAACTTTCCATTATGCATAAGGAGGACGACCTCTGGCACATAATAAGGGTTCTACATAACAGCCTCGTTTATATGTATCAGGTTTGATGCAGAAACTTCTCCACAGCAAACAGACCCATTATCACTGACAGCTGCTCGATCGGCCACAAGTCCGCAGGACTCCATATCTTCGGAACTCGAATGATCGACAACATGGAATTTCCGGGGCTGAACTTCACCAACAACAACACAATGGATCAAGACTTGTTTCTGCACACCCTCTCCAGGTGGAAGCCGGTGGACACGACCCAGGACCTCATCTTGGGAGTGGTGGTTCTAGTTCTGGCCATCTTGTTTACATTTGCCTGCTGTGTGACGTTGGCGGCAAAATGCTCCCGAGAATCCAGGGTGCAGTACCAACATTCTGGCCACGGGCACCCGAGCAGGGGAAAGTACGCCGGCTGCGACACAAACGTTCCACCTGCGAATGTATAGTGCTCACCTGGAACTGCTGGAACTGCTGCTAGGAAACCAGGACTTGGGTTGCCTTTTGGTGCTACAAGTGATGACATGGATCAGAACACTTGCAGTGAGTTTTCTCATTGTGTGTGGAAATGCGGCGCAACCTTGTTGAAGCCAAATTCTTTGCATTGCCTGCACACACACGAGGCCTGGCTGCATGTGTCTGTTCCACGCCGCAAGGATGGCGCAACAACCTGTGTGTGAAAACCCTTGATGCCTTTCTGTGAATTGAGACCGTGTTTGCAGTTGTATGTTGGACAACGAAAAATGATGCGAACATCTGGTCAAACATGGACGTCACAATTTTGTTGACTTGTCGACAGGCAAAACCAAAGTAAGTGCTGCATTAAAATTTTGAAAAAGTCCCATCTGAGGTCGTTATTTGTGGACAATGTTCAGAGTGACCGCTGATCAGTGCAAATCTGAAGAAATCAACACCGCAAAGTCTTACTGTCAGCTGAGCTGTTTTCAGAAAGAGTTGTCAACTTCACTCTTGTGTTTTTGACCACAGAAATGCTCGACCATTCCCCATCACCAGTCAGTTGCAGAATTTCAATAAACTTGTTTGACGTTTCTTTTGTGAACTTTAAGAATCGAAGTCGTTGGTGTTCTTTGTCAGAACCGTGACAGCGCTGTGTGTTCGCATACAATGGGTAGCTCGTGTGGAATCACTCAATTCACGTCTATTCTCCAGAGCAAAATCTAGAGTTTGGTTACAATTACAAAAAAGAGGATTTTCAAGAATATCGTACTCAGATTTCTCATTCCGGGAACACCTCGTGGTCATCTGTCGTGGGTCAAAATAAGCATGAAACCCAACGCGACGTATTGCACGATTCACACAGGTAGTTGCTGTCACGTGTGAGTCTCTCTGGCCAATATTCTCACGAATCAAGCATTGGATTCCTCAAAACTTTCGTCGCTCTTTCAATTGCGAGTCCTGAAGAGTTCCACGGGACTCGCCAACTTCGCGCGTGGGTTGGGTGTGGAGAAGAAAACACGAGCCGATGGATAGTGTGCTGTCTTTTTTTCTGTCTCCACAATTGTGCGCATCCATGGAGCCGGTTGTGTCTGCAGCCTGCACAACAGGTGGCGGTTCAGCTTACACCAGTTGCATCAAAAAGTTATGACTTCCTTCCCTGCCCGTCCCGATGGTGTAAGTTGAACACTAAAAGTTGATGAACGGAGATGAATAAAGTGTGTTGCTACTTTTGTGTTTGGACTTTCAATGGACGTTGTGGCAAAGGTTTGGAGAGTCACGAGTTTTGACAACAGTCACTGAAGGGAGAGACAACTTTGGCTGAGTGGTGCTTCAAACACATCAAACCACATAGATCCCACAATCATGTCAAAGAAACAGCGTTGCATTCGGATCTGCAGGGTTGGTTCTTCACAACTGAACATTCATGGCTCCTTGCCCATCAGCCAATGACTTTTGTACTGACTTGGGGCCCTGACACCGGGAAAACATTCAGTTCCATTCGTTGTCTCCGAGTCCTTCTTTGCAAGAACTTTGGCGAAGAGCTACGGGTTCCTCAGGGTCTGGTGAACCTTTCTGAAACCCAAGATCCATTTGCAATCAATCGACCGCCCCTTCCAGCTGAAGGTCCGCACCCTCTCATCCCCGTGTCCCTGTCAAATCCTGTACTTTCGATTACCCGCGTGGGCTCTGCACTTTGGCTTCAGTGCCGTACTTGTAGCGCGAAGCAAGGTTTCCAGTTACTGCCCACCTGCATCGACGTCTGCATTGAGTGACGGAGCCTTCGCCCCAATCAGAGGAAGGAACCTCACAAGCCTTCAGTGCACTGCTGGATTGAGTGTGAGGCCAAGACCTTCCGTTGTAGTGTCTTACCGCAGTCTGCAGAGTGACAAAGCAACCATTTTAATTCGTGCTAGAGTTTTTGCTGGATGTAACGCCGATTATTTCCTTCGGCAACCTTTCCTCCATCTGGCAGCAGTGGAGATTCCGGTTCCTCACAGCGAGGACGGCGATTCGGCGTTCGTCTGAAAATCCAATCACAGCGTGTGTCTGGGGATATCGCTTCCGCTGTAGCGACACCGGCCAGGAAGTGAGTGTCCATTTTCCATGCCTCCTGCACTAAAAGCATCTCCCCGTAGAAAGGCCTGTGCGATATTCCAGGTCAGATGATTCTGATACAGCAGAGACCACAGCGCTCAGGGACACTGTGTTGAGAACGACAAAAGCTCGACCGTTGATGTTGATGTTGCGTGTAGCATTTCCTGGTTTTGTCGTGAAGACAGAAAGAGGAATTTATGTTCTCCCTCCTTCCAACATGCGTTATTTTGCCTGTTTCTTCCTCACACAAGATGCACCCGGGGAACTGCTGTTACTGGAGGCCCCTTCATAACTGGGGCTTCCTCGTTACATTGGGTGCGGCTGAAAAATTCTTTGCAGTTTGGAATGGGATTCTAAGAGCCAAGGTTTGTGAATGGAACTACAACCCAAGACAGGTAATTTTCGTTCTTTTCTACAAAATAGACAACGTTTCGAAAAAGGTTCTGCGGTCCTTCCATACTCGGGAAGAAGTTGCCACGAAAGACAACTGGACTTCGTTCACCAAAGCCATGATGTTCCCAAATCTAGCTGCTTGAACTTGAGAAGTAGGTTGCAGGTGTTTTCTTCGAAGTGAAATATTTTTGCCAGAAACAGACAGGGATATGCAGATGCACAGTTTGGTACAGCTCCGTGTGGTCGTACCAGGGGCAAAAGAGTACGACAGGCTGCATATCTGTTTTTCCCAAAACAGAAGCAAAGAACACTCGAAATCATTTCAAACAACTTGCTCTCCTGTGTCCAGTTTGGATTGTCCGCCGTGTGCTGCGTGCTGCGTTCTGCGTCACACGTTTAGAAATGGGAAGGTACGCAAATCGGAAGCACGGACGAACGCTGTGTGATTGCAGGTCAACTGAGCAAATAACAAGACCAGGTCTTGCCATGCAGGGCAACAAACACGAAACTTCTGGACCATCCTTGTGCACACAGGCACGTGCACTGTGCGAAGAATACTGCAGTCGAAAGGCCACTCACGCAAGCATCAAAAATCTCCTTTTTTCCAAATCTGCCCATTGCAAAATTTTCAGTCTCACGTGGAACTGAAGGGGAAACGTGCGTGCCACGACGAAATCTGCCAGTTTGTTGTGCATTGCGTCTGTTTCAGTTTTCCAGGTGACTCGATGAGGCAGGTGACAAAACGCTGGGGAATGGGATGAGATCGCCTGCACGTGGAGTTTGAGATGCAGACTGCGTCGTGATACGCCCCCGACGTGTGGACTCGACATTCTTGTCTGGATTCAATTTGTTTCTGAATCCGTGAAAAGACATCGTCTCATCAGTTCCGGAAACAAGCGTAACACTTGAATCTTGTGCCTGCACACACAACAGGAAACGAAATGATAAACCCTCTGCGCCTTGCGTCGGCACGACTGGCACCAAATGTTCTTTACAGAAATTTCCTGCGAACAAGAGGGGTCTCAAATAAAACCTGCCGTTCTGTTCGTGAGGCGGATTCTTGTTAGTTTGCAGAAGCTGTCCCTCTGCGCTCTTGGGAGTGAATCCTGAGTTACACGCCGAATCGGACAATTCGGGTTCGGCTGATTTGCTTTTCTGGGCAATCGTTGTAAGTGTGGTGCTTGAACTGGCCCCATCAATTGGAAATAACTGCTCCGATTGACTGGAAAACATGCGACCAACTTTGCCAGTTGTTGGCTTCTTTATTCGAATACAAAAGGCCTGTCCAATTTGTTCCGATCTGGGATGCGTAGACTTCTGCACGTGCCTTTCCTTTCCTCATTGAGTCAAGAGCCATTTGAGAAGATGCAGTTCCTCAGAAACTTCCACGTTCAGCTTCATTCTTGGCATAGTGGGTGTGTTTGCCTTGCTGGTCTGAAAGCCAAAGGCAGAGCCTGTCCTGGATCCACTGCTGCACACATACATTGACTGTGACTGTTTCGTGGCGATATGTCATTCAGAACATAATCCGCGGCGGGGAAATGAGATGAGCTTCTTTCCGCAATTGTCAGGAATTCTGCGCTGCTCTATTGTCATTAAACAAAGCAATAATAGTACAATTCAGGCAAACGTCGTGATTAACTGATCCCTTCGGTGGAGGAGGGAGTTGTTTTGCTGAACACCTGGAAAAGATTCAGCCCACACAAAATGTCTTATTGTCGCATCTCACACTCTTCGAAAACTTACATTCGCACATTCCGCCTTTCTGCTGTTGTTGTCGCTGTTGTTGTATTTCGTTCACAAATTCCACCTTTCTGTTGTTGTTGTTGTTGTTGTTGTTGTTGCCATTTCAAAAGCGTGACAAAAGAATACAAGTTTACTTTGTTGCTGTTGTCCAAGTTTGGGCACGCATCTTTTTCTGCCTGAATGAAACTGTTCTGCAGAGAATCGTTCCTCTGGTGTGTCCCCAGGTATGATCGGCTGCAAAATCTAAACGTTCAAATCGCTTGAGGAGCCTTGGGTACCAGACAAAGTTTTGCATGAGGTGCATGTTTCACGGCTGTTCTCAGCAGGTGTGGAAAAGTCACTGCAGCTTGGTGTGTTTAGTCCATATTTGTGTCCTGCTGAACCAACTGCCCTCGCCGTGGAGAACTGCGCACACGGACAGCCACGCCCAGGTCATGAATCTCCAGGGACGAGAGAAAGTAAGCGAGAGTTTTTATCTCTGTCATCTTTCCCACATCCAGGGCACAACCGGTACACGTTTTGTGAAATAATGTGGAATTTTGGGATTTGCACGCGGACCAAGTGCCCACGTACATCACACAGGGACGCCTGCACACGAGCGTGCATGCCTGCACCAAAGGATGTTACGTTTGGTGGTTTTCTGTCCGGCACAACCACGAGTTCGTTCAAGCTGCAGCTGGAGTTTCATCAGAGATGAAATGACTCGCGCCTGTGCGGAGAAGCTCTCGGGGAAAGCTGGAAGGATTTTGCTGAGGCGATAATGTTTCTACAGCCCCCAAAACTTCCAAAACTCTCCATCATGTCGTCCCGCAACCCTCTTGCACCAGCGATACCAAAAATAGACTTTTTGCAATGAGTTGACCCACCAACAAAATTTTGGCACTCTTTCACTACCCTCTCAAAATCCCCACACAAATGACCACCGCTCCATCATGCTGCGGCCAATATTTGCGTTTTGAACACCAAAATGATCACTTGACGAATACTTTATCATTTTGAGGTAGAATGAGCAATAAAACATTTCAAAACAAAACAGCAAACAAAGTGCAAAATGGTACTCGCAACCCCCACCTTTTGACATCATGCATAGTATTTGCAACCAATCCATTTGAAACACATGCAACTTTACTCTTCCACACTGCACAATGTGTCTGGATCCTTTCATTGCAAAACCAAAAAACTTGCTGAAAGCCCACTCTCTTATATATGATTGAAATCACCAAGCATGTTTCTGCCTTTGACCAAATCTTACTGACTTTGAAGATGTAGCGCAAAACAAAGCCCATGTGCAAAATGTTTGAATCTGCCATTTTGAACTTTTTGCAGCAAAAAAAACCACAAACTTGTTTGGACACCTCATGCACAATAAAGGACCTGAAACACAACAAACAGACCACTCAAACACATAAGTGGACCAAAAACCAAGCCAACAGCTCGAGTGCCATGTTTTTCTCTGGATGGGTGCCTGCAGGCGATTTTCAGGTTGCATGTTCGGGTGGTTTTGTATGAAATACAGAAAAACCTGAACAAGCATCCCGTTCAAATCACCTGAAAACGGAGGTGTACGAGTAAAAGGAGAAATCCGCATTGCTGTCCCTTATGTCGGAAAAAGCCAGTTTTTGTCCGGGCAGTTGGGGAACACTGGTACCAAAGAGCTTTGGCACAACGCGACTTGGATTCAAGCCATCGCCCTGCAAAATCGCTGAATGCAAGAGTCCCGTCATTTCAAATGTACCAGACAAAAGAGAAGAGAGATATCCCATTTTTACTACATCGCTCTTCCTGTGTTCAAAGCTGCAGTGGCCATTACGAATATTGCTCCAAACAGAAGAAGGTGCACTGAACAAATTGCCTATCCCTCGGATTGTAGTGTGCTCTCTGAATGCCAAATTTGATTCCATCGATTATCGTTTTGGGTTCAGATTGCAAGAATAATTTGCTTTTGCGCAGTAACAGTGGTGCATGTGTGCGGGACAGGACACTCCGAGTCTCTGCTGCACACGCAGTGTCGTTGTTTTCCGTGGCTGTGCAAAACTGTTGCCACTTTCCTGCGAGTTCAAATGAACACCAAGTTGCTTTGCATTTCACCACAAGAAGGGAACAGGTTCGTCCTCAAAAACAAAAAACGAGAGAGGAAAACACAGAATGAAGTGCTAGACACAAACGAATTATACAATTCTGCCTCACTAATTCCCTTTGGCAGCATTGCTGACGCGTTTTTGAAAGAAATTTGCACAGACAGAAAAGCTGGAACAAAGTTTGCAATCAAAAGACTGAACCACGATGCGCTATTGATGCACTCATGTCAAACCTGGATGAAGAGTTGATTGCATCTTCCATTCCTGGAAGAACAGCTGTTTCCTGTATCTGTAACAAAGGACAACAGGTCGTTCTCCTGCTGTTGTTGTCTCCATTCTGAGTAAAATTGATCAATATACGCCGCAAATGGATAACACGAGCGCGCACACTCGGATGAACAATCCTTGTTGGTACACCACGCTCGCAGTTTCTGGAACTCGGTTTCTTTTGTTGTGGCCATTCTCTATCTGCCCGGAATGAACTGTTGAGAGTGCAATACTTGGTCATTGATGCCAACAGACAGTTTATTCATCGACATGAAAATTTGTGAGACAGAAACAATATGGTCAGTCAGGAACAAATCCATTCACTCAACACACTTTGCATGTCATGTCAGCAACACAGATCATTTCTTGTTTGACATCTCGAATTTCAGACTGAACTGCATTTGTTTTCCTTTCTGGTCAACATGGTTGTCAATTTGCTTCAGAACTTTGCACAGACTTGTGCAGGCATCATCACTGACTGTCAAAGGACATGGTCTCTTGTGTGCACATGGTGCTATCATGACTGCCTCGACAAACTGAACATCTTCTGGGTCTGCATTCCCTTTTGGTTTCTTACTTTTTTGGGAGTTTCCAGAGATGGATTTTGACTGCTGTCAAGGGTGTCATTATCTGGGGTGGAAACTGTACTGCTTGCCTTTCTCATCAAGCTGTCACTGACACATTTGTAGTCTCAGACAGTGTCCGATTTATGTCCAGTGAATGTCTTGATTCACTGCTCGTCTACACCGGCCTCAAACATGCAGGTTGCGCACGTAGCTCTGAGGGAATGATTTGTATACTTTCCCTCAAGGCCAGCTCTGGACATGAGACTATTCATGACCTTTTTCAACTGGTTTATGCCAATCAGCCTGTCAGAATACCATTGACAAGCAGTGCGCTTTGAGGCTGGCAAGGAATACTTGTACAAGCTTGAGTTTTTCAATTCTGCTGGGAGCAGGCGAATATATTGCGTGTACAGATTGATGACATTTCTGCTTGGATTTGAGGAGCCATACACCTTGAGGGTTCTTAGTTTGATCTTAAAAGACAGTCCTCCCTGATGAGTCTTTTCCTTCATGTCTTCTCTGTATTGTAGAAAACACTCATGAGCATGATCTTTGCCCACTGTAATTTGAGGGTTATGCCCAGGGGATCTCAGATTTTTGTGCTCCTCTCCTCTGCGCAGTGCAAAGTTTATGCCAAGCAAAAAAAATACAGTGTCTCTGAGCTGGTCTGTATCAGAATTCCCCAAAATGTTCTTCTCCCAGAGGATATTTTCATCCTCGAGATCAATTGACAAAGAGCTGTCACGATGGCCTAACCCATCTGCTGTACACTTTTTCATGATGTTGTTGAGTGTGTTTCTGAACTTACTCATCAGAGGATCATCAATTAATTTGTAGTGGAAACCTTGTTTTTCAAGGTACAGTTGCAACATTATGACAATTTGCTTTAGTGTCTCTCCAGGGAATTCTTTTTGGTCTTTCCTTCTGACCTCATTCACAAAGCAGCAAAGCACATTTTGGAAATTTGTCAGATACAGACAGTCAGGTTTCTCAATGTTTGACCAACATATTTGCAGAGGACAGCAAGGCTGGGCACATCTTCTGTATGACCACTCACGATAGAGTGTGACTGCCCACAACATTTTCTTCTCTACATAGATGCAAACTATTTTTTTCCACACTGGAATTTGACACAAAATTAGAAGCACTCACTTGGCCACAGGGTCAAAATCGATGTCTGCAAGTGTCTCATTCAAAACTGTCCTGCCTTCATCATCTTCTGTACTTCCGACACAAGTATCCTCAAGCTCAGGATCTGAACAGTCACTACTCTTGTCACCAAACATCCCCTCATGGTTGAGATTGAAGTCAGGAATTTCAGCCATTCTCATGGAACAAACTCACTCATGCAATGCCACTGACAAACTGAATTTTCTAGACACCTGAGTGACCACAACAATTTTACTACTCCATGGCTCAACTTCACTGTCAAAAAAAACATGCAGTCAAATGTTCCAGAAACTGCAGATTGAGGTGTACAATAGATAGAGACCTCAGCTTGATGTTTCTGACAGTTCTGGAACTCAATCAGATATTGAACTCGTGCTCTGCACTTGTTCAATATCCGATCTCGCTCCATAACTGTTCAGAAACATCTCGCGCTCGGTCTGTATCTGTTACTTACAAGTTCTCAAGAGAATGCTGAAGGAGTGCGCGAATACAGAAGCCTGCATGAAAAGGCGAAAAGGATCAGTTCGTCGCGGACTCAACTTGTCACACTCCCGCTCCGTGCAGCAGTTGTGAGGAGAGAATGAAGATGAAAGCTTCCGCCACTTGAAGCTCATTTGTGCGCCGAGCGAAAATCGTTCATGTCCGCAACACACTTGGAACGGTGCTGGAAAGAACTTGGGCCCAAGTTTTTTGGAACGAATTTCCAGTCAATTTGAGATCCCAGTGTGATGTAGCTTCACTCGATTGCGGAGTTTTTCAGCCTTAATTGGAGGTGCTTCTTTGGTTTCTTGCGCATGAAAGAGCCAACAGTGATCACGACATACAAGACCACAGTTTTGTCGATACACCACGGAGAAAACTTCACACTACATTTGAAAGCACAATGGCGAACAGGACTCTGCGAGGGGTGTAACACCTCAGACGGAGAAATTGCAGTCGTTGCCATCCCTGATTCACTCTTGCACGTTTCCTTGGTGAATGACTGTCAGTACCGGACTCTGAATGCGTAACGTCTCCTCATTTTCACAAATACGATTCATTCTTTCTCCAAACAAGCACGCTTTTCCCCCAAAGAGAGCGTCCACGCCCTGCGTGAGGCGAGCACGTGTCAACACATTTGACATAGTGCTACGAGGTGTTTGCAAAAAAAAAAGGTTTGTCGGAATTCAACAACATCACGACTTTATATACTTTTTCTCAGTTCATGACGAGCAACCAACTTCATCTGCACCTGTTTCTTGCAAGGACCGAGCCCAGATTTTTCTTTGTCGTGTTCACTCAGATGGCAGTACATTGCGTTCGCAGTGCCAGACTTGCAAGCAGTGCCTTCGGTGCAAGACTGTCCCTTTCATCCAAGTATTGCGGAACAAACCTGCGCAGGCAAGTGTGTCCCCCTTCAAGCTGTTTGGATGTCCCCCAACCAGGTTTCTACTTATGTCCAGCTCTCAGTGGGTAGGTACCTCTGAAAAGGAACCGTGAAATCACCCAGGACATTTTGGTACGATGTCCCTTTGGATCAAGAGCGCTTGCTCCTCTGCTGAATGGACGCCGCTTCAACCCTATGTATAAGAGCAAAACAACTGCAACAGGTATCCAGTTCGATAAAATACTTCTCGGGGCAGCAAGGTTTCAGGGTTTCGAGTTTCCATTGTCAGGTTTCCCGTACTCAATTGCTCGATTACGAAGTCCCAATGGTAAACAATTATCAGGGAAATGGCGACGATTGCTGGAGGCGAGAAGTCGTGCGGGATGGACAAACACGTCCCATTTCTTTCGGACATCTTTTGTCGAGTGAAATGTGTTCGAAACAGTCCACATTCGAACAGAAGGGAAAATTAACGTCAAACTTGAAGAGTCTTGAAAAGGAAAGACTCCTATCTCAGGCTCAGGCAGTCTCAATCATTCGATCGAACCAAATCAACCAGTTTCAACTGACACCATCTCCTTCCTCGCAATTGCGCGTGAACATTGTGACCTCTTTGTGGTTTTCCCAAAGTTTCCCGAAGTTGTTGTCAGATCAAACCTCGATCTAAACCTTGACCAAAGTTTCAAAACAAAGCGAAAAAATTTCGGTAAGATGTGACAATATGTCAGGTGTGGTCGGTCACCTGGAATGCCCACCGTGGTCACAAAATATGTACTCTGGCAAAGTCTCGGCAACTTGTTTTGGCATTTACACAGGGGTCATCCACAAAGAAAGGAAACCTGTGGTGTTCCAACTCTTACAAATCAGACAACAACACTTGTAGTCTGGCAGGTCAACGGGATGATGCAAATAATTGCCATGTTTATCTGCTGGTTGTTCAACTCCCAATCTTCCCAAGACACCATTTTTCTTCCTGACAACTTTTTGGAGTGGTTTGTGCACCATGTTATCATGGTTCTTTCTCAAGTGGGAAATTCAAAAGATTGGTGGGTTTTCACGCACCAGCAATGTAAACAGTTAACACTAGCGGCGCCCATAGCTCCGATAGGAGCTCAGTGGCACTTGTAATGGGAGCGGCACCGCTGATTAATTAGTTGCAGTCATTTAGCGGCACCCCACTCAGAGATGCTCTGTACACTTGGAACTCGAGCGCGCAAGATCCTATGGGAGCATCACTTTCATTGGAACTGATTACG
>JAAUXT010000532.1_pt1 | contig 14651 bp, 13 predicted proteins | sample 7278171 | NCBI WGS metagenome assembly JAAUXT01 (sample SAMN14350112, study PRJNA611818) | marine sediment metagenome | isolation source: surface marine sediment (1.8m) | place: French Polynesia: Moorea | collected 2018-08 | reverse complement strand
TTTTTATCAACAAATTTCAATTTTTTCCCCCAAAAAATCACCTACACTATCTAATATGCCCCCCCCCCCCCGTTGCCGCCCACTGCAAAAACTCGCGACGCGCGAGCACAGACCAGTTGTGTTGCTCCACCACCAACACATTGCAACTGATCAAAGAATGGGTCCATCCCCTGTCGGTTTTTCAAATGTGATTCACCAGCAACACAAATGTCGTCAGATCTGTCTGGCCCGGCCTAGATGCTTTGGAATAAAGGCACGAGTCTCGTGCAGGTTCTGTCCACGTAGGAACGTCTTTTGGTAGATGCGGAAACCATGCAAAGTATGTGGCTCTACGGAATTTGAAACTTGTCGGAAATTGACTTCTTTACAAACAAAAGCGTAATCTGTCAAAGGTTACCTCTTTTTTCTTCGGAACACCCGCCGTTACACAGAACAGAAAGCAAACGATCACTGAGAACAGCATTTTGCCTGCCATCTTGAACCGGTGACACAACAAGGGTTTTGATTGGTCGGACGATTCTCGCTTCCAGGCTGGCGCGTAATTGTTCTATTTAGTTTCTGATGTGTATAGATGTCTATATTATGTATTATTTTCCCAAAAAATTTTGCTTTTTGCATTTTTGCCATTTGTGCGTCCAAGTGCATCATGTTGCACCTCGACCCCACGCAGTCGTGTTGAGAGAATAGAGAATTTGTTCATGTGGACCAGTTATTCCTGGAAAATGAATCTCATGTCTCTTTTGTAAATTTTGTGCATTTTTTTCTTTTTCTTTATCATTTAGATATAATGACAAATTACACCCCCTGTCAACATCTTCGATGATTGTTCAGATTTCGTTCCCCCCGCCCCTGCAACATGATGTACTTATTCTCGATATCTTTAAAACCCCGTCGTTGAAAATGGCGTCTGCTATCTTGATTAGCTTTTGGACTCTTGCCTCAGTGTTAATTGCATTGGCGGGATTGCTTCACATGATCAGCCCTCACACACCCCAATTTTTCCAGGACCTTCTGCTATATGGGAAAGCAAGAGGAAAGAGAAAAAACAAGACGATCATACAATTCGTGGAACTTCCAAAAAAGTTAGTGTCAAACTTATATTATCGCTCAGTATCGGTTCTTCGTTTGTTGTGCGGGAGTCCCTTCAGGGCGAAGCACCATGTGGTAGTGTAGTATATGGCAAGGCAGATGAAATGTCCCCTGCCCCCTCCCCCTCCCCCTCCCCAACCCCCCTCCCCCAACCCTACCCCTCCCTTCCCCTACCCCCACACTGGACCCTCCTCCCTCCACTGGACCCCCCCCCCCCCTTGGGGAAGACAAGGAAGAATCGGTGACATCACCGGCAAGGGACTTCGCACTGCAGTTGCCTTGAGCACTGCTTCTTGTTTCTTGTGTCGAGACGAGCACAGCAAACCGATAAAACTGACAAAATTGTTTCGCGCACGAACTGAGAACGCGAGCCATCTAGATCTAGTTTGTAACAGAATAGGATGACAGAAGTTTGAAACAGCATCGGTAACCAGACTTGATTTTCAGATGGTTCATCCACTTCTATGTCGTTGGCGTGTTGGCAAACAGTGTTGCTGTGTACGTCATGTATCGATCTTATGTGAACGGTATGCCAGCTCCTCTCTGGTTCACTGACTTGGTCGACTTCTTCACAACTTCACACCAGATTCACACAAGTAAGATTCATCTCTTTTCATCTGGACGAAGAAGATCTTCTGCGCGCGATAAATTCAGGCAATTTCTACTGTTTGTTGTCAGAAGACGAGAGAACATTTTGTTATTTTCAGGCGCAACTTCTGCCATGCTGCTGGTCTTGTTGATGTTTTTGCAAAATTTCCGACGACTGGTCGAATGCCTCACTGTCAGTGTATATTCCAAAGGAACAATGAACATTGCACACTACTTCTTGGGTATAGCTTTGTATTCCACGTTCAACATTGCTGTGATATCCGAGGCTCCTACTCTGTTGATCCGCAAACGTAAGTTTGTATTTTCTGTGAACCTTTTTACCTTTACGTCTGAAGTTTGTTCAGAACCAGCTCTATATTGGCATTCTTTGGCTTGTTCTGAGAAAACACGTTGCCGTAAAGTTGCAGATGATAGTTAAACAAACGACACTCTGACTTCGTAGCAAGTGGAGCTGCGGCTCCTTTGTTTGCACCGTGTCGACAAATCTCGTACTCTGTGAATTTTTGTGCAGATGTCAACATACTTGAAGAGATTGGAACAGTGAACAATCTGGCAGGGATTGTTCTCTTCTTGTGGGCCAGCTATCAGCACCACATTGTTCACGAGGACTTTGCAAACCTGAGAAAAGATGAGACAGGTAAGTAAATCTGCGCTCGTTTTCCTGCAGGCCTGTGCACAGTGAAACAAGCCTCAACATCCATCGACCTGTCAGTGTCAAATACACTGACACGGTTTGTGTTGGTGCAAGTGTGAGACGTTAATGGTTTGTTTTCAAATTTCTTTGGTTGCTTTTTCTGTGTCTTGAAGACTCACACTGTTTGAACACGTGTCCAGAGGTGCGGGGGTTGCAATTTGGCTTTGACACTCGCATTGTTGGTTGACAGCCAGTCGTGGGTCTTTGAATACTGCCAAGTTTTCTTTGTCAAGACCGATTTGATCATTTTTCCGAATGTGCTTTTCCTGCAGGAAAGGTTACGACATATCAGCACAAGATACCACGAGGAAACTGGTTCGAGCTCATGTCCTGTCCACACTACTTCTTCGAGATTCTTATCTACGTGGCGTTTCTGTTCATCGGCGGTCTCCAGCATTCCACGCTCTTCAGTATTGTTGTCTTTGTGGTTGACAACCAGTTGGTGGCAGGGTACATCAATCACTTGTGGTACCAGTCAACTTTTCCAGATTATCCAAAGAGTCGGGCAGCTGTTGTCCCCTTCATCATTTGAACGAAGTTTCCAGACCAAGGAAAATTGCAGAACACACAATTTTGTGAAAGCAAGTTTCTGAGAGGGGTAAACCCCTGCGTGCGTGTGTGTGTGTGAGTCTATTTTGTTCTGTTGTTTTTGAAATCAAGTCGCAGACCACAGTCTCTCAACAGCAACATTCCTTTTCTTGTATGTCAATTGCTCGCACAGGTGCGTAAAATCCTGTTTTGCTGGAATCTGCATTGACGCTGAGTGCAAAGTTGGATGGACCTCCTTGTGTGCACAGTTGGAAGGGCCTCCTCTCGGTGTCAAGTTGGAGGAACTTTTCCTCCGTGTGGGAGAAACATCACTCAGACCTTTCCCGGGTTGGTTGCACCATGCCCCTGGGTACAAAGGACCTGGGTGTTGGTGGGAAAGTTACTGGTCAGACCAACAATCATTGAGTTTGAAAGCAACTGCTGTTCGGTTGTTGTCCGAAATCAACACACGTGGCACCGCACTCGGCACACGATTGCAATCAAACTTGTCCGTGTGAACTCGTAAGAAGCAGCGGAACGTGAAAGAAATTCTGGACAAAGGCGTGATTCCGGAAATGGCGAGTCGAGATTGAGCGACATACGGTGCAGTTTTGTTCGAATTGTCCTTTGGAAGTCATGGAAAATAAAAAGATATGGACAAGTACATCACGGTCTTTGTTTCAAAATGAAGAAACTTCCCTTTCAATATTCAAGAAATTTGAGTGATTCATTCAGAACTGGAAAAGCGAAAAGTGTGCGTTATGAACGGGCCCACAGGAGCTGGCGCCACCACACGTCAATATGCAGTCTCCACGGGCGAAAGTCGAATGGTTTGATGTTCACAGGAAACCAAATTGTCAATTTGAAATTTGACTTTTCGAGCCAAACAAATTTTTTGAAAAACAATTTGACCCCCTTCCAAACAAAGATTCACTTTCAAAGTGTCACTGCAAATTAAAAGAACTTTCTGTCACCAGATTGTTGAAGAACGTTGACCAAAGCACACACACAGCCTTCTCGGTGCTTGGTGCCGTCGACTCTTCGAAGACTTTTCTTTCGGTGAAACTTTTTTTTTGAGGTCACGCATCCTCGCGATGGGCCAAATCCGAGGAACTCACTCGCCCCCCCCCCACCTCCATCCCTTCTTTTTCGACAGTGGACAAGGTCATTTCCATTTTCTTCTTGAAGTTTCGAAGTTGAAAATCATCCCGCCTTGAGTGAATTGTTGGCACGCACGACGTTATTTTTCTTGACATGAGTTTGGAGCTTTCCAATGGCAAATTGAAATTGCTGGTGGAGTAGAAATGGTTTTTTGTCCCTGCAGAGCCATGGGTGACAAATCTTCGATGTTGTCGCCTCAGGCAGTGCAGATGATGCTTTGTGAGGCATCGAGTGCAAACCCAACTGGACAACGTCTTTCCAAAAACTGCTCCAATTTGGCAAGTACACGATGACCTCAAATCGCCAGACGAGTACTAGAATTCTCCCATTACAAGCATTCAGTGCTTTTTGCAGGAAACTGAGGACAATTTAAGTTCTTTTTTCGTATTCTCACGGGTACAATAAATCAAATATGCAGACAACGCCCTTGGCATGCAGCGAGTTTTGGTCCACTGCGGACGGAATTTAGGAGCCATGCGCAAATCGCACGATCTCCATGCAGTCGGAGAAGGAAATCTGCAAATCCCATAACAATTGCATGTCAGCTTGTTTTCACAAACTCAAACTCATCGAGTGAAATACAATGTTGAATCAACCAATAATTCAGGCCACTGTGTTTGTCCAACTGGTAAACAGTCTTTTGCAAAAACAAACCTGAACACAAAACAGCAAAGATACCTGATGTTGCAGTGAAGGGGAACTCCAACCATGGACTTCTTTGCAATGGGGCGCCATTTAAAGGGGTAACATTTTTACGTTTGTTTCGGCAGGCAGTTGACCTCTTACGTTTGTCAATTTATACCCGCGACGTGTCTTCCGTTCGTGTCACAACGCAACGGCCTCAATTGTGCCAGAGCTGCATGGGCACAACACGCTGCCGCCCTGGTCTGTTTTCATCTAACTTGCTTGATGAACATATGGCCAATTTGTGTCGTGACTCATCCCATCCGCGCAATCGGGATTCGGCCTCCTCGGGCAGGAGCCGCTGCATATTTCACTTTCTCAGGGGAAATGCGCTGTGCGAGTCATCAGGCAGATCTGAAGGCGGCAGCTGGACAGACGCGTCGCGCGCGCACGGCTGAAGTGAAATCTGCGTCCGTTCCAACTTGTCGGAACCAGGAAAACATGTAAATTTGCAACCAATAGGGACAAAGGGAAGAATCAAAAATATTTTTGGCCACCTTCCAAACAAATTTGTTATCCCCATCCCCTCCCCCTGTCCGACAGGGGATGTGCACACATGCAGATGATGAACCAAAAGACACGCCGATTCCGCAAGGGCTTGGTTTTGGTCAGTGGTCCAAAAACATTCGGCAAATAGTTTTTATTTTGCAGGGCCAGAGGTGACCAATTTCCAACTTCGAAATTCAACAGTTTGGGGGAGGGGAGGTGTTTGTGAACCCACCACCGGGCCCCTCTCGACCCGACAGAAATTTGGTCAGACCCCCCCCCCCCCCGGAGCTGTTTTGTCACGGATGTAAACAACCGTTGGTTCTTCTGTGGTCTTGGTCCTGGGATCGTTCATTATTCTGGAGGACAGTTCTGCCAAACACAGCCATTTGCCGTTTCTGAAGCGTGCGCAACAATGAATTCTTGTCCAGTTGTTTTGTGGCGAAAAAATACGCACATCACGCGAGCACCATTGGCCTTTCATGAATAAATAGTTCAGCGTTTGCAGTGGCCAACAACTTATCGCCAGCTTCGTCCAACAACAGCCTGCACGAATTGTTCCAAGAAATGCAATCATTAAATCACTGAAACCTCTTGTGTTTCTGTTTGTTATCGCATCAAATTGAGGTTCCTTTTTTGTGGCTTCATTACTTTTGCCCAAAGACAAATATCCACTGCGTCTCCTTTGACGCGAAGTAAGTTTCGTGCACGCAGTAGAAATCCTTCAGCCTCGATCCTCAAAGATGCCCCCCCCCCCACCAGAACTTTAAACATTTGAAAAGCACCACAATCTCCAGTGCACTCAGGATTAGAGTCAAAACTTGCAGAGAATGCGCGAACTCCAACCTCACAAGGTACGTGTGGTGTGTACGACACTGGACAATTCTCAAGTTTTCACTTGTTTGTATCGGCCTGCAAACATCAAACTTTGTTCGCGCTATCAACGTTCTCAGTTGCCATGCAAGCAAGTAAGGCAGAAGTCAAACTCAAAAACATCAAGCGCTTGCTCTAAAAGAAATCCAACAGTCAATTCTGTCTTCATGAACCAGCCTGCAAGAGTTGTCCACCCACAAGGAAATTCAGTCCAACGGCTTCCATGCAGGTCTGCTGAGAAGATAAGATTCCCGCGATTACCATCACGAGCTATTTTGGAGGGTCTTAACACCGACACAGCATATGGAAGCAAGGGACTCAGCACGGTATCAAAGACTGCAGTTATGCAGGCTGGATCAACAGCCGCCTCAGGATTGCAATCAGGGAAAGGGACAAAGTGTTAGTTAGTGGTCGATGGCATCCATAATACGGGCTTGTCTTGAGCTGACAGCTCAGACTCAGGGCCTGAGCAGCTGATGAGAGCCATTGTTGTTGACTACATTTGGTCCTGCCTGCACTACCCCCTGAAAAATTTTCTAGCATTTGTTAGTTCTTCGGGACGAAATGTAAACACCCTTGTGTGACCAGACCCACACACCAGCAAAAACCACATGTTGTGACTCAATGTTTTTTGTGGGGGGGGGGGGACTTTGTACAAGAACAACTTGTTTTCTGAAATCTTGAATTCAACGCACGTTTCTGGAAACAGGAATTGTTCCCTCAAAAACAAAACAGATTTGTTGCATAACTTTTGAAGCAAAAGGCAACCAATATCTTGTGGTAGCTTATCAGTGTCATTGCAAGTTAACGTTCAAAACCCTCCGGCAAGAAAAGCTGACCAGATGCATTTTTGGAACAAAATTATGTCTGAGAGTGCAGTGCGGACAAGGCTTACGACTCTCACCCCCGTCCCCCATCCCTCTCCTCTCCCCTGTCCCCTCCCTCTTCTTTCCTAATTGTCTCCACCGCTGCCTTTTCCAGTGGAAACTTTATTAACATAATGGACTCGGGGTAGAAGGAGATTTATGAATCGGGATGCAGGCAGCATAGGGCAGGAGAGAGAGCGGCCTGCTGCATTGGTCAGATGTACTCTTGGGGCCAGAGCAATGCCAGCATCAATTTGGCTGAGCAGCTATTGGAGCCTTTACTCAGCCCCGCTTTATAAGGCTGCAAAGCTGTTCATGCAGCTGCCTTTTTTCTTGCTTTTGGCTCAGGCCCTTTTCAGTGGCGGATGCACAAGTCCCGATTCATTTGAAAATACAGCTGTACGCAAAGAATCCGAGCACAACAGGAATGGATCTTGCGTCGTCTTCTGTGAGCAGCTGTCGATCTGTCCCAGCCAACTTTATTATTTCCAGATCAACCCTTATCTTGCTGGACTTCCTGTCGGCGTGTTTAGAAGATTTGCGGCAGTGTGACCATTCACCCTCACAGCCAGCAACATCCTGTGCACAACCCGGTGTTCGAACCAGAACCCACCCCCTTCTCACAAACCCAAACGCTTTTGCACCACCCACTCATCACCAATCGTTCAATTGAATTCTGTTGCAGTTCTCGCCGGAAACGTGCGGCCCTTCAGCTTCATCGGCTTGTGAGCACCCGAGTGGTTTGTCTTGCGGAAGGAGGTCTTGACAATGCAAACATTCGATCGGCCATGGAAATAAGCTTTCTTTATCAGATCAGACACCCGCCCGTCCCGCCTGTACGTGAAACCTTTCTTGCTGAGGCTAAGATTTCCTGCATCCGGCTTGATGATGAACGAGACGAGTAGCGACACAGTTCGGAATCTGCGCCACAACCAACAAGAACACGTGTTGGTGCAGACACGCGCCCTGCCTGGATTGAGGCTTTCTGTCTGTTTGGATGTCAGCATTTTGAAAAACAAACGGGGTGGACCAAGAAAATGTTCGACCACGGCCCACCCCAACAAAGAACATTTTCTGGTGCTTGATTTGTCACACAAACCTAACAAGTTTTGCAAAAGGCCTCAACATCTCGCACAAAGCAAAAACAAGTAGCTTTTATCCTCAAATATATATTTCATAGTCACCGTCATTTGTACAAGTTGTACGCAAAAGAGTCTCTCGTAATATGTGTAGCTTACATTACAAACAGGATGAACGAGCAGTACAAAATCAATCGCAATAATTTACATACAAAACTATCTCTACGAATGTCTGATAACAATCGCTCTACGAACTAAAATTAGCAGCAAAGACTGAGGCACAAATATTCAAAGACGTGAATCTGTCAAAACGAGAAACTGGAGATCTTTGTGTTCAACAAGCAATTAAATACTAATCTCAATCGTCAAACCACTTGTTGGCCTCTGTCATCTGGCATTCTAACGAAAAGCAGACTCAACAAACCCCTTGCCCCAACCCCAAAGAAAAAAAGTTCTGTGCATCAATGGATATCTCCAAGAAACACAATAAATGCTTAATTTTAAGAAGCAGACACAATTTGAGACGAACTTTCTGGAATTGCTCGTGGTTTCGGTGAATTTCGGCAAAAACATATGCACAGCGAATTTTGGTGAAACATGCACAGCCCAACAAAGCTTCATTCAACGAACTTTCTATCAAAACAAAACACCATAAAATTGTTCACTTTGGCCCCTTACACAGGAAACAGAAAGGGAGCGTGGCATGATTCTGAACTTGACAGATTTCGTGGCGAAAGAAGAGAAATGCATTCAACACAGGTTGCCCACACGTTGTAGTGGAACGGGGCTGGGCCACTTTTGTCCAGGGTTATTATTTTGCCTGACACTGAAACAAAAACGTACAGAATCGGGCGTTCAATTCACTCATCACACATACAACTGTCACTTGCGAATCACTCACAAAACAAGTGAACGCTGAGGTATTCTAGCTCAGAGGAACAAATTTCGCTCCACGAAAAACATGACACAGACCATCACCAAAAATTCGCATTTTTCAAACACATGGCAAATACGTCGTATTCCTTCTGAAAATCCCGTGCTTTCTACTTTGGCTTTCAATATCTATGTACAGATTCTTCAAAAAAGACGCGGATATTTACACGAGTCACACAAGAGTGGCAGTACAAAATAAAGCCTTTGCGTTCATTTACCTCTGTAGAAAGTTTTGTCCGTTGCGTGACCAAGAGATTTTTGTCTGTTCGTCACGAAGAAAAAGAAAATCTCGCACTGAAGCACAATAATCTGGATAAATATATTCTGTGTGATTATAATTTCCGAAAAATGCACTGATTGCAAGGATCGCACTTGCTTGGCTGAACTGGTGTACGCGACAAAGTACTTATTCTCAGAGGGAGACTCTGAGCCACGGCTACTCAACAGCGATGACGCCCGTACATCTTCGTAAGAAAAGGTAAAACTTCATATCAGCGGCCCTGCTTCAACAGACAGCATCTTTGGGTATTTGCTTCAAAAAGCAATGCTGCTCATAAAAAGTGAGTAAAAAAATTCGCCACGAATAAAATCACACAATTTGTCTGATCAACAAAACAACAGCTCTCAATTCTCATGAAAGGCAAAAGCAAAAGAAGTTCGATTGTTTTCTCCTTTGAGTTGCCCACTGACGCACCCGAACCAGCCTGAGTCGGTATTTTTGGCTGCATGATGAGGTGGTCAGTCACAGCGCCAATTGCCAGCCTTTTCATGCCGAGTGGATGGCGTCCGTATCACCTTACACACTCTTCCTCCACCCCACGCCAGAAATTCGCGTGTCAGATGCACACCCAAGCAAGCGTTGCATGCTCACGCAGCCCGACCTGGTTGTCTGCTATCAGATGCTGATTTCCCCACATTTCTTCGGCAATATCAACAATTCTCACCTTGCTGTCAGGTTGTCTCGCTGCAGGCAACAACACAACAACCCATCCCGGTTAGTGACACTTTCCCTTTCAACACAAACCCAAGAAATGGTTTGCACTTCCGATGCCAAGACAGGCATTTTGACAACTGCACCTCTTCGACCGTTTGCCACAGACAACAATTTCACACGGACAGTCCTTTGTGGAACTCCAATGCACAAATATTGCTCCAAAAATAAGTCTGAGAAAATGCAGGGAACTTGGGCTCATAATACAGAGATCAATATTTGGATTCCACTTGACCATTCAGCACCCACCACTCACAGCTTCCCATTTTCTCTTCACGGTTTTGGCAATAAATCTGTATCAGTTGTACATTTCTGCACGGAACTTCTTTTGCGCATTCCCGTGTCTCGTGAACGCTCCGATGCCGGCGGATTGCTGTCGCGAAAGATTCAAAAGGCGGACGAAACTCTCTGACACGCATTGCATTGGTTTTCGCAGATACGATTTTTTCCAGAAAAGATTTCAGTGAGAACATTTTGCGAAGGTAGACTGGAGTACTGATTATGGAGAGCCGTGGGGAGGCCACATACCCGATCGCCTCACTTACCGAACAACTCATCGAAGAAGTCTGTTGTGGAATTGGAGTCTGGAACATTGAAAAAGTCAGAGTTGTTGGCTTGCTGGTTGTCTAGAAAGTCCAGTGGGATGTACTCAGCATTACCATTGGGAGGAGCCGCCCCTTGTTGGGCCGATTGCTGCTGCTGCTGCGGTTGTTGTTGTTGCTGTTGCTGAGGTGGTTGTTGCTGAGGATAGGATTGAGCTTGCTGCGAGTGGGGTGGGGTGGGAGCCTGCTGCTGCTGAGGTTGCGCAGGGGGAGACGACGCTGTCGAGATGGCTTGTGACATGGCTTGTCCACTTTGCTGACCGGCGTGCATCTGCTGCATCATCGCCATTCTCTGTTGTTGCTGCTGCGCGTTCTGTGTGTTGTGTTGCATGGCGTGCTGCTGCTGAGCCATGGCCATTCTAGGCCCAACTGGTCCTGACTGCATGCCCATTGCCTGTCCCTGATACCCGTACGCCATACCCTGGGGCATTGGCGAAACACCGGGGCCTTGTGCCATGCCCGGTCTATGCCAGTCTGCACTGTGAGGTCTCTGCTGTGATATGTTTAATCCTTCAGGTCCCACATTCACATTTGGAGGCCTCTGTCCACGTAATATTGCACTGGTGTACGTTGGCGTCCCGGGTTTACTTGGCTTGTTTTGTGTGGACATGGGCATCGAGTGCCTGGGAACGTGCTGACCCTGCATCATTTGCTGCTGTTGAGCGGATGCGTTTGGGTAACTGGCTAAATTAGGCGCTGTGGCTTCTGTCGGCGTGTTTGGCTGGCATGGCAAGGAGGCGGGGGACCCACTGGATCCCCCAGAGTGTGTTGAGCCGACCTGCTGCTGGCCCGCAGGAATCCCGCCTGAACCCTGCTCCGTCTTCAGTCCCGCCGCTGTGGCGGGGTACATGCCGTTCTGTCCGGGCGAACCGTGGTTCGTCTGATTCACCATTTTTTGCATGTTCTGCATGGGGTTTGCATTGCCCATACCGTTAGGTACCCCGTAGCTTCCAGGGGTACCAGGGCCCGCCGGGGGCATACCTGTAGGAGGGACCTTGTACTCGGGCGGGGGTCGGTTCATGTACGACTGCTGCATGTGCTGCTGGTTGCGATACATCTGGTGCATCTTCATCTGCTCAGGGTTCATGTATTGCGGGTGCTGCTGCGGATGCATGCCTGAAAAAGATCACAGTAGTGGTCAGTGTGAAACAAGGTTTTCAGCTGAAGAATACGCTGGCAAATGGTGCGCACGTACGCTCGTATATACTCGCACGTTTCATCGAGTTGTGAGTTTCCAGTGTTTTGCCAGTGGAACGAACTCGAGTGTGGTTGGGCACGATAAACTTTGAATGGAGTTTCACTTTTCGAAAAGTTGTCGCCATAGATCCGCAGCAAAGTGATCGTAACAGATCCACAGCAAACTGTGCAGAGTGAATGAGTTACGCGTTCAGTCAATGATCGTGGTCGCACGGTGTGTTGTATCACTCGAGGCAACCAAACCGGACAAGCAGTGTCCGGCGTATTTGGATCACATATGATTTGATTCGTCTGTGTACATGTGCGCAAACTGGCCTCGGGCAAACAATAATAAAAACAGTCTGCTAATGCTCAGCTAATTGGACTTCCTAGTTTCTTTGTGTACACAGTTTCTGCAAAGCAAAATAAAAAAGAGAATTTCACTCGGAAGCCATCTGTTGAGGCAACAAGTGTCTGTTGGGGTCCCATTCGTGAAAAAGCTGAATTCAACCTTTTCATTCTCACTCACACTGCAACACAAGCGTTGTTCTCTGAAACACGGCCCAGTTTTGAGTTCACTACGGACCACGGAAATTGAGTATGGAACACCGGCTTCGATTGTGGATTGGCATGTCCGTGTTTGTTTCTCCTCAGTGGCCAAACTTGTGGTCAAGCTGTTTCAATTAGACATCAAACACGTGATGCACCCGTTTCCTCCAGACACCACAAGCTTGACCACCTGTGATAACACGGTCAATCCAAACGAACAGGCGAGCACAAATCAAACGAGAGTTTTCACACCAGTGACAGTCCTCACCGGGAGGTTTCTTCCTGGACTCACATCCACAGTGGACTTTCGTGCACTTGTGACCTTCCTGAATTTCAAACAGGGCTTCTTGCACGCGACAGTGAACACGTTTGCTCCAGATGTAACTGGTACGAGGCACGCCAGTGAACTTACCTTGTGGATTCATCGAGAATGATTGCTGCTGGGCCACGGATATGTTGGAGCCAGGGTGGATTTGCATTTGTTGAGTCTGCGACAACTGCATGCGCTGGCTGCCGTGAGACATGTGCATCTGCTGGCTCTGGTTGATCTGCATACCCTGGGGGCCGGGGTGGTGCCCTCCTGGTGCGGGGGCCCCCGCTTGCTGCTGGTGGTTGAAGGTTGATTGAACCTGGTTCTGCAACTGCTGCAGGGAGGAAGGTCCGTTCTGACCCTGCGCGCCCCCGCCTCCCGCCATCGCCTCGACGGGGAAGTGAGACAGCGGCTTCGTTCCACCGTAGGAAATGGAAGGGTCCTGCTTTACACCCGCCATTCCCGGATGTGGCGACATACCTGGACCCTGTGGGTACGGTCTGACGTTTCCCATTCCGTTGGGCCCTTGGTGTCCATAATACATGTTGTTTTGGTTTGCCATTTGACCGTATTGCTGTGAGTACTGAGAATACCCGTGAGGCACCATACCTCGTCTTCCATACCCCTCCGCGAAATCGGAGGGGTACCCAGGCTTCACGCCGTAGCTCTGGTTCTGGTGTTGAGCTGCCATTTGTTTGAGGGTCTCTGCAGCAGGGCCAGTGTCACCGAGGATTGGCGGGGTCTGGGGGACTTGGGGGTGAACAGCTGCTCCTCCACCGGTCGGGGGGCGCGGGTAGCTAACAGCAACTGAAGCAGCACTGGGCCCACCCATTCCGTTGTTCACAACACTACTGCCCTGGCTTGAGCTGGAATTGTCATACAACGCGGGTTCGGCAAACATGCCTGGTCCAGGAGATCTTTTAGTCTGAGTACCACTAAACATCTGATTTTTGTTGGACAGGCTGTCGTCGTCTTTGTCCGCACTAAGACCGTCACCTTGTAGCAAATCTTCCTTCAGAGACTCGAGGAAGTCTGGGGGAAATTCACTTGCTTCTTCTCCCCCTAGTGTTTCGAGGAATGCCGTGAGTTCGTCTACGTTGTCAAATCCACTGTTTTCCTGAAGGCTGGCATGACTAGAGGTGGATGAGGGTCCTGCGCACTGAGAGTCGTCAACCGGTTCGCTCTTGCACACATTCGACTTGGTCTCGACACTGGTGGATGTCGTCTGCTGCGCCGAGTCTGGGCGCAGCCCGGAACCCGTCTGCAGGTTCGAGGTGACCGTCAGCTGGATCTGACTCGTGCCCGGGTCCGCCTGGGTGTTGATCTTTTGCACGATGTTCACCGAGAGGCTGCTGTGCACTTGGCTCTGCTCTCCGGCGCGCGAGTCGGTCTTGCTCGCCTTGTTGACAGGAGGCGAACCAACGCCGCCTTGAGGCTCGTCGAATTTGTAGCTCGTTGAATCGGAGGCGTTCGGGTTGGTGCTGGTCGTCGCGCTCTGCGAGTCCAATTTCCTCTTCAACTTTTGCTGCTGCAAAGAACAATACAAGAACCCGTTGAATTGACAGGGAAACTTTTACTCTATTTTTGTGTTGTTTTCGTGACACCTTTGCTTGGAATATAGCAAAGGAACAAATCATCACTGGATTTTGGTGAAGCCACAATTGCACCAGAGCGGGGTGGGGCGGAGCGGGTTAAGGAGGGGACCCCCCTGGCAGGTGGCAACTGTCAAAATCTTACTGTACAAATTGAAAATATTTTGCGCGGCACAACAAAATTTGGAACAGCAACAGGTAATTTCAATTTTCTAGGGAGGGGACAGGGGGCACCACAAATACCCGCCCCTGCAAAGTGTACGAGGCTAATACCAAAACTCTTTCCTGGTCATGTTCTTGGCGACGCGACACTCTAGTTGACTTCTTTTGTTTCTCAATCACCTGGTACCATTGCTGACCAATGGGAGTGCAAAGATCTTGACCGAACAACAAAAACAAGCGACATCGGCAGGAAAGAGTTTTGGTATC
>JAAUXT010029938.1_pt1 | contig 14652 bp, 19 predicted proteins | sample 7278171 | NCBI WGS metagenome assembly JAAUXT01 (sample SAMN14350112, study PRJNA611818) | marine sediment metagenome | isolation source: surface marine sediment (1.8m) | place: French Polynesia: Moorea | collected 2018-08 | reverse complement strand
GTACTTGCAACTCGCGCTGCCTATTTAAACAGGAGTGAGTAATAAACGTTTGAAGCGTACGCTTGAGTTTTACTCCGCTGCGGCAGTCCGGCCGAGCCGAGGCTGCTCTCTACCGCGGTGCCGCACACGGCGGCGGTTGTGTGGACGGGAACCACCGGGACCCGACCCGCACACAACATTGCATTTGATAGGAACTCATGACGAACGGTATTGAAGCGGTGTCAGCAACAATCGAGGGTTTCGTCTTGTGTGTTCAAGGGTCGAGAGCAAATTCCTTCTATTTTTGAGCACCTGACCACAAGCGAAGTGATGTCTCACCTTCTAATTCTATGTTGTACCTGTGGGCGAGGTACATGCAGTTATCTCCGACTTTCCCTCGGATGTGGTGTTTCTTGCCTCCCCTGTCGATGTACACAACGTTCACTCTGGAAAGTGAGGCAAAAGGATGCCAAGAAGCCTTCATGACAGGCGCCGAACGTAAGGCAATGCAAACGTGGATTTCCAAACAAACTGTTGTACACATTCAGTGGTCAGTCAAACATACGGAAGATTATTTTTCTCCTTTCTTCATTTTGGTCTGGATTGCAGTCAAGCAGCACTCACATTTCGTCTTCAGACTTCGGATCCTGCCACTCGTAGTCACCGTGACTTAAAGCTGTTGACACGTGAAATTCTCTCTTTTGGACATTTTCAGGCTGTCTGAACATGTTTCTTGCTTTATCCGAACATCTGTATGCATTTAGGAAGCAAAGGAAATTGTGTTTTCTCAACAAAACACATTTCTGACAGGTCAATACAGCCCGCATGGGCGCCGCCATGTTTGTTTGTAAATTTGTGATGACGAGGCCGACTTTGCCGAAATTGGAACAGTTTGTGATGACAGTTATGACCGAAATGGAAGATTTAAATCTTTTGGTTTGTCAACCAAACCTCCATCATCAGTGCTGCAGTTGGAAAGTTGTTGCACCCAAATACCAAAACTCAAATCGAGAAGTGATCACGACATGGCTGTGAAAGCAGTGGTCGTCAGTGAGGAGACTTCATTTTGAGTCTTCGTTTTCGAGAACAGATCTGTTCCGAGACTCGACTGGGTCATTCAAATTGCGCAGTTTCACTGACGTCTCATCGATTCCCTGTGGCGAGATCAGCAGACGTCATCGGTCTCATTTCCACGGAGTGTCACTCACGCGTTCCACAAAAGAAAGTTGCACATTCTTAGTACGTACTTGCTCTGGCACAATGCTTTTCTCCTTCAAGTATAAACCTATCAAATTCTGAGCAGAAATGTTTTTGGCACAAACCTTGAACTTTGTGTTTTTGGTTCAGTCCCAGTTGATTTGGCTTGGTCAACCAACAACTTGTTGGTCAAAATCTGGCCGTTTCACGTCAGCCAAATTGCCCAAGGTGGAGTGCTGAATGCAGAAGGCATTGGCTGTTCTGCATGGGCCTTCTCGCTTGAGTAAGGGGGGTTCCCATCCCCTGGGTCAGCCCCAAGGTTCCCAAATCCCCCCGCCCCCAAAAGCATTGTCAGTTGAGTGGCGAACGCACAGGTCTGAACAATGTGTGTGCTGCCGACATGTCTCGAAACACACCTTGTCCAGATGTCGAGTGAGTTGACATCGTCGTTTTGCTTTTCATCATCACGCGCTGCTGCTTTCATGAAACTTGCCCATAGTTGTTGGCAAACCTGTTTTGCGACGAAGTAGATCCAGCACAAGATCTTCATACAGGTGTAAAATGTGCTTCCAGTGAAATTGCAAAAGAAAGGGGAAGGTGGCAGAGATAACTTGTGTGCCTCTCTGCATCAACACTGAAAGTAGTTTCGAATGAGAAAGGCCAGTTTGAAAGAAAAGCATGATAAATAGGATTTCATGTCATGTTTATTCACCCAGATTGATCATCCTGCCAATGACGTCAAACGGAGCCTTGCCTACAAAACACCGCGTTCGTGAAAGGTAATGCTTAGAAAACCTAAGTTGTTGTGACTAACCGCGTATCACCACCCAAGCTTGTTCAGCAAAATGTCACGTGAAGTGTGCTGCACTAGAGTGTTGCGCACATAAGAGGATTTGGTTGTCCTTGTAGAAGGAAATATTTTCGTGAAAACACGTTTCAGTTCTATCAGCTGTTCTCATCGGAGCAGCCTCCGAAGCAGGATTCAGCATATCGGCGGGAAAAGTGGCGACAGAGCCTGCCACCCCTCGCCGCTGTGTTCGCATCGACCTACACAAGCCAACACAAGCCACAGCCACATAGCACGCTATTTAACAGCGTGTCGACTGAGGCCAGACCCTTAATTGGAGCAAGGGAGCCAGTCGAGAGGTCCAGTGGTGTGGTGACTGAAAGACCATCCACTTTGGACAAACGTGAAAAGCCCTTCTGCAAAAAAAAAGGAAAGTGAAAGGGAGAAACATGGATAAGTTGACGAAAACATCAACCTCTTGCAACACTGAGACTACTTCTACCTCAAGCAATTTCAGGACCTTGCCAACGGAAAATGTCCCTCAGCATGGGGTTGGCGACGCGACCTCAGACTCCAGTTGGACTTTACACATCCACCCGACAACAGGAGGACAGTTTGATATCCAAGTTTCTGCCGAGGATACCGTGGAAAACGTGAAAAAGTGCATCTCAAAGAGACTGAAGATCGCCAAGGAAAGAATAAATTTGTTACACAGAGAAAGGTGAGTGACCTGTTTCCACGTTTAAATGTTTCGGGCCATTGTGGTTCAAATTTGAAAGCCAAAGACAGCACAGGTGGTTTCTTTCGGTATTTCCAAGCGAAAAGTCGTCTCTGTCAAAGCACACAATTCGTATGGCCTCGCGTGGAAATGTCTTTTCCCAGGCCATCCCAGTTGAACTCATAAAAACACAAAAATAGCATATTAAACTGCACACCATTAATCAGTTGCATCTGATATGCTAAACATTCCTGTGCCTCGCAAGTGAACATGGTGAATTCAAACTCGTTGCAGAGAACTCAAAGATGGAACACTGTCCATCAATGGAATCACAGAAGGAGGCAAAATCACGCTGCTGCCAAACGTGGAAAGTGGACTCATGGTATGTTGTCATCTTTAAGCCTTCCCAAATGTGCATGAAATCGAAAGAAGTCACGATGGAACGACGACGTAGCAAGTGGTAGGGGCAAAAATACAACCGAGAAACTACAAAGTTCGTTGCAGTCTGTCTGCAACATTTTTGTGCTTCCATACCTTCAACAAAGGCTCAGACATACGTCACATCCAAGTGAATCCCACGTCCTGGCCGCGAGAACAATGGACATTCACTGATACGTCAGCCAAATTGTCGAAGATCCTGTAGATCTACGATGATGTGTTTGTTCTGAAAAAAGTTGGATTCGGGAAGCACATGGGGTGAAACCTGAGAACGAGTGAAGCACGCGCGCACGCCACGCTACACGCACGTAGTCAAGCGGAGGATGCGACGCGTTGGTGCGCCCGGGACCCGAGGGACTCGCTGCCCCGCCATTCAACCCGACTGAACATCTCGGTTCAGCGTCTCAAATTTTAAGCTGGGAACGCAAATCGCTTGTGGGGACGACAAAGACCAGAAGGACCTTGAAAAAGGGCACAGCAAACCCGAATTTGAAGGCAGACCGAAAAAAATACTTGCCATGCGGATGTATGAAATTTTGATCACGCGTTTCGATTCTCCATTAACTTGTCTGGGTACATAGAGCTACGAGTATTGATCAAACGGAGAAAGCGTAGGTTGCAATTGATCATGTTGCTGGCATTGCTTTCCTACGCCATCGCCGCGTAACATTCCTCTGGCTGAGGCATACTGACACAGACGTGTAGGCCCACATAGTGTTCCAAAAAAAAGGAGTCGTTTGTGTGTTGTGGAGGACAAAGCGACCAATGTGGCACTCATTTGTGGATGCATGGTTTGGTGCCCCCGGACCGAAGAAACATGGAAAATGGTGACATGTCTGTACTGCTGTCGACGTTCGCTGTAGTTACACCTAATCCCACGGTTTGGCGCAAATAAAATCGGATCCTTTCCAATGGCACATTTGAACCGAGATCACAAGCATTCCCATTGTTCGTCCCTTTCATGCACTTGGGTCGTAGGTGCGTTTACCCTCCGTTCTCCTGAATGCAGTTGCGATCTAAATCGTGACGAGGGGTGTGTGCTTGGCTGAACTTTGGCGCACACAAGTTTGACAATTTGCATGTATTTTTTTCATTCAATTCTCAAATATGATTTTCGTTTCAGTGTGACTCAGCAGGTTTTCCTCTTGTTTGTTGCAGTCACAAAAGCAAGAGAACAGCGTGTTGCAAGCCCTCGAGAACCTAACAGAGCCACAGGTAATTTCTTGTCTTATCTATCCATGTTCTGTTCACAATCGCCAAACCAAACAATGTTTGGTTGTCACTCACATCCAAGAGTTTGCGTCAGAGCGTCGTGTTGCGTGACAGAAATTCACGTTGAAAAGCAACGAATTGGTCACTGAAGGTCTGTCTGGCAGTTCCTGTTCCCTACTTTATTTGAATTCTGCGGCTTTTGGCATTGAGCAATGTAGAGTGTGGATCCGGGACACGCGAGCGCCCAGGTGGGCGTATTTTTGTTCCTTTCCCAAATATGTGCAACACCAGTGCAGGGTAACCAGTACCCCACACATGTGTGACAAAGAGAAAACTCGAGGTGCACGCGGTGAGGTCACCGCGACATCAGTTCCTCCTTCGCTCCTCACATCCCTGTACGGCGCGTCGAGGCGACTGACGGAAATCAGCTGTGGCGACACAGATCTCAGGGGCTGACAGTACGTTGCGAAATGTTTTGAAGTGCGCTTTTGTGAATTACATCTGGTTTATGGTGTAAGTATGATAATGTTGCGACGTAATGTTTACATACAGGCGTGCCCCTCCCACTTCAAGCTGTCTCCCCTTTGTGCGATAAGGCAGGCAGCTACTGGATCCTGTCATACATGATGACTATCCTGTCGCCAGGGGGATATCCTTAACCTTGAATCAACCGCAACACTCGGTGCAATGAGAAATTTTTGAGAATTTCTCACCTCGTTGTGTGACATCGAGTTTCGGAGAAACGCTGACAATGTGTGTGGGTTGAGAAAGCACAGAAATGCGCGAACAAAGGTCACCGTACGAGTACTCTTATCTTTCTCTTTGGTTCTCATAAAACTTTGGCAAAGAAACAGAAGTTCATAGGCAATCTGTGGCCAGCAGACTTTTCGCTGTGATTCTGTGCTCTGTGACCATCCGGACGGGATCGGAACAGTTTAGTGAGTAACATATGGCTGAGAAAATGAATTGAGGTGCATCAGCTGAGTGTGAAGTCTGCTGTCTTTCTCGCTCGAGCATTTTTGTGCACATTGAACATAAAGAGATCGTGGTGGCAGAAGAAAGCGCGCAAGTAAACATGACCCATTTTGTGAACAAGCGGGCGAGAACTGTTGCTCTTAGTTTGTTGAGCATGTCTGGCTGACCCAGGTTGGATTCCATCAGTCGTGGCGAGGCTTGAGCCTCAACTGCTGCCCGAGCCTCGTGCTTTACATGTCAAAGGGTCCCTGCGCTTCCCGAGTCCTTTGTTGCATTGAAAAAATGCGAGGGAGTGTGCGTCGTGCATCCCACATAATGAGGTCGGCACCAACCGAAATACCTCGCAACCACTCATTGTCATTTGGCCCCCTCCCCTCGCCCGATTCCCTCTTCCCGGTCCTCGAAAAATGCAGATGAATTCATGGGTGCTTTCAGCCAAGACATGTTGCCTGCGTCACTTCCCCATTCATATCTCCCTGGTTACTGTGCGGGATTGCATCCAAATTCGGTTGCTTTGTGCTGGTGCTGGGCGCGGGTAATGAGATCCTGGGCGGCAGAGGATCGTGGGCGCGCAGCAGGCGGCGCCGGTGCGCAATATGGTGTCAGTCACCCCCCCCCCTCCCTGCCTGACAGTCACACCTTGATCATCGAACCACGAGTGAGGGTTTGAAGAGGAGAACCGACTGCATGTCGTTGAAAGCTGATTCAGAAACCTTGTTTTTTGAGAAGATAGTTTGATGAAAAAACGCAAGTAATTGGAGAAAACACGGAATTTCGAGGCGTGTGCGTCTGTGGTCACCCAACTGGAGGTCGTGAGCACTCATGCATGTGCACAGCAAGTTGTCTCTAGTTTCCACTTGGCTCTTGCGTGAATTGCTCTCCGTCTCACTTTGTTCCTTTGTTTGCTCGTTGTGGTGTGACAAAAACTGGGAGAACCACCAAATACAGTGACTTACCTAATCCCAGGTTGAGGCATGTGCCTATGTCACAATCTGCTTGATTGAGGTTCTGAGGCATTTGTTCCAAACAGGACCAAAATTAAAGTTGGGCTTACAGTTGGCTATTATAATCAGATGGTTACAAGGGAGCCCAAGATAAGCCCTTTCCTGGAGAAGAAACCTGCTAATGCTCTGTTTGAGGGCAGAGAACATTTCTAACTCAATGAGTTCTTGCCCTCTGGCTGCCATAATTGTTCAAGAAAGGTCACATGGTTGGGTTTTTCCAGTCATATGATATCACTCTGGTTCCCAGGGCTCTCCCCAGGGGGGAGGGAATCAGCCAATTCAGTCAAATTTCATAGAAATCATCCGAAATGCCAAATCTCTGTAGATGATTCTTGTGAAATTATATTGAAATGCTAAAAATGGTCAATGAGGCCAGTGCCCCCTGGTAGGGGAGGAGTGTAGTGTGACACACCTGACCCAATTGTCAGAACTACCACCAGATGGCATGAAGGACTTAATAAATAGGGAGATTCCTGCCTCAGAGAGCAGTCTCTTCTGAGATACCCAACTGGTCGTTTGTGACATCACTACACGTCGTCTTGAGTGCGTACGAGACAATGTCTCGGATATGTGAGGTGTCGGATATTCCAAATTGGAGTGAACTCGCAGCCCAAACTTGTCCGGGTGTCTGGACAGATTCTTGGTACATGTGCGGCACGTGCATCGTGGGTGTTTCCTCCTTTTGCATCGATTCTACTTCGCCCTGCATTGATTTACTTGCAGTAATATCCCTTGCATCCTCCTGAAGTCACTCCCCGGCGTTTTTCGCTGGCTGGAAGGAAAGCATTGCAGGGCTGACTCACATGGAACTAAATACATTGGATCTGCATTTGGGAAGCGGCGTGGCGGGTGCTATTGATCCAAACTGAAGCACCGGGTTTCTTCCATGTTGCTCAGAAGAAAAAATAACGACCACACGTGCAGGCGAAGTAGAAACTGCAGATCCAAGAAGCCATGTTGCACAAATAAGAAAATTTTCTGTCCAGGATAAAACTGCAGAATCAAGAAGTTGTGTGGCTGCACGTTTGCATCAGCACCCAGTCCAATTTGCCACCCACGCAACATTCACAGAATTGCTGCACTGCTGTCTAACCTGCGGCCACGGCCCCGGCAAAGGAAGGCCTGCAGCTGCCCTGGGAGGCTGTCGAGGTTCGGATGTCGCCAGTAACTACTCACCTCAACAGTGGCATACCTCACCCATGCACTTGCATTGCATTTCGAGTTTTGCTCTTGGCTGATGTTGTGGGCCCCTTTGTGTTGCAATAAAACTCATGTCTGCAGAAAACCGTACATCTGAGCATGGTCCGCCAGATGCAACAGTTGCCGAACGCCAGCTGCAGGCATGGCGCATGCATACACGAGCACCTGACTGCATGATCATGTTCTTTCACTTGTATTTTGCTTTTCCGCAGGTGAACGATTTCCTGGCTGGAAAGTCGCCTCTGACGCTGGCCATGCGGCTTGGAGACCACATGATGTTTGTTCAGCTGCAGTTGTCCACGTCTCAATCCAATTCCAAACGCACAACGAACTCGCGTCACCGCTCAGTGAGGCAGCATCACCACCACGCGGGATCCTCGAGACACTCCCACTATCACCACCTGCGCCAAGCAGAAACAGTGTCGTCGCCTCTCGCAACGCATCAAACGCCAGCATCGCAGGGTGGCGTCTCTTCCTCCTCTTCTCATTCTCTGATGGGCTCCAGCACCAACAAAGTGGTGACGCCAGTTCCTGTTCACGCACAACAAGAAGCGAGCACCTCAACCCGTGTCACTAGTGCTGCGAGCCGCAGTGGTTTGTCGTTCACGGCGCCCGCCCCTGGAGACGCCGGGCTGACGCCGTCCAGGCCGCCGCCGCAGCTGGCCGCACCTGCCAGCGGACTTGCACCGAAGCGTCCTGAACTGAACGGTTTGCCTGTTCTGGACAGCACCGCGCTGGCGGAGGCGAGCAGAAACCTCTCTCAGAAACTGAAGGAATTGTCAGCGGCGTCGTCTTCGCATATTGACAAGAATTCAGTGGACGTCAAACAAAGCAAGGTACAGTTCAGGCTCGCCCACCCACTCGGTGATTCATGAGACACAGACAGACCCTTGAAGAGAGTGCGACTCTTCTGCACTTCGCGAAGGAGAATGGTCGTGTTGTTCTCCTCACGGTTGTTTTTGTAGTTGATAGGAAAATCTCTCGCAAAAGCCAGAGGAACCAGTGCAGAAAGTACACGCTTGTTTGTTAGCAGTATTGTGTTGGGTCTTAACATTGAATCACATTTACACCTTTGCTCATGGACGATCCTGTCCACAGATGAGAGATCAAGCAAATTGCAAGAGTTTAGTTTCACTTGCATAAGGGAAAGTCTGAGGTTCATTCATCAAGAACAGCGAGGGCATCGTGAAGCAACAGCAAAGCCGAGCAGCAATGACGTCAATGGCCCGTGCAGCTCTCACAAGCAATATCTCCCACGTAAAACAGGTTGCCGAGTGCATTCTGCACTGCCAATCTCGCTCTGCAAATCATTGCTCCGTGCAGCAGATTGCCCTGTCTGTACACAATCGTGCCTGAATTTGGCTAAGTTTGAAGGGTTTTGATTTAGATAATATGCAAAAATTAAATTGGAATGATGGTTCGATTTGTTCGGTCCACGTTCGCGGTCTTGACAACAAATTCCACAGCAATTTGTGACTTTCTTATGCTATATCTTCGTAACTTCCAGAAAGCACTATCAACCCTAAATGCCCTCATCTGCACCCACATGCACGAACAGAAGAAATTTCCCATTGGGAGTCATGTCTTCATTTGTTTTCTTCCACAGAAGGTGAAGAAAGTGGAGCCAGTGAAAGGAGCCATCATAGAAAGCATGCAGCACCACGGACAAGGTGTTTACTCAGGGACTTTTTCGGGTAAGTGCACGCTTTTCACTGGGCGCACGAAACATGTTAATCTCACAAACTTTTGCAGAGGTTTGTAATTTTAATGGGTTGTGCGTAGGTGTGACACGCTTTGGTGTGCAGAGATGTTTGTGTGTTCGGGCCCGTCAGTAAAGGTCGTGGCAATGACGACTGAGGCCTGGGCGCAGCTCACGAAATGCTCAGCACGAGCAACGAGTACTTGTCCTCATGACTTCAACTTTGACGGTTTGAAATGGCACAGCAGATAAGTTGCTTTGGTGGTTCAGATCCCGATGTAAATGTCAGCGTATTGATCGGAAAAGAAAAGGAGTTGGATGTGTGTACTGTGTGGGTGAGGCAGCTACCCACGCGAGATCGCAAGCGGCGTGCCGTGCCGTGTTGCCATGCCGAGTACCGTACCTATCCGGCTGGATCCCTCGAGCTATTAATGTCAATCACCATATCTATTGACTGCCATGAATTGATGTGGGATCGTCAGTCGCTCACTGTCCTACACACATGCAGCCAGAGCATTGAACACGTCCTGCATTCACATCACACCAAGTGGGTTTTGATGCATTATTTAGTGAAAAGTATGCTGCAGTGCAGTCCAGCTGTCCACATATCAATGTAAAACCTGACACACTGCACAGAATAATGGCTCAACGTAGATTGTGTTGTATCATCACGTCAGAATTCGACACTTGTGGTTCACATAATCCGACTCGGACTTGATGGGCAAATAGTGATTTGTCAGATCAAGTCTGGTGCACGGCTTGCCGTGTCCGTGTTTCACTTGTCTGTCAGTCGCGGAAGACAAAACCGGGTGAAATACGAAGTCAGCCCAACCCGAATGCGCACGCCCTTCCCCCTCTTAACATTGTCTTTGTCGTTGGATACAGTCGAAGAATGTTGAAGGATTGGACAAGGGTCTGATCATTCATCTTCCACACGCACTGATTTGCTGAAGGATAAAGGAATATACGAGTAGATGGGCCCCAGGAGGGAGGTAGTACCTGCCCAAACTGGCCGCACCCTCAAACGACTTCCCAAGTGGAGGGGTCCGTGGGAGCAGGGGAGATCCGACCCCCGACCCAACTGGGGAGGTTCTTCCCTCTCACCCACCTCGACATCTGTAGGTGTGTGTGTGTTCCAACCCCCTCCCCCCCCCCACACACACACAGAGAACGTCATTTCTCACAACGTGCCTGTGTTCAAAGATCCACTTGCTTGGTGTTGTTGAATCTGAGCAATGGAGAAGAAAGAAGAAATATTTTTGTGACTTGGTGTTTGCAATTGAAGCCAGCAAGTTGATTCGGCGTATACATTTCACAGTGTACGCTTGCACATACTCGAAGATGCGGGTCTCTGCGCAAACGACCGCAGCGCCTTGGCATTTTCGATGCAAAGCAATGGCGCCTCAGCAGATTTTTGGACCGAGAATGTCAAATGCCTTCGTTGTGACATTCAGCGCCACTGCCTCCAGGCTTCTGTATTTTTTTTTTCTGACAGACGCTTTTGAAAACATCCGTTTGCACAAAACCAAATCTCGTCTAGACTTTGCACGCATCCAGGTCGTGTCGCTTGGCGAGAGATCCTGTGTTTTTCAATGGGTGATAACAGCTGAGACAGTGGATTCCAGGGGGAGCCGACCACTCGCAGACCCCACAGCATCGGGCACCCGCATGAAACTTTGGTGGTTGGTGACTACCCAGTGGCGATTGGGAAGACCAAAATTTTTCGTTGTGTGCAAGGAAATTTCAGAAGAGTTCGTTTCAAACCAAGCCAACCTGGGTTGCTGTGCCCTGAGACCCCAAGTTGTTTTGCAGAATTGTGCAATGAATCGCTTGGGATCGTAGCGCCCGCGGCTGATGCTTGCAAGTCTAGTTGTCATTGAACGTGACAAGTCTGGCCAGAAATCAGGCTCAGCTCAACATTGCTTCACATGCAAACGAAAATGCCGGCGGAATCCTCCCGAGGTATTCGCGCAATGTATTGGCATTTTTCGAAGACCTCTCAGTGCAAGGAAATGATCTCAAAGAAATATCACGGGGTCACCAGTCATTAACAACGCTGTTCCAAACACACAAAAACCCAGGGTTCTGCCTCTTATGCAAATGTCACAGGCAGTGGTGGCTTTGTGAAGTGGCACTTGCAAATATGCCAACAGCGTTGTTATAAGGAATTGATAGAGTAAGATGAGTGATAATGAGAACAAATGCAACACAAAACTTGATGCTGGGAACTTTTTTCAGTTCGCTAATGGTGCATGGTGGTTTGGTTTTGCCGCTGAAAGGATTAGATGGTGAGGGGAAGAAGCAGCAGACAGCTGTCCCATTCTGATGACGCACACAGACAAAATGTCAAATGGCGAACTTGAACAGCAGAACCCCGATGGTGTCACTTTCCTTTCACTGAAAGTGAATTTGCTTTCGATGGAGCAGCACTTAGCTTCCAGGGGCCTCAGATCACAACGAGCGGGAAAATCATCATTCAGTTCGCCGTGTCAACCTGATCATTTAGCTCGCGGCACCTGCACGTAAATGTCAGTGGAATCGGATGATGTCGGCACGGCCAACTGAAGTTCACCTCCAGCTCTCCTCCACTGCAGGCACTCTGAACCCGGCGCTGCAGGACCGCAACGGCAAACCGAAGCGCAGTGTCAGCACCATCATCCACATCCTCAACGACCTGCTCGGCGCGTCGCCGCAGTACCGCGCGCAGATGGTGCAGCGCCAGCAGCAGCAGCGCCACGACCGTCACGCCGAGCGCGCCGCCGCCCGCGCCGCCGCCCGCGCCGCCGCCCGCGCCGCCGGCAGGTCCAGTGAGTAGCTGTTCATTTTCACACACACACAGCGACGTTGCAATAGTTCGGCGCCGTAGCTGTGTGAATTCGCAACGCAACAAATCGAACTCGCACACGCATCTTGACCTGTGACATTTCAATGCATCTCGTGTGCAGTATTGACACGGCCTCTTTTCACCACAACGGTGCAGGTGCAAAGGACTGCAAACACACAGATCAATGCAAGTTTGTTGAGTCGAGTATCAGCGTAAAATTTATTTTCACCTGATTTTCATGGAAACACACATTTTTCAGGACAACCAGGTGAATGTAAAAATGTGCTCAGTCTGCAGTTCACAACCACGCATTTCGCCTCCACAAAATTTGTGCTACCAATGTAAATATGGAAGTGTTGGTCTTTCTGTTATGGCTAAATTGTGATGGGTCATGGTTTTCATCATTTTCCCACTCAACGCCCAAGCAGTAATGTCCAAACGCACGCAAAGCAAACCTGACAGAACAACTCGGGAAAAAAGTGACGTGCTCGTAAGGCACGTTCAGGTTTTGCCACATGAAAGGCAGATCTTACTGCATGTTACAAGTTTGAACATGGCAACGCAAACGGCCAGATTTGCATTGACGTAAGCCCTGACATTACACCAAGACATCACGAGTCGAAAGCCCAGGCATGTTGAGTGGATACGCCCAACACAACACTGCCCTTTTGGGATTGACCCTTCATGTTGCACGGCTTCTTGTCCTCTTCCACAGAAGGCACTTCTTACATCAAAGCTGTCTGATTGTTGAAGCACAGTGTGCGTCATCTCTGAACTTTACCACACAACGCCTATTCAAAACTTGCTGAATTTGTCCTTGAGAAAACATCGTTCACTTCGGAAGTTTTATCAGTGAATGTCACTTCTATCCACGCACAGTGAACTGGTTCGATATCGGAGAAAGCATGCCAACAAGCCGTGCTTGGTTCTCACAACACGCAAATGTCAGAGGACGCACGGAGTCGGCGAGGCTGAAAACTGTCGTCTCGGGGTGATCGCTTGATCCACGCAGTCCTTGTTTGTGCTTTTGTGCGCTGCATGCACTCACTCTTTCCATGAACCTGAAGTGTCAAGTTCGATATGAAATAAGGTTGCATGTTGATTTCTTGCTGACTGCAGGTGAGCAGATGCGGCGTCTGGAGAACCGTGCGACGCGGGGAAAGATGGAGCAGCTGCAGTTGATGCTGCGGGAACGTCAGGAGAGGCGTAAGGCGCGGCGGGAGGCGCGCGCGTCGCCCTACGGCCCGCGTACGCGGAACGCCTGGTCGCCGCCCGCCCCCCTCACTGCACAAGTGTCAGCAGCGCACAAGACGCCGTCGCACCGTGCGATGGAGGTGGACGCCAACGTGGAGACAAACGTTTCGGACGGCGTGACGGAAAGCAGCGGCTACACCCAGATCACCGCTACTGAACCGGTCGTGGCGTAGACGTGAAACGTGGAAATCCAGCGCGGCAGCTGGTGGATTTGCGAGTATATTTTTGGTATCCCTTTGCGTGTGAGGGATCACCGATTTGAGCCACCATCGACATGGTGCCTGTCTTGTGTGGTCGGATCGCTCCGTTTAGCGAGACCAATGGAGAAGAGGTGTGGATCATTGAAAGAGTAGCGGCTGGCTACTGATGATCAGTTTATCATCAGTTTATCATCGTTTTGGAACAAACCCAGAGAGGATCGAATACATGACTGAACTTCGTACGCGTTATGATCCGCGCGGGTGTGAATGCCAAATTCATGGCAACGAACACCAGGCAAAGAAACTCGGAACAGCAAATGTCACTCGATAACCAGTACGCCGAGTACTGAAACATGAGTGGGTTGATTGCTTATTGTCAGTTTGGTCGGAGGCGGGCATATTTTGGAAAGAAAGGGCTGGTGCCTTTGTCTGTGAATTATGCACCGTCATGAAAGGGATTGTGGAGTTTGGTTCCAAGTTGCCAAACAACTGATTGAAAGCCGCGTTTTCTTCAATGGAGTAGGAGCCCTCTTGAAAAGTGTGCTGAGCGCTGGGCTCTCTCCAGTTGGAGACTCTGTGGCACCCTTTTCACTGGTACCTGGTTGCACGCTCTCGCCCTTCCCTGCTTCAGATCTTGATCTGTGGTGCCCACGCAGTTTGTAATGCAGATCCAAGCACTTTGCAGTTGGTTTCTTCTTGATTGAAAACTGCCCATGCTGACGGACCAAGTGAGTAAGGAGCATTCGCGATTTTCCTTCACAAACCAATAACAACCGATTCAAATGGTCTTTCGAGGTCACCTCAATCCGAGATTGGCTGCTTCTTTGCTGCCCGTCTGTGTCCAGCGACATGTCTAGCGGTACCAGTAGCTTGCATTGCTTCGTCTTTGCTTGCTTCAAATCAATGTGATATTCTTTTGTACCACGACACACATTGGGTGGATGTATAGAGAGGGGAATGGTCTTCCATTTTGGGTGGAAATGTTACGTTTGTTGTCTGGACTCGCAAAGAATAAGGCGCTCTCTTCAGGCTTCATCCGTGTGCGTATTGTATGTACGAGGAGACTTGCAATTCTAACGTTCGAGTGAACATGTTGTATCACCTTTGCATCGGCATTGTTGCACTCGTAACTGTGTTAACTCCTTCCAATTTTCGGGCAGAAAGG
>JAAUXT010038102.1_pt1 | contig 14653 bp, 14 predicted proteins | sample 7278171 | NCBI WGS metagenome assembly JAAUXT01 (sample SAMN14350112, study PRJNA611818) | marine sediment metagenome | isolation source: surface marine sediment (1.8m) | place: French Polynesia: Moorea | collected 2018-08 | reverse complement strand
CAACCGAGAGAAGGGCTCTCGGTTGTACGGCCCTCACTGTACTGTGAGTGGCCATGAGGTACTTGCCGAGTTGGTAGAGGATTCATCCCGTTGAGGCAGATGCTCCTGCAGCGTTCATAGGCTGGGCCGTTCCGCTCCTTTAGGAAAGGAACGACCCAGCATTTATGTGCGTTTCCCACCATCGCCCATTTTATAATTCACGATGCTTTGATGCTCAGCATCAGAACTTGGTCAGAAGTGCGCCACTATAAATTGTCCTAGTCAAGGCACCCCCAATTTGCAGGTTATTCACGGCCCCAGCAGAAAACCTTCGCACTTTTGTGGCCCAAACAACCAAACAAGTCTTCGCCACACGCCAAATATTTGCACTTGTCCAACAGCCAACATTATTTGGGCACAAAGAATGGCCGGTTGCACTCCATCGTGTTCATCAATGAATTGTGAAAAGTACAAATTTGCGTCCAAATAGGGTTCCGATTCAAGAAGATACTGACAGCTGGTGAGATTTCATTGGGTTCCCGTCAGAATTTAATCACAATGGGTTCATACGAGTATTTACAATCCTCTCTCAAGTGAATGAAAGTCATGCTTTCACACACAGCGAGATATTTTGTTTACGTTGATGTCAAAGTTTTTTGCTGTCCGGTTGAGTCGAAACATCCCACAAGATGTTGTTCCACTGCGGGGTGGAAATGAGTACCAACACGACCAAGTGTATCAACTGAGGAACATTTCAACATTTGATGGCTGACCAAAACTTTTCTGGGAGTTTGGACATCTTTGCAATCTTGGACCGAAGAAGTGCCAACTGAACCCCCACCCAGCAAATTCAGCTTCAACGGTTCGCAAAAGAAGGCTACGCCTTGAAAGCCCGCGGTTTCACCATGCTAACTTGGCACGTTTTGGCGAAACTGGGCGGGGGGGGGGGGATCTAGCCGCACTACCAGGATGGGTCTCACTCGAACAGGTGCTACTGTCTGTATCTGGGGACCTACCCGGTGCTTCTACCTTGCCGGGGAGGGTGTTCAGCAACACCACCAGGCCAGGTCCTAATTGGGACCCAAACTGGTGCTACTGCCTGACCTGGAGTACCGCCCTCCCTCCACCAAGTACACTGGCCCACATAGAGTGATTGCACTAAGCGCGCGGAATGCGATAATTGCGCGCCGAAAAACACCAAGCAAAACAGTCTTTGCCGAAGCCCTTGACAGACAGAGGACTCGTATTCTGCGCACCTCGTATCTCGTCTGGTCCTTGTCGTAGATCTTCTTGAGCGGGACGAGATCGGCCGACACGAAGTGAGCGAGTTTGGCGAGGTAGACGCCGTTGCGCAGCCCCTCCTCGAGCTCGACGGACGGCGGCAGCTTCTCGTTGATACAGGCCTCGATCCACCTGCAACACACACGTCTTGCGTCACGTCACGGCTGTGCACAAGTGACCGTCTCCGGGACCGCGCTTCAAGACCGTTCTTGTCACCACAAATGCTTCACCAATTTCTCCTCTGATGCGAGATGGATGTTTTGAGCTTCCAGCACAAGGACCATGAAACTTTCCGTATTTGTGAGAGCAGGGTTTTGTTTAAAACACAATCATTTTGAAAGACCGTCCCCAGAGCCTGACATTTCAACAGTGAATTGGAGACCTTCGTGCAAGTCTCCCCAAACACACACACACACACGCACACACACACACACACACACAAGTACAAATGTTCAAGAGCAACCTGTGCCAGCTGACACACAGAAAAAGTTCTTTCAGGGGGAGAAGAGATTGGCGCTTCTTTTGGAATGAGAGATCATTTCTGGACACCTCAGCTTCAGGTGACCAAAACCCATGCCGAACAAGCTTGGCAGCGACCAACCCGCTGTTTCTTTTCCTGCTTGGGGGTAGGTGGGTGCCATCTGACTCTCAGGGCTCAAGGTCTCTCACCAAATTCTGGCAATTTTCCTCACTGGTTGGGGTTTGAGGAATTGTCAAGGACTTTTCCTTCAGGCGCCCAACATTCTTTTTCACACTCTTGAAGTATTTTTGGTGGGGGAATGTCTGACTTGCCGTGTTGTTTGTTGTGAGTTTATTGCTGCCATCATGTACAATGACTAGAACTCAACACCCATGAGCTGTTGTGAAAGACAGCTTCAAGTACTCGCGCCCCTCGCAAGATACCTAGCTCACAGGAGAAGCTGCCATCTAGCTTCTGAATTGAGTTGGAAGGTTAAATCTACGTGTGTGCAAAACTCACACATGACCGTATTCACCCATGTTCTTGCCACACTCAAGCATAAGACGCACCCAGACTTTCGCCTTAATTTTCTGGCATGGTACACATACCAGTGTAGAAGACGCACCCCAACATTACTGCTCAATTTTGGATCAAAAAGGTGTGTCTTATACACGGGTGAATGCGGCATATTACCAGACGACCGTCGGTCCGCCAGAAGTACTTTTACTGATTCCGGCAAAAGACAGCTTGACACAATGGGCACTACGAGAACAAAGGCTGCAGCTCAAGCCTCTTTTCCATGTTTATGAAAAGAACAACACACGATGACGTTCGTAAAGTGATCTTGAACACACACACACAGAGAGAGAGAGGGAGAGAGAGAGAGAGAGAGAGAGAGAGAGAGAGAGAGAGAGAGAGAGAGAGAACGATAATGTGCTCTGTTGGGAAAGACAATCATCCCTGTTGCCATTCTTTTCGTCTCTGTTCGATGTCGGCACTTTTACCATTTTCGTTGCTCTGTGTTTTTTTCTTTTCCCGAAGCAACCCACAGTTGGTCGGAGATTGAGCGATCAAATCAATGGAACAGAGACAGAAGGCGAGCCACCTGTTCATCGTCAATGTGTTCTGCTCTTGGTATCAATCGATTTGAAGCTGAAAAATTCCTTCACTTCACACAACCTCAGCAAAACTTGAAACGTGAAGTTACAGGCAAACAAAGCACCGGTCTTTGATCATTTCCGCTTGCCACAACATTCCCAAAAATTGAACAAAAAAACTTTCTGGTGCAGTGAGGTTCATTCGGGTTTTGCGAGCACGCGCACTTGTTTCACGTCATTTTGATCCTGTGGTACTCGTGAATCAATGGAACGGCCCCAGCAATGTGCAGTGCAGTCTGACCAGTGCTGGGATGCATTTTGTGACGACCTGGTGCGACATTTGAAGACTCGCACAAACACGAAATGAAGGCTTTGCGTGGGAACACGGTTGGTACCACTTGTCAGATTTTGCCTGATGACATCTCGACTGCGTCAATACCTACAACTTTGCACTTGTGCGGTGGTCATGCCCTGCTGAATATCAATGTTTTCAACCTGTAACGTTCTTTGGTTGGCCTCAAAAAGGGCTGGAAGTGTTTCAACTTGGCGATTAATCTCGTAACTTCAAGGTTGGATCGTCTGTGTTTTGCACAAAACCTTGTCCTTCCTTGCTTCATCCACACGCGTTTGAACACAAACAATTTTTTCCCCGACAAAAAGTGCCACGAGAAGGAAAGTGGCCAATGCCTCACGTGACCCCAGGTTGCACACTCTCAACAAGACACGTTTATGGGGGTGAGGGACTCTGAAGTCGTTATTTTGTGCTGCTCAGAAAAAAAAAAAAATTCTCCAACAGGTGATCATATTGTCAGAAGATGTAGTGTCAAAACAATCGTCATGCGCGGGACAAGATTCTGCACCCTTGCCAGTTGACAAGACTCCACAACCAAAGCACGAACTGACCAGTGAACACTCCGTCACGCCGACACCGGCTGTCTATCATTTTCGGTCTTCAGCCGGACAGAAAAGCAAAAACTTGGGTCAGGCAGGACAAGTCACTCTCCGTTTGTCTTCATTGATGGCCACCAGGTGCACTTTAGTTTGACCAAATACGAGCACGTCACACGTGCACACTGCAGTGTTGTGTGATTTGTTGGATCAACCATTATTTGCATCAACGAAAAGGGCATGATCGCGACCAAAGCCTTACATGTGCTCTGACATCAGCAGCAGTTTTCTGCCCGACACTGAACAGACCACAACCAGACCAGTCCCAAACAAACAAGAACACTTACACTTTGGCCTCTTCTAAATGGCATAAATACTCGTATGCCATGTTCTCTTTCCGACGCAAATCCATCTCCTCCGCCGACATCCGAGGGTCGTCCAGCTCTACAAAGAAGAAAGCACAACTTTGAACATGAACACAGGCGCGTCGCAAGCCAATCTGCCAATGTGTTGTTGGACAGAGAAACGGAGACAGTGATCAGGGGAGTGATTACTACCATCAGTTGTCAATCCTGCCACCCCTCCCTCAGCAGATCCCACAACCAGGGATTTTGGAAAGTGGTCACCCCCTGCCCCCTACCCTTGGCAGTTATCCAGAAGGTGGTGGTGGTTACCCCCTGGCCCCACCCCAGCAGGCAGATCTGCCTGTTGGGAACAATGGTATTTTTGGCACTGGTGCCCACACTGGTGGCAACCCAGTGGTGATCACTACGCAGAATTTTGCAGCCGTGGTCACACCGCTGATCGCTCCGCCACTCGTGTAAGTCCACTGCCAGTGCACAACAGGGTGGTTTCTGCGACGGATCCAGAGGGCTCAACTGTGGACTGTGCTTTCCCTTCCTCCGTGACTGCATCAGCAAACACCACGAATGCCGACAATACAAGAGATTTGTTCGGGTCTGTCAGATAGATCAAGGTCCACACACAATCCGCACTTGATTCGGGAGCTGGACAGTCTTGATACAAACAATGGAACCGTTGGTGGACCCAGGAAACGGATCACGAAACCTGGACCTTCCTGTGAGGACGGAGAGTGAATTTTCAAAACACAATTGATCTGAGAACTGGAGACTGGTCTGTACCGGCCAGACTGTGAAACAATCAGTGTGACATGCGATTGTGCGGTAGTCTACAGCTTTGATTCCATCCCGATTTATGATTGCAAAAAAGTGAAAACTTTGACACGCAGTTTGAACATGAAGAACACTCACTTCCATAGTGCGCCGACTTGGGAGAGTCCCCAGATGCTCCGTCAGTCGCTGTCATTCTCCCTGTTAATCCTACTCACAATCTGTAATCCAATAATTCCGAGAATGACATCCAACCATTCGTCCACTGTGAACTCCCTGTGTTTATCTTCGTGTGAACAGTTGAATCCCGCTCCACGTAACGGCCGTGCACATGCGCAGCGCACCTGCTGCGCTTACAGCAGATGGCAGCACAGTCGACTGGGTGTTGTTTACAAATGGCCGCATAGTTGCCACTCGAAAGGCATGCAGTGAAGACGTTAGAAAATTTTCCAGACTTGCGCACAGGTGAAGATGTTTTTCTCCATATAAAACTCCAAACTGACTGTATCGGTTGAGTTCTGACATATGAGGGGTGTGTGGGCCCTTGTCCATTCATCCTTTTCCACTACACACTGAATGTTCTGTCTTTTCCACAAAAATTCTTCTTTGATCCACAAAAGATTTTCACAAGTCTAAAGACTCAACAATGTAGATTTAGAGTCTAATTTCAGGTTGTTCACTCATTGAAATGTCACGAACAACTCGCCCTGATAGTGGACAGCTTCCAGCCATAAAAGCCCCTTACGAGGCAGAGGTTGTCCGATTCAGCCCCAGGGAACTGGTGCCTATTCCTGTTCATCCTGTTCACCCCGTCAACCGCATTGAATATCTGGAAGAAAAACTTGCTGTTCAGGTTTGCCAAGCATGAGATTGCAACGCTGATATGCACAGCAAAGGCAATGTTCGAGAAGTGTAACTCTCATGACTGTCATCCTTGCAGGAGAAGACAACAACAGCGTTGTTGGAAAAGGCGCACAAAATCAAGGAAGATTTGATTGAAAACTTGAACTTCACGCATGGTACTTGGCAGAATGAGAAACACGCCCGAGAGTTGTTGCAAGAACACATTCGAAGCATTACAGATGTTGTCAGGCGACTGTCAAACGACATTGTGGTACGTGTTTATAAAATGTGTTCCTCAACGATAACACACAAACACACACAAACACAAACACACACACACACACACACACACACAAGCGGGCAACAGATGGCAGTTGTTTTCTTTTTTCGTTTGATCCAGTGTCGAGTCTGTTTTTCAGGCATTGGAGCAAAGCATCCAACATCGTAAAACTGAAAGACAAGGCACATCGACCGCAATGAAAAATTTCGAGATTCAATATGCAGCTGGTCTCACCGATTTGAGAGGAAGAGTGGCCAGGTAATGCTGCGACAACATCAAGCCATTCTGAAAAACGTTTTCTGACTTTGTTGTGTGCACCGACTCGAAGGATATTTTGCATCCATGTTCTCAAAATGCTTGTTGTTTCAGATGTGACGCTTCTTTAGCCAAGCTTGCAGCGGATCTGAAGCAATGCAGTGACTCTCTCGGACAGTTCAACCATCAGGGTATCAATTCAAATACGAAGCTGTCAGAGAAGGTGTTCTCTCTCGAACAAAGGGTACGAAAAGAACAACGGAGTTTCAAGCCTGTACGTGCCTCTTTCTCCAACCCAATTTCACGCGTACACATGGACACATTGCGCTTGGCTTGTTCTTTGCAGGTGGGTCAGCTTGGCAATGAGATCGACAAAAATTCAACAGAACAAACTCGACACGTGAAACATGTGGAAGAAGGCTACTCAATAACAATGCAAAACCTCGATTCCAAAAACAGGTGCGAGTGTTCGCTCTCTTCCTCTTGGTTTGTTTTCGGACAAACTGCAGCTGACGAAATGTTTCGCATTTGTTTGCATCCTGTGCACTCGGACCAAATTTCTGCAGATCATTGGCGGAAGAGACTCGAGCCCTGGTGAATTCTCACAAAGCTGCGGAGGAACATCTGCGTGCCAGACTTGAAAACAAATTGACCAATCATGTGGACCAGTCTCTCAAGGAAATGGAAAGCAAACGGGTAAATTTGCGTCGTGAATCAGTAATCCAGCAGTGTTTCGGTCTGGCGGGTTCTCGAAAGGGCATAAACTTGTGATGTTGTGCAGCATGTAGGCACAAGTTTTCTTCTTTGCGAGTTCATTCTTTTTGTAAGTTGCCAACCTTTCCCAGAGTGGGACCGGGTCGGACACAGAATCCAGATTCCACCAAAGTCGAAGGTCTGCACTGATTCTTTCACGGATTCTGATGCAGGATAAATTCGAGCGACGGATGGAAGACTCGCTACAAACCCTGACAAAGAAAGTGGGAAAACTACAGGATGAGCTTTCGAAAGAGAGAGATCGAAACGCTGCGGCAATTCAGGTGATTGCTCTAAATTTAATCGAGTCACCCGCTTGTCTTGCACCAAATGCTGCAACCGAGACTGATTCCGCACGACATCGATCGGTCGCTTTTGGCAAAATTCCAGGCAATGGAGGCCAAACTGGACAGCGCTCTTCAAAATCAACTTCGCCGGCAAAAGGACGAAATGGACAAGTTCAAACGCGAGTATCGCCAAGGCTTCGCCACAATACACGACTCGATCACCAACATGAAACAGGTCATGGATGGAAAGCGCCAGCTACTGGAAGAGCAACTCAGGAAGGAAATTGGCCAAATTCGAAAATTAGTTGTGCTGATCTGAGCTTCCACAAGTGGAATTTTGTGCACAAAGGCGGCATCGCCACGCAGCATAATATAACGTTTTTGCTTGTGCTTCGCGCCGAATCTATCACAGCTGATCGCTTGCGTGCACAACTTGTGCGTTTCGCGTGGTCATAAACGCACAACTTGTCCAGTGTGCCAAACATTTCCCAGAAACTACATGCGGTGCCTGTTTCCAAACAATTCCAGAAATAAAAACGATTCCTTGTTTGTTGGTTTATCAAACACCTTCACTTTCAAATACGTAAAACACGTGTCTGATAAGAGACGACGCAGCGCCTGGAGGCATGCAACAAAACCATCGTGAACGCCGCCCGAAAGTGGTAGAACATACTCGTATGGTACATCACCCGGCTGAAATCCTCTTGCATGTGGAGAATGAATTTCTGAAAATGTCCGCTCCAGGGAGATGTCCGTACACTGTGGGGAGTCACACATTGTCTGCCAAAATGAGGTGCCCGCATCGAGTGTCCACCTCCAAGAGGTTTCAGCAGGACCTGTAGCACCAGTTTGTCAGGTTTTTTTTCGCACTTTCTGGCACGTTTGGAGAAAACCGCGACCAACAAAAAAAACGGAGTACAAATCAAAACACTCCGTTTCTTCAGAACAAAATAAAACATCCAAATTCAGTTGAACACGCAAAATAAGTTGACAGTCTGCAGCGTCCTTCGCACAGGTGACCACGCTGCTTTACAGGTGACACCGCAAGATAAACTACGCACAACCTGACGCCGTCTTCAGCGACACAAGCAAGTGTGGCAACTCCTTCGATTCAAGCGAAGAATCTCAACAATGGCAACGCGAAGTTTACTGGGATGAAAAGAAGAATCCGTGAGTCAGCACAGGGCGAGTTTCCGTCTGAAAAAATCTTGTTGAAAGCGTACTTTTACTGACACAGTTGGGTTTTATCGAGAACTTTGATTTGTATGTGTCGCACAATCTCTACAGAAGGAAGGGTACCGATTGGGAGTTCACAAAGACTTGTGTTCAAGAGGTTCTGCACACCACTGCCTTCTATTGTTCGGACATGAGTTCTATTTACATGAGTTTCATTTCTATTTACAATGAAATATCACAATTCGAACTGATTGGTCATTTGGTTTTGTTGCAGAGCAAAGTTTCGAGATGTCCGGCCCTGGTGAAGTGGAAAAGGCTGACACAACGGTACTTTTTGGTGATCAATCTATAGACTTTGATTTGGTCATGGTTTTGAACATCAGATCTTCGCAGACAAAATTGCACGTTTGTGGTTCAACTCTCTAAATTGGTTGGCCAGTCCGCACAGGATATTCCAAAATTGCGGTAATTTCACCAGCTCGCAAGCTTGACAACAACCACACTCGACACAACGAAATTGTGCGAGTGTACTTGTTTGTCAGACCTTTCAGCTGCTGGAGGGACAGCACGAGTTGGAACTTGATATCTGTCTCGACGGAGAACAAAACACGAACAAAACAGATGTTCTCTTTGACTCGTTACACTCTCATGTGGTCAGGACTGGTGAGACCCAGGTAAGGATTCTCTTCTCTTCGTCGGCAGATCAGCGCACACGAACAAATCATTCCCAGGATCTGTGAGAAAACAAGGGCAATGATTCACGAGAAATGTCACAAGTGTCATTTATTTTTTTGAATTTACCGAAGTTTGAACACTATTGAAAGAAATACACACGAACCTGGTCAGCACAACGAGCCATTGAATCAAGCAGCGTGCGTGCACTGGTGGGAAAACAAAACTGAACTCACCAGTATGACAGCGAACGTTGCTGCCGTGCCACCAACAATGGCCAGATGATGGAGGAACTCATCCTTCAGCTCGTGGTAGCAACCCTGAGACAAACGACAAAATCTGTGAATGCTTGTCCAGCCGCAACAAACCTTCCTATTTCCAGGGAAATGCAATCCAGGAAGTCGCATTGCTTTCCTTTGTCACGGACAGAACGAACTTCCGAAAGTCTAGCAAAAGGACAAATTTGCAAACCGGAACTTTTAATCGGACGTGCAACGGTCCTTCCCGAATCTGCCTCCAAAAATGTGTGCACTCTTCAAGCACTGACGAAAAGATTCCGTACTGCCTCGTCAGAAAATGTTCAGAAAACTCCTTACCTTTGTGTACAAAGCGGTGTCGTTCTTTCCATAATGACATGTTTCATTCCTGCAGCACGAGACCGGGTAGCTTTCGTTGTGGTGTTTCGCCCAATCGGTGTTTTCCCAATCAGTGTAGTTCTCGATTCCGCAACATTGCATCTTGACGGCAGTCAAAATAACAACTTCATTATTCTTGGGTATTTTCCAAGGACATCACGGAAGATAAAAGGCGACTCTTCTTGTGTCTTGATTGTCGCGTGTTAACAATTCAACGTGAGAGAGAGAGAGAGATCAAGCAAAACAAGGGCAGTTTTGCTTCTTGTTCTGAAATCGAGCGAAACACGTATCAACATACATGTGACTGCATGAAGTCAATTTCACTCGTGAACGTTGAGTCATTGCCGTATTTCTTGAGACCCTCCGTCAGTCCTTTCTTGACCGCATGGTCAACATCCTCCCGGTAAACGTAACCCAGAGCAGCTGTCACAACCAGTCCAACCAAGATGATCAGTAAAACTGTGAAGTACTGAAAAACGAAAGATTTGAGTGAACCAAATTGTTTTGATCTGGCCCGTCTCAGTCAAAAAAAGACGGAAAAGACTTGGAAACAACCTCGCACAGACAGAAAACTGTTTTGAGTCAATGAGGCATCACGTACCACAGCCAGCAAACACCTCTGCTCTTTGAATGCGCCGACGCAACCAACCAGTCCCAACAAGAAGAAGAACACGCCGATAGCCATGATGATAGTGGCTGGGATGAGAGTGTAGAGTGCATCTCCGAGTTGTTCGTAGTGTTTGTATTCGGTATACACCCAAACACCGATGAAGATCAGCCCAGCTGCTGCCGCCTACAACGAAACGAAACCCTCAGTCAGGCTTTCGGTCTCATGATGGACCAGATCAGTCTGGAAATTCACGAAAGTCCGTCTTTCTCACAAAAACCTTTCAGCAACATGAAATGCCAGAACATTACAGACCAGACGCAACATTCACTTTCGAATGAGAAAACAAAGAGACCCATTGGTGTCAATGGGATCATGGGATCTGACAAAGCCTTCATTAATCTCCGTTTGGGTGCAGACCAAGGTTCATTTGAAGTTCGTGAAGATCCCACAATCTCCATTTGAACAGGGTCCAAGGAGTTCTATGACAAAGCATTCGTCAACAACGAAAGTTTGATTGTTGCGTTGATCTGCACTAACCCAAAACAAGAGCGTCAATATCCCCAAGAACACTTTCGGAGTGGTTGAGCACTTCGGCATTTCGGCTGTGCTGTCTGGTGCTTCAAAAATCGGGAAATTCAAATTCTTTCTTCCCAAATTCAACTTCCGGTTTCGGAAATCACATGACACTTACTAAAAAGTACACAGAGAGAACAGAACGAATATTTCTAGGTAGAGCTCTGAATGTGTAACATTGCACAAAAATTTTCCATGTGATATTCCAGATAATCAATTTTTTGTATGAAAGAGTCCAATTTTGCTGACAACAAGGCAAACTAGAAACGACTTTCAGTTTGGTGGCTTTAATATTTTAGTGGCAACTTACCGTTTGTCCTCTGTACTCTGGTAGCCATCTTGTTTCTGACCGGCAAGGAGGACTGGGCAGAAAGATGTTTTCTGCAAGAATAGCAACCTCCTTGGCCAGGCAGCTGCCGAGGGCCACACGCCAGGTAAAATCTGCACACCATAGAATCTAAAGCGTCCAAAATTGTGTGGATACATGGCGTACTTGTGCAAAATTTTGTGGTCATCGTCTTCATTGGTTGTTGGCATTTGACATTGACCGCTCGCGCTCGGTTGGGACTTGATCGTGCTTCTCTGTGTTGAAACGCCAGTTGCACAAAATTGTATGGAAAAGGTATTGATGGGAATTGTGATGGAGCTTGACAGCTAACAAGGTCAAACATGATTCCGACGTGTCAGTTGTGTTGTCGATCAAGTTCAAAAGCACATCTCTGGATTGTGAGGAAAATTGCCAGTTGCTCATTCACCTGAACAAGATGTGGACTCTTACGGAAAGGGCTTGGACCTCTAAACATCAAATTTGATGGATATGGCTCCCCACCCCCGATTTTGCAAGTTGCGCACAGATTGTCGGACACACCACAGTGATGGAGCTGACACCTAGATATGGACCTTTTTTCGCCCGGAGCAGTTGGAATCGGGCGCATTTGAGAAGGGGCATTGCTCAGCGAGACATTACAGCAAACGAATACTGCCCAAGCAGAAAGTACGCTGAAAGCACAAAGTAGCCATTTGAAACTTGACGGTCAAGTGACTGTCAAGTCCCAAGTGGATTGCTAGACGGAGCTCAACCCCCACAACAGGGAGCCTGAACGTGACGAAACTTCTGTTGTAGGTGGCCAAGAATGCCCTCGGAGGTGGATTCGTGGCATGCAGAAAAGTCAGCACGACGCCAACCGTCTACGGTGAGAAATTGATGCGAAACCGTTGCTCGTAAATTTATGGGTTGGGTGATGACACTTGTGTGTACAAACGTTTGAATTCGGTTTCTGTTCATTCCTACAGGTTCGGCTGAAGTGTCATCTATCTTGGAGGAGCGAATTCTTGGCAAAGCCTCGACGACAGATCTCCAGGAAACCGGCCGAGTGTTGTCGATCGGAGATGGTATCGCGCGTGTTTACGGCCTCAAAAATATCCAGGCGGAAGAGATGGTGGAATTCTCAAGTGGTCTGAAGGTGCGTGAAAGTTTCGCAGAGAATCCGTGCTTTGTTCCAGGAATGTACGACTCGTACAATTGTGGCGAAACCAAATCAGCCTCAGAAATGTATCGTTTTTGCATTCTGCAGGGTATGGCCTTGAACTTGGAGCCTGACAATGTCGGTATTGTGGTGTTCGGTAACGACAAGCTGATCAAAGAAGGCGACATCGTGAAGCGAACTGGAGCCATCGTTGACGTGCCAATTGGAGAGGAGCTTCTTGGTCGAGTTGTTGACGCTTTGGGAAACCCCATTGATGGAAAGGTGTGTTGTGTGGAACTGGGTGAGAGAAAAAAAAATGAAACACATTGTGCACAAAACGCAGGTTGTCACCGCAATTTTTAAGATTTGGTGATCAGGACTTGCAATTTTCATCTTTCAGGGTGCATTCAAGTCCAAGACCAGAGCCCGTGTTGGGTTGAAAGCACCAGGTATCATTCCACGTATCTCCGTGAGAGAACCCATGCAAACAGGAATCAAAGCTGTCGACAGTTTGGTACCCATTGGCCGTGGACAGCGAGAATTGATCATCGGCGACAGACAGACTGGGTGAGTATTTCTTGCATTTTCATCGTGTGCTCCTGCTGTCTTGTCTGTGATAAGGATGCTTGCAATGCTGGTGGAAACCCACACGCCGTCAAATGCAAATAATCTGGCGAGGTGTAATCGCGTCACTGAGGATATACGTTTTCTTTTTGTTTGATCACAAATGTTGGACTCCCTCACAGACTTGTGTGTGGAAATGTTGACAACTGACAAAGCTTGTCAACTTTTACGTCTTAGTGTTGAAAATTTTGCACAATGTTGAGGGTGCATTGTGTGTGTTGTCTGCAGAAAAACGGCCGTCGCTATCGACACAATCATCAACCAGAAGCGATTCAATGAGGGCACTGATGAGAAGAAAAAGTTGTACTGCGTGTACGTTGCCATCGGACAGAAAAGATCGACGGTCGCTCAGATCGTGAAGAGGCTGACAGACGCAGGTGAGAAGCTGTGTGTGAACTGCGGAGAAGGAATCGTTGATCCACATCCCTTGATCAACTCACGATCACGATCACAGAATAGTGGTGAGAACAATGCTCCAAGGTCAGGTTTATACCTGTGTGTTCTTGTTCAGATGCCATGAAGTACACGATCGTGGTGAGCGCCACGGCGTCCGACGCCGCGCCGCTGCAGTACTTGGCTCCCTACTCCGGTTGCGCCATGGGGGAGTTCTTCAGAGACAACGGAAAGCACGCTCTCATCATCTATGACGATCTGTCCAAGCAGGTTAGACTTGAGAGCTGTGTGATGTTCTTTGGCCCAGTGACAGTGTGGCTTCAGTCAGATATTCGTTGCATGGTTGCTGTTTTCTACTTCAGGCTGTCGCCTACCGTCAGATGTCTCTGTTGCTGAGGCGTCCGCCCGGTCGCGAGGCGTACCCAGGCGACGTATTCTACCTGCACTCGCGTCTGCTGGAGCGCGCTGCCAAGATGAACGACAACTTCGGCGGCGGGTCGCTGACGGCGCTGCCGGTCATCGAGACCCAGGCCGGAGACGTGTCGGCGTACATCCCGACCAACGTTATCTCCATCACGGACGGACAGATCTTCTTGGAGACTGAGCTGTTCTACAAGGGTATTCGACCAGCCATCAACGTGGGTCTGTCTGTGAGCCGTGTCGGATCCGCTGCCCAGCAGAAGTCGATGAAACAGGTGTGAACTTGTGCACAAACTTTGATCATCACCTGTCGCAGGACAAAACATTCAGATCCCACTTCAAATGGCGCTGGGGTGATTGCACAGTCTATCCCTGACAAAGCGAGCGTAGTGGGAAAAACACCCTTCCAGACAGAAGACAAAGATCGAAAAATCATTCGGTCTTCGTGCTTGCAGGTGGCCGGGTCCATGAAGCTCGAGTTGGCTCAGTACCGTGAGGTGGCCGCCTTTGCCCAGTTCGGTTCCGACTTGGACGCTGCTACCCAGCAGCTGCTCAACCGTGGTGTGCGTTTGACGGAGCTCCTCAAGCAGGGTCAATACGGTGAGCTGCTTTGATTTGCTCCATATGTTGTGTCGTGTTCATGCTGCATTCCGTTTCTGAATACTTTTGATGGACTGGGCGTAGTTAGCAAGCTGTTGCACGAACGTAAAGTTTTGTTGGGTTTTTTTAGGTGATTTGAGGAGCTTGGTCCGATTTGTGAGCTTTTGGAAAAAGCGAGCGAAATCGGAGTGAGCGAAATCAAATCACCTATAGGCAGCCTCTTCCAAAAGT
>JAAUXT010003059.1_pt1 | contig 14654 bp, 12 predicted proteins | sample 7278171 | NCBI WGS metagenome assembly JAAUXT01 (sample SAMN14350112, study PRJNA611818) | marine sediment metagenome | isolation source: surface marine sediment (1.8m) | place: French Polynesia: Moorea | collected 2018-08 | reverse complement strand
GGCGACGGCCCGTGAGGGCGAAGGTCCTTGTGGTCGTGCAGTAGCTGGATATGTGGATGAAATGTCTCCTGCCCCCTCCCCCTCCCCAACCCCCTCCCCAACCCCCCTCCCCCAAACCCCCTTCCCCCAAACCCCCCTGCCTGTGGACCCCCCCTGTGGACAGTATGATTGGTGGAAGATAAGGAGGATAAGAAAGAATTGATGAACAAGGAAGAAGAGAGGACATCACTGGCGCAAGGGACTTCGCACTGCAGTTGCCTTGAGCACTGCTTCTTGTTATCACTTCAGTGGGTGACACTGTTCGTGCGCGAAGTCTGCTTCAATGGGCGCGTTCCATTTACACATGCGGCTGACCGACGGGCGAAAAGAGCTACTTCGCCCCTGGCTTGGAGATGGGGCTTTGTGGGCGAAGTCAGTCAGTTGGACTCACTCGGTCAGCCGGAACACGCGAATGGAACACAACCAGTCGTCGCAGCATTGCGGCGAAATGAAAGGTCTGAGACGAAGCAGTTACATGTAGATACAGACCTCGTATTCACTGCACGGTGTTCAGCTTTTGTTTGTCGGTGCGTCTGTGTTGTAGTTCCCGTGGTCTGCATCTCAGAGGGGGGATGGTAGATCTATCAGGGATTTCTCACTTGTGATGAGGTGTTACGATCTGACAACAGTTCGTTCTGCTTTGCTTGCCCTTGTGCGCACCAAACGCAAGTGAATGAACTCCCCCCCCAAGTCTGAGCAGAAACACACTGATCACATACTCTTTGACACAGGTTTTCTTCTCGCTTTCCATAAGAATCGCGACCCTTTTGTGTGGTGTTAAATTTCAATTCTGATCAGAATCTCGGTTTGTTGAAATTGATTGAACTTGGAAAAAGAGTCTGAATAGGGTGCGGTCAAGTGCATTGCATTCAGATCTCTTCTGTTTCTCCGCTGGGCGTTTCCAGAATCGTTCAAATCGAGGGGCGGACCATGAACGGCTGTGGTCTGCGGTCTCAAATTTCTGTGAAGAGCATCAATTATCCTTCAATGGGTTGGGCAACAAGAGTCCACGCAAAAAATAAAAGCTCTCGACAAACCAGGGTCCGTCCCTCAATTCTGGCGGACCTGGATGAAAATCTCTTTGAAAATAGTGCGTGCTCGCAAATAGATTCTGCAAATGAAACTTTGAAGAAAACAAGATTTGCGAACAAAACTTGTTGATTAAATTTTTGAAAGATGCTGACAACAAGCATGAAAAGAGTTCCTGAGTTTCCTGAGTGAAATTACTGGTTGATTGCGAAGTTGCCATGGAAACATGGAAATCGGTGGGGCCATCTTCTTGCACATGGCAAAATGTAGTTCAGTTCCCAAGATTTCTCTTCAAGTTTTCTTTTCTGCTCGTTTGCGGGATCACTCCCACTCCCGTCCACTAACCTGTCTCGTTACGCACTTCTTTACACGAAGCAGCCAGAAATAAACTGTTCCGCAGGCGAAAATAGATCTACGGTCTTCAGAAGTAAATCCTTAAAAATGATGACGTCATCAAGATTCACAGAAGTCTGCAAAGCTCGTTTCATGTTGTGTACGTCATGCGTTGCGTTTGTTTGGGCTGCTGTGTTGTGGTCCAGCTGTTCCCTGTGTGTACTGGATGCACCTTCCATTACGTCAAGATTCTTGCTGCGCGTGGAATCGTTCGTGCCCAGGGACTGTCCATTGGTTTGTCAGTCGTCTTGAAAGGGCCAGACAGGCGCAACGCGTGACCAACCCAATGTAACCATGGCCTCAGATCTGACCTATCAGGATTCGAAGCCGGAGAGACACTCATTGAAGGAAGCACGCATCTGCGACTCAGGAGAGAGTTTTCTCTGTGCTCCGAGATTCTGAGCGACCCAGATTTGTTTTCAAACTTCACATCAGGTCAGGGAGTGGATGGTGCCCCGGCCGGCAGCGACGCTGTCAGAGCTGGATGATTGATAGATTCCGTGAGCGTGCACATCGAACAACAGCCGACAACTCGAACGGGTCGAAGATGGGGGTGGAGCAGAAAGCTCAAAATCCAGGTTTTGGTCCAGGGGGACCAACCTCCAGCACATGTAGGATTGAAGTCAGCAGGCCCAAACCTTACGGCCAAGGCCCTGACCTCAAACCTGGAAATAAAAGGAGAAATTGCTGAGGTTCAGGCGAGCGCCAGGCTCCGTAGGCCCCTCTGGATCCGTTGGAGTCGCCCGTATTCCACACTGCTTGTGCACTGATAACTGGCCGATTTTTTGCGCTTGATATTCGCCCCGTTGAACTGATCGATTCGCAACAGGTGTCGCCCGTGTTTCCTGGAACAGGCACCGCGCACGTGGGTCGGGGTGGGGTGGGTGGGGTGGGTGGGGTGGGCGGGGTGGGTGGGGTGGGCGGGGTGGGGGTGGGCAGGAAAGATGCGTGGGGTAGGTGGGGTGGGTGGGGGTGGGCAGGACAGATGCGTGGGGTGGGTGGGGTGGGTTTGGTGGGCAGGGTGCGTGGGATGGGCGGGGTGGGTGGGGTGCGCGGGGTGGGTGGGAAAGATACGTGGGGTGGGTTTGGCGTTGGATGTTCAGCGGAACCAGGGTTGAGGAGCGGCCCTCAAGTGGTTTTCACATTGGTGTCGTCGACGTCAAATTTCAGCAGAATTTTGACGTCAACATCAAAATTTAACCTGACGCCCAATTGGTGGGCGTCAAAAAATGGTCCCAACCATTCTTTGACGTCGTCAAAAAAGTTGACGCCGTCATCAATGTGAAAACCGCTTCACTCCAATACAGCAAAGTTTGACATGGGACACCGAAGGAGGCGAACAGTGTGTTCAGGGTTCGTGCCTCTGGACTCGCTCGAAGGTTCTGGTTTGAACTGTTTCATTTCTGAATGTTTTTCCAATTGTTTGGTCCCGCCTCATTCGAAGTTGCCCAAGTTCTCGGTGAAGTTGTCTCATCACAAATCATGCTCATTCACCAACAGGTCTACGCCATGATGAATACTTTGGTCTTTGTCGGCTGTTTGAGATGGGCAAAACTTTGCGTGCATGTGGCGCCAAATTGGGAGTGTGACATAGCGTTTGGAGGGTTGATGAGCCTCTGGATCCACCAGGGCGGCTTTTGGGGGTGAGACCTGTTTCTGAGAATGTCATTGAAAACAAGTTTGCTTTCGCGGAACAACATGCGCCTGGAGTGAGGAAATGATCAAACGAGGACATGGTCCCTTTGTCCCGGCCGGGGCTCCCCCGGTTCGACTGGCTCCGGCGGAATCCCCGTCCCTGAGCCCCGGATGAGCCGGGATCACCTCGGGATCCCCGGGGGATGCCCATTAACACCGGACGCTTCGCGAGCTGGAACTGCGTTTTCAAGTGAGGCTGCGTCGCTTGGTCTACCCAGAGATGTACCATGTGGGGTACATCCCTACCACACCCAAGTGATGACTTTGAAGGGAGGGTCTATTTGCTGGCATCCTCGTGCAAAACAGAGGCCAGTGGAGCCAGTGGTGACGTCACGTAGCGCTAGACGCGTCCAGTGTGTTCAGGCCCTGGGCTCCCGAAGACGGATCTGCGCATGTCACACAGGAGGTGCGCTGATGAATTGAGGGAATTTAGTCTGATGCGCCGCCTCGGGCGGGAACCCGCTGTTTGGTGTGCGGGCACCAGTCCGTCTCCCGCCGCTGAACACGCGGGCACCCGTGCATCTCCCACCGCTAAGGTGCGCAGGGACTAGTCTGTCTCCCACCGCCAAATGTGCAGGGGCCCAAGCATTTCCGACCGAGTTTTGTCCACTTTTCTTTGCGTCTCTTGTGACGCAGTGACTCAGGGAGAGAACAGCAGGAGCCACACCCTGGACGCATCCTCTGCTGTTCTCGCATCAAACGACGCAGCGTACGTAAACCTTATCATTACGCTGCACGGGACGCATTTCAGTGTGAACAGGGCCTGAAGAGACGCCTCGAGCGGGCACCCGCTGTTTGTGAGCGGGAACCCGGCAATCTTCTAATGAAGCCCGAAATGAGGGATTCGCACCGGCCGCACTGTGCGGAAAGAACCGGGTGTCAGTGCGGCGGGGACGACGGCTCAGTGCGGGTTCCCTCTGGCTGTGTCACGTGTCGCGTCCTTTGCGCCGTTAGATGGGTGCTGAGTCGCTGGGGCTGGGGGGGTCAGAGGCGAATCAAGGGATGAACCAGAGGCGCCTGGATCCTCTTGGAGACGATTCGGAACAACAGAACGCAAGCGGCTCAGATGTTTTCAGGGCGCGTGAGGTTGTCTCGGCCATGGTGTTTTTTGCTGCTGGAACCAGCGCAACTCCAACTTGTTGAGACATGGTGCAAATTGAGTGAAAAAAGACATTTGGTTAATTGGCACTTTGTCTCAGCTGTGCCGTTCATTTGTGCATCATTCCCACACTACGGTTCAATTCTCAAACCTTTGTTGCTCGTACGAGAACATTGCAGGAAAATTTATGAATCTCGCCTTCAGTCTTGCTTCCTTTCCTATAATGGATCGTCTGCCCGTAATTCTCACAGGGCACTCAGGTTCAGATTGAAAGCCCCACAAGACACTTATCTCTGTAGCGCTTCTTTGTGACGTCACGACGAGAACAGCTCTACGAGGCCTGTGATTGGACGCTGACCTCGGGGGACGGTGTTTACAGCGTCTCGTCCCTGACCTGGAGACGCAGGTGCTCAGCGTCCCTCGTACATCCGGGAGAGTCACGTGAAAACACGCGTAGCTTGAGAGAGCCACGCCCAGCCAAACAGTCGGGGGATGACAAACAAGAACCGGATGCTTAAGGGCCAATGAGGCCGTTCGCCTTCTTTTTCTTTGTGTGTTTGTCTCACAAAATAAATCAGGGTACCACATGGCATTGCAATGCGGGGTTCTGTTCCTTGTTCAGCGCCAGTTCTCTCAATGGTTGAGTTCTTGATTGAGCTGAGATTCTTCCCAAGGTTCTGGCCAAGCTTTGGGCGTGGAAAAGCCTTTTGTTCGTGGTTCACTCCAAGGCACTTGCAGCCTGGAGCAGTGCGCCACCCACCGACGAGCAAAACAATGACTCTCGCCGCCTTCCTGCATTGGTGGCTCAAGCATACTTTTATATTGCCCAAAGAACACACAAAGTTGACTGTTCCTTCATGGCAGCAGGAACACCACCCAACGCTGAGCTTCCACATTCTGTCGAAATCTGTAGCTAACTTAGAACACGTCTAATGATGGGCGTGCAACCAAGGAGCATCACAGTCTATATTCTTGGCTGTAATCTGGCAGGGAAGACTTGATTCAGACAAAGCGCAGTGTTTGACAATTGTTGCGATTTCAAAGCGAACAGAGGTGACTCGCACTGAGAGGTTTATAATGACGCGAGCATCCCACGGGTACCAGGTGTGTGTTTCTCTCACATTCATCCCGGAGACATAGAGAACATTGAGGAGACTTCGCAACGGGGCACAAAGGATTCCGCTGTGATCATTGTTCTTTTGACGGGGGCTGTTTTGCGCTTAGTGCGTCATACGACGTACACTGCAGCGAGTTTTCGCAAATTGAAAACGTAGACGGAGGCGTGAACGTAGACATAGAATCTCACCCTGTGGGATCAGTACTCCTCAGATACTTGTGTGTTTTGTCTATCTGTCTGATCTAAATTTTCCACCATTTTTCCCAAAATCAGAGGCAGCATGAAGAACAAGGGAAGATATAAAATACAAACTTGTAAACTACAAGTCATTCTTTGCCTTGGAATTGAAAATTTTGTGGTGTAGAAGAACCCACAGGGTGATATTCTACGTCCACGTTCACACCTACGTCCACGTTTCCAATTTGTGAAAACTCCCTAGTGTCCCTGTGCAAGGCGTTGCGTTGCAGTGGACGACGCAACATCCCTTCAATTCCAACGCATGACATAAACAAGGAACCTGACTGGAGCTTCACAAATAACAACGCAGCACCCAGGGACCTTTGACAAACTCAACGCCTGATGCATCCAGTTTGAAGACGACCCGAGACACTCAACTTGCACAGACGCGGTATCGTGTGACGCGTCCGACGTGCAGCAAGCATCAAGCAGCGCAGAAAGGTTCATCCTGTTGTTTGAAGACACGACCCCGACAGTCGCTTCACACCTGCTGCTTGCTTTCCTTTCTGCTTGGAAAGCACATTTGGTGACGTCATCTCTATTTGAGACGCAAAGTTAAATACAACGACAGACACAGGGTTGGGTTTACACTGGATGCGTCATGTCTTGCGTTCTCTCAGTTGTAGCTGCGTCGGTCCAGTTGGCTTGTTGGACTTTGAAGACCAACAGCCCCAGCGAATGCAAGCTCCTGGTCAAAAGGCCTCAACTTAGGGCGGGTAGGGGTGTACAAAATCCCAATTTGCAAAAACGCTTTCTGTGGGAAAGACCCATTGGACACCGGCAGACTTAATTTTTGGCCCTACGCATGCGCCCTGAGACCACTCCTGAGAATGAGAAACACGCGTTGCCAAGGCGTCGCAGAGACGCGACTCACGTCAAACTCACGACGCCCGCCGACGTAACCAAGGACGTCCACGCGTCACGCGTGTCATACAGTGCGCACGCGGCCGGAGACAAGATCGTGCAGGAGACGCAGGTGCGCGTTTGTCTGCTGTCGGGGAAAAATATCTAAAAATAGCGGGGATGCCTATTTCAAGATGTGGATGATAAATATCAGACAACTTGAGATCATGTGGATGAAAGAGAAACATCATCAGAAGAACTTTGCGCTCAGATAACGAAGCCAACGACCGCAGAAAACACAGTCCAGACACAGGTGGAACATTCGCCAAGTAAAATGAACTTGGTGAACTTGACAACAAGCTTGTGTCACATGCTACATGCTGCCCAAGAGCCTGCCTGCCTTCCTTCCTCCTTCCTTCCTTCTTCCTTCCCTCCCTGTCTATCTCTCTGTCTTTCTCTCCCTCACTGTCTGTCCGCTTTGCAACCTTGCCTGTCTTCTCCATTTCTCTGCAGGCCCTTTCCTTCCCCTTCCCTTCCCTCCCCTGCCTCACCCCTCCTCCACCTCTCCCCTTGGCCCCGCCCTGCCAGCCTGCAGACTCCTTGATTACAGCCACAGTTCCAGGGGTGGGTCCAGCCACAGTTCCAGGGGTGGGTCCAGCCACAGTTCCAGGGGTGGGTCCAGGGGTGGGTCTAGCCGCAGTTCCAGGGGTGGGTCCAGCCACGGTTCCAGGGGTAGGTCCAGCCACGGTTCCAGGGGTGGTTCCAGCCACGGTTCCAGGGGTGGGTCCAGCCACGGTTCCAAGGTTGGGTCCAACCGTGGTTCCAGGGGTGGGTCCAGCCACGGTTCCAGAAGTGGGTCCAGCCACGGTTCAAGGGGTGGGTCCAGCCACGGTTCCAGGAGCGGATCCAGGCGTGAATCCAGGGGCGGGTACAGTCGCAGACACAGGGACAGATCCGGACTCGTATTTTGTCTGAGGGTGGATCAGCCGTAGATTCAGCGGCAGAACCAGGCTGAGATCCAGGGCCGATCCAGGCGCAAAACCAAAGGGCCGAACCTGTGGCGGAGGCCCCCGTCCCTTTTGGGTGGCTCTGACCCAAAAGGAACCTGCAAGATCATCAGGTTTAACTCCAACTCCCTGATAGTTCTCACCCTCAGGTTGTGGTCCTGCATGGTTGTGGTTCTGATCCCATTGGTCTCTAGTGGGTCTCTTCCTTAAATCTGCTCCAAATGCACCCAACCTGAAGATCTTGGTCCACCCGACTACAGGTCCTGGTCCCACCCTGTGGTTTATACCCGGTTCTGTGGTTCCGACCCTCGTCACCAGGGGGCGTCAATCGAGAAGGATTCACCACCAACTGCTCACTGTTGACACGTGTGCAGCAGCCTCGTCGTTACACAACGCAAATATTCTCAGAATGTCAGGCTGAATAGATCAGAGACAGAATTTGCTCGAGCAGTGCAACCACAAAAGGCCCATCATCTGCTGTGTCTTCCTCATGTGCCAAGTATTGCCTTTTGGGTGTCTTTTGAAATCAGTTCCTTTCATCTCAGGCTCAATTCTGTCTTTCTTCCACCTCATTCATATTTTTCCATTGAGCCTTTCAGCAGATTGGGTTCGGTTCACGCTGTGTGCGTCACACGTGTACCTGAGAGAGAGGCAATTCCCTGAAGCTCAACATCCTCCTTTTTGATCAGGCACACGCACCTTCAGAAAACTGGTCCAGAAACACATCATCGTGAACCAAGCTTTGTACCACAGGTATTTTTGGTATTCTTTTCCAATTTGCCCTGCCCTGGATCCAGGCCCCACGGCACCGCACTCACGGTTCCGATGCAAAAGCCACGGAGTCAGATGGGACTCCCTCTACACCAGCTTCTCAGCCTCGCCTGATTAACTTTGAATCTGATTAATTATAGAAACTCAGCACAGTCCGTGTGCTGCAATGTTTCTCCTTCGGGGGCGGGACGCAGTTTGATCACAAATTGGATGTTTTTTTCTGAGTTGGTGTTTTTGCTGGGATTAAGGGTTTTCACGTAGGCGACGCGCGCGTCAAAAAATTGACGCCCGCGTCAAAATGCTCCATTGGGCATCATGTTGAATTTTGACGTGCATGTCAAAATTCTGACGCCACCCAACCACGCATCACCAACATGAAAACCCCTAGTCTCAAGCCAAGTCCTCAAGCCTAGTGCTCTGTACTACACCTGAAATGAGGTTGGCGCCCGGACCTCATCTGTAGTGCTCATGCAGGGCACATCTCTTTCACCTGACACAATGTTGGAAGTCCCTTCTAAAGGTCCAGGAGTCCAGGAGCCAGCAAAGACCATGTTGGGCGCATCCACCATGTACCTGGCGTTGTGTGTGTGTGTGTGTGTGTGTGTGTGTGTGTGTGTGTGTGTGTGCGAGCCACAGAGATGGAAGGAAACTCAACACTGTTTTGCAATAGGGGTTATCACATTGGTGACGCATGGTTGGGTGGCATCAGAATTTTTGATGCGCGCGTCAAAATTCAACATGACGCCCAATGGAGCGTTTTGACGCGGGCGTCAATTTTTTGACGCGCGCGTCGCCAACGTGAAAACCCTTAATGGATCCGTCCGCGACAAAGTGTTGTGTTGGATCTTCAAAGAACCATCAATCAGCTGTTGGATGAGCTGTCGCGAAGAGCCACTCTCTACTCTCAAAGAAAGCGCTGACATGTGCGTATTGAAGCTCAACTGACTGTCACAGGCTCTGAAACTCTACCTGCTTCTGCACAACTTCTCATGTGGTCTGCAGGAAGGGTTCACATCAGGTGTGTCATGCGATGTTCTTCTGTAGGTGACAGTCAATGAGCCACGTTGACTTGACAATTTCAATGGTGCATAGAGCAATGTTGGGATGTGTGGGGGATACGGGTCAGGGCCCCAGGGTCCGCCTGCGGCTCCCGCCCCACCAAGCCTGCTTGCGCCCTGCCCCCGCCCCCGCCCCACCAAGCCTGCTTGCGCCCCGCCCCCGCCCCCGCCCCACCAAGCCTGCTTGCGCCCCGTCCCGCCTCCCACAAGCCTGAATTCGCAACCAACGTCAGCTTTACGCAAGTCTCCCCAAGATGTTTTCCTCTGCTCTGAAGTCTTAATTGGCCTGTCCGCTGAATACGACAGTGGAAAATATCTGTGAGTTCAGTTGGGGCGAGGTAATAAGAAGGTGTCGCGATCCAAGGGCAAGAGGACGCGAGGCCTGTGTGTCGTGTGTTGAGACCGTGGCGCAATGGAGTTGTGACCTCAGGTACGAGGATATGGAAATGGAAAGGGATTGAGGACGTTTGTAACGATCCAGGACTTCCATGGATGGGAGCCGATCTCAACCTTGAAATGTTTTGTGTGGTCGGTACACGCCTCTGTGTGTGTGTGTGTGTGTGTGTGTGTGTGTGTGTGTCTGTGTGTCTGTGTCTGTGTGTGTGCCTGGGTTGTTGTTTTGGGTCACCTTTGCAGGGCTGCGAGTGTGTGTGCGCGTGCGTGTGTGTAATTAAGCTGTTGTTTTGGATTTGGGTGTGTGGGCGGGGGGTTGGGCGGGGGTTGGGCGGAAGAAGCTCGGAGTCTAACGAGGTGAATCGGGTGATTCCGGATTCATTGCTTCATTAAGAGGCTGCGACTTTGCGAGGAAGGTAATCACGGGCTGAGGAGCTTTGGGTTCAGACCGGAAGCGTCCTGCAGTGCGTCGCGGCACAGGTGGAGCCACGTGGGTGTTGAGCTGTTCTCGCAATCTGACCACTGCCTTCAGCCTGTCTTTTGGGAGCAGATGTGATCTGATTTGCGTCTCGGAACGTACCTGTCCGCGGTGTTGCGTAAATGAGTAAAGTTGAGTGTCTGCACAAGTCAATGCGTGGTGAACGGCAGGAGGATCCAAACACCTGTCAGTGTTTGTTTTTGTTCGGACGGGACTGCTGCCCTGCTGCAGACACACAACGCGTGACGCATCTGAGGTGAAGCCGGGAAGTGGTGCTGCAGGCAATCATGGACTGAGGCGCTTCAGTGCTTACGGTGAGGACAAGAGGATTCTGACCCGCGAGGGCACGTGCACGCCGCGGGCGTCATGCGATGCGGCCCTGCACGCACAGCATCACCTGTCAGCAGCGTTGCAGCCCGGACAGTGAACCTTGAACAGGGAGTTCCAGCCATGGTCATGGGTCGTGTCCAATGAACGTGCAGCACGACACTGAAAGTTTTGAACATATGTGAGGCCACGCATTCGGGGCGTCACACCGAAGCAATTTCACCCACAGCTCGAAGTCCCAATGAGTGAAGCCATAGATGTGCGGCGCAAATCCAGTTTGGTTGAACCTGCCCAATGGTCACTCCCTCCACCCAGCAGAACCGCATGACGTGCCCAGTGTGAACGCGTTCATAAAGCGCCGAGTACAGCAGAACACGAACTGCGGGGGAGGGAGGCTCAGCGCTCAGGCTCAGCCGTCCCGAAGAGGCGATGCACCTCAAGGGCTTCACCAGAATCCGCAGATGTGGAGCCGTCCGTTGGGGGGGGGGGGACGGCGACTGCATGAACCCCCTCCTGACCCTTGGGGAGGCCCAACTCATGCTTTGAGAAAAATATTCAGGGGGGGGGGATAAAGTTGAGAGCGTGTCAGCACACCCCCCCCTCCTGAGGTGGGGGCGACGCCTTCTGCTGATCCGCAGAGTCCACTCCAGGAGGGCCAAGTCTTGAGAACAATATTCACGCGTGAACGGGTCTGAGTGCGCGACGGCAGCGCCCCCCCCCCTGTCCTGAATCCCGTCCTGTTTTGTCGAGCAAAGTTTAACCTGAACCAGATTGAAGATTTAATCTTGGCCTGGGTTCTCCGAGTGAAGGTCGTTTCAATCCCTGAAGGAGGATTATCCTCGTTCTTCCCAAATCCCAAGTCGCGGCCGCGTATCTCAGACTTCACGCAACGTCCGTTCAATGGACGTTTGGTCATTGCCCTTGGCGGCGCTATTTTCCTACGCCACCCGTCCAGTTACGCCACACACTACGGAGGACACAGTTTCGCGTCTGGACGTCCCCATTGAAAGCAGAAGTGATTCAATTGGAGTTGGTTTCGTCGGAAACCCTGGCGTTCTGTCACCATGGCTTCAGTTCTGCGACACAGACGCCTATTGGATGAGAAAGGGTCTATGGAAACCAATCAGATTGGAGCCTAACTCAATCAGCCCTGCGTCTATTGGTTCCATTGTGAACCAATCGATTCGGCGCGTGTTTTCCTCTTCGTGGTGTCAATTTGCAACAAGAACCGCGTCCAGTTCTGTTGGCTCAGCTCTGCTTGACCAACCGGTTTGGTCTCACCCTGTGGGGCAGGAAAAATAGAACCCTGTTCCCGGATCCCTGCCCTCACGTTGACCGCAGACGCAAAATGCTTCTCCTGTCTTCAAGGAGGTTCAAAATGTACACACCCTCCTCTTGTTGATCACCGACCAGGTGGAGATTGAGGGTTTTACACAAACGATGCGACGTCAAATTTTTAACGCGACGGCAGAAACGGACTGGACCGCTTTTTGTTGCTGTCCATGGGGCATCAATGTTAAATTTGACGCCCACGCGTCAAAATTTTGACGCCGCCCAGCCTGTGTGAAAACCCCCAATCGCTTTCTGTACAGTTTCTGTGCTGCGTCCTGTGTCCACGCACCCGGTCGTCACGTGTTTCCAACGTTACCACGCATATTCCCACACGTCGTCGTCTGCCTCACGACCGGGCGTCACGATGCGTGGGTCGGACACGTTGTTATGACAATCAGAAGTGACGGAAAGTACCAACTATGAAAGTCTACATTTGTCACCAATCGGGCGTAAGGACAAGGAAACCGGAGACGACAACTGAAAACTTTTTAGTTTTGAGCTGAATTTGAAAATCTAAATGCGGCAGCGTGCTCGTGAGACATGAGCCGACGACACCAGAGAACCTCATTAAAAGTGCAGACTGTGATGAGGACAGGGATCGCACACCCGGTAGAGTGTGAGAAGCTAATTTCGCACCACGCCAGATGAAAAAATTCATGACAGTCGAGATGCTTTGCATCAAGACTGGAGTGAATTGGTACGGAGCGAAGGCAGAAGAAGGATCTGCGAGTGTGACAGTTTGTCAGTCGCTAAAAGCGCAACGCCATGCTGCTCCCTGGAATAAGCTCCTCTCCCGTAACAAGTTGACATTTCGCGAACACGATGAAGCAAAAAAAAACAATGTCGTGGTTTCAAATGGTCTCCATGGCAACCACCGTCGCAGAGAAACAAAGCTACTTTGCTCGTTATTTTTTACTCCAATGACAGAAAAGCGGTCAAGACATTGCTTTTGATGTTCTGACCTGGTGGAGAACTCAGGACTCTGGACACTTGGAGCAAAACGTCAGGTTGACTGACCCACTCATAACGCAAACGCATATTTCCTGTCCCTATTTCGCATGCAGTTGCTGAAACGCGTGGCGCCGCCTGTGTGAAACGGCCCGAACCGAACCCCGGGTTTGTCCTCCAATCACCGTTTCCCAACTTCCTCTCCAGAAGCTACACGGTTTCCACGACAATAGCGGCGCCTGGCGACAAAGCGTCTCCTCGACAATGGAGACCCGTGGCAACCGGGGCCTTAGCAACAAAGGGGCCGTGTTAGCATTGTGGCGGCAACCGGGAATTTTGGATAATGGGGCTCTCTGGGAGGTGCCACCAGCTGAGGTGAGGTGCGGTGCGGGCGGGTGCACGCTGGACGCGTCGCGCGCTGCGTCCCCGCAGGAGTGAACAAGAAGCAGTGCTCAAGGCAACTGCAGTGCGAAGTCCCTTGCCGGCCAGTAATGTCATCAATTCTTCCTTGTTTGTCAATTCTTCCTTGTCCTCCTTGTCTTCCACCAGCCATGCTGTCTGCAGAGGGGTCTGGCCACAGGGGGGGGTTCAGCTACAAGGGGGTTCAGGTGGGGGAGGGGGGTTGGGGGGGGTTTGGGGGGAGGGGGCAGGGGACATTTCATCCACCTTGCCATATACTGCACTACCACATGGTGCTTCGCCCTGAAGGGACTTCGCACAACTAGCGCCACGCAGTAAGCGATAACTCGGGCTTGTTCGTTTTTCAGAGTCGCGCACAACGCCTCCATTGTGAACCCGGCCGATGCGTACAATTGCACCAGATTCTCGTGGAAAGTTTCCGCTCGACTCTCACAATCGGTTCGCTTTGCGCAGCGTGTCGAGTTTCGCTGCTGACATTTGTGTCTTTTCTGCACAGGAATAATTTCCTCAGCAACATTGACAATTGTACGTGTGGAGGTTTGATGTGCTGTCCATTTTCTGTAGGGGTGTTTTCTGCAGAGTCTGAAACGAGAGTTCCAGCAAACGCCCAATCGCACCAAGAACGCAACCACCAACGTCGCGCCTGAGCACAGCGAAGGTTCGCAAAATAGCGGCGTGTGATGATTCGACCATTTGCGTGGGGGTCTTTCCTCCAGTGTCACAAGCTGACCCATCCAAAGGGCCTCCTCGTCTGGTCATCGGTGAATTGGGCATTGGGCGCATTTCGTTGACAGATATCAGTTAGTATTGATATCCTGGTCAGGTGAACAGAGTCCTACTCTCTTACCAAACACCTGAGCAAAGTTTTCATAGCTTTTGCCGAATCACCAAACTTTTTTCCTTGAAGTTGTTGTCGACCCCCCCACCCCGACCAATCTCTCTGACCATACTCTGGACCCGCTCCCAATCTTTCCTTTGCATCACGCTACTTCGATCTATTTGTGGCATTTTGATTTGAAGCGGAAGTTGATATGTGTCCATTTTTAGAATCAATGCATTCATTGCTCATTCATTTATGCATTGCTGCAGGAGGATCTAGGATTAGGATCAGGGGGCCCGACGGAGCTCCGACCCTGGAGGCCCCTGTTCCACCTATCATGTAAAAATTAGTGCTTCTAACTTTGAGACGGGTGATGGTCAGTGGCAGAACCCAGAAAAATAGCTCCATGGAGCTCGCGGTGATTTAAGGAAAGTTGCTCTGATTTGGCTTGCTCTGATTTGGCTTACTCTGATTTGGCTTGCTCTGATTTGGGTTGCTTTTTTTGTCAAAATCCTTAGCTCAATATTCACAACTTGGGAACTTATGTAGCACACACCCAAATGAAACAAATTTGACAAAATGGAACTTTTACACATTGTTTCACAACAATATCCACATATCAACTAAAAGAATTGTCCAGTATCCATT
>JAAUXT010001132.1_pt1 | contig 14654 bp, 18 predicted proteins | sample 7278171 | NCBI WGS metagenome assembly JAAUXT01 (sample SAMN14350112, study PRJNA611818) | marine sediment metagenome | isolation source: surface marine sediment (1.8m) | place: French Polynesia: Moorea | collected 2018-08 | reverse complement strand
TAATAAGTCATTTTTCACAGAAAAATTAAAAATGCATACTGGGCAATTCTTTTGGTTGATATGTGGATATTGTCGCAAAACAATATGTAAAAATTCTATTTGGTCAAATTTGTTCCATTTGGGTGTGTGCTAAATGAGTTCACATGTTGTGAATGTTGAGTGAAAAAAGCAAGAATTTTGATTAAAAAAAAAAGCAACCCAAATTAGAGTGAGCCAAATCAGAGCAAATAAAATTTCCTCAAATCACCGCGAGCTCCATGGAGCTATTTTTGTGGATGTCGGGTGACTGCCACAATGCGCCTGTCTTCAACACACAACATAATCATTGTCCGGTTATTTTGTGTGCAGGATCGCACTGACGAATCAAGGAACACAAGCGCATCAGGCGTTCGCTCAAAACTCGTGGAATCACAGAAGAAGAGTTCCACCTCTTCCAGAAGTAGATGTGCAGAGCACTCAACTCGAAAAGGCGTTTGTGAAACACAGGCTGGGAAAAGGCCAAACAAGGAAAAAAGAATCGTTGTGAGTGAAAATTTTCATTCCTTCTTCGTCGCACAGCGAGAAGCAGCGGTTCACATGCAGCGTAGCAAACTATGCCAGAGGTTCAACAAGATTTGTTTTGTCCATATATTATTATTCCAGACGAGCGTCGCGGGAATGCCAGTGATCAAGCAGAATGTTCACACGATCACAAAAGGCAGACTGACGGTGAGAACTTTGACGTTGTGTGCGTGGGCATCTGGCACTGGACTTTCATCCTGTGTACCAAAACCAATTTTGGAATTCCACATCGTCAAACCAAATCCTTTTGAGTCTGATCTCACTGACAAAATTTTTAAGCGTGTGGTGCCGAAGGGTGTTACCACACGCTTGGTGTAGATCTGATCACCATCAGTCTGTATGTACATGTCTGTATGTACATGTTGAGTTAGGGGGGGGGTAACTCAACTTGGTGAAAATCAACCAGGGTCATTTTAAGGCCATTTTAAGTATTTTTGGGTATGTTGAGTTACCCCCCCCCAACTCAACATGGGTCATCACCAAAAAAATTTTTTTTCTTAAAATGGGCTAAAAATGATTCTGGCAAAATTTCACCATGTTGAGTTCCCCCCCCCCCCCTCAAAACTTAACATGAAATGGTCACTTCCACGCATTCATCAACTGCGAACGTTTTTAGGCGTAGCCTTCTTGTTGAAGTTGGAAAATTCGGCAATACGTCCGCCAGAAGAAAAGAGACAAAAACTATCTGCTCACATTTCAGCAAAAGATTGGAATTTTCGATCATATGAAATCATCGAAGTCGACAAAGAGAGGTAACAAAGAAGGAATCCTATTTGTTGAGCTTCGCTGGTCAACAGTTCATTCCCATAACCAGCATTTACCTTTTTCAGATCCCCCGGTTATCCCAAGTCATGTGGTTCAGAAGACCCAAGAGGTTCTGAAGAAGATCAAACAGGATGTCAGAGGAGCCAACCTTAGTCATGCAGTGGACATTTCCCAACTGACGACAAAACGGTCGGTGCTTGCTTTTTCAGTGCAAACTTTCGGAAAATCTTGACAGTAGCTATACGAGGTTGTGTCCAGCTTTTGCGACTCGCCTTCTTTATCGTGCCACACCCCGAGCAGGGCAATGTAAAGCAAGGGCTTTGGTCACGTTTGTGCACTTTGCCTCGTCTGAGTTCTGCTCTGACAGTCCAAGACTGAGGTGATGCGACTGGGAGAAGGCTTGCACTTGAAGCTTTCAGGGTGCGTCGTTCCATTTCATGCAAAGAATGAAAATCGAGTTTGACTTTGCAGCAGCGTCGCAGGCTCACGAACGATTCAACTTGATGCTCAATCTTCAGCAGAGAGTATGGCGACACTGACAAATAACAACGTGCGGTCTATGCACACGTTCTCAAGGTGCTATTCAGAACTGTTTGTTTCAGACGTACAAATGACTTGGGCGACAAAAGACGAAAGATTTTCACGACGTAAAGAAATATGAATGTCGAGAGTTGTCACTGAAGCACAGCTGGCTACGTCTTTGGTCAATTTGGAATTTCACCTTTTGACGTGATTTGAGTCACGTGTTGAAAATGAAAAGTTGGGCAATCACCTCAAGGGATCGAGACGGGTGTCTGGTCCAGTTTGATAAAGATTCTGCTGTACAGTTCAATGGCGAAAATGTAGTTTGACAAGGTGTGTCTCAGAATGATTCACTGAGCGGGCCTTAGAGTCGGCGTGCGCGTACAATTAACGTTGTTCTTGTTGTTTTGGCAGCGACACTTCAATGGAGTTGCACAACGAGTCTATACCCATGGAAGTTGATACATGTTCCTTTGCGCGGCCCACAGAAATGAAGGCGCCTGTTCTTCAGGTTTGTGGTTTGGTTGGAGAATTTGCTGGATTTGGCCCTTCGCATTCAACGTGTGAATTGGAATGGTAATTTATTTTCAGAAGCCGGACAACCCACAGATAATGCAGAACATCAAGACGACTCTCAGGAACAATAATTTGATCGGAAACAGAGGTAACCTCGTCTGTGCACGGAAAGTTGATCCGGCACGGAATACGAAGAGTTTGTGTTGCTTGTTGCTTCGTCGCGGAGAATACCGGGTAGTTCGGCGGGAGGGGGCAGTTTTACCTGTTGCTTGTGCGTGCTTGTTCAGGACATTCTTCCTCTCACAGATTTGCTCGGCGAAGTGGTGTTGAGATTGCAGACATTGCTCAATGGCAGGTAAATATGGCCAGATCTCTGACCTCAGATTTCTTTGACAATATTTGTCGGATCACTTCGTGACGGACAATCTTGTTTGCTGCAGTTCTGGCCCCGCCTCCAGTCTGGAAACGCCACTGCAAAAGATCCCGGCTGTCGCCGGTCGCTTCTCGTCTGAAATTGTGAAGCGAGTCACTCCAGGTGAGGCACACTGATCCAGTCTGAACAAGCTGTTTGCCAAGGCTTGAACGGATCCATGTTGGTGAAGCCCGCTCATGGCGATCGAGGGAAGTCGACGCGTGGTGTTTTTGTTTCGTCCGTTCACTGCTCATCATCATTTCATCACTGCGCTCTGTCCGGGATCTGTAGACTGGGTTGACAACCAACAGATTGGCACGTGAACCCCACCTTCCCCTCAAGGAAGTCGGGTGTTTTTTTATCTCAACTCGTTGGTGCTCTTGTTTGACTTGCATGGAATATTTGTCATGACCATTACACAACTTTTCAGAAACTTCGAATGTTGATTCTTCAAAGCCTGACACCGAGCCATTGACAAGTCTGCGAACGGTGAAGAAGCAATCGGATACGGAAAGTGTGAAACCGAAACCGACAGCTTCGTCGTCTGTTGCGAGCGCCGTGCAACCAGAAGCGACTAGTTCGCGATTCCTGAATGCAATGGAACCGTTACCCGTGATCTCGGTTGAGGCTTTGGTGGACCCAAACAACCTTCTGATATTGAACGAAGAATCATCAATGTCAAAGTCAAGACACACCAGTTCGCAGACTGAGAACACGTTTTTGCCAAGAGCTTCAGCCTCACGCAAGACTCTGACAGATGTTACAAACACAAACTCTTCGCAGAGTAGAAGAGAACCAAACGCAGAGCACTGGCAACGGCAACAGCAGATGTTGAGTACGGATACAGACACCCACGGTCATCAGAATAGGCATATTGAGCAGTTCACAGGGTGTGTTGCACGGGAGAAAAGGCTGAGAGCAGCCAGCAAAGCAGACCACGCGCACATGGCAGCGTGGAGTAACGCTTTGTGTGAGTCGAGGGTGATCACAGCCAATGAGGTGAGGATTTTCCCACTGCTGCGTTTTGAACGTGTGGATGAGATTGGACTCACGACAACGGAATGAGTTCAGTCAAGACAAACATGCAAAACATCCGAGTATAATTCTGGCTCTTTTCTGCCGGTCACATGCACAGTCAAAGCGGTACAGGACCACTTGTTTTGTGACTTCAGAACGCCGTTGCTCAGTACGCCTATCCTTATCCTGAAGTTTCCCACCAGCGATCAGCAGTGTTCAGGCAGTACGACGACTCGCAGCGTGTTTGTGTACCGGTGCGTTTGTGTGTGGTTGTCCGAATACAGTTTGTTCATTTGTCCAGCTGACAGTCAACGCCGTATACTCAGCAGTTCACACGAACGCAGAGTTGTTCCCGTTGCAAGGCCAATCCACAAGACTGATCTTCGACCTCCCAAAGAAACTCTCCTGATAATTTTTTCTGTCGTTGCAGGATTCACACAGATATTCAGACACTCGCTACAATCTACACAGATCAGAGCAGAAGGATCCCTACATCATGGCACTGGAAGCCGAATTCTACCCAGAACTAGGAGACACCATGAGACCTGGGGCCGTGGATTTGGTCGACTGCGTGGCGGTGACGGCACGGTCGCCACCGATGGCGCCCGCTCCTCCGCCAGTCTCTTGGCTGATGCGTCACCCGCCTCGCACGGACACGCCGAGTCCACCCAAAATCTACCCTATGCGCCTGTTCAGCAAGTGAGCTTGTTCCATTGTTTCAAAGCTTTTGTATTCAAAATGGAAACACAATTTGATGGCACATGTTGCAATGCTGGCGTGTTTTTGAGCGAAGCTATCGTAAAATCCCGCGTATAAGACCCCTTCGCGTATTAGACCACCCCCCTTTTTTCAGCCATAAAATCAGGACAAAGCAATTGTTTATATTTTCAAGAAATTTGCAAATTTAAAGATTTTTAAAATTAAAACCAAGGAAATTCTTCTTCGAAATTGATATTTTTTCTATCCTAAGGTATCAATAGTATTAATTCTTTCTCCAAAAGCTTGCTCCTCAAATAAACTTTTCAATAATTTCCTTATTTTAACTAAATTTTAATGCTCCCTTTATGTATTTTATTTTCCTTTGATGCTTCACTTCCTCATCATAAATTAATGATACCAAAAGTTAAATCCTTATATATAAGACCACCCCCTCTTTTTGGCATCAATTTTTGAGCATCAAAAAGGGGTTTTACGCGGGATTTTACGGTACTTTGCGTTTGAGTCACGAGTCCAAAACTGAGGAATCGAACTGTTCCCACCTTGAAACTTGGGTCGAGCGATAACCCTGACATGTGCAACAACAGTGGAGCCGTTCACTACGCCTCGTTATGTGAGTTTTGTGGCACTCTTTGGTTGGGAAGACCGACGAGACAGTGAGGATCCTCTCATTTCGTTGAATCGTTGACTGACACACGGAAAACAGTGAAAGGAACTGCGGCAGGCAAGTGAACCTGTTTATTGTTTCAAACACCAAAACCCAGCTGCGGATTGACAGGCTCCAACGTGCGCCCTTGTCTTGCTGGAACCGTGTTTTGTTTGCGAGCTCGCTGAGTTTGTTATGGTTTTTGTGTGCACATTTGTTGCAAGTTAAACCACAAAGCAAGTGTGAAGAGAGCGTGCACAGAGAAAACTAATATATGATTTCAAAAAGCATTTTGTGATACGTACTGTACAAGCAACCAGTTTTGTACAAAATTTGTTACTTTTTGACACAATAAATAAAGTATTTGAACGAAGAATGGTAAATTGTGACATTGTGGCACGTACGCAAATGTTTGCCGTCAGCAGCGCTTGAGAAAATCGGAAACCCCCTGACCGCAATCAGTCCAACATCATGCTCAGGCTTCCAGTGTGGCGCTCCCGACGTGAATGAACACTTGACTGATTTAGTAAACGTCTTCTTTGGTCTGTTCCAGGTGTCCACGGGTGCGCCGCTGTCCGGGTCACGGCGCGGGTTACTTCCCATAGTAGCCTCCGCAAGTGTAGCAACACGTGTCCCTGTTGTGCTCGCACTGCTCAGGCGGTAACGTGGCGCAGAAGTCGCTCCTGTCTCCGTACTCACATCCTGCAGTCAATTTCATTCCAAATGAACAATTTGCAACCTGATTGGGCCATTCCGACAAACAACTGGAGTGTGCCAAAGTCAGCTGACCTGTCTTGAAACCTTGGTCATTGATTTTCCTGAACTGGAATCAGCTTGTTCAGATGTACCATTTTCGTGCGTGTCACAGTACGTTGAGAAACGAAAATTTCGAGCGAGTTGGTTCTTTTGTTGGATTTAGTGCTCATGTATGTTCGTGTAGATGCAAGGGTGGTGGGGGTGGGGGATGTAAAGCATCTGGCTTGGTTTGGCCTTGGTATCTTTAACCAGGGGGTGAAGCAAAACAGTTGGTTTGCCCCCAAAGCAATGGGTTGGTTTACTGCATGGTTTGAGCCTGGTATGTTTGACCAAGGAGTAAACTCAAGTTGGGGGCAAACCAATGAATGGAAAAGGTTGGTTAGTGGTAGTTCGTTCTTCCATTGGGTGTCCTCAGTGACCTGTGCATGGTAGAACTTTATAGTACAACAGCAAAACGCTTTGTGAATGTTTGATGTCTACCTGCAGGTGTGATGTGAGGAGTTAGTGGAGTGCTTGGGTGCCTACCTACAGGTCCAATGCGCAGCCAGGGACAACTGAAGCAGCAGATTCTCTGCACACTGGGGTCATAACAGAAGAAGCCAGGCATCCCCACACACCAGTTGGCGTCATCCCTGCTGCATGCTACAACAGAACGAACAACGAGCCCGGTCAGTGGGTTAGTGCAGCGCGTTGCACGTACCTTCAAATCCATAGCGCTGATAGTAACAGGTGAAACAGCACGTCTGGAAGACATTGGGGTCATAGCACCACCAGCGCGCCATGTTGAAACAGTAATCGGCGCGGTCCCCTGGACACTGCTCTCCATCTACAAAGCGAGCAATGTGAACAAGAAACATTTGCGCATTGGGAGCAGAAAAATAGGATTCTTGAACAAAAGAAAAACAATCCTTTGTCCAACTCGAGTGGCGAGTCAGTCTTCTGGCGGCGAGTGGCGCGTTTCTCTCAAATGTTGATCTTTAGGAACCTTTCAGGTGTAGTTGCGTGAGAAGTACCGTTTTCCACTTACAGTTGTATTGTACCCCTGTGTATGGATCGTAGCCCCCTGGGTAGACGTGTCCGGGAGGTCCTGGAGGTCCCGAGTCTTCGTAGCTGTAGTCCTCTCCATCGTCGTAGTCGCTGCCGCCGCCATAGTCGCTGCCACCATCATAGTCGCTGCCACCGTCGTCGCTGCCGCCCTCGTACTCATATTCGTCCTCTTCAGGTGCGGGTGAAGACACCTCGCCGCTGCCCAGCTCTCCGACTGCATGAAGTCAAGAAGTGAGTACCTTGACCTTTCTGCATGTTTTTAAGCGCGCGGTCCGGCTCTACCGATAGGACGTGGGCTTGTTGTAGTCACCATCAGTCTATGTGTGTGTATGTGGTCACTTTTGGTCGAGTTACGGGGGGGGGTAACTCAACCATTGTAAAAGTTCATCAGGATGACTTTTTTGGCCATTTTGAGAAACTTTCATTTTTTGGGCATGACTGAGTTACCCTTGGTTGAGTTACCCAGGGAGGGGGGCAACTCAACCATCACAACAATTCACCAGGATGATTTTCAGGCTATTTTAAGAAACTTTCATTTTTTTTTGGTACAGTTGAGTTACCCCCGCCCCTTCCCGCTAATGGTCAACTGAACCAAGATTTTCAAATTTTTCTAAAATGGCCTGAAAATGATTTCGGTGAATTGTCATGATGGTTGAGTTACCCCTCCCCCCCACCCCCCTGCAAATAGCCAACTGAACCGTGGTCAGAGCAACTGGCCCGTGGGAGATCGCGAAAAATTCCAGTTTCATTTCCGCGAAACTTCGCGAGATTTGACAGGGGTCTGCTGTGGCAGTTATGTCAGGGTTCACTCACGCCTGGGGACAGATTACGACAACTTAAGGCACAACTCTGAAAGCGTCAGATCGGTGTTATTGCACGCGCTTTGCTTGAACGTCTGAGAGTCCGTTCAAGAGTCAGTTTCTTGTGTGCAATAGTTTACCTCGTGAGAGGCACGTTTCGTGTGCACTGGTTCTCGGTCAGTTCTGAGTCCCTCCGCTGAACTCTCCACTTGGGCGAAATTCCAACGGGCGGACAATTCAACACCGCGTTCAACTCTTCAGGATTTAGGCTGAGGACAGACACACTGAGCGGGACTTCGTGAGAGTCCTGCAGCTCAGCCAGTCACACTTTACGATACATTTGTTAGGTTGTGTGATTGGCTGAGCTGCGGGACTCGAACAGTGTAGCCTTGGTCGATCTTCAGAACCAGGCAAGCTGGTAACCGTAACTGAATGTTGTACTCACTGGACTCGCCAGGAAGAAGGTACTGTTGGCAGGTCATGCAGCACGTGTGACCGTTGTTGTTGGACAGACAGTGGTCCCTTCTGCGCACAAAGTAGGGGCACCACGATGCCCTGTCCCCGTACTTGCAGTCTGTCAAAGGTGCAAAAGTCTCGATTGTGATCATTGCGTGCCTGGAGAATATTTCCAAAGAAAGCTTCTGTTGAATAAGGCTGAACTGTCTGGCCACGTGGCTTGTTTTCGTTTTCAACTTCGAGAAGGGTAGTTTGGTTGTCAAAATACGATGGAGTAGAATCTGGTCAGAGACCTGGTATGCTGGTGATGAAGTTGGGGCAGCTGCCGCAGCAAATGTGGTCCGAGTTGTAGCAGTCTTCGCGCAGCATGCCGGCGCACCAGTACGCGCGGTCCTCCGTGCACTTGGGCGCTGCAGGTCATGGGGAAACGCCTCAACGTGGTGTTACACACGCAGACTTGCTCAAGCGTCGGCGTGTGTGGACCGAGCCCCAGCTCCGAGGGTTTGCAAGGTTGACAAACCAAGAATCCCCTTTCCCCGACTCCCAGGTCGGACTTTGAAAATTTTGGGACTCCCACCAAATGTGTCGGCACGGGTGTGGAGTCGGTGTCCACATCGGAGATGTTCTTGTTTGAAGACACTTGGGAAAGAATCAGCGGTGCTTCAGAAGAACGAGATCAAATGGATTGTGATTTGGCAGTTCGGTGAGAAGAAAACAAACTGATCTGGAAGACTTCAGAAGGATGTACTGGGCGTGTCTCGTTGACACCTGTTGTGTTCCTGGTGTCGTCGCTTGGCAACACTGAAGCTCCATTTGTCGCCAGAGATTTTGGTCACTTACTGGCGGTGGTCGTGGTCCTGGCTGGCCCTTGTGGTCGCAGCTCCTGCCCCGACTCGTCCACCGAACCAATGATGACGGCGCCTCCCTCGTCCTCGTCGGCCGCCTCTGTGGTCGTTGTGATGGTGGTGGTGGTGGTCGGCGGGGTTTCGACCTGGTCCGAGTAATCGTAGTCGTAATCGGCCTCCGTCTCCTCGACGTAGTCGTCTCCATCCTCGTTCTCACCGTACAGGACGTTGTAATCTAGAAGGAGTGGCAACAAGTGAGGCGATTGCTTGGAAGCTCAGCATTTGAGCGGAGCAAGAGTGTTGGTCCCTCTGTCTTGAGATTCGACAGAAACACAAGGAAGTGACCTGGCTTCCTGCGTGGTTCAGAGGTTCTTTGGTTTACCGGATTTCCGACCCGAAGCTCACCGATATCTTCCGTTTCCCCCAGTTCGTCGTAGTAATCGGAGTAGTCGTAGGGGTCTTCCTCCTGCCCCGCCACCGGCGGCTCGTTCTCCTCGCGGTCCTCCACGCTGCGCCGCACAAACGCAGAATAGTCTTCCGTGGTGGTGGGGCGGGTCGTGGTGGTTGTGGGCCTTGGTGTGGTGGTCGTTGTGGTGGGTTCCTCCCAGAAATTCTCGCGTCTGTCACCCTAAAGGGACAAAATCAGTTTCTACCACGCGCCGTCTCGCAACGGTGTGTGCTGAACTCGCACTCTTCCACTCCATTGGTTGTGATGATCTTGGAATTGTTTGTTTTGTTCCAGCTTTGTGGTAGAAGACACCTCTGACACTTTGAAGTGTAGAGAACTCACTCACACCACTTCAGACTCAAAATGTTCATTCCAGTCTCAATGCAAAGCATCGCCTCTGTCATGAAAATTTTTCATCTGGCGTGGTGCAAGTGGGATGTTCTCATGTGACCGCTTCAGCGTGTCAGTTGTTGAACCAACGTTCTGTTTTGACGCGATGGACTGTTCAGTCCCAAAACATTTGAACTTCCGAGCTAAGTCTGACGTCTTTGGTCAGTTGGGACCAAATGACTGTTACAGTCCTTGTCATCTACCCGTTCACCTCCTGTACACTGGTACTTCAAGCTCTTCACCGAAGTTGCCCGGACAGCAGGGGGAGCAGAACCATACCGGCAAGTGCGTCTCTGTTGCGCGGGATCTCACCCCAAATCGTTCCCTGTGCGGCTCTTCTGTGGAGGGGGTCGTCTGAATGGCTGTGAGGATGATCGACTCCGCCGTGTCCTGTTTCTTGTGTCGGTTCTTCTTGTTCTTCTTCTTCTTCTTGTGCTTCTTCCCCTTCTTGTGGCGTCGGCCTACCGACAAAAACAGACAGATGCTGAAAGGAAACTCTGGAGGCAACACAGTCTGACCATTGCGGGTGAATATCGAGGACAGGTTTGAGTGAAGGAGATGTGGTGCATTTTTCTTCGTTTGCTGCAGAACTGCTACCTTGTCTGGAATCTTTCTCCTCCGGTTCTGGTGTTGGTTCACTCTCCGCAATGACCTGATGAAAGATACAAAAACGGTGATTCACCAACTTGACACTAATTTCAGTGGTTATTTTCGCCGTGTAGTTTTGATTCACAGAAGCTTTTGACAGAAGAAAAGTATTGCAGACGTCTTTTTGGTGAGGCGAACCATTCCAAGCAATAACGAGTTGGCTCGCACCTCGTTGTCGTTGGTGCCTGTGCTCTTGCCACTGAACTGCGCGAGGCAGGTGAGGCAACAGCGGTTCCAGTTGTCCCTGTTGTTGCAGTCCGAGGGTCTGCATGTGTCGTCTCTGTCCCCGTACATGCATCCTGTGACAGAGACATTGTCCAAATCGAGTTGGCATTCCGAAAGGACAATCTCACCACCTGTGTGTGTGTGTGTGTGTGTGTGTGTGTGTGTGTGTGTGTGTGTGTGCGTGTGTGCACGGGAAACCTTAAATGAACGCCGCATGTGGACAGGATCTTCTGTACGGAATGCTGTCGTCAACTTTGTACCCACAAAAAAGCCGCATGCCGTGTGTGAAAAGAGGAAAACAGTCGTTCACTGAGATTCCGTTTTCGTTTTTCCTTTGGTCACAAAATCTGGCATTCTGCACGCCTGTGATGTTTGCTGACTGCTTGCATTTTGCACGATACACCAGATCGGCCATGCTGTGCATCTGGCTTGAAAGGACAACTGCTCGCTTTTGTGGAACCTTCGATGCCAGTGGAGTTTCTGAGGCAGGTTTCGCAGCACTCGGTGTTGTCCTCGTAGCAGCTGGCGGGGCCGCGCCTCCAGCACTCCGGGATCCGGTCTCCGTACGGGCACTCTGCCAGTGGAACAAAGTGTTGTCATTATTCTGCCATCGCCCCTTGACTGAGACCGCACAGACAGACGCAACCTCCTCTCTGTTGTACGATGCCACGCGACACACTTTCATGTTCAGAGACAAAGCAACTTCGAGGCAAAGGTGTGAAGCATTTTGGGGAGCCTACCGTGAGGGTTGAACTGCCTGATCTTGGCGCAGGTCGCGCAGCATGCGAAAGAATGTTTGTAGCACTTGTAACTCTCAATCTTCTTGCACCTTCGAAGAGTTGATTGCGTCATTAATGGTTTGAACATCGCGAGCTGTTTCTGCACCCAAGATTTCGTACATTTTTAGGAAATGGCCATAATTTACCTGGCGTTACCACCAAAGATGATTGACTTACCAATCGGCATGGTCACCCCACTCGCACCCTGCAAAGTCAAGAAGAGCGAAGTGAACGAACACATTCACGTGAAGCTTTGTGGTTTCCTGTGGTTGGCGGATGAGGATGTTTCCTGGGGCGAGCAACTGTCAGAACAGATGGTGGCGACTGCTTTTGGCTTGATTGCATGCAAGCCAAAGCAAGTTATGTGATAAAAAAAGAATTGTGAACAAATGTTGGAAAAATTCATGCGAACTTCGTGAAGCTGTGTATTCCACAAAAGAATTGTCTTCCCGTCCAGAGTCGATGACTCCTTGATCACATTTACCTTCCTCCTTGTCTTTCAACTTTCCACATGTTCTGCAGCAGGTCTCTTGTGTTATCTTCGTATAACAGTCGACGCGTTCGATATCTCTGCAGTATCCAGCGAAGTCTCCGAACAGGCATGCTTGAGGAACAGGGTGAGACAAGGATGAGCGCTGTGTGGTGGTTAACGGTGACTTCAAGGCAGGGATGCACGTGCAACTGAGAATTGAACAGGTGTCAAGTTTCTCTGGCGTGCGCAAGCAGGCGTTGAAATTTGGCGGACAAATTTAGAAAATTTTAGCCAAAAGCTATGCCATCAGAGGTTCTCTGAGCGTGTGCTCGGTTGCGGCATGAACTGCGGTGCGCGAAACAGAAGAGCGTTGAGGCAGTGTGAGGGTGTGGCTGCAGAACTGGATGCTGCATTCCATGGACACAAGTTTTGATCGACCGACCTTGGTCGTAGGGATCCCTGATGGTGAGGCAGGACTCGCAGCACTCGGTCTGGTAGGGCGAGTTGTAGCACTGCCACGGAGACTTGTCCACCACTTCCTGGCAGCTGCGCTCTCCGAGGTGGAACCGCCCACGGAAATCTCCGCTCACGCACATCTCTGCGAAGGGAGGGAGACAAGGGCTTCACAATTGCCTTGGTTCCAAATGGAGCCAAGCATCTTCACGTAGCATCTTGTGTTGTTGCACGAAGTCGCTTGAGGAGCTTGAAAATTCCTTGCCAGACAGATGGTCATTTTCATTGACGGTCAATTCCTCGCACTGTGTGAGGTGAATCGCAGTATAGTTGACGTTTCGAATTGAATGAGAATGAAACTGCTGATGAACACGCTCGTACCTTCCAGTGTTGGAGCGTCCCTGTCGTAAGTGCAAGTCCCACTTTTGCACCACTGCAACAGGAGAACAGTTGTGAAATCCTTCAAAGATCACTCATCAGAAACCACCAGAAAAACGAAGCTGAGTGCACGCGGGCTGACCTTCCTCTCCCCACAGACTGTGCCGGGCATGGCTCGCAGCTCGTTGGTTGTGAAGCAGCCCTCGAGGTGAGGCATGAAGCAGTAGAGGTTGCGGCACGCGTCGATCGTGTCCGTGTCCACCTGCAGTATGAAGAGGCTGCATTCGGGCACAGGTCAAGGAAACCAACAACTTGGAAAACAATTTCAATCGGGCTGTTTGTTGGGGACAACCCTGCTGTCAATTTTCTTGCTCTGAAAAATGCAGTGAAACCTTTCAACAGACAGCCAGAAGTTTGCAGTGCATACCCTGCAGTAGAAAGAGGTGTTTCCATACTGCTGTCGGCACTGCTCGTCGAGCGAGTAGACCTGGCCTGGCAGGATGGCAAGGTGGCGGTCCAGCTCCTCCCCAAACGCGTGCTCAGCCGGGTTCAACAGGCAGTTCCTGTCCTCGCTGAGGTTGGGGGAGTTACAGGTTATCAGTGAGAGTCAAGCAATTTTGCACCCGACATTCATGGCAAAAGTCGCTTGCTTTCCTGGTTGAGCATTTTTGAAATCACAGAAGAACCGTCGAGAAACCGAACTGCAGAACATTTTCTAGTTCGGCATCGAAATCGTTGCGCGAAGAGTGCGGTTGTCCGGTCCAGACGCTCGCGGTGCAGTGCACACCTGTCACTGTGATCACTTCGTGTTAAGTGAAGCCGACAGACCTTGTGAGGTAGTGCATCCAGAAGCGGATGGCGTCGACGGAGCAGTTGGAGAATGCGTAGGCGTTGAGCACGGTGGCGTCGCTCGGCGTGCCCGGCACCGCCGCCATGATGAACTGGTCGGACGAGGAGCAGTTGTTCTGGTCGCCATCGTGAAGCGCGCCCAGGCTGCAGGCAAACCACAAGGCGCAGCCGTTCGCGAGAAAGATAACGGAACAGCACGGAGAGGTCAGACCTCTGCATTTGAATGTTTCCTGTCTTGATTGTTGACTTTTGGCCTCAGCCTGACTGACAAGTTGTTCTCGTGATCTGTGGTCGCGCAGCCTGGATCTGCCAGACGCCATTGAATTTGGTTCACCAGCACCGTGCGAGCAGGTCACTGAACGAAATTTTCGAACTCAACCACGTGCACGTCGGGCGGTGGTGGAACTGAGGTGTATCGCCCGAACACACCCGCTCCTGGATTCAGAATCTCTGCTGTGTTGACGTCTCTGACCTGTGCGCGAGTTCGTGTGTGGCGGTTTGGATGGTCCCGTAGAGCCCGTCGTCCTGGATGATGGAGCCCAAGCCGTATGTGCAGATCCCGTAGATCTCCGTGAGTCCCGAGATCTTGCGATGCCCGCCGTCCTCGTAATAACCTCCAAACAGGATGTAACTACAACAGTGCAAGAGTTCCTGTTTCTGTGAACCACGTTTTGCACACAGATCAGGAGCTCATCACAGAATGCCGTGTGTACCACCAGATCAATTGGGGAGTTTTAGCAGCAGGCTCCGTAGCCGCAAGACATACACGAAACACGTAGCTTGCAGATGCAACTCTCCTGTTCTGGTAAAGTCCACATTTGACTTGACAAGAATTTCTTGAGTAAGAAACCCAAATAATTTATCATTTTTAGGTGATTTGAACCTTGAAAATCACCTGTAGGCATCAAGAGGCAAAATGTGTGAACGCAAGTTTGAAAGTGTTCTATTTGTT
>JAAUXT010051102.1_pt1 | contig 14656 bp, 11 predicted proteins | sample 7278171 | NCBI WGS metagenome assembly JAAUXT01 (sample SAMN14350112, study PRJNA611818) | marine sediment metagenome | isolation source: surface marine sediment (1.8m) | place: French Polynesia: Moorea | collected 2018-08 | reverse complement strand
TCAGGATGATCATCCGTCTCGACAAATTAGCGCACAATAGGCGTCCTAATTTCTAAAGGTGATACAACATGTTTTGAGCGGACGGCAGCATTGCAAATCTCCTCGTACCAATCTCCGTCCAGTGTGTGGGTGGCAAGAGAGCACCTGAGACAACCTGGATCGATCAGACCGGCAGTGATACCTTATTCCCTGGGTGGAACACCAGACTCTTCGGGCCTCAGGCTCCATCGCAACTCCAAAGCAAGGTTCGCCCAGGAGCCCCGACCCCCGGGCTCTGACGGTTCTTCTTCCTCAGCAGAAGAACCTGGGCGCGTCTCTGGGCGCGGGGCTGCGAGGCGAGGTGAGCGGGCAGCAGCGGCGGCGACACGTGGCGCTCACTTAATAGCGCAACATCTTCCTCCATCAATCAGCTCGCGATTCCAGCCGCGGCCGGACGGACGGACTCAGCGGATTCACACACGACGGGCACGACGCGAAGAAACCGAGACGGAGGCTGCCGCCCCCGCGCGCAGCTCAAGCTGTCTCGGCGACGTGAGTCATCGTCATGTGCTGTGGTTTATATGCCTTCGCCATAAAATGACTGCGAACTAATCCAGCAGCCAAAAACATTGGTTCGAGGCCAGTGCGCTCGAACCACCCGGTGCACGCCATGCAGTTCATGAGAATGAGCACTGAATGACTCGTGGAGCCGGGACCACAGTCCGCAGGTCAGTTCGGACGCAGAGCCACTGCCTCCTCACTCCCGTGTGGATCCACAGCCATCAGACCCCACAGTTGTGACACGCTGACAGCCGATCGAGCGGACGACAACACGCAGCGAGCTCTGTCCCAACAGATGTTGCCATTTCAGACACAGAAACGAACATTTGGGGCCCGGACGTGTGTCGGTGTGTTTGAACAGCAGAACTTCGGGCTCAACCGCACTGCCCACACATTTCCTCACGGATTCAACACAACAACCACCACAATCGCGAGCAAAACGACGGGTTGTGTTGATTTCCCACTCATCTATTGAACCCATCCTGTTTGTCTGATTGGAAAAGCAATCAGACTCCATTCACGAATTCACAGGTCTGTCCGACTCGGTGCGCTGAACGCGGATCCGCGAAATGGATTCACGGAAAGTCAGGCAGAGAACGGTTTGTACGAGCGTTGTGCGAAAACATCCCCGAAAGGCCAATCTCTTGCTCGAGAATCAGCTCCTGTCGGTGACGAGGAACCAGGGAACCAGAACTGGAAGCCTGGGAAGCGGCTCTCAGAGCAACACCGCAACTTGCGACGCACCTGGCCACAGCAATGTAAACAAACCTCTCACAGGCCAAGGACACAGAGTCAAAAGCTGCCGCGGGTGCTGGACACTCCGGCCACAGCTTTTCGCAGAGTACACAAATTTTCTGTGAATTCAGGACCTCAATCGATCCCGAAGATCAACATTTATTACGAGATCGATGGCCATGCAAACACACCAGAACACAAACTCATTGGGCCTCATTTGCAGGATGAAATCGAATTTTGAACACATTTTTGAAGTTTTGTGTTCACTTGGAAACACTCCCTTGGAGTTTTTGTGTTGTGGAAGCTTTTGATTTGCTTCAGGTGCTTTTTCATGACCAGCCGCATACAGGCGCGCCTCCTGCGCACGAAAACTCTGGAGCAAAGCAGCTTCTTGTGCTGAAAACACGTGCGGGGTGCTCGAAAAGCCAATCAATTGATATCAAATTCAGTCCAAATGCGAAGTACGTAAAATGGAATGAGGTGGATACTGTGGTACATCACTTTCCTCTGACGAGTCTGGCGCCAGTTTTTTGTGCTTTAAAACTATATTTACACTTGTCTCAATTGCTTCATGCTGGCGTTTTGTGTGCGGAGGGCATTATTTGCGAAACCTCTTGGCTTGACATCGACTTTTGGCCAGTTTACATTTGCTGAAACAGGTCTACCATGGCAAATTTATTTCGAAGTGGGACGCGAAAGTAAAACACCAGACCGTGCAAAATATCGTCTGAAAAGCAGTGGATGTGCGAGTGAAACTGGTTTCAGTCTGTGATGATGCTGAAAATACTTTTTCTCAAATGTCTGACTGGGAGGTAAAAAGTGCCTTGAATGTACAGAATGGGTCGTTTTTGCACAAAAGACCGGCGCGTCCAATGAAATGTCAAGATTTTGCTTTCAAAGTTGAGGCACTCGAACCGTGCTCTTGCTTCATTCCACCCAGTGTTGCACGTAACTCCAGCTGATTTTCTCATACAGAGCCCAATGGGCAAAGCCACCTTTGGTGGTCATCGTTGTTTTACGAGCACACCACATCCAGGATGAGTGTGACTTTTGTGCGCCCACCAAGCGACCGAAACAGTTCAGAAAGAGGCGAGTGTCTTCAGTTTGGCTTCAGCAGGATGAGTTCGAGCTGGTTCTCGTACGCGCAGATTTTCAGATTTTGCACAATTTGGTGACAGGACCAGACACTCTCAATTGTTTTCCTTTTGTACTGAGCTCGGTCATTTCTCCCATTTTGCTTTACTCACCATGAGGTGCTCCTGGTCAATGAAGGTGGCGATGCCGGCGCGGACGCGGTTCTTAAATCCGCGCACCGTGCCCTTGGAGCTGACGATCTTGTGTTCACGCAGCGTGTCCGTTTCCATCATGTTTCGACTGCCGACGAACGTGCAGGACGCGTCGTCCAGGGCGACGTGTCCCTCCTGGGAGAACCCGTTCATGTGGAAGATTTTCACCGGCTCCTTGCTCGGTTTTTTGAGAACTTTTGGCGGTTTATCCTTATCCTTGGATTTGAACGAAGGAGTCCGATGCTGACCGTTGGGCAGAACGCCGTTGGTCAAGAGTTTGGGTGGTTTGGGTGGGGGCGGCGGGGCTCCCGGGGGAGGGCCGTGCCCGTTGGTGAGTCCTTTGCCCATGTTGAGTGTGGAATCCAGTGTGGAGTCTGTGAGCTCTGCGGATGAGCTGCTGTCTGTGGAGGACGACGACGAGGAGGAGGAAGCTGTACCCGCACCGCTTCCCGCACCGATCACCTGCTGCTCGTATTCGCTGTAGTTGAACACCATGTTAGCACGGACGGCTGCGGCCGACGGGGTGGGCGACAGCGGAGGCACGGGCAGCGGCGAAGGGGACAAAACCCTCCGGGGACTGCCGAGCTCCGAGCCTGCAGGAGAAGCTCCGGGTGCCGCCGCGTCCTCGCTGGTCGGAGTGAAGCGCGTTAGAGTCGCCTGAGACGTGACGCCGACCACCCGCTCCCTGTCGCGACCTCGACTGTCCTCGAACAGCCTGACAAGTGCCGAGGTTCTTTGGCTGCTCGCTGTGCCCAACTTTGGCATGGTGCCCTCGATGCTCCGCTCGCTGCGTACTCACCGAAGCGTGACGAGTCCCCGCGTGAAGGCTACGGTCGCGAGCCGCTCAACCGTGCAGTCGCAAACACACATCCAGTACACTTCCCCATAGGGACCTCCATATGCGGCGCACAGTTCATTTACGGCAATAAAAACTGATATTGAATGCGTATGGGTGTGGCCCTGTGAATGGATCGACTCTGATTGCGCTATTGTGCTGCGCGTCGCGCTGTTGTACAGTTAATCGCAATGCAGCCACTGACAGCTGGTCGCGGGCCCCACCTAGTTCCTGTGACGTCACACTGGGACATCCCTCTCCACTTTACCGTATCCAGGTTTTCACCTTTCAGGTGTGCAGCACGTGACATCAAAGTGCGCCGACTCGACTTGGATCCCTCACCTGTTGGGAGCGCACAACGACAGAGGACACCGCCGGTCGAGCCGCAGCTTTCCGCGACCTGAGCTCCTCCGTTCAATGATGACATCTGGTACTCACAGGCAAATATTTCACTTCGACAAGCAGAACGCAGTCAATACTTTACGTTCAGTTTCGTGGAATTAGTTTGGCAAGAACAGATCTGAACATTAGGGACGTCTTGCAAAGGCCATTGACGTTGACTCCAGTTGGATCCAAACGTCAGCGATCGAGAAGAAGACTCCCACAGCGAAGATTAACGAATTTGATTTCTCAGTTTATTTGTCCACTCAAAACAACGCAGGGGTCAGGTCTGTAAGGATGGCCGGAGCTGGAAGTTCTGTTGGTCTACGATACATAAAAATTGGCTTTTCCTGACGGAAGCAGGTGGAACGTCCCGTGCACGAAGCAGCGGTTTCTGGCTCCTTCAGGTCGCCTGGAGCAGCGACGTTCAGTACCTCGCACTGCGTGATCCGTGCAGACATGTGTGCAGACACACGGAAAATCAGGAGGAAGAGAGAAATCTACCCAAACGGGCTCTGACTTGCACTCAGGGTCTTGGTCTTTGAATGTTTTTTCTCCTGTAGTTGTCCTTGTTTGAATGATCGTGGCCGAGCAGCATATTCCAACTGAGACCCAGAAAAAACCGCCGACCTGTTGGTTGTACCACAGTCCCACACAGTGGAAGACAACAGACAAAGATGCCGAATTTCCTCATATGCACAAACGGGAACAGCAAAATATTAAAAAGACAGACATGCTGGCTGGCAAAAATACCTGCAATTAATTCACGGAATAACATCGTTTTTGTTCTGTTCGTTGGTCAAGTGTCACCCCCGGACACTTCTTCCGGTTGGGAAACAACCTCCTGATCGGCACCATGGTTCTTCACTCGTTGCTGGAAAACAGTTTCTATTTTTTTCACCAGAACTACTCGTGAACGAACGATCCCAATGTCAGCTTGCTGCTGCTGCATGCAGCGTTTCCATGCAGACTTCAGAATGTTGAGTCTCGAGTGCGCTGCAGGGCGATCAGAGCGCCGTCTCTGCCGGACGGTGCTGCGGCTGCGGCTGCGGCTGCGGCGGAGAGAGGTCCGGGAGACTCGGGTGGTGCGCGATCGTCTCTGTGACCACCTCCGTCAACTCTTGCTTCTCCTGAAAACACCCAGACACACTCCGTATTTGAAGGGAGAGGCATTTTCAAAGTGGTGCAAGACTTGAGACATACTCGTACGCAGGTCGGAAAGTTTCCTCAGCCTCGCTGCGCAGAATGCAAAGTTGACTTCCACCTGGCAGAGGAATTTTATTTTGTGCCTGCAGTGCAGAAACAAAGTTTTGTTTGAGCTGATTTCGAGATGGGTGTGGCGGCCGCCGCCTCGCACCTGCTCCATCTGCGCGCGCATGGCGTTGAGCTTCTCGAGCTCCTCGGGCGACGGCGTCAGGATGTCGAGCACCCCGTTCTCGAGCTGCGCCTCGACCTCGTCCGGCGGCGGCGTCAGGTCCAGGTAGCCGAACAGCGCCTCGCACTCGACGGCCGTGAAGAACGTGGAGTAGTCCTGCAGAGACAGGTGCCGAGACCTGAACTTCACAAGAAGGCTATTGCCCAAAAAGCGCGCGGTCTAACGCCAGTTCAGAAAAAATTCACCTGAAAGATTTTTCGGCCATTTCAGAAAATTTTGAAAATTTCCATTTTGAGTTAGCCAGCAAGCCCATATTGAGTTACCAGGGGGGGGGAGTTACTCAACATGAAAAAATGAAAGATGCTTAAAATGGCCTGAAAATGATCCTGGCTGAATTTCAGTACTGTATGTTGATTTACCCCCCTCCCCTGGTAACTCAACATGTACACACGTACACACACATACACACACACACACACACACACACACACACACACACACACACACACACACACACAGACTGATGGTGAATACAATAAGCGCGCATCCTGTCGAGGACCGCGCGCTTAACAAGTCCAGACACACGTTCACTACACACACGTATTGTCCACTCAAAACACCTATCCAGAAACTGGAACCTTCTGGGTCAAGAAACGCGAATCTTCTGGATTGTTCAAAAAAGTTTTGCCTCAAACATTGCAACAGTTTGTGGAAGATCCAGAAGGTGTTTGAAAAGATCCACCGTTCGCTGGGAAACTTCTCCAATCTTGATGCAATTTCCACTGGCCTTAGCCTGGTGCTAAAATCACACTCTGCATGCCCCTCTGTTGAAACTGTTTCATTTCCACAGAAAGCCAGACTGGGAAGGAGCGGACCCCTCTGTGCGTGTCGCCATTGAAGATCTGCGGCGGGAGCGCCGTGAGGTCCGAGTCGGACAGGTTGAGCTGGCTCTGCATCCAGAGCTTCTCCTCGCGCCGGTGCGGGTCCGCCACGTCCACCGTCTCGTACGCGATCTGCTTGCAGTCGAGGATGCTCATGATGTGCCTCTGGTGCAGCTTCATCTGCAAGTATTCACACAATCATCACAGCAGTGGAAAACGACAACGGCCACAGACTTGCCACGAGAAGGATGAGCTGACGCTGAAGTGAAACGCGTCTTGCGAGTGAAGGACATCAGGCGAGGAGATATGCTGCTGTCTGCATGCAGGAAAGTACAATCCTAAGAGTATCGTACGCGCGCATTGAAACTCCAGCAGACGAACCGTGCGTTTGTTGGATGTTGTGAAAATAGTGTGAAGGTGGAACTGGTTTCAGCCAAAGTGGGCCAGTGAGTGAGTGTTTCAGCAGCTTGAGTGGTTTCACTCGGACTTCCGTGTGCGCGCACAGGGGCTGGGTGTTTGGGGTTCGGATCCCGATGCACATCTGCGCGGGATCGAAAAGAGCGGGACGATTCTGCACGATGCGCGGCCGCTCTATCCACGGCACGGAACGTGCAATGTATGGGCCGCACTATTGCCACGAAAGAATCAGCGGAATCAAAGTAGAACCCTCAGAACCAACTCGAGCTGGATGTTGGTGCAAAAGACTACAGAAGTATAGAATAATTGATATCATTCCAGCTGTCTATTCCGGTACACCTGCTCAACTTCCCTGCTCTATTGTTTGATGTGAAACTCATACTGCAGGAAGAGGGAAGAGGAGGAAGAGGAGGAAGAGGAGCGACTCGCTCCTGATATGTGGGAAGGAGGTGCAGATGTTCGCGAGGGTCAGATGTCTGGAGCTCGCGCAACAAACACAGATACTCTGCAGAACGGTTGGAGTCTGATTCTGCTGCGCTTCCACGATGACGAGTGCATGAGGGCAGAGCAAACGCTTTCGGCGGCTGTGATTGGAACAGGGTCTGATTCGGCTGGCTCGCGAAGAATCACAACACGAAGAATGTAATTAGCAGCAGAAATTGCAAAACGCAGAGAACCCGCCTGGAGGGGAGTTGGTGATGACAGAAGCACGTTAGTGCCCTGCCATAAACCCTGCCAAACCCTGTGAAATCCCACTGCAAAGAATGTTCCGTGGCCCCTCATCGCTGTGATCTGGTTCTTGCGTCAATACACGTACATTTCCGAACGAGGTGCATGGACGAAAGGTTACAGCAACAACACGCACGCATGTTTGTACGTACGTACGTACCCTCGTATGCTACCCATTCATGCAGTTTTTGATCCAGTCCCTACACATGATCTTCAGGTACAAGCGTGCGGCCAGGGTCTACGAGAACAACGCAAAGCTTGATTGTGGATCAAACCTTCAATCACAGATCAACAAAACAAAACGAGTTGGGAAGCGGCGCGAACGGCGATGATCTCAGACGGTGGAAATCTCTCTGTCTGAAAGCGCAGCTATATTTACCTTGAGTGACCCGGAGAATCGCAGCTTTACACACAACACGACTTCTCGTCTGTAGCTACACTCGAGCAGTCACGGTCCTTGAACCCTTGGCAATTGCTTGAACGCAACTCGTCATCTGGTTCTGTTTATTGGTTTGTACCAGATGATCAGGAATCATCTGGCAGATAGGAGGGGCTGCCACAGATTTGGAAAGTGTGGCAGCAAGATTTGGATGTTGCACCGGATGTTCCGGGTTCTAGGTTAAGACTCCAGGATCTTCTGACAGAAAGCCTTCATGTCGAAGTCCCCACACGCAGTCAAAAGTGACGAACGCGAACTCACCAGGACGTTTCCTGACGTGCTGGACACGAACAGCTTGATCACCATGGTTTTGTTGGTGTCAGCAGCGCAACTGCGAATCGCGCGTTGATCAGATAAAGCTCGCGTTGCTTCCGCTTCTGCTCGGGTTCCCCGCACCTGACGCCGCCCGGTGTATCCGTCCGAAGCTGGATCAGCAGCGCGTCCGTCGTGTGCCAGATTCCGCTCTGTCTGGCCACGTTGGAATCACTGAATCACCTGCCTCAATTCGTGTGTCCAATCGCCAAGCGAAAGAGAACGTGTGCCGGTTCCGGTTTCTCTGGTTTCACGGTGATGTTTCCTCTCTTCTCAGTATGTTGATCCTGGCGCAGGCTGATCCAAGGCAACGTCGACACGTGTGGTGGGGGAGCGCGCAGGCAAAGCTGTTCACACAGCAGCTGTGGGTGCAGCTTCGTGCGGTGAGTATCAGCTGAGTCCTGCAGCTGTGCAGCTTCCCCGCGCATCACGCAGTTTCCGTGTTGCACTACTTGCAACGGAAGGGGCACAGGCGATCCTACACTGAGGATTCACGGCGGGCGAAGTCTCCGGGACAGTGCGACAGAGATCACGTGTGATTTCCTTCAGTCTCCACTTGAGGCACCTGGGACCCTGGATCGCTTTTCCCCTGGACCGTGTTTGGCGCGCTGGGGATGGGCGACGAGCGACACAATCCGAGCACAGCGCGATGGTCGAGTTGGCGATCCACCGTGCGCGCGAAGCACGATGTCGCACAACCGTGTGGATACAAGCATTCACCGCCACAAGACCGCGCTTGCACCCTCTTTATGAACGCTTTCTCAACTCGAGCGTCTGGCTCAATCAAAGTCAAAGTTTCAGTGGTCAGTTTACCACATTCTTTATTTCATCCATCGCTTTCTTGTCCAGTTTACTGACGCACGAATTGTAACAACTATGTACAACCTTGTTCTTTTTGTGTACATCGAAAAGGCGTCTGTACAATCTTTAGCTTCTGGTGTAAATTTGAGGGGTTACAAGAGTGCTTGCTGTTTTGTGTTGGAAACGTGAAAAGCTGTGACACGCTGCCACCCTGGTGCGCACCTCAACTGTGCACTTTGCTTGACGAAGCGCGAAGATGAGACACCCGTGAAAGCCGCTTCTCTGGAGCTAATGTCAATCTTGCCAATGTTTCCGAGTGAAGCAGAGGGACAGACGTCTGTGTTGAAAAAGTAATGCCCGAGCAACAAAACTTCGCCCCTGCGGTGGAACAACACTTGCATAACGTGGAACCAAAACTCATTTCCAAAAATAGTGTCAGCGTGTACAAAATTAGCTTCAAGTTCTATTCTTCCTCATATGTACATGCCTGATGAGTGTTCTTCTGATAGTAAGTGAAATGCATAGATTGGTTTTCCCCAAGATATTTCATTCAAATTTCAACGAACAGTCTGAAACCTGACACAATTTCACTCGTGACATTCGCACAGCCATGCACCCGAAAAGTACGAGTGCGCAGAAAAGAGGAGACAAGTCTTGTAAATTTCAAGTGAAATATTGCACGACCTTTTCGCAAATGAAGAAACGTGTGTCTACTGAGATGGGAACGGCTATGATGTGATCGTTCTGTTCTCGTACAATACTTCTTGTCAATTAAAAGCTCGTGTTCTCGTTTGTACATATGTACATCTCGAATTGCTCTCAGCGCTTTCGCAGAAGCAGCAACACTTCACCCAGCTCGGGCAGCTTGTGGTGCCAGCCACAAGTTAGTTGTGAGTGGTCAGAATTTTGGCCAAAACGCGGTACAAAACCGACAGTCCTCGAGACTCTTCCCCAGGATCCATTGGACATAAAACCCTTAAAAAGGTTGATGCTGTTCCATCTCAGAAAGGTTCAGGGACTACTGTCAATTAAAATTCACTGGACTTTAGAAGTGGGGACTGTAGCAACTGAGTATCCACTATGGTCTCCTCGCGCATTTGTCCCTTTGGTACTTACTGCAACAAAAGCAAAGCAATTCATCAGTAACATCTCTTGTGCAACTAAACTGACCAATTTGCTACAGTAACACAGTTGACAGGTAAGTGTACAAAAGATGATCACAACAAAATAACGCGTAAAACACATAAAAATGCACTGAGCGATTGTTTGAGATTTTGATGCCAGAGACATCCGTCGATGCTGTGCAATACTGAAGCTCCTACGAACGGAACGCGTGCTTCTCCCCCGCTCCCTCATTCATCGCATTTGTCCGTCATTCACATGAAGGTGACCGTGACCACTCTCTCTCTCTCTCCAGTCGGACGTATGTAGCTTCATGCAGAAAGTGAGTGAGGAGCGAGCGAGCACAACACCGGAGGAAGCGTCTACACGACTGACTGCAGGCAGGCAGAGACACTGATTCGGGTGAACAGCGGCACGGCGGCGCGGCCCGCCCGCGCTTAGGAGCTGATCTGGAAGTTCTTCATCAAGTCCATCACCTTGGACTTGCGGTTCTGCAACGGTAAACGAGACACGTTCAATTAGTTTGAGACAAGAAACACACGACGACATCGAAGAACCCGTCGCGATCTTTTCAACAAACCAGAGTTCGCATTTTCTGACACGACACATGTCGACTTGAACCTGTCTCGAGAAAGTCCTCCTCTCCTTCCTCGATCGACATGTCGGGTAACGGCAATGTTGAGTTCACTTTCAGTCAGATTACCTTTCTTGAGCAAAAGGGACATCAAAGAGTTCGAACAGATCTGAGCGAGGTTCACTTCACTTCACCTCCAGAAAACCGCACATGTCACCCAGACTCCACAACTTGTCAGTGAGAAGGTGTGTGGACGGAGCCCGGACAAGGGGTGAGTCAGCTGACAACTCGACGACGCTTCAACATTTCCGTCACCAGAGTTCCTCAGTCCGGCTCCATTCCAGAAAATTAAGGCACAATTTACCATGAAAACCCAAGTGACAACAAATGTCTACACAAAGAAGTTGAAAAACACTTAAATCATAGTATGTACACATGAGAGAATAACTTGTTACGCAAGCAAAACCACACAACATTGCAAACTTAGCCAAGTTTAAATTATAATTTTAGCTGCAACTGTGTCTCTACTTTTATTAAAATCCAGTGAAACTGGCCAGTGAATGCTTGTTCTGGGAAGACTGGTCTCAAGCCAGTCCTGGTCCTGATCCAAACTAAAGAGGCATCAATATCATTATCTCGAATCTCAAGACCATAAACGGCAATTAGTTGGCATGTTCGGGCTTTTCTTGTCAGGCGACGCGCGTCCTGCTTTGATGTCCACCTCAGCGATTGAACTTGCTGTCTTCCACAAGCATTCACCGAAACCGGCGTTTCACTGAACTCTGATTAGAAAGAGTCCGAAGTTTCTCTCAGCACCGAATTTGGTTTAGTCTAGTCTAGTCTGAATGGTGGTTAGAAAAAACGCCCGAGAGGTGTTTTTAAAATTTTGCACAAATGTTGGGACTCAGTGTGGGCTGGCGGCCTGCGTTATTCCGTCATGACGTACGTCTATGATGATGCGTGCCTCGTCGTCGTCCTCCTTCTTCGCCTTGTTGGATGCCTCCTTCAGCTCCTTCTCCGGGTCTCGGTTCTCGTCCCAGCCGCCAGTCTTGCGACGCGCCATCGCGATCCACGACGGCTGTCCGCCGGTCGACTGCGCCTCGTCCACCGCCGGCTTCTTGGGCTCCCACTTGGGCGCCGGCTTGAGCGCCGGACGGTCCGCCGGACGGTCCGCCGGCTGCGAGGAAGGGGCCGTAGCGCTGACTGGAGTCACCTTGTGCGACTGAGTCCGTTTCACAGACGGAGAGCCCTTGCTCTCCGGGGTGGTGGTCTGAACAGGGGGAGTTCCGATCGTGGTTTTGCTCCTTTCCCTGTCTCTGAGGACAGGAGAGTCTCTTTTGAACGGCTGGGCTTCGACCTTTTTCTCATTGTCTGATTTTGTTAAGTCTTTGGGTTTATCCGTTGCTGGCACAACCACCACAGGTTTGTTTTCGTCCAGTTTGTTACTGTCCTTAGCACCAGGTGAAGTGGAACGGGGGCGTTCTGTTTTGGGAGGTTCTTCCTCTTTCGTCTCCTCTTCCTTGACAACCGGTTTCGTGACAACCACTTCCGGTTTAGAAGCAGCTACTTCCTTAGCAACAGGCGTTGCAGCCGCCTTAGGCTTGGTAGCAACCCGGGTGAAGGGCTTGATTTCCTTGACTGGACCGCCATCATCCGGAGGCCTCTGATCCGCCTCCACGAGAGCAGAAATGTTCGAGGTCCTGTTTCTCAGTTTGCTGAAAACTTGCGAAAACTCGTTTCCAGCGCCGGTGGCGTCCTCTGCGGGCGGCGCCTTCGCCTCCTTCGTCTTGGCCTCGAGCTTCTCCCAGTCGGCAGGTTCGTGCACGGAGGAGCGCTGCGAGGCTCTGCTCGGGGACCCGGTGAACACCGTCACCACGGCAGAGTCGCCCGCGATCGTCTGGCGCTTGCTCGCGTCTTTGATCTTGTCGGCTCTCAGCGTGCCGTGGTCACCAATGTTTGACAGTTTGCCTGTCCTCCGCAACACAACCCCACCGAATATGTTTTTGGCCGGCTCTTCCTCTTTACGATCAGATACTTCACTTGAAGATTCCATTTCAGGCTTCTTGATTTCGATGTCCGGCTTTTTGGAGAGAATCTCGGGTTTCTTGGACCGAATTTCCGGCTTCTTCAACTCCACCTCTGGTTTCACTGGTTCCTCGGCCGGCTCAGGCTCCTGGTGCTCCTCTTCCTCCTCCGGGTTTTCGTTCTCCTTGTTGTCCTCCTTCACTTCGTGAATGTCAGGTTTGACCTCGATGACCTCTCGCGTGACCTCGGGTTCGGGCTGCCGAAGACTTTCGGAGGACTTGGGCGGGTACAGCGAACTTCTATTCTCCAGCTCCTGTCCTCCTGTGGGAAAAGAATGGAAGGTTTGAATGCTACGAATTAGCGAAACTGTCTTTGAGCGATACGTTCTGCACACAAAAAGAAACGGAGCTATCAAAATTCAATCGGTGAATCGACAACGATCTACAGACGTTATCTGTGTGCACCACACACACACAGGCGCCAGAACAGGACCACTAGCACGTGGACTGTCCCCGAACAAGGTCAGTGAAGACGAACCTATGTCTGCAGTGGACGCGAACGGCTCGTCGGAGTCGGAGACCGGCGACGCGGGCGGAGACTCCTCTGGCTCCTGCGCGACGGCTACGGCGGCGGCCGGGACGGCGACGGGAGCAGCCGGGGCGGTGGCCGGACCGGCCGGGGGCTCCTCCTCGGTCAACTCCGCCAGCGGTGACACCTGAAACAAGGCAGTGAATCCACCGAACTGCGTGACGATTCTCAGCGTTAAAACCGGCACGACAGGTTGGACGAGACGGGCGCTCACCGTGGCGGCGGGTTTCGGGCTCTGCGGGCGGCGCGCGCGGTGCTGGTTGCTCGGCCGCTTGTTCTGCCGCAGCGCCATCTTGTGCTTGGCGCCTTCATTGGACAGCGCCTTGGTGCTCGACACGGCGTTCAGGTCCACCTTTGGCTGCTGCCGTGACTTGAGCCCTGTCGGCCAAAACAGACCCTTGAGATATTTGGACGAGTACATGCAATGGCCAAATGGTGTTTGCGGCGCCCAATTTCCTGACTAAGGACAGCGCGGACTCTTCTTGGAGCTCAACAGAACGCATCGTCTCGCACTGATGATGTTCCCTGGAAAGCGCCCAATATGTCGGCGAGCTTGGAGCACACTCGAGTCCAGTGAGATTGCACCCTCCCCCCCCCCCCCCGCTACTGTTGGAACCAGAGTCGATCACTTACGCGGCGAAGCAGTTGTTTTGTGCGATGGCACTGCCCATTTGCTGGCGAAGAAATCCTGAAAGGAAAAGACGTTTGTGTGGGCGGGGCTGATCGATACCGGGGCGAAGCGCGCGAGTATTGACGTCCCGTGCGACGGAACCCGCGAAGGTCAAAGTGTCAATCATCTCAACTGCCGCCAATGATAGAGTGGTGAACATCAAAGACATCAATCTGTAGGGTGCACACGAAACGCTAAAAAGATGGGGTTTTTTCTTTTCCAATCAGTGAAAAACGATTCGAACGCCGAGATAGGCGAGCTCACCTCTTCGTCTCCCTCGTCCATGCTGTGACCTAGGCTGTCCCTGCTTCCCTGAAAAGAACAACGCACCTCTCTTGAGAAAGCCCGTCAGGAGTCCCGGGTGCAGGGTGTGTGTGGTAAGTTTCTGCACCACTATCGAACCCCTTCAGATCGACAGTTCACCTCAAAACACTGTTTCTGGAGAATCTCGTGTCGTTTCCCAGGTCGCATCATTATTTCTGCTCTCAGAAATGCTAAGAATGCATGTAAGACGGACTGCGGCACTGCGGGAAGTTTCCCTGAAGATTCTGAACAGAGCAGGAACATGTCGAGAGCAAAGCGAGTCAGTGGAGCGGAGGGAATGCGATGAAGGCCCAGGCTCCGCTCGTTCGGACTTCGCGGTGAACGGTGCATTAAACGCTCAAACGATACCGCATTGTCATTTTCCTGTGCAAACTTTCTTCACAACAGATTGAATTTCTGATGATGACGGGGAACCTTTACATGTACTTGCACAAACATTGTCGTTTCCCCCAAGAATTTGAGACACACCCTCAGAAATTGACCATAACACTTGCGAAGGTTTTCTGCTGGGACCGTGAATAACCTGCAAATTGGGGGTGCCTTGACTAGGATAATTTATAATGGCGTACTTCTGTCCAAGTTCTGATGCTGAGCGTCAAAGCATCACAAATTACAAAAAGGG
>JAAUXT010090802.1_pt1 | contig 14659 bp, 19 predicted proteins | sample 7278171 | NCBI WGS metagenome assembly JAAUXT01 (sample SAMN14350112, study PRJNA611818) | marine sediment metagenome | isolation source: surface marine sediment (1.8m) | place: French Polynesia: Moorea | collected 2018-08 | reverse complement strand
TAAACTTAATACAACTTCAGCTGAAATATTTTTATGTAGGCATGTTGCCCTGTTGCTTCTCTTTCACTATAGAAAGTTTCAGGCAACTTGAATGTGTCATCCCTGAAAGACATTGCCCAATTGGTTACTTAGATTGTATGCCTCGTATACGTCTCTCTCTCTCTCTCTCTCTCTCTCTCTGTGTCGCTGTCTCTTTCTCTCTCTCAGCAGTCACACTTCAAACTGACCATGCATAGTGATCAAAAACCACAGCAAAACGGGATTCAGAAACTGTTATCATGCACACAAAAACACGCACACACTGTGTCGGAAGAAAGACCCATGAGCAAGACCATGGAGACGTACACAGCGTTTGGTGTTTGTGAATAGATCCTGAGCTGCTTCGAATGATTTCAAAATTGCTATTAGGTTGTGTAACAGGCAACGCTTCAGTGTATCGAAATTTTTGGCAACAATTCGGAAGCGCTTTGCCACTCAAAACGAATTGATTCCGTCCATCTAAATCTTGTGTTTCTTTCAAACCGCGGATTGCTGTTGCAGAAATGAATCCAGCGATCTTGTTCGAACACGAGGTCAGGTCAGAAACCGATTCAGGAATGCTGGTTTTGTGCATTTTGTGCAAGAGGCACATTTGCCAAGAAATGAAGACAAAAAGACAAATACACCTTGGAGAAGATGCGCCGAAGTTTTGAGTGGAGTGGATGATAAGATCCATGTCTAAGTGTGAGTGGGTTTGGGATAGAGCGGACAGTGCGGTGGCAAGATGGAAATATTGTGAGCGAGAGTGCAAGAAAGTAAACGAGTGAGTGAGTGAGTGAGTAAGTGAGTGAGTGAGTGAGTGAGTGAGTGAGTGAGTCAGTCAGTCAGTCAGTCAGTCAGTCAGTCAGTCAGTCAGTCAGTCAGTCAGTTAGTCAGTCAGTCAGTTAGCCAGCCAGATTTTCGCTGTTGCACTGTTCTCTTTGCAGCAGATTGTTTGAAGGATATACAGTTGGCTGCGACTCAGTCCTTTCTGCCACTGATTGCTTCCTCAGAGAATTCCATTCCAGCCTCCCCAGTTAATGTTTGCTGCGGGGCCTGTTACGTGCGCGAAAACACCAATGAAAGAAACACTGTTCACCATCAGAACAATTTTTCTCTCATTATGCCCAAACGGCTTCCATAGATTGGTTCTGCTGTTTCCTCCGAACACTGGGAGGAAAGAACAAATTTGCCACGTCGGGTGTCACAGACATCAACAGCCCAATCTGTCGCCAATTTCAAGTGAATTATTTTGCCTCGAAAACAGCTCTGAGGTGTCCCAGACGTGTTTCTGACGAAGGTGTTCTTCGAGCAAGTTTCACTGTTCCTTCTTCTGCTGCTAATTAGGGACGAAAAGCAGATTAACCGAGCAATTCTCGGATGTCATACATCCAACGAACTGTTCAACGCGACATCCGTGTTCGAAGATCCTGTCTTTCGAGCCTGTGATTGTGTGAATTGGACAAGATTTTATCAAAGCTCAGTAAAAGTCCAGGAAATTAACATTTTCAGGCTCGATTGCGTCGTTGAAGTTCTTGATTCTGTGCCGGAATGACTCTTCAAACCTGACAGACTCGCGACTCGGTGAGGTGGACGTGGTACACAGGCTTTGATCTGTTGCGCTTTCAGCTGAAAAGCGAGTTAGTTTCCACACTCCATGGAGAGTGAGAACTATTCTCCCCCAGGTCTCTGCCAAAGAAAAATTCAGTTCTTGTGACGTTATCATGAATCGGCTCTGGCATCAACCATCATGCTGAGGCACAAAATGGTCGTCTTTTGTTCAATTTCACACGGGGCCAGCGCACAAACTTGTGCAGGGTGCAGGTCATGTCCACAAATGGTTTTCACATCCGTGGCTGAAATGCAAGTGGATCCCCATGTTCTGCATCGAGCCGATATGCTGCATGTGCTGCAATTTGGCGAACGTGTTCCCCGGCGACATCAGCAGGAGGTTGTCCGATAATCGCGCGATTGCGTGTTCAACTTATATTGCACAATGGACCACTGAACATTGATTTGTTAGATACAAATGGAGGCAATATGCAAGTGGCTTCCAGCTGCAGTCACAGTGAGCAGGATTTATTGTACCACAAGTGCTACACTTCAAAAATTGCCACTATTCGTGTTTCTCAGCGTGGTACCCGTGCTTTGGCTGCTTGCTTGACTGACACAAACACGAGTGTACGTAACTGCTAGAACAAACCCAGGGATTGTGGTGAGTCTGTTGACAAAGATGAAGCTTTGGAACTTCCAAGGCACAGGCGGAAAACATAGATTTGTGACGGAAATCAAGGTTCTGGGCACCTCAGAACAGGGTGGCTTCTCGTGAGCTGTAGAAGTACGTACGTGCTGTCGTCGGTGCGGAGCACAGCGACAAAAGCCAGATGTTCATTTGAACAGTCACACGCATTCCCTTGGGGCGTTTGCGGCGTTGTACAGACAGGAGGGATGCGTGGCTTTGTCTTTCTGGGATCGCTCCACTCAATCAGCCAGTGCTTTGCAGAACGACTCCCTGAGATGGCCGTGCACCTGCACACGAGAAGAATGTCGAAATTCTGGTCATGTTGGTGCTGCCCGCACGCGCGGTCTGCTTTCCACATGCCATTCAGAGCCTCCAGCAAAATGCAGGAGACAAAATAACCATACATCAAACGGTAATTGAAGTATTAATGGACATTCTTTTTTCGATGCAACAATATTTCTCTGCCATTTATCCTTTCATCTCAGCAGAATTAGTCTTGCTCAGACTTCCGTTTCCCTACAAAAGTGGGAGATGCACGGAGTAAATTTTGCCATTCAGACTACCTTTGTGCAACCTGCCTGTGGCTGATTAACTGTTGCCAAAATAACGTTCTCCGTTTGCTTCTTTGCGCAAAAATAATGTCTTCCTTCCTCGCTGGCACATGATATGAATTGCAGATGTGCGAATTCCGTCTGCTTTCTGCCTTCTTTCTTCTCTGTGTTTTGACAAATCTGATCATTTCAATTTGCATAAAATGAAAGCAATTGTCTGTCTGGCCTTTTCAGCAAATGCAGTTTTTCTTGAGATGCTGAGCTCACCTTGAAGAAGAACGAAAACCGTGCGCACGAGTGAATGAAGAAAGCCACAACAGAACACGCACCAAAGTTCAGAGTGGAACTGATCACTGGTTGGTTTAGCATCTGCCTCATGAGTCGAGTCCAAGCAGAGACCAGGGAGCTCGAACAACCTTCCTCCTGAATGGACCAAGTCCAGTCTGTGCATGACGAAAGAATGTGTTTTTCCTGCAACGTTGCTGTTTGTTTGCGATGGAAAAGACGGTGCTTTGTCGGTGAAGCCAATGGAAAATTCGGCCGTCTGGCAGCCAGGGATTCGGTCATTTCTGACACAGGGAAAGCACGTCTTCCATACAATCTGCTGCACATCGGTCACGAACGACTGTTTTGTTTGTTCAGTTGAGGTTTCCAGACAGGGTTCTCACACTGGCAGTGTTCAATTTACGAGTGCCGGCTGGCCGAGTGAGCCCAAATGGCTGACTTCGCCTCATCTCCAACCCAGGGGCGAAGTGCCACTTCCGTAAACGGAACGCGCCCACTGCACAAAAATGATTCACTTTGTGACTTTTCGAGACCTTGGTCGAAAAAGGAGTGGTGTGGTCACGCAGGAACCTTTTTGGTGCAGTGTGAGAACCCATTTCTGCTACGAGGGGGGCACATACGATAGGTTTTCTGATCGCCGAATTGTAGTTTCCGTTTTTGCAAATGAACAACATTTGGGAGCCTTGCTTCCCGATATTTGCAGTTGAATATTCAAAGAATCCAGTTCGTTGAGCGAAGTTTCCTGGTCCTCCAGTATTCAATTTGCATTTTAATTGCATCCTGCAAAGATTGAAATAGAGCTGGGCCACCTCATAAAAAAGTGAACCAGCTGTGTGAAAAATTGAAATGTGCACGATAGTTTTTCTCAAAAGTCTGTCCCCGGTCGTTCCTCAAACATATTTGTTATCGATGAAAGCGCGAACGTCTTGCACGTTATGTCCACGTGTTGATGACCGATCTTCTGTGCACAGGACACGTTTCTTTGAGAGTTTGTGTCACAGAAGAATAATGCAGAACAGACCCCCCTATGACCTGTTCAGTGATGAACAACGAGCAAAAATTTCACATAGGATCACACACAGGATTTGTATTGAATTATGTGTGAAGCTGGGCGAGTCAAGTCAGGATACACCTGACCTACACTGCTCTTGGTTGACATGTAATGTCCGACTGTACAACCAGGGGATGGAATCAGAACACCAGGGTCACTGATCAAGTCCATTCTAGGCATCCTTGAAGTGCATGTGAAATGTCCAAGCTGTTCGACAGAAGGTTGGACATGACTGATCCCAAACTGTTCAACAATTACCTGCCAATGTTCAAGTGCCAAAAGCTTCTGTCCAGAGGATACTGAAACATGTCTTACACCTCAAGAAGAACTCAAGACAAAGTCGTGTCCGTCATGTTCAGAACAGAGCAAAAGAAATCGATGACTCAGTGTCTGTCACCTTTGATATCGACACCAATTCGGTGAGCATGACTGACACGACTTTGTATGCGTACCTCGTATGTCTCTACTTCCTTTAGTGCACCAGGACACTGACACTGGAGCACCCCTAACTCACCAGACTTAGCGCTGCCAGACTTCTTTTTGTTCCCTTGAGCCAACAAAATACTGAAGAGACAGATTTGAGGGCACTGCACCAGGGCGTCGACTTTGTATGGGCCAAGTTCCATGCAGCCTTCAAATGTACTTTGTGAGAGTACAAAAGTGTGTTCAGTTCCCAGGCAGATACTTTGAAGGGATGCACCAAGCATGCAGTACATTTGTGCTTCAATCTTTCGATTGGAACAAACTTCCAAGAAAGCTTCACATTTTAGGCATGAAAAATGTCATCCCAGCAGTGCAAGATAGCCGCGTCGACATGCTACAAGTACGCAAAGTTTGTTGTTTTGACTCGCTCAACTTCGCGACTGGATCGGTGCCCCATTTCAGACCAACCAGGGTGGCAGTGGGTGCTGTTGAAATTCGCAGTCCGTTAACAGGCGTTGTCCTCCATCTTGCATCAACCTTTTCTGCGAACCTTTGAACCGGTGTCTTGGGACTGTCTGTACTAATCTTTCCTCGGCATCTAAATAAAAATTCCCAGGAGATGGACTCAATTTGCCGCTGACTGCTGTATGTATTGACTGCACCGTGTCTATCGGTGGTCAATTCCCTGTGCATCAGGACACTGTGGGACACTTAAATTTTTGGTCTCAACCACAGTGCCTTTTTGCGTTTCACAGACGGATATGATTGAAATGCAACACACAAATAGTCAAAACAAAAACTGTGATGTTCATAAAATCGAAGTTTGAACAAAAACTCGACTGCATGGATGTTTGGAAGAAATCTAGAGACTTGTTTCCAACACCTCTCAGTAGTCAGTGTCAAGCAGGCCTGACGTGCAACAATTTTGCCTTTGAGAGCTTTTGGTTCAGAACAACCAACATGTCTGCGCGCTGCACAGGTTGAGATGCGTGTCCGTCCAACACGTTCTCACAGTGTCGATGGAGCCGCTGCTGACCGGCCCCACGTCTATTGCCAGTCAATCCAATCTGCATCAGTTTTAAGTCTGAAGAGCCTAAGTTCTCCTCAGGGACTCGCGGTGTCTGCAGAGCAGTTGCATCTGCGCTGTCAGAAAACTCCAATCTTCTCCGCTCGCCCAAAAGGATCACTGTCGTCAGTGAGAAAATAATAGGTTTTTCAGCATTTTTGAAGTCAGAGTCACCTTCAAAACAAATCCAGAGTCACAAGGGTTCTTCTGAACAAAAGTTGTTTGCGCGTGTCGTGTCACTTGGTGTTGAGTCTCGGAAGTAAAACTGGTCCATAGGCCCCGGGTGATTTGAAGAAATTCAGGTTGGTCATTTGGGCTGCAGTTTTGCAATGAACTTCAACTTAAACAAGCAACCCAAATCAGCAGCAACAAACTGTCATTTTGTCAGTGGTCCAGCAAATGCAAATATTTTTTTATTTTTGCTGGTGTTACAGACATTACCATTGGAGTTGCTCATTTGACTTGCTCTCAAAGAAAACTTCGAAATGGACTGAAGATAACAACCCTGCCACACCAGCAACATGAACAAACTTTGGTGGAATATATTTGCAATGAGTTGGGCCACTGACACATTTGTGGCAATATTTTGCCTCAACAGACTGAAAAAGACATGTCAGTGAAAGTCAAGGAAATGACATTTTGAGAAAGAATTCCCACAAAGTGACATGTGCCACTGCAGCAACGTGCCCCTCGTGAGAAAAATTATTGCGCACTTCCCATTCAAAAATACAGAGCCGAGGGTTGTCTGAGTCAGAGTTTTTGTCTGAGTCTCAAGTGATTTCCAGACCGCCAAAAGCCGAAAGAATTGTTTCCTGCGCTGACAGCGATTTGACGCCAAAGTGACGTCAAGAAAATTTCCCAAGCAGTTTTGGGTTTCACAACATGATGGTGGAATCAATAAGGCTTGTCTCTATCTGATGGATTTTCTGCCTTCTGGCCAGGTTACTTCGCGGCTACCTATCGCAGTAAAATCCCACCTGAATGGGTGTAAGCGTCGCGCAATGACCTTGTTGTTGCAGGAATTCAGAGTGTTGGATTCACATCATTTTTTTTCGCGGTTGACATTTTGGACGTGATTCGTCTGGTAGAGTAGCAAATGACCAACGAGTAGCAGTTTTTGGACATTTTGATTGTGGACTGTATCAACTGAAACCTGGAGAAAGAGCACCCTCACTAAAAGGACAGCTGCAACATTCTCCAGCACAGGATCAAGAGCTTCACCAGAAAGTTTCTACAAGATCTGCAAGGAAGACTAAAGAAAGAAGATTCCTCAACAAGAATTCTCCTTGAAGTCAAGCAGAGGTTTGACAGAAGACAACAGAATGGTTGGTACCAGGGACAAGATTGAAGCTTCTTTTGAGGCTGAGCTGCAAGGGGTGGAGATGCTAAAACAACTGGATTTCACTGGCATAAAACTCACATCAGGTATAAGAGTCTCAGCAAGAAGATTCTCACCTGCTATGAAAGCTTGAAAGAGAAGCACCTGGTGGACAACACCCTGATGTGGATGGGACCCAATGCCTGTGTGAAATATCATCCATTCCCAGATAATCACAACCAGAAGCTAACACCAATGTCAAACTATAGTGGAATTTGTGCAAAGAAGGATGGGACAGAAGGCTCCTGGATGAAGCTCAGGTTCATGAAATAAAAGCCAGAGGAAACTATGGACAAGTTTTATAACTGATCCATGATGTCCTCCAGCAGTGTGAATGTGATGAAGCAAGCCATTGGACAAGTTTTGGAAGGAGTGGCACTGAAGTACATGTATGGATACACAGAAGTCAAGATCTTGGAGAAAGTCTACGCTCTTCCAAAAAATGCTGTGACCAGGGTAATCCAAGGAACAGCAAGGGCTGAAGAAGCAATCAAAACCAGTTGATGTGCCAGTGCCACCAGTGAAACCTCAGCCTCCAATTGTGATCCAGCCCGTGGATACACAAGCTGCAGCTGTTCCATTGCAAAACAAGACTTCATACCTGAAGCTGAACAAAGAAAGCCACCTACACCAAAGAAATCAAGAACATCTGAATACCTAGCACCAAGACAAGAACCACCACTACCACCACCATCAACCAGACCAAGAAGAACACCGATACTAATCAACAGGTTTGGAGACTGGGTCAAGAAGTAAAAACTTCAGAGACTTGATTGAGCTCAAACTTTTGTGTGGCCACAACTGTTACAAGTATGTTTGTACAACATGATTTTTTGTTGTTGTGAACAGTATGTTTTTCAGATTTCTTAGTCTGCATGTACATCATTTATTGTTGAAGTGTTTTATATGAAAAGTGTTTTTTTGAACATGAAAACACTAACATTACAAAATTCCAACATCACAAATTACTTATTCTTTTTCAAGGAAGGGAGATGTTTTTCTTCTGTCATGTTCTATCATATTCTTCAACTGTCAACATATCACTACAGTATTCCATATCAATCTGGAACATTCTATAATCTTCATGTTGTGGTCAACTTGGGAAAAAAACAGAATCTGTCAGAAGCTTCTCAGTTCATCAGCAGCCAGCAACAAAGGAACATAATGGGAGCTTAACTGGAACCATGACTTGGTTTTTTTTCCACAGTCTTGGAATTCTGCAATATGAAACTCGCATAACCCCATTGTGTCTTTGGCACTGGGAACACGAGTGCAAGGGCGCCGTGGTTTGCTCACCTCGTTGCTCACCTCAGTGGAGCCTATCGATTGATTCCTGTGGTTCAGGTGAGAAACACATAAACTCGTGTTCGCTGTGTAATCCACATGACAGTAGAACACAACCACGGTGCAGGTGAGAAGCCTCTTTTTTCTGAATTTAGTGTTTCAGTATTTTCAGACGCAGTTCGAGTTTCTCGACTTCGTTTGATTGGAGGGTTGTGGTAGATTCTGGCTGTGAAAGACCTGTGCAAGACATTTGTTTGAGCGGGACAAAGCGTGGTCATTTTCTGAGACACAGACCTGACCTGTTGTGGTCATTTCCCTGTGTTGGAGGCTGACAACCTCGAGTTTCATTGAAATGGCAAGGACAGTGAGAACAAATGAGGCAAAACATGCGCAGAGAACAAAACTGCTTGAATCACCGGTTTTGGTGCCTTTTTATTGACTGTTTCAAATTGGCAGTGAATCTGTTGTTTGCAATCGGGCCTCAAGACGCCTCCATAGGTCCCGCGGGCATCGCCAAACAGTCGATCTGGGTTGGCAATCACCACTGTGTTGGTTTGGATCATTTTGGCTCGGAAAATAAGCACTTGAAGCGTCTGGATGCTTCTTTGCTGATTTGTTGTGAAACGCGAAAAACAAGAACTGCCCAAAATGTCTTTGTGCGAAAGAAAAAGTTCTCACCCATTTTCTGTGTGCTCGATTCGTCGCGATCTGCAGCGAACCCGAATTCGTGTGACACACGAGTGTTGTACGTAAATGCACCAACACAGGTCAGACTTGGCTTCAAACCTGACTCATCCCCTCAACCACCTTGTGCTTTGTCTGAACTTCGAATGCACAGGATGGAATAGATCAGGAAAGATTGAACAACACTGTAAGTGTTTTGCGTTCTTGCTGAGTGTGAAGCACAGGTGAGATACAAGAGATATTGGAACCAGGATCCCAGTTGACAAGAGCAACCCAGGCCATATTCTGGGTATGACAAAGGCTCCATGCTCCCAGGAGGCAGACAAACTCTGTGGGTTTTTGAACACTTTGGTAACCTGTTTAGTCCAAAATGGTTGGGAGGGACGAACGGAGCAGGATCAGCTCTGATTTGTCCCACCAGGTCAGGGTCCCGACATAATGTGGAGGAGAGCAAAGTGAACCAATATGAATGTGAGCATGTTGGTCAAATTTACGAGGTTCCCTGCCTTGGCAATACAGCACAAACAAGTGAAAGTATCAAAGTGAAGTACTCAGTTGCATTCCTCCAGAAGAGGATTTGTTTGGCATTGGCATTGCTCGTATTTTCAGGCCCTTGTGAGCCCAAGAACCTGGCATGATTGGGGTCCCCTTTATGTCCCTCAAGCTCTTCATTCTCATGCCCTAATGCACATCCAGAGCCTGGCCTGTGAAGTACACTCAAGACGACCAACCCCAGTGGCAGCACCCCAATTCGCAACGTACCTGCATACACGGGCATTGTACGAGGTTTGTCCAAGAATCAACCGTTTTTGTCTCAAGTAAATACACATTTTGGCGTGGCTGAAGAATCTGCTGATCCCACTAGGTGGTGAATCTGGCCCCACCAGTTGGTGTGGTGGATCTGGCCCCTCCAGTTGGTGTGGTGAAGTTGGGCCCACCAGTTGGGGTGGTGAATTTGGGCCCGCCAGTTGGTGTGGTGAATCTGGCCCCACCAGTTGGTGTGGTGAATCTGGCCCCACCAGTTGGTGTGGTGAATCTGGCCCCACCAGTTGGTGTGGTGAATCTAACCTCACCAGTTGGTGTGGTGAATCTGGCCCCACCAGTTGGTGTGGTGAATCTGGGCATCATAGACGCGAAAACGGGAATTTCGTGGACAAACCACGTACTGTGAAAATAGGATCAGATTCCATGAAAAGCAGAGATTGAATCAAAGCTTGTTCGTTGGCTAAACGCGCTTCTGTGTGTTTGCAGACGAAAGCGGGTTACGTGTTGGTGTACCAGCGGCGGGACGCCTCGCACGCGGCGGCGGCGACGGGCAGCGCGGCCGCCGCGCCGGGAGGGGGCGCCCCGGGCCCGGGCGACGACATGGTCGTGACGACCAACGGCGAGCAGAGCAGCGACGACGAGATGGACGTCAACTGATACTGACGTCACAGCGTCAACTGATACTGACGTCACAGCATCAACTGATACTGACGTCACAGCATCAACTGATACTGACGTCACAGCGTCAACTGATTGTGACGTCATAGGGTCAACTGACACTGACATCACAATGTCAACTGATGACGTCACAGTCAACGGATACTGACGTCACACCGTCAACTGATACTGACGTCATGACGTCACTGAGAGGACGCCCACACACAGAGAGAACGTTCCTGCAGTTCATTGTGTCACTGACCGGAGATCAACTGATAATGACGTCACAAACTCACTGAGGACGTCAACTGATGAACGTTCCTTCCACGTCAACGGATACAAAGCGTCGATTCCACCCAGCGTTGAACCTCCGCCGGCCGCGGAGAGCACTCGACAATCTCAAACTCCCATGTCCACCAGAAAAACAGCCTCGTTTCCACCCAGTCAAGAAGCACTTCGGCTGACAGGGACGTCTCCACCGCACACAGCGTCACGCTCACAAAGGCACCAAGCAACGTCACGGATGCATTTTGCCGACAGGGGGCAACGTCCATGTCACCTTGCACACAGAGCGACGCTCACGCGTCTTGACAAACAAGTGAAATAGTTTCTTCGTGTCACTCACGTTGTGAACGTGATACGTGATCGTCACGTCACGCTGAGTCTGAACCTCGTGACGTCATAGCGTCCACTTCATTCAGCTCCGTATCGTAGGACATTGCAACAGAACGTTAGGAAATTCCCACGCGTCAGCGTCACCATAGGACGACGCTGACGCCGCCTTAGGAGGTCATCACACGTGACCCGTCCAACAATGCGATTTCCCCCCCCCCCCCCCGCTGGATTGTGTTGCCCGGATGTGGAAACTTCGGCGCTTCGTCCTCCACATCCTGTTTCCGGTTCAGCGATCGTCACCGTCTGCAGCACAACGTGCAACCACAACGACAAGAAAGGGCTGGGTTGTATTTTGGGGTTTTTTTCTTTCTGGAAATTTGTCAAATGAGTAAGTCGGCGTTTGAAACTTTGGATATTTCTTGGGTTCAGTGCCGCACTTCGGCGAGTGTGTCTGGTTCCGAATTCGCGTATGTTTTGCAGTTCGTTTCTTGGATCAAATTGTGCTGGTATTTACCAGAAACGAGTTGAAACGTTCACCTCCAACAGCCAGTCTCCACCTCCAAATTGAGCGTGCTTTTCGACTGCGTCTCGGCCAAAATTTCACACACCCATCGACGTCAGACGCCACCTCCAAATTGAGTTTTTCTGCTGCCTCGTTCCCAGTGCAGTGTCTCTCTCCTCCGCGCAAAGCATTCCGAACCCGCCACCCAACAACCGAGACAGAGGAGTTTTCACACTGGCGTCGTGACGTCGGGCCCACGACGTTGACGTCAGAAGTTGCTTTTTGCGCAGCTTCAGTGTTGAATGTCGTGGGTTGTGAAAGAACCGGGTGCCGTTGACGCACCCGGTGTGGAAACGCCTCTTGTCGCTGCCCCAGTGCACAGCAGCGTCGCCTCTGTCCACGCGCCGCCACCGCCGCCGCCGCCTCGGATTCTCGAGTCTGTGATATGTACATAAAGCAGCGAGCTGTAAATATTCAATCAAATCACATGTAACGTGCGTTGCTAGGTAACGAGTGACCTCGAGTCATTTGATTTTCAAGGCAACGTTTTCGTGCAACTTGTAAATCAGCGACGGAAAACTCGGAAAAGTCGCGCGTTGTGAGTGTGAGAGTCGCGCGGGACGAACAGTGCACTTTGTGGGAATTGTACACCAGGCGAGGTTCGCACTTGATGCATCAGGCGTACAATTACAAAGACGCACCCAGAGTGAAACTGAGGGATGAAAGGATAACGCACGCGTGTTGGGGAGAGAAGTTCGCTTTGAGACGGTGGTTTGTGTTCGTTTGGACCAAAGGTTGTCTGATTCTGGAGTGCTTTGCGTTTGTCAGTTTGGAGATCCACATTTGACCCGTTGCATGACACAAATTGAGCAGTGGGCGGGTTGGTTGTGTTTGCGTAAGATCTGCACTCTCATTGGTTCTTGTTTGCACCTGAGGAATTGAGTTTGAAACACCGTAAGCGTTAAAGCACCAAGTTGTGGGTACACACGAGTGATGACGTTGTGTTTCGACCGTGTTTTTAGTTGTCTTTTTCCAGTGGAGTTGTTTCGTTTGCACACCGAAAATTTTATTTTTTGCAAATGAAGATTGTGACGTGTGAGTTCGTGCTGAATTCGTCCTTGGCTTCTTTCGTTTGGGACGCACAAACCTGTCGGTTGTTCAGACCTCCTCACACTGGCCTCCGTTTGTGACAACACCGGGTTCAGGTCAGTGCGGCTGAACCTGAGGACTCGTGTACTTGGTGACCTTTTTGTACGCACCGATTGAGCTCGCCGCATCCTGGGTAAAAACGAGTGCAGTGCAATTCTTCGCGACGCTGTATCTGTGTTGAATCTAAATAAAACTCGACTGAGAAAACGACCCAAAACTTGTGCACTTTGCTCCAAACCAGCGCGATGTGATTTGTGACCCAGAGGTACCCCTCCTCCTCCCCCCCCCCAAAGTCAACCATTTTGCTCCACTTGGCCGGATCCAATGAAAACAAAGTTCTTCCCTATATTGTGCGTCGCTGTGGCAGAAAAGGTACTTTTTATTGTTGAACATAAAAAGGTTGGCCACCAAAGGTTTGTATCCATGACGAACCTCTATTCTGGATCCGCTGGGGCACACGGACTTTCTAATAGACTGGACACAGTTTCATTTGTCTCCTTTTGTTTGCACTTGTCCACTACGAAGTCATACACCGGAACCAGGAAACTGGAGATCATGACAAGCACAGCTCCCAACACCTCCACATACAGACCCGGGGATCCGGCCAGGTCCCTCAGCACCGCCCACTGAATCAGGAACAGAAACACCAGCGCCGTGTTGTACGACAAAACCGTCACAAACACTGAACACCTGTACAGAGGAATCCATCCAACAAACATGCACAGAGCCGCGCTCATGCAGTGGGTGCAGAGCAGAGCCCAGGTGACGCTGTCCTGCGGCAGAACCCAGTCCTCGAGAGGCCAGGCCAGCAGGAAGGAAGTAGCTGTCCCAAGGATGCTGTTCCAGAAAAAAAGGTCAACCAACTTCACCTCTTGAAGGTGGTAACTGAAGATGAAGTCGACAGCTGAAAAGACAACATTTTCGCAGTCATCTCTGTTTTGCCCCGGTGTGGATTCTTTGGGGACAAGCGACCCAGCACCCTTCGTGAACGCGAAACACACAGCACCGCACCATACATGTATGCAGAGTCCGACACAGAGGGGCAAGAGCTGCACGCACAGGACAGAGAAGGACTCACCTATTTGTGAAACAGCAGTCAGCACCGCCAAAACTATCCCAATAATGGTTCCTGTGTTGAACGAATTCGTCTCAACGTCTGCATGACTGGTGGAATTCACCGGGTTCTGTTCTGTCCAATTCTTCAGAAACACCTGAGTTTCATTGTCTCCCAGTCTGAAGCGTTGTTCTTTGTGCGTTGGGAAAAAAATGTACTCCTGGTAGAGACCGAGGATGCCTGCACACCCCAGCACCACGGACACCGTCTTCGTCCACCCGATCAGCTTCCGGGACAAAACGCTCGTCACCAAGGCAGCGAGGAAGATTTCTGAGGTTCTGAAACAAAGGAGTTCAAAACACGTGGCCATGTCCTCCGATTGTGAACAAATCTTCAAGATGGTTGCCTCCCGAAAGCGCTATGGTGGGTTCACGGGGGTCTGGGTTCCGGTCCAACCCCAAACCTTTTTGACCCCCTGTCTTCAATTGAAATAAAATAACCCCCCCCCCCACGTAGAAATATAAACTTAGCTGATTCTAGAACTGCTGGATAAATCAAATTGAACTGAACCAGCAACGATTTGAGCCGCGTCGCCCCCCCCCCGCTCAGGAAAGATGGTTCGTAATTCTGCAGAGGTGCTTCTCCCCCCCCCCCCTCTTCCCCTGGTCTGCTTGGGTTTGACAACACGTGTTGTTTACTTGGCAATGCTGGCTGAAGTTCCAATGCTGATGTAGGCGACAGATGCGTAGTGGAACAGGTTGTAGGCCCAGGTCCCGACCAGCACCCAAAAGAACCAAAATGTGCCTGAAAAACAACGTGACACACAGTTGGATCATTTCGACACCGAGTGCACCGGAGTGCCGCGGGGCCGGGAAATTTGTGGGGGCGGTGTGGGGGCGGTGGTGGGTGGGTCGTTGGTGTGGGGGGGGTGGGGT
>JAAUXT010006319.1_pt1 | contig 14659 bp, 18 predicted proteins | sample 7278171 | NCBI WGS metagenome assembly JAAUXT01 (sample SAMN14350112, study PRJNA611818) | marine sediment metagenome | isolation source: surface marine sediment (1.8m) | place: French Polynesia: Moorea | collected 2018-08 | reverse complement strand
TCCGGGGGCTTTTTTTCATTCTTTTTTTTTTTGTCACCGTTTTTTTTTATACCCCCCCAAAACAAATCAAAATTTGTTTTTTTTGGTTTTTTAAAAAAACACCGTTAGCTCAATAAAAATTTTTTTTTTTTTTTTTTTTTTTTTTTGTACGAACCTGGACGAGGCAGTTCCAGACGAAGTTTGCAATGAACACGAGAATATTAGCCACCACGGCCTTGATGAAGCCAGCCAGGATGGAGAGGGTGTCGGGCCTGTCCCACTGGTCCACACACCAGACGTGAGTTGCAACAATGCAAACAGCAAACCCAAAGGGAATCTGCAATGGATTGAGCAATGCTTTTCAAGTGGTTCTCCTGAAGGTTGCAATCTTCAGTGATTGTAAGAATTTCGAGGGGACAACAATTCTGAACCGAAACTGAATTCCTTCCAGAGAGAAACGACGAGTTCACAAAACCGAAGAACGTGCTGTAGACTCTAATATCGCTCAAGGTTGGTCCATATGAGCAAACTGGGGCGTACACTAGACTCTCCAGTGCAGGTCTATTTGTATTCAGATTGGATACTGCACTACAATTGTCCAGAAAATTTGCAAAGCTTGAAGCGAACGCCTTGATCTATTTCACACCAGGAATTATGATCAGAGTCTAGGTGGATTCCACTTCGGCGCCCGAATCAATAATCAGCGGTCCTGCCAATTTAGCGGTTGTGCGGTTCGGGTCTTTACATCCATCCGCCGAATTGTTTCTGAAAGTAGAACCAATATATGAGCAGGTGTGCAAAGAAAAGAAGGGATCTGCTGGTCAAGTTGTGCAACTTTCAGACACGTGTGAAAAAAAAAAAAACCACATTTGGCAGGTATATGTGTCCATGTGCCAGTATAATAGGTGTACTCGGATAGATCCAATAAAACCACCATTCAACAACAGAAACACAAATATACAAAACACAAGCAGGTGATGATGATTTAATCGATTTATTTCGTTCTTCACATACATGAATCACGCAATCAAGCAGGTGCAGATCAGAAGATGATCAACATCCAGTCAGTCGACCTGAAAGTAGATCTAGATCTACGAGTGAAATGGACTCTCCTAGATCTACATCTGTCCCTGAAAAAAAAAAATAGAAAAGAAAAAAAATTGAGAAACGCAAAAATTCATCGTGCCGAGACTGCGCGGTCGACCTATACCTGTAGATATACAAGATCTACCATGGATGTTGAATACAATGCTCACGAAACTCCTGTTGTCAATGAAATCTGGCTGAAAACTCATTCAATCAAAAGACTGACAACTCTTTTACTTCAACTCTGATCATCACAGCAATTCATACGCGATTTGCCTCTCTAGACTGGTAACAATAAACAAGGAGGGGGCCAAGTGTAGAACATGGAAATTGTTCAATTGACATGCAATTTTCCTTGAACACATCGATAAGAACAACTAAAAATTGTGCTATTTCGAATGAAGATTTCTTCTTTTTTCTGTTCTGTCCTTTTTTTTCTTCTTTTTTTGTTTTTGCTTTTGCACTTTGGATCGTGTAACCAATGTGCAGCTGTGCTTCGCCGGTGTGATCGGACAACATTTTCACCGAGTGAAATTTGTTGTCGGCATCATGGTATTGGGAATTGGGTATTACCCCGAGGCCTACAATGCAAAAGTTCACGGTCCATACTACCCTTGGGTGAATTATGCAGGTCCAGTCGGTATGTGTCGGCATTAGATTCAGTTTCTTTGGGGTTTTGGTGGGGTTTTCATTCAGCAGTAGCGTCGCGTTCAAGGTCATCAATTTTGAGTGAAGGAAAGATCAGCCAACAAACTGACTGTCTGCAGTTCTCTACCGACTTTGTCCACATCTGTGCTTGTTTACATTTCCAAGACCAGCCCAAGCTTGGAGATGTGAAGCTTAGAAGACTTCCCGGTTGGCTAGCAGACCGCAGTTTGGACCCAACTTCGATGTGGAGGGCTTTGCAGAGACGTAAGATGTTCCTTCTCATTACGGGTCCTTTGGGTCACTGATTGGTTTGCCCCTGTATCTGTCTCTGTGCGCTCGTCCTGGGTAGCTCGGGACAAAAAATTGTCCCAGTTACGAGTAGATCTACCCCCCCCCCCCACAAAAATTTTTCAACTCGGACAATGTTCAACTCGGATATTGTCCGAGTTAAGGGTCTGAGTTGGGGTAACTCAGACATTTCCTGACTGGGGCATTGTCGGATTGGGACAAATGCTGTCCTGCCGATGTACGCTGCCCGCGGCTGATTCTTTACTTGAAAGTCTGGTTTCCTTTGAAACCAGATGCAGGTCGATACTTTCAGATCTGCAGCTGTTTGACGACTGGATGACATCAAATGTAAAAACACCAAAAATGATTGATGCAGTGTAGATCTACGAGTAGGTCTATGAAAATGCCAAAACTGCCGTGGCAGAAAACTGCAAGACTTTCATTCGACGTTCCCCTCCCCTCCTGCTTTCCATTTGAAACTGCAGGGAGTTATCAGGGGTCTCGGCAACCGTCTTCGACAGCATTGTTTCACGTAGTTGCGAACTTTATTTTCGACGAAGGGCAAATATAACAGCCTGATCACTCTCTTCTCTCTCCGTGGGCGTGGGCAAATTTGACTGCACGGTCCCCATGCGCGGTGGAGCTTTTGGAGATGCATTTGTGCAGTACGAGTATTCCTGTTGATTCGTGTTTCATATTGAACTTTCTTTGCAGTTATTTGGAAGCACAACATGACATGGAAGTGTGTCAAGCGGCCCGGCTTCGCCTATCTGTGGCATGTTGTGGCGTTTACGTCACTGCTTTTCTTCGTGAACCGCACCTACCCGGTGTCCAGTGAGTGTCTCAACTTCTTTCAATTGTCCGCATTGACCAAGAACAGCTGCTCCTGCTGACAGCCGGAAAGCCTGTGCAGCTGTGGTAACAATGGTGTCTCCAGCTGGGTCTCCACATCAAGACCACCGAACTGTCCTGCGATTTATTTGGAAGAGATCGCACTTGTGCAGCCGTGTGTTCCACGAGTCTCCGGTAGTGATCAGAAATGTAGGGGCCCACCACTGAGCTTGTTCAGCGGACCGCTGACAGCGATGTGCTCAACTTCCTTGCTCTTCAACTGAAATGCTGCGAGAGACTACTCCAGCACAAAGTGATGAATATGACATTTGTTCTTTTGTAATTTGCAGAATACCACCGCAAAGTGAAGTACCACTGGTGAAAAAAAGGAAGCGCTGGATTTTTCGCGCCGTCTCTGAAACAGCAATTTCTTGAGTGGACATTGCAACAGAAGCGAAAAATTTTGACGAACAATGAGGGGAACAGCTACGAGTGTTTACGGATGCCGCTGCTATTGGAGTGAATCTTTGGAACGGACTATTTTGGAAAAGTTCACGAAAGCGGACGGCCTTGTTCGATTGTTCTCCCGATTTCAAATACATGATGCAGCAAAAGACTCAACGGTCTTTCTTTGTAACGAAGATGTCCGGGCGAAAAGTTTGGTGTGGAGTGCTCCAGATGGTCAACGCGACGTGAATTGATTCGTGTGAGCTGAGCTGAAGATCCCACACGCAAAATAAGAAACAAGAAGGCTATCGCCTGAAAAGCGCGCGGATCACGCCAAGCGTTGAGTAAAAAAAAGAAAAAATTCACCCGAAAGATTTTTTTGGCCATTTCAGAAAATTTGCATGTTGAGCAAGCCAGCCAGCCCATGTTGAGTTACAGGGGGGAGGGGGGGTAACTTAACATGGCCAAAAAATGAAAAATGCTCAAAATGGCTTGAAAATGATCTTGGTTAAATTTCAGCATGTTGAGTTACCCCCCCCCCTGGTAACTCAACATGTCCACATACATACTACACACATACAGATTGATGGTGATTTCAATTGGCACGCGGAAGGCCGAACTGCATGCTTTAAAAAAAAATTGTGAGCTTCGAAGGCAGTTCGAAACATGGAAGAGCGATTTTGTGCCATCTTGTGTAGTGATATCACAAATAATCAGTTTGGTATCTCAGGTGGGAATCTCCCTATTCATTGAGACAATTCATGCCATCTAGTGGTGGTTCTGACAAATCAGGTCAGGTGTATCACACCACACTCCTCCCCCACCAGGGGGTGCTTGGCCTGAGTAGCCATTTTTAGCATTTCAATATAATTTCACAAGAATCATCTACACATAGAGAATTGCCTTTTTAATGCTGATTTTCTTGAAATCTGACTGAATTGGCTGATTCCCTCCCCCATGGGGAGAGCCCCAGGGAGCCAGAGTGATGTCACATGACTGGAAAAACCCTCTCTGAAAATGGATGTGTATGAGGTAGAAGCCATTGAGGCATTCTCAGCACTGAAACAAGAAATAACTCACCACCTCTTGCTCCAAGCAGATCAATTTGCCAGCTGATCACCCTCAGGTGATCAATAGGATAATCAATCACGTTTAGTCTGGCACCATGCAGGAATTTGTGCCTGACAAGAACCATAGAAAGGTTGGCCAAAGCAGCAGAAGAATCACGGAATTCAGGTCAGTCTGATGGTTTTCCTGATTCTAGTCACACCACATTGTACGATTTACGAATACAGGGTTCTCACACTGTTCTCGAACACTTGGCAGTGTAGACACACCAACTTCCGTTCCGAGCCAAAGTCCAAATCTTAGAAATGGGAAGAGGGGAAGGGTCCACTCCGGGCCTGAAATTGTCCAAATCCAGAGCCTAAGTCCAATTTCACAAGGGGGTGGGGGGTCTGGGCCTGAAATTTTCCGAGTCCAACTTTTGCTCCAGAGCCGAAGTCCATATTTCGCAAAAGCTGTGTGGTGGGGGGTGGGGGTCTGTCCACACATTTCGCTACCTATCATGATTGCATAACACGCCGATGTCACTGTGCGACGGCGTGTGTAAAAATGACTTTTCGAGATATTTGGTTGAGAAAACTCTGTGATTGAACAGGAACCCTTTTTGTTGGGCGAGAACCCATTTCTGCCACGATCCGAGCACAAGGGATCGGTTTTGTGACAGCAGAGTTGTACAATTTCAATTCTGAAATGGTCTACTCGCCACTCCTGCTGGTCGTAAATTATCATCAGAGTCGAGTTGTCATTGTGGTGGATCTCCGTTTTGATCGATGTACCTGGCACTCTGAAGTCCACTAAGTTTGGCCTTGTTTCGCGTGGTTCTCTCAAATGTGTCAGAGGTTAAACTGCCACCACATGGAAGTTTAATCAATGAAAAAGCAGAGAAAGGGCTTTGAGTGCCACGTCAAGATCAACACGCGCAATTCCTGGTGAGCTACTCCACTGTTCCAAGCAAAATGTCAAGAACAATCGTCGTCTGGTCGTGCTCTATTTGTATCAGTGAGTGACTCGATGTTTTTGGAGCGGCAGCCATAGATCTTGCTCAATCGCCGGTTCAAAGGATTGACAGGAAGGATCCACTTCAGTGCAAGTGCGTAGGGAAAAGGGCAGGTGGAGCTGCTTTGGTGGGCTCCACCTGAACAGTGGAAATGGAACTTCTTTCTTCTCTCAGAGCAATGAGGAAGGTGTCTCACGAATCTGAAAGCTCAGGAGTCCCAACTTTTGCCCGACCAGATTTTGCAGTTTCGTTTCGAGGGAGGGTCCAGCCCCCGCCATTCAGAAACACAAATTGAACTTATGATTGTGGTCCCTCAAATACCTTTAGTTTTGCTATCAAAACAATGACATAGTGCACTTATAAACGTGACGTGACAGCACAGCACTCGAGCTGGACTTTCAATATCTTCGTGAACCGGACAAAGCAAAAAAAAAACACATTCAAAGTTCACGCGATAGCTGGTAATTTTCTTGACTAGTTGCCTCGGTTCACTACACCTCGTTTGTCTTTGTTCAAACCGAGTCTGGAATCTGATCTCTTGTTTTGCGAGTTGGGCACCACAACTTTTCCTTCGAGGTTTTTATTATCAGCCTGTTGTGGTATTACCCCTTGCTTGTCTTGAGGAGCAGTGTCTTGTCTATGCTCCGGGTTTGGTGCCTGAGCACCCAAATTGTTTCGTTGTCCCACAACTGGTCCAGCCGCGGGGACATTCTGCTGCAAGACTTGTTGAGCGGGAATCACAGGAACCTGTCTTTGTGGCCTGCTGTCTACCTGAACAGGTTGTTGCAGCTGAGCAGGCGCAGCCTGCATGTCACTGTCAAGTTTTTGTTCTTCGGGCAAGAAGCCTTGATCTCGTACGTATTTCAGAGCCTCTCGCGTTTGTTGCTTTCCCATCACATTTGGTATGTTTCCAACAACAGACTGTTTTTGCTCTTGTACACCGGGCCCAGCTTCTTGGTCTCCAACCGCGGCCATAGGTTGCTGCTGAAAAACCTGTTGTACCTGCTGCTGGAGCAATGGTACGTTCGCTTGTTGGGGCTGCTGTGGATGCACATTCCCTTGAGCAGCATTGGGACTCAGCCCCACTTGTTGCAGGGCCTGCTGCGGCGGATTTGCCTGTTGGCTATGGTCAACTTGTTTCGCTCCAGCAACAGGAACATCTTGCTGTTGTTGCTGCTGTTGTTGTTGACCTGGGTTTTTGATGTCCAAACTTTCCAACATTTCCTGGTGGTTGTGCTTCGCAATGTTGTGCAGCTGTTCCTCTTGCTGAGCTCCAACTGCGTTTTTAACGACCTTGGCAACCTCCTGCTCGACGTCTTTCGCAACTTTCTCTGCATCCGGTGAAAGCGCTGGGTTCTCGACTGCTGCTGCTGGTTTTCTGACTCCGTCGTTTTGTGCTGCCTCATTTTGGAAATCCGGAGCCGGCTGTTTTTCGCTGTCCGGCTGTTCCTGGGAGAAACACAAAAAAATTCACTTTGCTGGGTCTCAAGTTGCTGGCGGGGGTGGGGTAGGGGGTAGGGAGGCAAACGAATGTTGCCAGGTTGCAACTTAGTGAAGACTTGTTTGTTTGTTTTTGTCTTTCTTTTTATGTTTTGGTTTACCTCGTCCTTTGGATGAGCCTCCTTCTGGTGTTGCTTCAACTCGTTGATGAGTTCTCTCTGCTGGTCCAGAAGTTTCTTCTGCTCATCGCGCTGCTCCTTCAGTTCTTCAAGCAAGATCTTCGCTTCTTTTAGGTCCTTCTCTGTTTTGCTCTTGCTGGCATTGTTGTGTACTTCCTTCCCCTCTGATTTGCCTTGAATAACTTCCAAGTTCTTCTTTTCTTGCTGTTTCTGAAACAGAAAACGGAACTTTCCTGGTTTGGACATCCTTTGAGCTTTTTTGGCGTGCGATCTAAAACTGCGTCAAAAACAGACACCAACTTCTCTTTCTCGGTCAGCACCCGTGTCCGATTTTGTCTTTTCAACAGCACCAACCGCCAGATTGTTCTCATCGTTCGGTTGGTCCTTCTTTTCCACTCCCGCATTGTCCTGACAAAACAATAAGAACGCTCAAGTGACGAGACGAAGACACACGACCCCAGTGTGTTGTCATTGAAGGTTGTGCAAGCAGGACAGGTTTTCAAGTGCTCGAGTCGTTTGACGCCAAGCGGCGGGGTCCCAAATTGTCAGTCACCGGCGAGTTGTGAATCTTCGACACACCGAGGTGGGGTGAAAATTTTGCACGATGTCTGGAACCTGAAGATGATGTCAGAAGTTTGGAAGTGGAGCAGCAGCCTCTCTTCCACACAGAATTTCTTGAAGTGAAACAGGGGCGACCACAACTGACACATTGTGATCAGGGGTGATCTGTCCAACGAAGGCAATGACGTCAGTCCTCACATTGGACTGAGGCAGCTCAAATTACTTTTATCAGTTGGGCAATTTTGATCCAATTTTGGTCACCGGGTTGAAAATCTTCACGTTATTTTCACACTCGCCGGAGGCGCAGTGTACAGCTCTGGCGCTTTTTCGTCTGATTTCCATTGCCCGCGAGAAAATTCCCACCACAGCATCCACCACACCCACCCACCACACTCCACTCACCAAATGTCCAGTGACTCACGGGGAGTCATGTGACATTGACAATTTTGATGTCAGACGAACTTTTTTTGACTGTGAGAGACCGCCCACCCTCTCAGGGAACATTAGAGAATTTGCTGTAGTCTGACAAGAAATATCTCGCGTTGAAAAATGTCAGGTGACTTCCACATTTTTTAAAATGTCAGGTGACACCCCACCCCCTAAGTCAAGGATATTTGGTGTCAGGTGACATCGCCGTGTGAAATACACACTCCGGTGAGTGTTCCATGTTGGTTGTTTCAATTTTGCCCAAACTGCACATGTTGGCCCAATCCACCAACATCAACGAAAATGCACCTTCATCTCGAGTCTGGGTCGAGCCCTCGATGCACTATTTTGTGCCTCAAACCATGATCCTCAACCACCCAGTGCAGCCGAAACGACAGGACGACCAAGCAGTCGCATCTCAACATGCGCAGGTGCGTATGTCCCTGTGAACCAAATCTCACCTCGTTGTCATCAGAAGGAGCATGTGGGTTGGGCGGCTCTTGTCTTCTGTCTTCTTTCACGTCTTCTTGTTCCTTGGGCCCTTCTTTTTTGTCTTCCGCGTGTTTAGTTTCGCCATCTTTGATCACATCGTCTCCTTCAAACACACCAAAAGTCTGCTGTCAACAGTGTTTCTTGAACACATTGTCAGGCACAACTTCGCCATTACTTCGCAGCTCTGTTCAAACAAGCACACCACCTGTTTCACCAATTTGACCAGACTGGAGTGCACAGCCTCACTGGAGTTTCAGCACAGGGTGGAAGGAATGCCAGTCCACGGTTGGCGAACTCAACTTTATTCTAGGCTGTTAAAACTCCAATTCGACCAACACTCGAGCTATGTTTCGCGCTAGGAGTGCACCTCTATGACCTCAGATACCGTTGATACAAGGAGGCACGCTTGGGATGAGCATCGCCCTCCGTCGCTCACTCAGGTGCCGCAAGATTTCAAAACCCAAGTCAGGATTTCAGTCTGGGATTCAAATTCGAAACACAGCGACGAACTGGTGGCATTCTCGTACTTTGTTCGTCCATATCTGGCTCCAATTTTCGTACCATCCTTTTTGAGATTGTCGTCCGATTTCCGTTGCGCAGCGTTTCCAGCAGCAGCCACGTGGTCATCCTTTGCGGCGGCGACCTTCGGTGGAATCGGCTGTGGCTCGGCGACCTTCACGACGGCCTGCGGCGCATCGGACGCACGTTGGTCCTGAGTGTACAGCGTCGTGTACGTGCTCGCCAGGAGAATGGTGACCCCAAGGAACAACACCAACTGAAACAGTCGGCAATTATTCAAGCAGTGCTTTATCTATGCTTGGTGGCTTTTCTTGAAACCCACAACACGACAATGGGCTCAGTAGGTTGAACACTTGCAACAACACGAGCTTGGCTTTCGAGTTGCACTGCACAGTACACACACACACACACACACACGCACACACACACACACACACATACCTGTGCCGTTGACTTGCTGCTGTTCTTGGACATGGACATGAGAGTGATGAAGAGAACGGCTGGGAAGATGTAACAGATCATGGAACCCATCGTCGAGCCAGTCAGAGCCAGGATGAACTCCACTGAAAAGAAAGAAATCACAAATCAAAGAGCCCGCGGCTACACACAGCCAGCATTGGTCAATTGGCAGCGGAACAACCGCAAAAAAAAGAAACAAAAAAGAACAAAAGCTCACACCCGCAAGAGAAAAATAACAACAACAAAAAGCCAACGGTTGTGAGCGAGGAAATTTGAAGATGTAAGGGGGGTTGGGGGGGTCCAGTGGAGGTCAGGGGCCCCTTGCATGGAACACACACACACACACATACACACACACACAGAACGACGCTGTCATGATTGGCCGATCGATAGGTCATGGGCTTACAAAAAACGGGTGCAGCAAGATGGGCAACACACACGTTTCACGTTCATCCTCAGAAGTTTGGTTGTTCAAAAAATTCGGTTCTTGTCGCTTGATCACTTTTTCAACAACACGACGCAACACTGAAAACTAGAAAATTCAACGATGTTGCTGGTCTTGACAACGTCGTGAAAATCGAAACACGCAATCCATTCAGACACGCCTTATATCAAGAATGAGACGGCGGTTAATTCTTGTGCAACGTTCTTTTTCCACCCCTGCTGCGGAAATGAATTGCCGAATGAATGGCTGTCGTACTCGCGTTAACCTACCATTTGGCAAATATATCCCCACCACCAGTGTTGACAGGACAGTCACGATGGTTATCAACTTGAAATGAGGTTCCGGCACGAAAGGCGACCCGCCAAAGTTATCGTGGCCACCAGAATGCTGAAACAGTTGGAGCAGACACTCGAGTTTGTCCAGATGAATCACAAATCGAGAAAACAAACAGAAAGAATTTGCTTTGAACGTTTAACTAAAATAAAAAAACTCCTCCCCCCTTGAACAAGAACACTCGGCAGTGTTGGCATGCGCCTCGGGGATGCTGACAGGGCAATGTGGGTGAGAAAAATGCTCAACCGAATAGGGAATTGTTATGGCGCCTTGCTTCAAAAGAAGCTCTGCTGTGGGGTTGTTGGTTTCTTTTTTCAGACTGCACGCTTCTGCACTGTACAGAAAGAAAGGACTCAGCTGAGACAGAAACAAAACACTCGAGTTTTGTCCAACTTGGGAAAAGTTTTGGACAGTGCCTTCCAACCCCTGTCACAGATGAACGGACGCTCAGTGTCTTTTGTTGTTCACGCGCCTGACGCTTCAGAATTCGACGCGTGTGGGAAAATGTTTTCGTGCCGAACAAAATGCAAACAACCACAAGGCATAAGTAACAAGTGCCAGTGTCAAGTTTGGGTGTGTGTTTCCGCAAAAATCCAGGATAGCAGGACGGGAGTCAGTCGTCACACAAGGGCAAAGAAAAAGCAACACAAAGTCACAGGTATTTTGTGCGCTTTTGCCGTTTCGCTGCGTGTTTTCGAGGTTCCAGAAAGCAAAGTGAATACAACCGACTCTGCCGTGAACACCCACGTGTAGATCTACACGGCTTTTGTCCAAGGTGAGCAGAGTTGTAATGCATGGCGCATTGTCAACTGACCATGGCTGAGAATTGTACACGGTAAACAGTGTCCACAGTGAGCAGACTCGACTGCACAACACAAAGCTGGTGTGTTGGACGGAAGTGTGTGTTCAAGGACAACCCCTTATTCTGTCTACTTCAAAGCTGGCGTGTCCACAGGTAACGTGAGAACTGAGACCAGAAAGTGCGCGATCCCCAACCGATACCTATGACCCACTCCCCAACCCAATCCATCCATCCGTGCATCAATGGTTTCACACACACACACACACACACACACACACACACACACACACACACACATCGTAGTGACTGCATTAAGCACACGATCGAACGATAGGGATCGCGCGCTGAAAAATGACCAAAGGTGGAAAGGACAGACAGTCGCTCTTTTCTTAGAAACCAAACAGCAATGGGTCTGCAGCTCAATACAACATCTGTACATTCTACAGAAAGCAAAGTCCAAAATACGCAATGTACCTCGTCTTCTTCCTGAACAGAAGGTTCACCAAAGAATCCGACAAGTTATTTGATTTTTGTTCACCACAGAACATGTCATTCAACGGCAGTCACGGGTGAACAAATACAAGATGCGATGCAACATTTGCCGCAAATCTATCTCCACAACATCGAAAACGTTGACCCCAAGACATCACCAACTGGACGAGAAGGAGAACAGTTCTCACTGGGGACCCCAGAAACAAGTAAATGGGAACTGTTTCGTGTTGATACTGAAAGCTTACTGCGGGGAATAATTTTGGTCGTGACACATGCTGTGCAATGAAAAATAAACACATGTAAATGAAAAGAATCTGTCATGCAGTGCGACTGCACTAATTTACCTGTTTCTGCACAGCAGCAAACGAAGAACTTTTTCTGCTTTTCTTTCGAGTGCGGTGCACGAAGCATTGATGCAATTTGCCACGTTTCGCACAACAGTTCTCACCTTTGCAAACAGCAGAGTGTGTATGCTGGTTCGACAGGGGAAGATGACGAGAGGAAAGCTCACGGCGACGGACATGACAAATCCGATTTTCACGGCCTCACTGAATATTGTTGGTCGGAAGTTCACAAGTATGTCGCCAGATACCTGATCATCACAGAAAGTCACGTAGCCAAAGAACCCCACCTGAAAATACACAGAGTCCCTTGCGTGAGTCATCACCACGACGAGTCTTCTGTTCATGAAAAAGCACCAAACTGCGACGAAGTACTGACCATCAAGTACACCGTCACACATAAGCTGATGGCATTTTTACAGATGCTGTTCATCCTTTTGATGGAAGGCTCCGGCAAAGCGTCATACATGACAAACAACTGACTGCAACAAAAGAGCAACAAACACCACTCAAAGGCCACTCAAAGACCTGTTTGAGCACTCAGGTTCCTGGTTTATCTTCCTGCTTCCACGCAGTTTGTTGGCTTGACATTTTGGAAACAAGGAGAAAGCAAAGCTTTGCCACTCCTCCAAGAGGCGTTGCGCAAGGGTTGCAAGGAGAGGTTTTGGAAATGCCAAAACTTACGTCTGACAACCAAACGCCAGCGAAAATATAGGAAGGCACTTGAAAACTCCCTCCGGGTTCCAAACTTCAACTTTGGCGACCCATATCCCGGACCACAAGTTTGGAAATGCCGATGCAAAAACCTGCGAACAGAAATATGTTTGGTTGGACCTACGGATTCTTTTTGTAAACAAGATAGTTTGTTCCGTGTTTGGGCAGAGAAAAACTGAACTTGTTACCTCAGCGACAAAGACCATGTAAAATCCTATGGAGATAGCGCTCACATTGCTGAGGCTCTCGATGTTTTTCAACAGAGCGAGTGGCAGTCCAACGAACAAACAAAGCACAACCATCACAGTTGTGCGCAGCTGAGAAGTGTTCTGAAAAAGGAAACAAAGTTTCTCTAGTTCTCCAATGACGTTTGAGTCCGACATCAGAGCTGAATAGACTCTGCGAAGAACAATCTGAACAAAACGCACAAGACCGTGTTTCAAATACAGGCGCACAAACCTCGATTCCCGCAAGTCGTGCCACGATCGTGGGTCCCAGATCTCCGATGATCACATGAAACGCGACGCACGTTCCCAGGAGCATTCCAATGATGCTGCAACGGCAGGACATGAGACCGTGTGGACACATCAGATGGGGCCAACAAAACAACCGTCACGGTTATGACGTTTGAAAGAATATCAAAACCCAACACAGATCTACCTGACTTCCACTGCAAATTTCCCAGCAGGCCCGAATGTGTGAAGAGCTGAAAGTGCAAAATCGACCACTGTGTGTGTGTATGTGTGTGTGTGTGTGTGTGTGTGTGTGTGTGCAAAATAACAGTTAACACTTGCCCAAAAATCTGACCGCGCGCGGTTGGCATGCAAAGCTTTGTCCGTCATGTCCACCCAATTGGTGTTGAAATTAAAGATGACCGGCACTCACTTCATTTTGTTCTGCTCCGTATATCGCAAACAACTGGGCGAACATAATGAACAAAACGAACAGCTTGCTGTTTTTCGCGACCTCTCACCCAGATATTCGTAAGACCTCTTTTTCGACGTCACAGCTGATTTCATGAGAAGCTCGCACGCAACTCCGGTCAACCAGGCACTGGCCAGCAAGAGCAGCACTCCCAACAGCACACCACACTGTGAAAGGTGAACAAAGTTTCTGTGACCAACAGCCCAGACACCTGCGTTTTTGTGCACGGGCTTCACTGAGCGAGCCTGGAGCTGAATTTTGCTGTGTTCGTAAAGACGTATTTGCGACCTGTTGAAAGCAGAAGGGCATGGCCAGGATGCTGACTCCCAGGATACTGTTGCCCATGTTGATGACATACGGCCAATCAAGCTGCTGCTTTGACATGATGGCTGTTTGATATTCCTCCAGGTTGCCACACAACGCAAATCAAGATGAACAATCCTTGGGCTGAGGTAGATGAGTGAAAATAGAACTACTGTTAAGTCGGCCTCCAGCTGAATGAAAGATCTTCGTGTTCTACCTCGCGAAAGATCGATCTGAAGTCACTCAACGCAGATTTTCTGAACCAACACTTGTCAAGTCGGATCGACATGTGAGCGATAATCCAACATTTCGCAGCCAACACACTGGAAGATGCAGAATCTGTCCGTTGTGAAATGAAAACATTCTGATCAGTCCCAATACATCTGGAGGAGGTTTTTAAATAGTCCTTCCCTGATGGGCCATGCCCACATCAAGAGACACAAAATGCCAGCGGAGTACGGAGTACTAAGTACGGAGGCGAAAGTGATTTGTTTTCTACGTGTCCCTCTGTTCCCCCGTCCTTTCCGCTTTCCTGTTTTCCTCAGCCCGCAGCTCAAACGTCATTGTGCGATGTCCCTTTAGGGAAGAGCACTTAGTGGCTCACCAAAAAAATTTTCCGCTATATATGCCACCTTGGTGAAGACGTCCTGTCCCGTCCTATCCTGTCCTGTCCTGTCCATCCCCTACCCCCCCTATGAATAAGTCTGGCTAGACATTTGGGCTGGGTTCCTGTATCAGAGGCTCAATACAGTGTCTCAATTGCCATCTCCAATAGCGAATGTGATGTATATATATGGCATCTCTGGCAAGACGTCCTTTCCCATCCTGTCCTGTCCATCCCCCACCCCCCCTATGGACAAGTCTGAATGGACATTTGGGTTGGGTTCC
>JAAUXT010111727.1_pt1 | contig 14663 bp, 16 predicted proteins | sample 7278171 | NCBI WGS metagenome assembly JAAUXT01 (sample SAMN14350112, study PRJNA611818) | marine sediment metagenome | isolation source: surface marine sediment (1.8m) | place: French Polynesia: Moorea | collected 2018-08 | reverse complement strand
CTGCGCAAGTCAATGGGTGCTGCATCCCTGCACAAGTCAATTGGTGCTGCATCCCTGAACAAGTCAATGGGTGCTGTATCCCTGCACAAGTCAATGGGTGCTGCATCCCTGCACAAGTCAATGGGTGCTGTATCCCTGCACAAGTCAATGGGTACTGCATCCCTGCACAAGTCAATGGGAGCTGCATAGTCCACACACAAGTCAGTGGGTGCTGCACCCCTGCACAAGTCAATGGGTGCTGCATCCCTGTGCAAGTCAATGGGTGTTGCATCCCTGCACAAGTCAATGGGTGCTGCATCCCTATACAAGTCAATGGGTGCTAAATCCCTGCACAAGTCAATGGGAGCTGCATCCCTGCACAAGTCAATGGGTGCTGCATCCGTGCACAAGACAATGGGGGCTGATTCTCCCAACTGCCCCCACGAGCTCGCTTGGCGTTGCGTCGCCCCGTGGGGAACGGTCCATCACTGTGGGCGCACTACACAATGGACACAATTGTTTTCCCTTTTTGCAGATGCGAGACGCAGGCAGCGGTGACCAGCTACAGACGAAGCCACCTGAGGCTGTTCCTCCTCCCGACAGCCTGTCACCCAGCTGTTCCCTCCAGTGATACCCTCCCTACAACGCCGCCCTGCTATTCCCTCCAGTGACGCCCTCCCCACAACTCTGCCAAGCTGTTCCCTCCAGTGACACCCTCCCCACAACTCCGCCCAGCTGTTCCCTTCAGTGACGCCTTCCCCACAACTCCACCCAGCTGTTACCTCCAGTGACACCCTCCCCACAACTCCGCCCAGCTGTTCCCGCCAGTGACGCCCTCCCCACAACTCCGCCCAGCGCTTCCCTCCAGTGACACCCTCCCCACAACTCTGCCAAGCTGTTCACTCCAGTGACACCCTCTCCACAACTCCGCCCTGCTGTTGAACCCCTCCCCACAGACCCTCGCAGCCCTACCGTGCGCCCAGCTACACTCTTCTTTGAACCCCTCCCCCACAACTCCGCCAAGCTGTTCCCTTCAGTGACACCCTCCCCACAACTCCGCCCAGCTGTTGCGTCCGTTAAATCCCCTCCTCAAACTCCGCCCAGCCCTTCTGTCTGGTCCAACCCTCCCCACAACCCCCAGCTGTTCCCTCAGCCCCCCCCCCCCACGATGCGGCCGCGCTGTTCCCTCTACTCCCGCCTGCTCTGCCTGTGCGCCCTCTGCTGTGTGTTGCTCCTCTCCTATTGGCAGGCCACCGTCTGCGACCACCACCAGTGTCTCCTGTATGTGAGGCAGCTCATCCCAACCCGATCACGTGATGACTGCAGCAACAACAAGAGCAGCAGCGTCAGTCACGTGGTGGAGGCCATTGGCCTGCTGAGACGCACCATTGAATCCAGGGATGGAGGCGGGGTGGACCTGGACCTGAACAGGAAGGCCCTGGAGGTGTGTTTGTGTGTGTGTGTGTGTGTGTGTGTGTGTGTGTGTGTGTGAGTGTGAGTGTGCGTGTGTGTACACGTGTGTGTGTCGCCAGGCCCCTCATTCTCTCGGAGATGACCAGGCGCTTTGTGCGCCAGTGATAACCCAGCAGTGTGTGTGTGTGTGTGTGTGTGTGTGTGTGTGTGTGTGTGTGTGTGTACACGTGTGTGCGTCAGGGCCGTCAGAGCTTCCCACATGACTCGGTGCTTTCTGCGCCTGTGAGATCAACAAGCAGTCTGTGTGCGTGTGTGTGCGTGTGTGTGCGTGCGTGTGTGTTGTGGGGTTCATGCAGAAGTCATGTGTGTTTGGCGTCGGACCATCAGACGTCGCAGATGACTCGGCGCTTGCCTGTCATATCAACACGCAGTGTGCGTGCGTGTGTGCGTGCGTGTGTTCGTGTGTGTGATGTGGAGTTCATGCACGACAATTTTTCCTCACCCCCGATGCCCATCTCATCACAGGTTCTGGCTGCTGCAGTGGAGATCCACATCCGAGGCCAGCACCACCTGGTGGACGCTGACGTGGAGGTGCTGGGGCAGCTGCGAGCGCTGAGCCGGGACCTGAAGACGAGGGAGACACAGCGGGAGCTGAGGCAGATTGGGACGAAGTTCAAGTTCGTGCCTAAATACATGGAGGAGATGGAGGAGGCAAAGACTGATGATTCCTACCTTGATCCGGAGGATTATAGTGCGATGGAGGAGGATGAGGACGAGGAGGAGGGGGAGGAAGAGACAGAGGAAAACAAAGACAAGCAAGACGAAGCAACAAAAGAAGGACAAGAAGCAGAGAACAATGTGAACAGGGAAAATTCCAAAGAGACAGAGAAGGAACCGAAGGATGTTGAACAGGAACCCGAAGAGAAGAAAGAACTCAAGGAGAAGGTGCAGGAAGCCAAGGAAAATGTTGACGAAGAAAAGCTTCCGATGCACGTCAGGAAAGCGCTGGAGCTGCAGAGAGGAAGACGACTGCCTCTCGCTACGCTTCTCACCTTCGTCCTCAACCTCAACAACTACACTGAGTCTGAGGTCGCCATGGCAACACGGTCGCTAGGCAACATGGCGGCACTGTTCCCAGGGGTGCGGACCGTTGTCTACTCGCCGTACGCGTGCTGCACAGGGAAGCTGTATGAAGACGTCACCGTCGTGTTGCATCCTGGGAAAACCGGAAGTGCGCGGCCCGCAGGCGCCCCCTGGCAGGAAGTGCTGGCGAAGGTCAGAACCAACTACACGATGGTTCTCAGGGACGTGGTGGAGCTGGACAATAGTATTCACGCGAGGAACATGCTCTACAACCTCGTGCATCTCAACGTGAGCGCGGCAGGGGGCGCCACCAGAGACGTCACTTCCGGTCACTGGCGCATGGGCTGCCGCCAGGTGGCGTACCGGAACTACATCCTCGTGTACCAGCCAGGATACAGACGCTCCAAAAACTCGTGCGTTTTCTGCCATGACATCCAGGGGCCTTTTGTTGCAGAAACAAAAACTCTGCAGAACTACAATTTCACCGGAAGCAAAGTTGCAGAAGAGTTGATTTTCCGTGAATTTTTCTTCCATCTTTTCAAGAAAAGCAAAGGAGCCATAGTTTGTCCCGACAGTATGTTTTTGACTCGTCCTATACGGGAGGCAACCAGAGCCCAGTGGCTCCAGTTTGGGGCGGTGAATGAAGTGCACAGGGTGGTGCTGTCCCCTGGCGTCACTCACAACTTCAGCTGCGAGGAGCTGGGGCTGCAGGAGAACCCGAAGGAGATTGGGAAGACAGTTCCGCTGTGCGCCGTCTGGGCTCTGGAGCGCCACATGCAGTTCCTGCTGAAGACCTGCAGGGAGCACTCCATCATCTGCGAGCTGCGCTACGGGTCAGAACTGGGCGGCGTCAAATTCGGCGGTGTCCCCCCGTGGGAACGAGACGCAGACATCTTCTTCTACACGCCGCAGGTGCGTAGCTCAGTGGGTAGAGCGTCGGGCTCTCAAGCCGGCGATCCGGGTTCGATTCCCGCTTCCGATGGAGCAGTGAATTCACCACAACCCAGCAACATTTCCGGTGCATTTTGACACTCAATGGAGCAATTCGTGGGGCACCCACCCCACACAGTATGTCCAACGGCTGGGTCCCAGATTTGGCCAAGCGGCAACAAACACCCTGGTCGCCTGGTGTTTTTCTTACACATGTTGCGGGGTGTGTTTCGGCGGATGAGAGGCTGAGGAACTACTTCTTGCAGGAGATTGGGCCCTTCAGGCCTTGACCGCCGCCCCCCCCCCACCACCACCTGGATCTTGGCGATACTTTTCGTGTCTTCCCATGCATTCTTCACCATTTCCCCCGCAGGCGGCGAAGTTCTACTCGCTGAAGCCGGTGTTCGAGCAGCACGGCTATACCCTGTACTACCACACGTACACGGGAGCGTACGCCAGCCCCTGGCTCCGCACCGCCGGGCCCTACTGGTACATCGACATGTACAACAGGTCCCGGATGGACTCGGTAGATCTGCTGCTCGCAGGCAGACCCACCACCAAGGTGAGAGCGCGGAAATGAAATTGAAAAATTTTCAAAAATTTTCAAAGTTTTTTGTCAAACCTTTTGGTTGGCACAAAAAATAGTTCTTTTTGCATTTCTCAATGTCTCAGGTCATTTCGAAGCCATTTCTGGACCAAAGAATATTTGGAAAATGTTCTGCAAATATGTCCGCTCATTTTCTGACGTGCCCCAATTGCCACATTGGTGATACAGATCGATCTACCATTTGGTCACTTGTTATTGGATCTCAAGGTATCTTTGGAAACCTGGTCTGGCATCTGTGTCACTGTTCTGGCAATTGGGACACCGTACGTGCAAAACTTAAGGCGTGCTAAACCTCCCCAGAGTTTGCGGACCCAGTGTCACGGTTTTCACAGGCCTCAGTACACAGAAACCACCCCCGCCCCCTGAGGTCTCTGAGGAACGGACCCACCAGCAGCTCTTGAGATGTCACCAGTCTCATAGAAAATGCCACTGGTGGCGCCACTTCTCAGAGACCTGACCCAGAGCTGCGTCACGCCCCTGGGGGGCACCAGAGGTCTCTGAGCACCGAACAGGGGTTGGATCAGAAATTAAAAGCGTTAAAAAATTGACAAGGGAAATGTGTTGTTTGACTCTGACTGTTTAAAAGTGAAAGTCATTTTTTTCGGCAGTTGGAGGGGCTTGGGCACCTGGGTCCACCTTTGACATGAGGCCGCACGCACACTTGCTTGACACGCACGCACAGTTTGTTGAGGTTCAGATGCACACAGAAATGTACTGTGTTTGATGACTGTCTGGCACATCAATAGATATCGATGAGATCAATAGATCTGTGTCGCGCTGATCAGTTGATATCGATCTTATTGATAGATATTGATCTGACTCCCGTGTCGTTTTGTGTGCGTGTGTGATCCGTAGAGTGCACGCACACCTGGATCGTGTGACTGACCACAGAATCGTAATTGTAAAGATGGTGATTGTTTTATGAAATCATAACCACGCGTCAGTACTTGAGTACTTGTTGTGAGTACACATTGTGAGTGCTCATCCCTCCACTGCGGGCCCATGCAACAATGACCCGAAACAGCTTCAGGAACATTTTGGCGCGTGAATACGACGCATTGTGTGAGCATGACACACAGCAACGACACGAGTACTCACGACGAGTATGCACAAGTACTCACAACAAGTACTCACAACGAGTACTCAAGTACTCACAACGAGATCTCACAATGAGAAAACACTCACAAAGAGCACTCACCGTGAATTTCCACAGCGAATGCTCACAACGAGTGCTCACAACAAGAACTTACACTGAACACTCACTACTCACAACAAGTACTCTCGAAGAGCACTCACTACTCACAACAAGTACTCAAAACGAGTACTCACAAGTACTCAAATCAAGCACTCACGCTTCTATGCAGGTGCAGATCGCTGGGGAGTGGCTCGAGGTCTCTTACAACCCGGGCGACTCGGCCAAGAAGGAGTACGCTCCGGAGATCTTCCGTCACAAGGATTACAAGGTGAACCGCGGGGACCCGGGGCGCGGCGACGCCACCGACCAGGAGCACTGGATGCCGTGCCCCGACCCAGGGCGACACGACTGCCTGCAGCACCTGCCTGGGGACGGGAACCTGGACCTGTGGGACATGTGGCCCTGATTCCCAGGGGCGGGGACCCTGGATCCACAGGACCCATGCATTCTGAGACCCATGGGTCCTGATGCTCAGGGGTGAGGACCCTGGGTCTACAAGACCCATGCACGTTGCAACCCATGGTCCTGATGCCCAGGGGTGAGGACCCTGGGTCTGCAGGACCCATGCACTTTGCGACCCATGGTCCTTATGCCCGGGGGCAGGGACCCTGGACCTGTAGGACCTGTGGTCCTGATGCCCAGGGGTGAGGACCTGGAATCCACAGAACCCACTGTGTGCAACCAATGGTCCTGACGTCCATTGATGAAGACCTGGATCCACAGGGCCCACTGTGGGACCTGGGTCTACAGGACCCATGGCCCTGGCCCTGATTCGTGTTCGAAGGGACAGGTCCGAGGGCCCTGCAGCCTTGACGCCAAGGGACGGGACCCTGGAGCCACAGCACGCCCTGCCCTGATACCCAGATACAGGACCCCGTTCCCTGGTAGCAGGCCATGGGAACCTGGATCCATGCGACCTGACTCTCCCTGGATTTTGTGCGCACGCCCTTAAAGTGCAACAGTCTCGATAAGGAACACGTTATGCGAGGCCCCTGCCCCAATTGTAACATTTCAATAATGTCAGTGTGTGCGGATACAACAGGTGTGAATCAGCAGAGGAAGGGACACAAGGGCTCAAAGCCTGCGAGTCTGCAGGCTCGTTTGCCTGGGTGAATGCCTCCAGGGTGCAATAATCTGTGAATCTTGTACTTGGATCTGACTCCATTGGAACAATGTGCGTTTGGGTTGGATGAGGAACCTTGAGGCAAAGTGTGTTTTATTTGGCGACTGTTGACTGCGTGAATCTTCTTCCTCCAGCAGTGTGATTTTCTGTTCAGGCCAACTTGTGCCCAAAGTTACTCAAGATCGGGAGCCCGTCAAACTGGACTCAGAAGGGGACAGATGTTCCACCAAACACGATTTCAGGGAGGGGGGTCCGCGGGCCCTTGGGGCCCAGGGCCTTGATGGAAAGTTCTCTCTTCCCCCCGCAAAAAAATGCGCACTTGTATAATGTTTGAAATTTGAAGTCAGGCGCGCCCCAGTAACACGAGGGGAATCTGCGAGCGCGTTCTCAAACACCACGATTCTCTCCATGTTCTGAAGCAAATGTTGTTTTTACACAGGCGCTTTTTGGAGCAAACCTACATTGTGCACTGCCAATAGCAGTGACGTTTGTGTGTGTGTGTGTGTGTGTGTGTGTGTGTGTGCATGTGTGTGCGTGTGTGTGCATGTGTGTGCGTGTGTGTGCATGTGTGTGTGACCAACTGATGCCCTGACCCCCCGGGAGGTGGGTATGTCCTGTACCCGTACCTCCTGTGCGTCAAGGTACGTCCTACACCAGCACCTGACTCACCCTCCACCCCCGCCCCCCCCACCGCCAAGTCCTCATGATGCACCTGTGTTCGAGGTACACGCACGCTTTCTTGTTCAAATGGCGCGTGTGTACATTTTGGTGAAACAAATGTGCTGCTTGTTGTTTCCATCTGAGGAGGTCCTGTGCGCGTGTGCCCCCGTCCCACATTCACTTCACTCTCTTCAGGTTTCTGTGTATTTGCTGCTGCTTCTGGAATTTTTTTTCAACAGATTTTGCGTTGTGTTCGAAATTCTGCCGGTGTCATTGTGGTGCAGGTGTGTTCAAAAAATCAAAACAAGACACGTGTTGGTGTGCAGCGCACAACGCACAGGTCTTGACAATCAATGCATCAAATGAATAAAGCGATATATGAGACGAGAGAGTTGTCATGGTTTTATGGTGAAACAAAACTGAAGCGACACAAAAACGCAAGAGCGGATCCAGGGGGCCAGGGGCGCGTCCTTCCTACGGTTGAAATGTTGAAAGGTTGCAGTTGTGTGTTCCACAATGCACTCTCTCTCTCTCTCTCTCTCTCTCTCTCTCTCTCTCTCTCTCTCTCTCTCTCTCTCTCTCTCTCTCTCGGAATAAAGCTTCAACCGTACGATACGAAGTTCTTTCTTCCGAATTCTAATCCAGGCTTATCATGCAGCCTGAGACAGTGAAGCCTCAGGGTTGAGACTTTCCTGACCTTGACCCTTCTGACCTCAACCCTGGACCCGCTGGAGTCTTCTTCTCAAAGTAGCTGAACGCGTCGGACTGGGCATGGACGTGGGCGTTTGTGTGGGCGTGGGCGTGGGTGTGGACTTGGGCGTGGACTTGGGCGTGGGCATGGACGTGGACGTTTGTGTGGGCGTGGGCGTGGGCATGGACGTGGGCGTGGGCGTGGACTTGGGCGTGGGCATGGACGTGGACGTGGGCGTGGACGTGGCTGATCTGACGTCAAACCAAGCAGACAACACGAGCACTGCAGTGTAAGTCACATTTATTCAGGTCCGACGGGTGCACGACTTTCACAAATGGAATTTCAGAGTGCGGTACATTGAAACTTACTGCGTTGTTTTTGCACTTTGTTCCCTTGGAGAAATCGAAGAACAGCTTTTAGTTTGTCTCAGAACTTTGAGATTCTGAGGTCTCATATCTTGTGCAAACTGGAAAACGTTTGAACATTGATAGTTTTCATACTGAACGAAAGAGCAATCGAGACAACTGCGCCTGTAGCTCTGCAGAAGAATTGCACATTTGCGTGTTTTCAGAATTGAACAAGTTCATTGTTAAAATCTGCACACAGACGAGCAAACATGCAGAAAGTGACAATGTGTGGTTACGCAAAGACAAACATGAAAGTACATCTGGCGCCAAAATTCTCAAACCTCAACTTCAGGCTCGCCTGAATGTGTGTCATCAAATTCTGAAGCCACAGTGTGTGTGTGTGTGTGTGTGTGTGTGTGTGTGTGTGTGTGTGCGTATTTGTCTGTGTGTTTGTCTGTGTTTGTTTGTTTCAGTGGTGTGTGTGTATGTGTGTGTGTGTGTGTGTGTCTGTCTGTCTGTCTGTCTGTCTGTCTGTCTGTCTGTCACATTGCCCAGTCCCCGAGGGGGGGGGGCAATCACAATCTCAAACCTGCCTTTTCAAAAGCGTTTCTCGAAGAAGACGAAGTCTGGGTCCGCCCCCAGCTCGGTCGCCGTGTCCACGTGCTGCCGGTTGAGCTCGCAGCGTTGCGTGACGGCGTTGTAGTTGAATGAGCGACAGGCGTCGTTTCCCGCGCAGTGGGAGCGCGTCTTCACCGACGGCGTCGCGATGACGTAACTGACGTCGAGGCGTTTTCCCGCGAAGTCACTCCCCCCGATGAACCAGCCTGAGAAAAGGAAAATTCAAGGCGTCAAAATGCATGGGAAGGTTGAGAACAGTGTGCGTTGTGTGTGTTGTGTGTTGTGTGTTGTGTGTGTGTGTGTGTTTGTGTGTGTGTGTGTTGGGGGCGCCCCCAGCCCCAGGACCCCTGGATGTGTCCCTGCTGACCTGAATCGAGTTGACCTGCAAAAGTCATTTGACACAGTAGATGCAAACTGGGGTCGTGTTGGATTTTCTTTTCAAATTCAGAATGGGGGAGTCCCCAGGGGTGTTGCCTCCCCTCCTGAACACACCCTCTTTGTTCCCCGTCGGAGACACAATCCTAACGCTGTCTGAAACCGGGGTCCTAGGATTTGCTGGAGCAGGAGTTCCGTGGGGTCTCTGCACACCAGATTCTTCCTGCCAATAATCTGTTGCTGCAGATGTACCACTGCGCGTGCGCGCATCACGTGTTCAATCGCGCATGCGCATGCGCACCTGGCGTTTTGTAGTAGCTGATGATTGCCCGGTGACGCTCATTGGCCACTTCCGCATTCGGGGTCTCGCACATCCGGGTCTTTAGGAAGCAGTCTTCAGTGCCATTGATGCGGAGGGCGTACACGAAGCCAGCGCACTCTGGTGTCGACTCACACGCCGCTCTGCAGCCCTCTGTCGTCGTGTCCCACACCTGGAATAAAGGGGACTCGGTACCCACGAGCCACATCACGTAATAAATACACACGGTACGCTGAAACTGGCTACTCGTACACGGCAGGCAACGTTCGCCAGGGCGCCCAACACAGACCAGAGAGTTACCTGCTACAACTGCTCGTTCTGTCATACACACCACCAAGGAAATTCAAGAGGAAGCTCGGGTGTAAAGGAAATTCAAGAGGAAGCTCGGGTGTAAAGGAAATTCAAGAGGAAGCTCGGGTGTAAAGGAAATTCAAGAGGAAGCTCCGGTGTAAAGGAAATTCAAGAGGAAGCTCGGGTGTAAAGGAAATTCAAGAGGAAGTTCAGGTGTAAAGGAAATTCAAGAGGAAGCTCGGGTGTAAAGGAAATTCAAGAGGAAGTTCAGGTGTAAAGTAAATTCAAGAGGAAGCTTGGGTGTGAAGATCCCACTGTAGACGTGTCGGGGAAACTCACGCAATACCCGTGACCTAAAGGTTCTGTCCACTGCTCAGTGTATTCTTCAATGTGCAGTACTCACTGCGTTAGCCAGTGCGTAGGTCAGTACTCACCAGGTACTCAGCATGGAGGCCAATACTCACTGGGTACTCAGTGTGCGCGTCAACCAGTGCCCCTTGCTTTGGCGATCAGTACTCACTGCTCCGACCACTCACAATGGAGGTCACTACTCATTGGGTACTCATGGGGTACTCATAGGGTACTCACAGTTGACAGTGGGTCGGGTACACAGTTCCCCGGACGCGCATGGTACCCATCCACGTGAGTCGGCTGGACGATCGGGATCTGCCCTAAAAGTTGAGACCAGCACCACAGTAGGTTTTTCACATAGGCAGAGCGGTGTCAGAATTTTTGATGCCAGCGTCACATTTTTGATACGAGGGATCCATTTTTTCCATGATGCCCAATGATGAGTCTCAAAAACTGCTCGAGTCCGTTCCTGGCCCAGCGTCAAAATTTTGACGTCGCGTCATCTGTGTGAAAACCCCTTTTCACGTTTCCCGCGCTTTCTACGGCGGATCCCTGGGCAGTTTGGGGTCAGACACCAGAGGGCCCTGACTCCTGCAAAGCACGTCCGTGGAGACGTCAACGTGCAACGTGGGACGAACGAAAGCGTGTCGCTTCCGGTCACGTGAAACCGTGAAACGTCACGTGGTGCAAACAACAACAACGAAACGGAATTTTGTTTGACAAACAGGCAAACCTGGTTTTCATTCAAGAGGCCTGGGCAAACACTTGAAATGAAAGGGGCCGTGCTGAAAATCCCAATATGGTTACTGGTTGTGCGCGCACGTCTGGATCTTCCCACCCTGCCACCAGCACCGGGACAACGTGCTGCCCAACGTCGTTGTTTCCCACGTACCTGTCAGTTTGTAGTAGGCGTGGTTGATAAGGCCGTCAGAGCCAATCACAGGGCCAGGATCCTCGCACATCCGGGTCTTCGGGTGACAGTGTACCTCGCCACTAGAGGGCGCACTTCTCACCACGAACCCCGCACACGTGGTGTTCGCGTCACAGAGGGCAGCACACTCCCCGACCAGAGAGCCGCTCTGCGAAAAAGACACCAGGGGGCCTGCATATAAATTAAAATTGAGGTGGGCAGGGTGGATTCGGTCAGGGGGCGTCACCCTGGGGCCAGAACTTCAAAAATTTCTGTTTCATGGAAAAAGATTGGGTGGGCAGACCAACACCGACAGAAGGGGGCGTCACTCACTCACCGGTTCCAAGTCGTTGCCGCTGCAGTCACCCATCCGTGGCGTGTACCCGTCAACCCATGTCGGCCATCTGGTCTCCCCAGCTACAAATCCAAGGCGTTTTTTCTGACACACACACATATATACGAGGGAGATCCACAAAGTCCGGTTCGTCGCCAATTTTGAGTATGTTCCGCAGGTTTTGACTCCCATTTGCCCACACCCTCAGGAAGAAAAGACACCAAAGATAATTTCAATCATTTGTCAAAATTAAATAGTTTATAAATACTCAGCAATTAAGGATTTAAATTGGTATCAATTGTCCTCTTAGCTATTAAATTTGCAGTGTCTTCTCTGTACTGAGGTTAATTGCTATACAAAATCAACAGCAAACTGTAGAATATAAGGACTTTTTAGACTATAAATTTGATTATTTCAGTTATTATTTCATCTGGATATTCCATTTAGGTATGAAGGTCATGATGAGAAGTACTTGCAGACTTATTTTTGTTCAATTTTGCTCAACCATTTTGAAATGATGAAAGGATGAACCAGACTTTGTGGATCTCCCTTGTACACACACATACATACATACATACATACATACATACATACATACATACATACATACAAACATACATACATACACACACACACATACACTGTGACCATGGAAACAGCGACTCAGCCTCTTGTTTCCAAGGAAACGCTTTCCAAAATTTCTTGGTGCTCAGGGAGCTAAGCTTCAACCAAGCCCAAACAGGCGTGTCAAGTTTTCAACACAAGAAGTGTGAACCTGGTTTGTGGCTAGAAGCCTGGTTGATCCAGATATGAGACTCTTGTGGATCCAAGGGTACAATTTGATGACCTGAGTGTTCTGACCCCTTATTCACAACGGATGCGCCAGCGCACACGCACACGAATCGTCACGTGGCGCACTCGTTTACACACACCATGCACCACTCTGATCACACATGGGTGTCAGACCCATCTGAACATCAGCACATGGTGTCGCAAAAGTTGTGCGTCATGCGCTGATGTAAACTCGGTGTGTTTTGGGCGTGAAGGGGTTTTCACATTGGGTGACGCGCAGTCGTTTTTGGGCTGGCGTCAGAAATTCCACCATTGGGTTCAACGTTAAATTTTGACGCTGACGTCAAAAAAAGACGACCGCGCGTCACCAATGTGAAAACTGCTTGAGTTTCAGTGAGGCTTGACCTGCGAGTTTGTAGTAAGCTTCGATGGTGTGGAATCCAGTCACAGCCGGGGCGCCGAGCACTGCACACATCTCGCTCTTCAGGATACAGGACCGGTCCCCAACGTCGGCGTGCGTCGTCATGACGAAGCCAGCGCACCCTGGCAGAGGGCGCTGCAGTTCTGCGCGGTAGAGGGCCTCACCTACAAGCCCCAATGTGAGTCTGCATAGATCATTGCACAGTGCTTGTGTGGTCACACGCGAGAACAATGTATGCGTGAGTGCATTCAGGAATCACACACGCACGCACAACGGAATGAGACTCACCCCTGAACAGACCATTGCACAGGAAATGCGTGTGTGGTCACACGTGAGACCGATGTATGCGTGCGTGCATAAACCACACACGCACGCACACCGGCAGGTGACTCACACAGCCGCCTGTGGTGTTGTAGGGGCAGTCCCCCCGCTGCGCTGCGTACCCCTCCAGCTGGGTCGGGTACGTCACACCCGCAGCTGGAAAAGATTCGGGTATGAGTACCCAAACACGTCATACCAACTGACCTTCCTCGACTGTGGTGGATCCAGGATCGGGGTGGGGGTTGGGCAACCTCGTTCTCATTCAGGTTGTGACTCTCAGAGGCGCAGACGCAGATCTACGTGCTCGCGAACTCGTGTGGCAGGATCGGGTACCCCGGTGTAACGAAATGGCCCGACTCCCCAACACAGCCAATCCCGAGGTGAAGGGTCTGATGCTCTACCAAGGATCAGGCAGGTTTGGCTGTGGGTTCCTCACCTTCACCCCACACCTCCCTGTTTCAACCCACACATTTCAGATGGGTACAGATCTGGCCACTTCAATCAAAAACTGAAATGGTGCGACGCCCGCAACTGATAATACGTACCTACTTGTGCACGTCTCCACGGTGCCGTTCTATTATTTGCTCGGACTGACTCGGAGTGATCGCGTTAACATTGGCTTCAATGGGAAATGGAGTGAACAAAAGAGCGAACAAAAGAACGAGGCCTGCAATTCGTACCAGAGCTTTTTTTCTGCCAGTAAACTGTGTTTCTCCCCTTGTCCCACATACCGTGCACTTTGTGGTAGGAGAAAATCTTGGGGTAATACTCCTGGACGGGGTCAGTGTGGACTCCGTCTTCACACAGGCGCGTCTTGAGGAAGCAGTCTTCGTTGCCATCGATTCGCAGGGCGTACACGAAGCCAACGCACTCTGGTGTCGACTCGCACGCCGTGCCGCAGGTCGCCAGGGTGGTACCGAACTGTAACTACGCGTCCAAAACGAGGTTCGTTACAGGTGCGAGCAGTGCCGGCCAGTTGTTTTGTTTTGATAAGGGAAATGTTGTGGGTGCACAACGCACTTTGTGTGGCCTGAACTGACCAGTACTCATGGTGGAGAGCACTACTTGGCTATTTCTCGAAAAAACAATCCTGTGAGGATGTTTCCTAAATTATGGGAGCTGTTTCTCAAAAGAGTCATTTTATCCTGGCAAGGACAAAAAATCTTCCTTGGTCAGGTTGTGACCCAACTTTGGACTAAATTTTGTCCTGACTCCCTGATTTCGGAGAATAAGTTGAGAAAAGTCAGGGGGGGGGGTCTCCCAACCTTTTGTCCCAAGTCTGAGAGACAGCAAAATCCTGACAAGGTAGATCTATTTTTGTCGAGAAATGGGCACTCACTTGATTCATGATGGTGTTTCCCGCGCAGCCCCCTAAGTGCACCGTGTACCCCTGCAGCGGAGTCGGCGTCCGCAGCTGGATCTCCGGCGTCCCTGGAGCTGAACGACTCACGAGATAGGTCAAGGTCATTTGGGGTAAACGTGGGAAATAGCGTCATGTTGGTCGCGTTCGTTCGTCGTGTACTCTCGGCCATTTCCGTGAGTGTGCACCACGCAACTCAGGGGGGTAACGGGGCTTCCTGCCAATACACAGGACAAACAAATGTTACAGGACCTGTTGCGGACACACTGGGCACACGGCACTCGAAGACACGACAAAACGAACGCGCCCATTGGAGCAAGGTCAAGGTGCCCAATTGGTGCCGCCAGGGTCAAGGCCTTTTTACATTGGGTGACGCGCGGTCGTTTTCTGGGCTGACGTCAAAAAATCCACCATTGGCTTTAATGTTAAATTGAGGCCGACGTCGAAAAGACGACCGCGCGTCACCAATGTGAAAACTACTTCAGGCACAATGCGTTGCAACAATTAGAAAAGATCCTGGTGAAGGTGTTGAGACACGCGGGG
>JAAUXT010041764.1_pt1 | contig 14663 bp, 18 predicted proteins | sample 7278171 | NCBI WGS metagenome assembly JAAUXT01 (sample SAMN14350112, study PRJNA611818) | marine sediment metagenome | isolation source: surface marine sediment (1.8m) | place: French Polynesia: Moorea | collected 2018-08 | reverse complement strand
TTGCTGCCCGGCAGGACATAAAATCAGATAAACTCCTTACCTGAGGCATGTTATCTTTTTATTCCGTGCCTGCTAGCAAACCTTGGGGCCGTCCAGAGAACACGCAAGGGACGATGGGGGAAGCACCAGAAGTTCAGGGCCCTGCAACCTTACATTCCTACTGGACAGGGCAGACCACTGAAGCCTTCTGCTTTGCGTGTCGAGAGCTTCTCGACACGGCCAGAGTGCTACGAATACTCCCCACGCAATAGAGGCGCACATCGTTTTTATACGTTCTCTTTTCCGGACGCAAGGAAAGTTCACAACCGACTGCAATGGATCGGTAAGACACGAAAAATGGCAGGAACCAGCGGGAACTCTTTCAATGGCTCTTACCGCGTACATGGTTTTTGCAGGGACTGTTCAGTGTGAACCGAACCCGTGTGAGAACAACAGCACATGTCAGTACGTGGGCACGCTGCACCCGTGGACGTCCAACTCGCGCGACGGGGTCGCCGAGGAGTTCATCTGCGAGTGCGCAGAGGGCTTCGTGGGCGCCTATTGTCAGTACAAACGTGAGTACTCACGAGTGTGGTTCCGGGTGAAATCGGAGTGCGTCATGTATACGCTTCGCACGTCACTGACGTGCGTACGCGTTCGACATCCCTTTGGCTGGATGTTTTGTCAGTTCGCTTTTGGAAAACTGCGCGCCATCTGACGACGACTTGCGCACGAACGCGCAAATCTTGACGCATTCATGCACTTCGAACCTCTCTTGAAATTTTGACGTGGTTCCTCCTGAGGCGTTTGTCCTGCGGCGCCGCTCTGAAGCGTAGCGTCTCTTCCCTGCGCTCCGCAGTGTACGCGGACGAGCCGTGGACGGAGTGCGGAGAGACGGAGCTGACGGCGACGGAGGGCGTCGTGACGTCACCGCTCCACCCACGTGACTACCCACCGAACGCGCGCTGCACGTGGAGCATCTCGGCGCAGCCCGGGAGGACCATCTTCCTCAGGTGACGCCAAGGGCTCCCGGGGCGGAACCGGGATTTGGTCGCTGACGCCCGAGTGTCGAGAAAAGACAGCAACTGTGGCGCGAAAGGGGCCTTTACCCCTCATGATCCCTGGATTCGCCCACGGGATCCTGGACCAGGGAAGCATCTACAAAATATTTGTCACGTTAGGGGCCTCGTTGGAGAATTGGGTCTCAGGAATTTTGGAGATTCCTGGTTCTCTTTTGATGGAAGCAGGATGCGGTACTTGAGTGTCCTCCAGCCTGAATGACTGAAACCAACGGTCCCTGAAAACTGCGCGCTTCACTTGTTTCTGGGCCACACTTGAATATGAAGGAATCTCATCTGGAACCAGGGTGCTTTGCGTGCTAGTCCTGGTTGTCGCAATGATGGGCGAAAACAAGTTCAGAGGCTGCTGTTGCACTCAGCAAGATTCCTTGACCACTGTCATTGGCTTGGTCTCATCACAGGTTTGAAGATGCAGTAGTGATCATCAGTTGTGACCACTGCTTGCACACTCGCACTTACTACCACTGTATTTATTGTACCCAAATGAATTTGCGTGCGTGATCGTCTTCTGATTGCTGCAGTCTGGAGCACTTCGGGGTTGAAGAGAGCAAGGATTGCTTCTTCGACTCTCTCCGCATCTACGACGGAAACAGCAGCGACGCGGCGCTTCTGATGGGCCCTTTGTGCGGCCAGTTAAACGCCACTCAGCTAAACAGGTGAATCACGAGCCAAGCGTTCAATCCACTTTGCATCTCCAGCGGATCCAGGACCCCTGGTCCTTGATCTCAAAACACAAGTGGCCTCTGCTCGTAGTTTGTGCTGCCAGGTGCATAACGTCGGGTCCTAATCTTTTTTTGTTGCCAACCACAAGGTCAGATCCCGGTGCAGCCCTCGTCCTACCCAAGCCTGGATCCGCTGCAGTGCAGGTTCCGAAAGATGCGAGCACAGGAAGGGCACTGGGTGCTGCTCTGTTAGTGCGTCCAGCAGGCTTTGCTGGGATCTGGCAAATCAAAAGGGAAAGATCAGGAAGTAACAGACCTGCATCAGTACCAGATCCATTATTTCGTCGAGAGGGAAATGGGCCTCCCAAGAAAGACTCGTCTCATGACGCAGAAGCGGACCCATAGACTGACTCTTTTTCTGAAACAGCGCACAGGGTTGTTACCTGACTGACCCGCCTGTCCTTCAACACAAACTTGCACTGTTCGACAAAAATGTTCATGTTTCTTCGTGAAGTTCGTTGAGTGAACGATTGTTTGTGTCTTGCAGCATAGCGACCACGTCATCAGGGGACACAGTCATGATTTCCTTCAGCTCGGACAAAACAAAGCAGTTCTCTGGCTTCAGGATACGCTACAAGCAGGACCGTAAGTATTCGACGGACCTGCTTTTCCCTTTGCTTTCTACACCTGCATTATTTTCTGCGGTCAGAGGGACCAGGCCGTCTGAACCTTTACCTACAATTGTTCCGTTTCAATGTATTTTCTGCAGTGTGTGGACTGGGGAGAGGAGACTCGGGCTGTGGGACGAGGCAGCAATTCACGTCGGCGTGCGGGACGTTTGACGTGCGGCGAGGACCCGGCGACGCGGCTACGTGCACGTGGACCATCTCCGTCCAACGAGACGTCGCCATCTCAGCCTCGTTCACAGAGTTCGACATTCCTGAGACAGGTTTCGGCTCTGATTAATTTTTGGCGCACCGCTGCATGCGCTCGGAACGCCGGCGCACCGGTGGTCCAATATGAAACGATGCTTTGTGAAAGGCGTACACAGAGTTCAGAATACAAATGAACGCGTTCTGAACCCTGTTCTTCTTTCCGCCAGACCCGACGTGCTCCGCTGGCGGTCTGACGGTGACTGAAGGCAGCGGCGCCGCCCAGCGCCTCGTCGGCCGGTACTGCGGGCATCGCTTCGGCTGGACCCTGGTCTCCAACAGCTCGGAGCTGACCCTCGCCCTGTCCGGCGTCGGCGACTGGGAGATCGGCACACACCGCTTCACCGTCCAGTACGAGGCGACGAGTGAGTACTGTACTTGTCAGGTGTTTCTCACTTGCTGTGGTGGTCGTCAAATTGCATCATTTCTCCAGGGGCTCTGAGATTAAAGAATGGGGGATCCTCTTGGGGGTTTGACGTCAGGAGCGTGACGAAACAATTCATTGTCCGTGTAGATTCGACGCGGGTTCTGAGCGCTGTGTCTGACGTGCGCGGTTCTGCGGGCAGCTTCACAGCGGCGGCGTCACCCGTTACCACGGAGACGGCGTCCCACGTGACGCAGGCGTGGCACGTCGCCGGAGCGATCGGAGACAAACTGATCCTCAAGTGGAAAATTGATACGATGGTGAAAGCAGAGCTGAAGGTGAGTGAGCGAACCACTCGCCTTGTTCCCATGGGCCGATCCCCTGTAAGCCTGAGTGGGATGGAACACCAAGAGGAGGCACAAGACAAATTTGGGAAGGCGATTGACTTGCACGTGGGACCCGAGGGCCAAGTCGAACCTGGTTCTTAACACAGAGGAAGCCCGCTCATTGAGCCAAATTGGTCTCGTTTTTGCTGAAATTGAAACCAATGAACTTTGCCCGGCTGTTTCAGCACAACTGAGGAGACTGATTCTCCAGAACATCTTTGTTTGCACATTTCTTGGTCGTTTCCCCCCAGATTTTTGACGGTTACTCAGACGAGTCTCGGCTGCTTGTGAATGAAAACATTACATCTGAAAACTTCGGGAAAAGCATCGAGAAACGAGTGGAGGCGTCTTCCTTCCAAGTCTTCGTTCTGCTGCGGCGTGAAAAGGACGACGCTTCGTTTTCATTCCAAGTTGACTACGAATCAAAAGGTCAGTCCATTTCTCCTTCGACCTAAATTGCACTGCATGGATGCTTCGTGTTTCGTCCCTTGCACGTCACTGAGCGCTGCGTCGCAAATACATACGAGTACGTACGTTTTGACCTCGGCACTTTTCTTCGTTTGTCTTGGATTGGATTTGGGCTCGGTCCACACTCATTTCTTGCAACTTTTACTTCTGTTTTCGTTCCGTATTCCATGACGACGCCACAGCCTGGCTCCCTGTTCTGTCCGGATGCTACCGCCCGCTCTTCTACGAGGACGCCGAGAGCCGGGACACGGAGAACAACCCGGTGCGCCCTCTGGAGCCCGTCACGTTCATGGCGTCCGAGAAGGCGTACGCCAGCCGCGACGCTGGGTACGAAAACGGTGAGTTTGGTGCTGTTTGCGTTTCTCTCCTATGACAGCGGCTGGCTCGTGCACCGTTTATGTTGTCCGTTCGATTTGACTTTTTTTTTGCGCTTCAAGTTGCTGCTCCTTAGCTGATCAACAGAGAAACGCTGCTGGTTTTGTAAAAACATTGTTGCACACCAACCTGCTCAAAGCTGCTTCCTCCTCTGTGTGTGTGTGTGTGTGTGTGTGTGTGTGTGTGTGTGTGTGTGTGTGTGTGTGTAGGCGTGTACTGCTCCTGGGTGAGCCGGGGCGCGGCGGGGACGGCGCGGCTGCGGCTCGAGGTGATGGCGATGAACGTGTTTCCGCTGGAGGAGCGCTGCGGCTACGACGGGCTCGTCGTCTACGACGGGGACAACACGTCCGCGCCCATGCACGGTCAGAACAGGGGATAAGTTCTTCGAATCGTTGAAGCGTGTTTTGTCAGAATCACTTCGGCAAAGCCACGGTTGCATTTCAAAAGAGCGGAGGCACCAGGGCCCGACTCCAATGAGTCCTCAATCACGTGTACAACAACCGCAATTTTGTTTGGAGCAAACGTGTTGCTTGCAACGCCAGACTTGATGGCAGAAGTGACTTCAGCTTTTCAGGAGGAGGATAGAGCATATTTTGGGGGTCAGAACACCCAGGTCCCTTTGACCCTGGTTCTCTTGAAGACTGATCAATGTTGTTGCAGGTCCGTTCTGCGGATCTTCCCTGCCGCCGGTCATCGAGTCGTCCGGAGACAGCCTGCTGGTCGTGTTCTACTCTGACACCAGGGGGCAGTTCAGGAGCGGTGGCATTCTGCGAGGCCTCATCACAGCTCAAGGTCAGTGAACTCGGCGTGCTGGGTTGTGGAGCTCAAAAAATTGTTTTCAGTTGCAGGTTCACCGAAGCTGAATTGTGGCCAGCTCATCTCATGCACGTATTGGAACTGCTTTTTTCTTCGCGCATGCGCAGAGGTTGGCGGCTGTGACGTGTGGCGCATGGAGGACAACGTGACCGGGGTGATCACGCCCTCTGGCGGAGGCTGCGGCGTCGTGCTGTCGCCCTGGTTCCCGGGTCTGGTGGAGCCCGGGTACTGGTCGTGGCTCGTCGAGGGGACGGACGGCTTCTACTTCGACGTGTTCGTGTATTACGTGCATGGCCCCGAGCTGGCTGGCGGGGACTGCGGACAGTTCTTTCAAAGTACGTGTGTGTGCGTGAGCATGGATGTGTGCGTGTGTGCGTACGTGTGGAATGAAAGTGGATAGGACCGGTGTTTCTTTGTGTGTGTTCCTGTTTTTCACAAGATTTGAGTGATGCGTTTTCTTTGGTGTGTCTGTGCACGTGTGTGCGAACAACGCGGTCGACATCAGTTCGAGCAGACGTGTGAGCCCAGAAACGAGATGTTTGTGCCACTTCTGACGACTGACCCTTGTGTAAGCCACAACTCAACCAAGAGGCTTGGTCGTCAGAAGGAGCGTGATCCCTTGAGAAGTGTGTGACCGTGCGGAGGTTGGCGTGGGTGGGTGTGCACGGTGTCCGTCTGTGAAAAGTTGTTTCTCAAAGAACTTGAAAGAGTTTGATTGCGGTAAAAACCTTTTCTGAAGTTGGCTTCTTAACTTGAGAAAGCCAACTACCTCCAAAGTTGTGGTGTGAAAACTTTCTTCAGACCTAAAAAGCTCAGTGTTTGATCTCCAGAGGCTGTCATCTTGTCTCCTCAAACTTTTGAGCTGTCAAGAGTCTTCAGAGGTTGTGATCTTGGCTGCTCAGACCGCTCAGCCACGACATCAAGAGTTCAAGAGGCTTCATCTTGCTGCTCAGTTGGGCCTTTCAGCCTCTGAGCCTTCAGTGACTGTCATCAAAACTGTTTCACGCCTCTCAGTCCAGACGATAGGTCTCCAGATCGACCCTCTCATCTTCCCTGCGATTCACTGCTGCGCTACTACTTGCAGTTTTGGAAGTTCCCCGGGACTCAGCACGGCTCCGACAGTACGAAATTCCACTGATCAAGATCTGCTCCGATACCGGGCTCTTCGTCCCTCCTCGTGTTCTCAAGGTACGATTCTAAAGAGAAGACATTGGAAAAGGAGGCTGGCCCTCTGATTCCAGAGAATCTTGTGAAAAAAATAACCTGGGCACTTTCGCGCCGTGACTTCGACGCAGCGTTGCGGCTGTTGCTTGTTCCTCACCTCTGGTCCGACTGCAGAAAGAGAAGCCCTTGGCAACAGGCTCTCTGGTTGAAACCTGGCCCCAAGGTTTCAAAGCTTTGTCTCCTCACGAGAGAACATTGTTGTTATCCTGTCTGAGGAACAAGGCTCTCAAGAACCTCTTTGAGCAGAAGGCACAACGTTCTAATGTGGTTGACCCAACCTTTCAGGCGCCACTCCACCAGCAGCTGCGCATTGAACTCAACACACTGAGCACCGCGCTCTACCGGAAGTGGGGGTTCAAGGTCGCCTTCATCCAGAGACGCATGCGCGAACCGATGCATACAACACGTGAGTGTTTCGACCAAGGCAGCAACCAGAGTCTTGAAGTGATGAACATTGTCAGGCGCAATTTCGCTTTGCAGAACTTGTAACTCTCGTGACATTACTGTCGTGTCAAATTGAAATGGAAAAACCTCTTTGGTTCCATGTTTCCACGTTTCGCTCGCAGCGCCACCATCCTTGACGTGCGAGGGAGAGGACTACTACTATTTCCGCGGCAACTGCTACCGCTACTACCAGTGGGTGCTGCGCCACTACCTGCCGCTCAACTACACGTTCCAGGAGACGTGGCAGGTCGCGCTCGACAAGTGCAAGTCCGAGAACGCGACGCTCGTGTCGATACACGACGAGGAAGAGGCGTATTTCATTCAGGTACAAAGAAACGTGAGGCGTGTGACGTTCAGGGGCCACAGATTCCAGATTTATCTCCAATGGAATCTGACACCCTGATCAGGTTCCCTCGTGTGGCCCTCAATGGATCTTGGATGCTTCTGTATACCCACATGAAAGGAACGCACCCAGAAAGACAATACAAAAGTAAAAAAACTCGAAGGTTATTGTTCCAATTGCAGCACTCTCTGAGCAACAGGGACATGTGGTTCTGGGACCCTGCGGGCACGTACCAGACCAACCACCGAGCCTTCTACATCGGACTGAACAACAAGTACGGACGCTACGAGTGGACGGACGGGTCCCAACTCACGTGAGTGTGTTTTGCAGTCAACGTGCGAGTTGCAAAATTTTGTTCCATGTGCTCATTCATTCATCCACGCCTGAAAGAAAATGACCTTTCTGGGAGCGGACGGGGGGGGGGGTCAAACTCCAGCTTTGACAGAATGCACAAACTCAAAATTGAAGGGCTGGCGATGGGTGGGTGTCGCTGGTCTCCCACTTGTGCAGCATTTGGGTGACGGGTGGTGGTGTTTTCTTCAAGGGTCATGACCTTGAGATCTCGCTGATTGTCGTCACGTGTTTCTCTCTCCCGTTGTTGCAGCTACGCGGAGTGGTTCGCGCCGCGGCCGGACTGGAGTCAGCCGAATGTGAACGGGGACTCGATCCTCGGGGAGATCGTGAACCTCCGGGCGCCGCAGCCCGCCGCCGACGTCGGCAGCCTCTGCGCCATCGTCATCAACGTGTCGCCCTTCCTCCCGCTCAACTGGGCCAAGATCCCGTGCGACTACCCCATCTTCAGATCCGGACTCATGTGCAAGAAGCCGGCGGTGAAGACGTCCGGAGACGGCGGGGCTGAAGGTACCGGAGTCTTGTCTCTGGCCGAGCCTGGTTCCTCGCCTCGGGGTTCCCGGAGCCAGAGGCTCGAGACTTCTGACTGAATATCGTGGTTTTCTGAAGAAATAGTTTGTTTCGGAGGCAAAAGCGGCACTAACCATCAGAAGACAATTGAACTCTTCCTCTCGATTGCTGGAATAATTGTGATCTCTTTGACCCAAAGTACCCTGTCCTTTTGCAGACAAAGCGCACGAAAAGCCAGCAGAACGTTTGATGCTGAATTACAAGAACGGATATCGAGGTAGGAACCTGGCCCCTCTTGACGTCAGAAAAAAGCTTCACTGCTCTTGGCAGGTGCAGTGATGTGAATGAAGGCAGCATCAGGCCACGCAACCCTGGGTCCGCCCCTCAAACCTACAGAAACACCCTGATTGTTTCAGCGTGCCCCCCGACGTGGAAGATGGTGGACAACAAGTGCGTGCTGCTGCTGACGGAGTACCTCTTCGTGCGGGAGGCGGCGAACGAGTCGGTCGGACTCCGACACGGCAGCCTCAGCTATCAGGGTGAGACTCGTACATGCAGGTTTGGGAACATCTTCCACTTGTCAGGCACAGCTCTGACCTCCTGGAAGTGAAGAAAGAACAGAAAAATTTCACAACATTTGCCTGATGCAGGTGTCACCAAAGCAAGGCCTGCGTGAACAGCTACGTATCCACGTTGGGGAAGGTCATTCATCGAAGTTCTGTTTGATTGGCCAGACGCTGAAGAAATGTGCAGAACGAACGAAGGTCGGGTGGCGTCTGTCTCCGCGAGGCAGTTCACCCAGCTGCAGACCCTGCTCGACGTTTGGAACCACAAGTTTTACATGGGCGACGTCTGGCTCAGGTCGAATTCAACATCGAATGCCTGCAACACCATTCAGGTGTGTGGATGTGATTTTCCCGGCTGCGTTCCACGTACCAAACTGAAACGCAGCCGTGCCAACCCAATCATCATCTGGGCGTCTTTTTTCACGTGCAAATGGGTGTAATTGGCAGGTAAAGCGGTCGCACTGGCAGGACGCCGACGTGACGTACAGCGTCGAGGCGACGCCGTGCGATAGTGGCGGCACCCGCGTCTTCAGCGTGCTCTGCAAGACGACGCCAACAGGTAGAGTTACATGTACTACGAAAATCTCTGTTCACTGGGGGATCAGGACCCTTCCTTTGATTCCGCGATCACAATTTTTGAAATTTTTGCATTGAGTCCACTGGGTGACAAGAAAACGTGCGAAAAGCTTCTTTCATGCGTGGCTGTTGTGAACGCACCTGACTTAGCCGACGAATACGGTGGATCACATTCACGCTCACAGCGCGAAGGGCCAAGCTGCGTCAGCGCGTGTGTCAACCAACGACCCCCCCCCCCCCGCGCAACCGCCCGCGTGCTCACAGCAGTACGCAAACACTCTACAGTTGACGAATGATTCGCAGGTGTGCGGGAGAAGTGCACGCAACACGAGTTTGCGTGCGCGAACGGAGTGTGCGTGTCTGTGGACCACGTGTGCGACGGAGAGGACGACTGTCAGGACGCGTCCGACGAACAGAAATGTGGTGAGCGTCTTTGTAGGGTGTTATAATTTTGACCTTTTTCTCCACCGAACCCACCACAAAAAACCTTCACTGGTGTTTCACGCCGCAAAACGTCGTGCCACTGGGATCAGCCCGGTGGTTTGTGTACATGTGCTTCACGTTTCGCAGGTTGCGGGCAGGACTCGTTCCGATGCGGCAACGGGCGCTGCGTCCCCATCTCGCTGTTCTGCGATTTCCGCGACGACTGCGGCGACAACTCGGACGAGCAATCGTGCGGTGAGTCGCGTGAAATAAGCAGATGTGTGTGTGTGTGTGTGTGTGTGTGTGTGTGTGTGTGTGTGTGTGTGTTATACCTCACGCATGCACGTCTGTTTTGCATCACGACATTTGCATGTCCCTGCAGGTCAATGGGCGTTGACGCATTGACTTTGTTCATGAGAAGCAAGGCTCCCAGTGTAAAGTGACGACGCTACGAAACGTGTGTGAAGTCCCTGTTCAGCTGTGTAGTGGGCGCAGTGCATCGCGCTCTGAGATTTTATCCACATTCAGTACATCGCGCATCATCCAGCCGACAACTGTAAAGTGTGCGCGCGTACTCAAGTCATATCCTTCCTTCAGTGTTGGAGAGGTGCAGCAGCGACCAGTTTATGTGCAAAAGCGGCGAGTGCGTTCCTTCCTCCGCCGCGTGCAACTTCAAACTGGACTGTCGGGACGGCTCGGACGAGCTCCCGGGACTCTGCGGTGCGACTTGCAACCACTCGTAACGGCAGGAGCCGATGTGAACTGAAAAATGCGTGTGGCGTTACTGCGTTGATGCTTGCAGCTTGAAGGTGCCCTCAATGTTTACACAAAGCCCCAGCAGATCAAGAATAAACAAAAATGCGGGGTGTGGGTTGGCGGAGGCCATGTTCTTTCTCCAGTTGATGCAACAGGCCGTCACAAATCTTTGAAAACTGCCTGGTCGTACACGATTTGAAAGAAGGGATACAGTTTTCTCGTGGTTTCTGGAAAGGTCGGAAAGATCTGGAGAAAGCGCACGAGACCTGTGCACGGTTTCTACCCCCAAAGCCCTCCTGCTGGGAGGAACGATCCCCCCCTCCCGCGGATGGTCACGTGTTGTTTCTCTCCCTGCAGACGGGCGGTGCCGCGGCTTCACGTGTTTCTCCGGCACGTGTCTGCGGGAGGACCTGCGGCGCGACATGATCAGTGACTGCGAGGGGCTCGCGCAGGAGGACGAGAGCACCGAGCGCACAGGTACGAGTACACTCGAGGGAACAAACAGTGTTCAGGATATGTTTCAAATCTGTAAAGGTGTGATGTCCAGCAAGGAAAATAGGGAGGTCGTACATTTTCCTGTTTCTTGCCTCGAACCACTCGTGTGCACAAAAGACAACTTCTCTCACCTGTTTGTGGCTATTTTGCCTCTTTTCTCTTCAGTCGGGACCCTCTTCGACCTCGAACTGGGTCGACTCATCACGGTCAACGTGAACGCGTCGTCGACGTGTGAGGCGCCGCACCACGCCCCCTGTCGCCCGGAGACCGGCTACTGCTTCGACCGTGGCGCCACCTGTGTGTACGACACGACGGACGCGGACGAGGCTCGGGGACGCCGCGTGCAGCGCAGCTGTAGGAACGGCGCGCACCTGAGGATCGGCTGCGGTGCGTGTGCGCAGGAAGAGCAGGGCTTCCGTACATCGGAGGTGGAGGATCATCCAACTTTCGGAAATTTCTCCCTGTAGCGTGGAAGTGTGAATGAAAACACGCAAACACAACTTTCAGCTGCGAGAGAGCAAAATGGTTTTCTTGTGTGTCTACGTAACGATCTCCCCTCCCTCTTCAACTCTCCTCTTTTGCGTCCATATCATGTTTCCAAGATTGTAAACTCTATTGTATGGCCCCTTGGAACCAGGGGTGTAACCCTCTCAAGGTTTCTTTTTTGACTCAACTCTTTGGCGCATTCATTCATTCATTCATTCATTCATTCATTCATTCATTCATTCATTCATTCATTCATTTTTCATTCGATCATTCATTCATTCATTCTTGCCACACAGAGAAGGAATCTTGCCCTGGAATGTACCACTGTCCAGACAGCTTCTGTCTGCCTGTGCACAAGGTTTGCGACGGATTGTTGGATTGCCCGGGAGGAGAGGACGAAACCAGCTGCGACACTTATCAGTGTCCTGGTGAGCAATTCTTTGCTTTTTTCACGTCAAACATAAATATCTGAGATACAAACGTGGATTGTCATGGGCGTAAAAATGGTTTGCAGGTTTGTACAAATGCAAGAATGAGGCGAAATGCATCGCGCGACTGAATGTGTGTGACGGAGAGGTGCACTGCCTGAGGCACAGAGACGATGAAAAATATTGTGGGCAAATAGGTACGTTTGCACCAACTTTGTTTCATCTGGTATTTTAATAATTTCAAATTCTGTGTCAGACAAAGATTTTGTGTCTGACGCCACCAAAGGCAAATAAAATTGAGGGTCTTGGCCTCTGGGACTCACAAATTTGATTTGTGCACAGGCAAGCTTTCAACACGATGCTCACAATTTTCTGTTTGACAGGCCTTTTGCATGGTAGAAAAACACCCACTTGTTTCTTTGCAGACCCGTTGTGTGAAACTCCCTGTCAGTGTTCAGGTCTGAATCTCCACTGTCCTCCGGGGGCCAACGTCACCGCTGCCTGGATTTCTGCAGCAACCAATCAAAATGCAATGCCAGCCCGAAAATTACGAAGCCTCGCAATGCCCTTCAACCTTATTAAACTTTCTGTCGGCCTTTTCCTCAAATTTCATTGGCTGGCTAAATTAAACATCAGTCATAATCTTATCGATAATGTACCACCCGATTCCTTTATTGACCTGAGTAATCTCTACGAGCTGGACCTCAGCTTCAATTATATTTCCTCCCTCAGGCCCAACAGTTTAAGAGGCCTGGTCTCCCTCAAAACTTTAGACTTGAGCTCAAATAAATTAAACACTCTGTCTAAATTTCAATTAACCCATCTCAAAAGCATAAGGCACCTAATAATTACGAAAAACAAGATCGGGTCTGTGGCTCTGGACGCGTTCGGCACGGTACCGACGCTGCGGTTTCTCGAGTCGGACGAGTACCGCTTCTGCTGCATCGCGGAGCAGGCGGAGCGCTGCACACCCGAACCCGACGAGTTCTCCTCCTGCGAGGACCTCATGGCCAACTACGCTCTCCAGGTCAGACCCCCGCTACACTCCTGATGCGATATGCATTGTCCTTGGCTTGGCTGTTCACATCCGTATTCTGGGGGGAGTTGCCGAACGGAATCAGCAAAGTTTCAGGGACCAGGGGTCCTGCAGTGTTTCGTTGCCACCTTTGACGAAACGAACCGTTCAATTCACCAAGGCAATAGCGCACTGTCAGCTTCACACAAAACGCGTTCTTATGAAAAATTGTTTTCATAACGTTGTGTGATTCTTCCACCTCGAAACACGTCAGATCGCGATCTGGGTCCTCGGGCTGAGCGCCTTCTGCGGCAACACGTTCGTCGTGCTGTGGCGTCTCAAGTCGGACAGGCGTCGCGTCGCGTCCTTCTTCATCATCAACCTGGGCGTCTCTGATTGGCTCATGGGCTGCTACATGCTCATCATCGGGTCCGTGGACGCGTCCTACCGCGGCTCGTACATCGTGCACGCCGACGCGTGGCGCTCGAGCGTGCTGTGTCAGTTCGCGGGCATCCTCGCCATGCTGTCCAGCGAGGTGAGTGGAGGCTGGAGTCAACCGGATTTGTCGGAGGGGAACATGCACCACGGGCAAGCAGACCTCCTTGCAAATTTGAAAACAAAACCCAGTTGAATGACAGTCTGATCCTGCCAAAATGACTATCGGGGAAGAGGATCTCAAAATTCCCAGGATCCTTCCCTGGGTCTTGCTGACATCTTCCGTCTAGATATCTGGCCCTGCGAGAACTCTCATGGGCCTCTCTTTGCCATTTTATATTGACGCGCGGTATGAAATGCAGAAGTGTTTCGCAGGTGTCGGTGTTTATGCTGACGTCCATCACGTTGGACCGCGTCGTGACGCTCCTGTTCCCTCTGCGCGCCGGGCGCCTGCGCCTCAAGCATGCGCGCGTCATCGCGGGCGTCGGCTGGGGCGCGTGCGCAGTCCTCACGCTCCTCCCCGTGCTCGGCATCCCCTATTTCGGCGACGCCTTCTTTGGGAGGACTGGTAGCGCATTTTGATACCCTAAGTTCTTCATGCGGCCCCACATAAAGACGTCTGCACACGATGGGGTGTTGAATTCTCTTTTTGCGTCCTTCGCCCAGGCACTCAGTCTTCTCTATCGTCCCAACAGGGACAAAAAGGTGCTCATTTCCTGGTGCCGTCTGCTGTCAGAAAGTCTTGTCTTGTTGCAGGAGTGTGCTTACCGTTTCAAGTGAGCAACGAGAAGCTGCCAGGCTGGGAATACTCCGTCTTTATCTTTCTCGTTGTGAACTTTATTGCATTTCTTGCCATTTTGCTTGGGTAAGTGTCCGGCCCAGGGGAGGTTCCAAGATTTGGTCACCCGGACCCCAAAGGTGACGAGCCTCATGCACGTGTGTGGCGTCATTTTTGCAGGTACATAATGATTTTCATCCGCGTTAAGACGTCTATGCATGAGATGGAGGCGATGGGGAGCAGCACCGCCAGCAGCGGAACCGAGTACGATCTCGCCAAGAAACTCATGATCATCGTTTTCACCGACTTTCTCTGCTGGGTAAGGTCCAAAACAGTCGTGTTTTTACCAACGCTTTGGAATCCATGTTGGCTTTCTTCAAAGTTTGTGCTGCACTTCATTTGGGATCGAGGCTGCCGTGCCAATCGCTTGAATAGCCTATGAAACTGCTTGAACATCTCACTTGATAACCCTCTTTGTCGCAGGTGCCCATCATTCTGATCGGGTTCGCAGCGCTGGCGGGAGCGCGCATCCCCCCAGAGGTGTCCGCCTGGATCGCCGTCTTCATCCTCCCGCTCAACTCGGCCGTGAACCCCGTTCTCTACACCATTTCCGCCATCGAGTGCGGCGGCAGGTGAGAGAGAGAGAGAGAGAGAGAGAGAGAGAGAGAGAGAGAGAGAGAGACAGACAGACAGACAGACAGACAGACAGACAGACAGACAGACAGACAGACAGACAGACAGACAGACAGACAGACAGACAGACAGACAGACA
>JAAUXT010035428.1_pt1 | contig 14663 bp, 6 predicted proteins | sample 7278171 | NCBI WGS metagenome assembly JAAUXT01 (sample SAMN14350112, study PRJNA611818) | marine sediment metagenome | isolation source: surface marine sediment (1.8m) | place: French Polynesia: Moorea | collected 2018-08 | reverse complement strand
CAGCATGTGACAAGGTGCATTGCTTCTATTTTTGAAATAAAGTTTGACCAGTGCCTGAAAAAACCGCTTGAAAATGGACAAAAACCGTCAAATCGTGGACCACCCTCGTACCACAGGATACAACTCCCACACAGTGGTTTTCATGTCGCTTCAGAATACGATGTGTACATTTGTACATGAGGGATGTAATTCTAGGTTTCAAATATGAAGATGATACGGACACACGCAAGAAGACACAAAAACGATCAACGAAACCGAATCGACAGACAACACATGTCGTTCTCATTCCAGAACCTGGAAAGAACACCCGCATGCACTTTTGCTGCAGTCCAATTGACCAAAGTGTTTATGTATTTCTGTTTTGTTCAGTGTTGATGGTGTCGGAAACACTGTCAATGCAGAATGATACCAGCCTTGGGGGACCAGGGAGATTTGCACAGAAGGTGTTTTCAGCGGAGGCCCTGTCCCACACGAGCGCCCGAGGCAGAAGGTGCGCGAGTTATGCCGAATCGATCAAGCTGTGCGATGTCGCCTTTGGACAACATGAACCACCCTCAACGAAATCTCTTTGTTCACCCACATGTAATTCCACACTACAAACAAGATCAATCACCTTAGAATTCGATGGCATCAATTCTTCATGTACACAGACAACACTTGTGTGATTGACTGGTAATCCGTTGACAATTCAAGAGGCAGAAATTCGGCAATAAAATTTGTGCATCTGCTTCTTTGTCGTGCTCCCGTTCAGCCGTACTTTGCAAGTTATCGTACACGAAACAGAATAGAAGTCACATTTTACAGAACACACGATAAGTAGATTCTGGCTCAATTCCTGACTCTGGAGCACATACCTGGGTTTGAAAGTGTCCGCCGCAGGCACTCTGTATTTTCTCTTCAACTTGGCATTCAAACAATCGGCTGATCTCTCTGGACTCGTTTACGAACTTTCCTTTCTCTGCAAAACTTCAATTGTCTTTACAGGAATTCAAATCTGCGTGAAGTGCCCTGACAAAGTCCCACTCGAGTCCGCGGTTTGTGACATTTCAGTATTTCAAGCAAAACGGCAGACGGCAGGTAATCAGCGGTTGGTCGGACGACTCTATGCGGGAGGTGTACGCGTTGTGCTCACGCCGACAAGGAGCCCGTCAGTGGCGACGGGTGAGGAGCGCGACGGAGGCGGCCAGCGGGAGGAGCAGCGCGGGGGAGAGATGCAGGCGGGCTCCGTCACTGCAGACACTCACCACCTCCTCTTCTGAAAGAGAAAATTTAGTTCTAATTGAGGACAAAACCAAGTCTGTGTGCACCACACGAGCATTTTTTCAGGTATGACACAAATTGAGAAAAAAGATGATAAAAGTGGTGACCACGAGAATTGTGCACAACTAGACACTGTGTGCTGGTTGTTTTACATGTCAGCACTGCACAAAAACAAATTTTAGACCAGGCTGCGAAAAGTTGTAGTCACTTACTTTGATGAATGCCTTTCACCAGCAATGGATACACATCCCTCCAGAACGTGCATTTTCTGTACCTGAGACCTTGCTGTATGACTGGAGGTCCCGTTTTCAGGACCATGTACTTTTTGTCTTTGGTCGAATAAGGCATCCATTCCTCAGAACTGGAATCTTCCTGGTACGCTTTGTTTGGATCTCTGCAAGAAAAGGCGCGTGCCTCGGTTTGAGAAATACAAAGTGGAAAGCATCCCGTGTTGTATCAACGGGCGTTCTTGTTCGCGCACACTCGTGTTTCGCGAGGAGCCTGCTGCTGTAAAATCTGAGCGCCTTCAGCCTGGCTCCTGTTCAGCTAAATCGGAACACATGAAACTGTCGAGCGTCAATAGGATGGCGTCTACAGACGCTCAGACTGATTCTTGCATCCTTCTTTCCCCCATTTTGTGGCAGGATCCAGTTTTCCCAATTTTCTGGCTGCAGGCTTTTTGTCTGATTGCAACTCTGCACGGGGCTTTGAGTGCAAACCACAATGCATGGCAACAAACAAGAAAGAAACACTGGCGAACGCAGATGCGCTCTTACTGATGCCAACGGAAATAAACACACGATCTGAATGACCGGTGTGCCTTGGCCATGGCTCGTCTGTTTGCTGAGAACGGTCACAATCAATTTGCACCAGCCTGAAAAGTAGCTATCTACACTCATCATATCGCAGTAAGTAGCTGTGCACAGTGCAAAGAAACTTGACTCGGACTCGCCGCTGTTTTCGCCCCGTGAATCGTGGTGGCTTTCAAGCTCACCTTCACCCGAGATGTCTGCCGATAGTATGTTTTTTTGCTTCATTGTATGGAGTACAAACTAACATCAGCGGGGCCACTGCTCTCATCGTGCTTTCTGCACGTCATTGTACGTAGTTTTTTCGCACCCACTTCTCTTTGCACACGCGGGCACACGCGGATGCACGCACTGTTCCCATTGTCGTTGAGATGCATATATTTATAAAGCAACAATGTCGACGTCTTGTGAATACTCACCCCGTCTTGGCAAAATTGGTCCAATACTTCATGGTTCTAACGGACAGTTCTTTCTCTTCCTCTGTATAGTCGAGGGACTCATTCAGGGGGTGTCCAAAAACATGATCAATTTCATAGCCGTGCATAACGCCCATCCATCTTGGCCAGGTGTTGGCGGAGGTGAAGTGGCGAAACTGGTACAAGTACACGGGATTTCCCAGTTCTGCGTACCTGTTGGCGAAGTTTACGACAGGACACAGAAAGTCGTAATCACCTATCATATCGTCCAGTAGGTCTCTGTGCGTGTGTGGATCGTCAATGAAGTTCTGAGGAACCTTGTATTCGAAATTGACAGCCTGAATCAAGGCTTTTGAGTCCGAATGGGCCACCGCTTCCACAACGGTCATGTAGTCGTCCTGGGGCATGAGTTTGTTTCGACTTCGTTTGTACAAGTACGGAAGTGCATAAATGAGGAAGTAGGAGCCTTCGTCTTTGTTGCCTCCCAGCAATATACTTGTCTTTTTGAAGTTCCCCTTCTTCACGGAGACTGCTGGATGTTCCGTGAGAAAATAACCATCTACTGTGGCAAGTATTGGAGTTATGAGGTTGTAGTCATCCTGATGGTACCACATCTCATTGACAATTGTCGAAGGGTCAATTTGCTGCAGGCAGGCGACCAGCTCATTGGTAGGTTGATCAGGATCACATCCCAAAGCCTCCGCTACATCCCGAGACCTCTTGGTAGCTTTCGCCTTGGATTCAATTCCCCAATCACACAAGGCCGTACCACTCTGCATTATTGCATACTTAAACAAGTTTTGACTGAGTGGTGAGAGAAGATGCAGGCTAACGCTAACAGATCCTGCGCTTTCACCGAACAGCGTCACTTGATGACGATCTCCCCCAAACGATTCAATATTGTTGTAAATCCACTGCAAAGCATAATGCTGATCCACGAGACCCATGTTTCCTGGGGCGCTGCCCGTTCCGAGGTGCAGAAAGCCAATCGTTCCCACTCGGTATTGCATGGACACGATCACAATGTCATTGACCGCAGCAAGCGTCCGCGCATCGTAAATATCCAGCGTGGCAGAGCCTCCGTAGAATCCGCCGCCGTAGATCCAGACGAGCACGGCCCTCAGTTGGCCTTCGCCGTAGCGCCTGTTGGAAGGCGCCCACACATTGAGATAAAGACAATCCTCGGACATGTTGGTGTTGGGGTTCCACATGAGCACGCCCTTGTGCTGATCAAACGCGGTGTCGGGGACCTGGAAGCACGACGGGGGTTGGTTGGTCGCGTCCAGGATCCCTTCCCACGGGTCAGAGGCTTCTGGTCGTTTGAAGCGGCGGTTTCCGACGGGTGGTTTGGCGAACGGGATGCCAAGGAAGGTGTCGAGCTGCGTGCCTTGAATGGTCTCCCGGACCCCGCGCAGCCTGCCGACCGGGGTGTCGAGCTCCACGTACTCCGGGCGACTCGCGGTGCTGCACAAGGCGAGTGCACCCAGAAACACCCCGATCTCCAGCATCGTGTGTACTGTCATACTACCTGCAAACATCGGGCAATAAAGGTCAAACATGGGAAATGAACAAGGCTGGGTTTTTAACGAACATCCTCGACCTTTACACCAGCAGAGAAGGTTTCGCTGTCAGGAAGCATTAGTCGGTGAGTCGGGACGAAACTGGAGATGGAGTTTGTCAAAATACGAGCCATTGCATTCCCTCACTGTCGCTCTCTTCTCTCTTGGCATCTCCCTTGATTTCAAATGGCGCTGTGTCTGCACTGCCTTCATCAACCCTTGATTTGATTTTGACAATTGCTCAAAATATATGGAAGGAGGCATGTTCATGCTTTACTGCATCAAATATACGAGAATAGGTCGGACTCTGAAGAGCCATGAGAGCAAATAATCACAACGCAAAATTGTCTTTGCCTTCAGCTTAGTATTGACGAACTTTATAATTGATGTCTGACAGAAAAATCAAAATCCCTTTTGTGCTGTACACATGTCGCTTGTTGAAATGTGGATCCATCCCCATCGCGTATTGACTCATTTCTGCACGTTGCACTCCACAGCTTTGAATCTAAAACTCTGCAGTGACAAAACCTGCCGCGTAGATTACACACTCTCATCACTCTTGTTCGTGCACGTTCAACCGCGCAACTCTTTCCTCGCAAGGTCTCGAAAAGTGTGATTTCACAGGAGCCAATGGACAAAAGGCGAGAACCCTGTCTTCAAACTGTGCAGCTTTACTACATTTGATGCACTGCCAACTTGTTTGTACGAGTACGTTCGTCAAAGTGGCAAGTCAAGAAAATCTCATATTGATGACCTTTATGTAGCTAACACCGGTCATACAGGATGTGCTGAGCAAACTTGTGTATGAAAGGAGTCACCCTGAAATGATCGTTTGCTCGGAGACAGTGCAGTGTTTTCAAGAAAGTCAAACAACACAAACAAGTCACAAGTAGCTCCATACAACACTCAAATTGCAACTCAAAAAATCTATTGAGAGGATGGCTCTTGGTTTTTCTGATCGAGCACAACCAAACGAATCCCAAAAAAGAACAAAACAAGCGAACTTCCACGCACAAAACACATGCACAAATCAAAATCATCGTCCGTGGCATTTAAACCAGGGATTGATTACCTGGCAAATTAACAGTTTGACATTCAAAATGACGAGAAAATGCGCTAATTTGCACAAAGTGGGTAAAATTGGGTAGTTACCTCGGAGTTGCAGTCGTTGCCTTCTCCACCGAGGAAGCTGACATCACAGACACAAATGGCAAAACAGCGCCGAACTTCAATCAATCCCATACAGAAATCGGTCTCCAACTGCCAATGCGTTAATTGTACTCTGTGCCTGGAGCATCCATTGCCGAACAAATACTGAAGCCATGTATCATGTATTCAAGTCCACGACAGAGAAATCCATCTTGTATTGCGGGCCCGCCTAATTGCAGTGGGTCTCAGCAGAGCCCAAAAGTTGCCACCGCGCTTTTACACCACTTGATTCCACTTGCGATTGCAGATGTGCGCATCCACTGCTCATCACACCCCATTCACTCACACTTTAATCACCGAGTGCTGTTCCCGCCCGGCTTTTTCTCATCAGACAAAAAGACTTGCAGATGATACAACTTGTCGGTGTTTGTGTGATTTCACAGCTTTCTGTCCCGAAGCTGTTCATCGCAGTTTGGTTCCATGACTTTTTTCCACTCTTCTCCTCTGCATCAGCTTGTACGCATATGATTTACACAAATAACTGTTTTTGTTTTTCTGACTTGATAGTAATCTGGAACTGGAGTATCCGAAAAGACCAACTGCTTCAGCACTCCAGAGCTGTGTACCAGCCTGGCCCTATAGCTTGCAGCTTTTGTTGGACTTGTGCAAGTTGCTCCTGTGCCCACTTGTATCAGTTATGATCAAACATCATTCTATCAATCATATTCCCATGTGGATTCGGACAAATCAAGACTAGATTAACATACGCTCGCAATACCTTTCTATATTTACCCCTGACAGGTGTTGCTGGTCGTTGGCCGCGGAGAAATCTGTTTTCTTGATCTTCTGTTGTGCGCGTGGTTTGGTCAATTCGTGAACAGAAAATGCTCAGCATCGGTTGCCTCTTCCAAGGAACTGCTTCCATGGCTCAGTGGACATCGGCATTTCTTCAACCCGGAAAAAAGGCTCATTTTGAGAGAAAAAATCACTGTTTCAAGACTGAGTTGTTCACAATTGTTTGCGAAAATTTGCAGCGTTCCGACGACTGCTTGCGGTCTCGCTTCAGAATCCAATCATTTTCGAGGGCTTAATTGTTCTGTTTCAAGTCATTGGACAAGCGCAACAAAGCGTTGAAGGGGAATCGATGAGTTTCCAACAGCAGATGACATGCTTACAATCACCCATCGATTGTACGATGAACCCATCGGACAAGCTCGCCGAGGATGTTGGACCCATTTTCGCGTCTGGTTGCACGCACTTGCAGGCACGGACAAAGTTTCAAAAAGTTCACGAGGGTCGACTCACTTCTCAACATTGATTACAAAGACTGTGACGTTTGTTGAGCAGATCCAGGCGTGATGCACCAAGGTCTGTGTCCTCATCCTTTTTGTTGAAACTGAATCTGTGGAGGAGCATTGTCACAGACCAGCCGCCAAGTTACACATTCAGAGGGTGTTTTTCGACTCTGACAATCTCCTTGACTCTTTCCAAACACCCATGCACACGCCGTTGTGCGTCCGTGCCCATCTCTGCCTGGTTTGGCACGTGAACATGATCCAGGATTGTGGAGGCCAGACGAGCACTGGACAAACGTTTCTTTTTCCTGTTGCCATATCTATGTCAATTTCCACACATTGGGGGCTCAGACCTTTGCTGACAATGTTAAGCTGTGGAAAGACATTGCCACAGTCTGAAAGCAGTTTCAGTCATCATATTTCAACACACACACCCAAACCGTTCGCATTCAGGACATACATGCAAGCAGATTCTGACACCACCAGTCTGATCGAGACAGGTCAACCGGACCACTGATGACCAAGGATGTGTTCGCCAGTCAAAAAGTTTTGAAGAAGTTTCCGTTGGCGCCTGCAGATGAAACTGTGTGGTCCACACACATTTCCATTGCGAATTGCGAGGGCACGAATGACTGGTGCACACTTTCAAACGCATTTGTTTGAAGCAAATGTCTTCAATGGTTTTCCTTTTGGACCAAACGAGCATACTGCAAGGACCCATGGTATTCCATCAAAGACCAATCCATCTGTCACACTTGAAAAGGCTAAAACAAATAAATACATCATGCAGATGTTTGGGAATGAGTACAGGTTTTGCTGACACAAATTTACACCAGTTGGGTCAAGAACATAAGTTCAGAGTTCATGGTGCCCGGGTAAAACTCATAGTATCCAAATAAATAGCTGTGGGGTTCAGACATCAGAAGCCCTGGATGGACACAAGGGAGTAAAGCTGGTGTGCAGTTACTCAGGGCACAGAGTAGGATCTCCTCCACTCCGCTCAGAGAGTTGACCAAAAGGCTGTGTTAAAGTGATAACTGGACCCGGCACTGTGAACTCAGAATAATCCATGTGATACGATGTAAGCCCATGGCACACAGCACAGGACTTAGCACATGTGAAATCCAGTGAACAAGAACTGGAACATCTACGAACACTTTGACTGTCGCACAACAAAGGACAGAACAATACGTGAAGCCCCCTACACGTTTGTTCTCAGTTTTACGAAATCCTCACGTTTGTTGGTCACAGGACGATACAAAAACGAGTCCAAATCCGTGTTTCTACCGCACCACTGTGGCGCAGATCAACGTTTTTCCTGCGACACTGGTACAAAGTTCTTTCGAATGCATTCGGATGATTTGCCTGTGCTCGTTCAGTTGTCTTTTCGGAAACTTTCTGTTGCGTTGTGCACGTGTTTGTCGAGTTTGGGGACAAAAAAAAACAACTTACCCCTTGAGTGAGCCTCGGACAACAATTGTCATCAATTTATGCTGGTCTTCTGCAGGATCTGATCCCGCTGCAAGAAGTGAAAAAACTGCAGATACGAGTGGAGATAAATTCATACACATGTGACCCACTGTGTTGTTGAAGCCAATTTATCACACAAGATCACAAGTTTCTCTTGTGATGTTGTGAAAGTTAGGATCGGATTGCCCTGCGGATCCTTGACCAATCCGCCCTTGTTTACCCTGCAGTTCATCCAATTGTGTCATGGGACTGACTCCACCGCGGTACGCGCGCCCGATAGTCATCCTGGTTTGCAAAATGGCACAAAATGTACACTGGGAGATATTATCAATAAAATTGGAAAGAAATTACCCACCACAGATTCTCCTGGCTGCTGTTTCGGGAAAGATGCCTTCTGTGCAGGCAAACTTTGAACGAATAAAATTGTGGAATCACACATGTCCGCAAATGTGCGGACGAACCGCAGTTGCCTTCTTTTCTGGAAGAGAGTTTGCATTGTCCTGAGAAAAGATCAAAAATGGAAATAAATATCGCTTGGTTCCACAGGTTCTGCCTCTCAGGACCAAGTGGATACATTGTGCATGCAGCAAACTTGCCTCACCCATCGCCACCATTGTTTTGTCATAAATCACAATGAAGACCACTGAAGGAAACCAACTTCACAGGAAGCTACCTCAGAGGATTGTGGAAGATGTTTGTCTACGCAAGCACATTGTGTGTGTGTGTGTGTGTGTGTGTGTGTGTGTGTTGTGGTGTGTGTGTGTGTGTGTGGTGTGTGCAGCTAAACCAATTGTTCCGCAAATTGTCGTCGACATTTGTCTCAGGTTTGGATAATTCAGCACATCTGTTTCGTGTACCAGAAACAGATGACATCAAAAGCACCGATCAAAACTTGAGAAACCAGGGACACAGTTGAACCCTGCTATTTGGACTCTGTAAATTGGCCATTTCGACAGAAAAACGAAAAAGGAATTTGCTGGGGTCATTGGTCATCACGAAGCATAGGTACTGAATGCTGATGTCTGTATTGGAGCTGGACCGTGAGCCCAACCTGTGCATTTTGTCCCGTGGCAGGAGGGTTGCGCAGAGAATTGATCTACTCATAAATACGCACGAGGGACATCGCTGAAAACGAAGTCCACATGAAAGGGGAACATGCTATGATACCCATGACGCCCAGGGGTGCTCAACACATTGCATGGTTGTGTGGCCCATCGTGTTCCAGCCCATGGCGGCAAGACAATTTACCTCGTTCTCCAGGAACTTGTTTCTTCAAGAACATCTGCAACAAAAGTTTGGTGACAACAGCAGTGTTGGGATATAGCAAGTGTTCTGAACCTAGAATTGCAATGGAAATGTGTTTTGTTGGTGTTCAAGTCAGTTGCAATGCACGTGAAAGTCAGACGACGCCCAAGCTGCCTCTGCACGGTTTAAAAGTCCTGGCTTCAGCAGCAAGGATGAGGACACACACGCGCCTGCCTCTTGCTTGCAAAAGCACTGACAGCAAGAAGATACCAAACGCTTGTCAATAACTTTCTAGAAACTTTGTTGCTGCAATCATCTCCGCGCAGACCCAAGTGAAGCACAAACCAGAGTGTCTCAGGCTGATGGGCATGGATTCAGTTCGGAAGTGAGAGAAACGATGTAGTACGTTTTCACATTTATTCTGAGAGAGGTCAGAATTGGGGTGGAATCAATTGTACTGAGATTGGTATGAAGTGTATCCCAGGGTCCAAATTTGCCGAGGTTGTTGACAAAGGACCGTGTTTGGCTGACAATATAGATCCAACCTCAGAGAGATCTTCAAATTCAGACCAAAACCTCAAGAGTGGCGTTTTGGCAGTGATGCAGATGGCTGGATATGAAATGTCAAATGACTGTTTGACCGTCGGAAGAAAGGAAACCAGGCAGATGGCTTTGCATGAGTAGGTTGTGACTTGATGCTTGTCAGTTGATACCGAGGCCATGGATCTGAGTCCCGCTGATCCCCAAAGAGCACGCCAGTGGTTGCTGTACCTGAACATTTGTTTGCAAATAGATCTAAAAGGTACACGTCTTCCAATTGTTGCAGCAAATGACACGAAACAGAGACAGTGTGCAGGACCTTCAAGTCCCTGCGACTGCGAAGAGGGTTCAAGCATGAGAAGCAAGGTCTGATTCCACGAACCAATGACCAGTCCTTTTGTTTGGTTGAATCCAGATTTGTGTCTGTGATGTCACCTGTGCGAAGAAAGTATTGCCCGCCCTTGTGTCAGGGAAACATACCCGTACTCATATCAAACTGACAACTTGCCACGGGGAACTGGCAAAATAGCAAACACGACACGAACAAATCAGTTGAAACAGCTGACGGAAGGATCCGGAGGTGGGCATTGGTCTCTCAAGTTCCAAAGAACAGCATTAAACTGTTGGTCGAACTGGTCGGGGTGTCGAAAAGTCAAGCGAGAAATCGCAGGCACGACTGCGCCTCCATGATGTTGTGATCAACATCGCCATCCCCAACGTTCCAAACAAGCCGTGTGAACTTCCGTCCGTCTGCAGACTTGTCGAATCTTGGAAATGTGTGTTTGTCAGGTTGTTTAGCTTGGCCTTTGCACTGTGCGCTCGTAGTTCAAGAGTCGCCCCCCCCCCCGGCAAAAATCTCGCCGTAGACATGTGCCGGGAAAAAGTGGCCCGTACAGGTAGGGTCGGCTTGAGATTTCGAGGATTCATGGTTGATGAATGGGGCAATGAATAATGCCGGAGCGAAGAAGCCCAGGTGCAATGAAGTACACTCAGCTTGACATCCAGGGGAAGCTTGCGTGGAATACACTGAAAGTGATACGCACAAGTTGCAGATCAACCTGCAAATGAAGCTATTTTCGACTTAACCTTTGCAAAAACGATTCTGAGCACCATCCTCCACGAAATGCTGAAAACCGAACCTGACGCCTCCAGAGCTGAGGAACGAATCTTCAAGATCTTGTTGCACGCTGCGCGCCTGTCCCCAGTCAGTCATTGGACTGCAACGAAACTGTATTCTTCAACATTCCAGTCAACTTGCATGAAAGACACGTCTGTTTTTTGGCTCCACAGTGCGGCCGAACTGCTTGATCCTTGAAACACAGCCTGGGTTGCACTGGAAATTTTGCAGATCGCCCACCCAGTGTCGAAACAGAATCATTGCAATTGTTCAGAATCACTCTGAATGTCTTTAGTTCAGGGTCTCACAATCTGCCATGCACGGGTGTGCAAATTTTCGTCTTGCTTGGGGGTGAGTAACCTCAGAATGTCAAATGTTCACACTTGAAGAAGCAAAGAGCTTCTGGTGCCCCTCTGCACCAATGCGTCCCTTCTGACCTGCGCGATTCAACGAGACACTCTCCAAGCTTCTCCGCGATTGCTAGAAAACAGTGATCTGGTCCTTTGACGACAGGTCTGGTAGAAACAGAATCATTGCAATTTTTCAGAATCACTCCGAATTCCTTTTGTCAATGACTCACAATCTGCATGCCATGCATCGGTTCAGAAATCATACACGACGGACAATTTCTCACTGGAACATGACCATGGCAATGAGCCACCATGTAATGCTTGAGCTCTCGCCTGACAAGTGTGGCTCCAAAGTCCTTTTTGAAAACCTTTTGCCATTTCGACCCACTTCTGTTGATCTGAGGACATGTTTGCTCACCACGACCTCACCGAAAAATCTGAAACAAAGGGTTGGCCCCTGGGTATCGTGGGTATTTGAATTCGGTTGACCATTCGGCTTGCTTTTTCCCACAAAACTTCAAACGAACCCTGCAGAACCAAATATATCTGACAACTTCCAAAACTTTTGACCCTTGAAGTACACCTACAACCCTCTTCCACCAGTAACATGTCAGACCACTGACAAAATTTTGGCACATTTCCCCCAAAAAACAAACATCTTCACACACAGATGACCCTCACTCTCTGATGCCATGACCAATTAAACAAGATTCGAACACAAAAAAATGATTATTTCTGCACGTACTTTGTCCTTTGACCACAACAGGCCATTAAACAATCCAAACAAATGCAAAGAGATAATTTACTCCCTATTTTTCAATAAAGTTTCAAAATGTGACTTTGACCCCCACCGTGCCACAAATAAGCAATGCAATTTCTTTACCCTTGGGCATCATTTGCAAGCACTTCCTTCTTTTTTGACACTCTTATTCTGTCCAAAAACCAAAAGAGGAAGCTTTCTGTTTCGGCAACTGAAAAACTGGTATAAATAATCAAAAGTTATATACCCTTGACCAAATGTTTCTGGGAAATTGAACCAAAAGAAGTCCAAAATTTTTATTCTGAATGCACAAATTTGAAATGTTGGCTCTGAGAATTTGACTACTTTGTTCTTTTAACACCCCAGTCATTGTACAGGAGCTAAAACACAACAAATAGACCGTGAACCCAAAATTTGGGTGGCAGGGGGAGGGGTTCTGGCCATGTAGGAAGCGGGGAGAGGAGTTTGGTCAGGAATAGGGGAGTGGTTTTGGCCAGAAAGGGCGAGGGGGCTTTGGCCAAAAAAGGGGGGAGAGTTGGAGATGAGGGAGGCCCCACTACAAGTTTTGGGATTGTGATATTCAAAGGTTTTCTTGGTTCTGGTCTGGCGCTCACGACGTGTACGAGTACCTCATGATCAGACCAATTCGCCATTCATGCAGGGTCGGCCGCGTGCACGGCGAACGAGGTTTCGCTTCTTGTGCACCCTCGTACATTGTTCTTGGGACTACACCGCGTAGATTAATGTTTCTGAGACAGCGACTTGTCACTGCAGACTGATCTCAATCTTCTAAGTGGCTGCTTTGATGTGACATTCACATCGAGATTGGTAATCACGAGCGTTTCCCTCTGATTAAATGCACTGGAGGTGGGCGAATACCTGCAGTGAGCGTCCTCCACAAAATTATCGTTCAATTACCGCGAGATAATCGAGTTGAGGAAGACTTAGGTCTGCACATGCGTGTATATTTTCCAGATTAAATGTCCACAAAACAATCATGAAATAGGCCAGGAAACAAATAGGCCGTTTCCAGTCTGCATGCAGTTCATGTCCTGCTCTCATACAGAAAAAAACGACAATTTGCACAGTTGCACCATGATTTCAGTGCATGCATGGTTGCCGAATCCCAATCGTTTTTGAGATGAAAACAATTTCCCCAACTCACCATCTGAAAAAATGGTTCTCAAATGAACACCACTCACGACCCACTGGCACGAGTTCGTCCACGACCAAAACACTCGTATATGCATCATGTTCCGGTTGTCTGAACACTCATCACGCACTCAAACCTACTCCTCTTGAAAATGATTTGGCCTTTCTTTTACGAAACTTCAACCAAATTACACTTATCCACAGACAAGCACCCAAACCTGCACACGCAAGGAAACCTGCAAACCACTCAGACACACTCATCCACTTTCAACCGAAAAAAAACCCTCGACACATGCATGCACTCGCAGTCAGAAGTGGTCAGTGTGCAGGCCAGGTTCACACGGAACACAGACCTCACATATTGTCACACTCGGAGGGGGCGGGGGCTTCCGGCTCACAAGGCTGTAAGTTGTGAGTCTCTGGTTCCTTCGGTGTCTTTGTCTGGGACATTGCAGTGCGTCAGGTCTCAAACACTTCTACGGTCTTCACTCTCTCTTGACGGTTTCACCTTGCTCACCGAGCTGCAATCAAGACACCAACCCGGGACCCAGCCACAATGCGCGCTTCAGTAATTGACTCATTTTCGGCGCTTCCTTTGTACTGGAGCCATCGTCACGCCGCACAATCTCATCATTTCAGTCAGGTTTCCATGAAGTTCCAACACTTCCAAGTCACTGGTGAATGGGCCTGCTCCTGTATCACTGACAGGAAGAACGGCAATTGCGTGATACCTTCGTCAAATTTCACCAATTGCTGCATGTTGCACTGACCGTAAGTTTTGTGAGGTTTGTCAAGCACTTCTGCACTGACCTCCGAGTAATTTGATGCACGTCTCATACTGCTGCAACCTGGGGCCTGATGTTCTTTCAAGAATTTTCTTTCCCTCTCTTCCCCGCTGAGTATAGACACTCCCTGCAGGCCAAGCTCGCGCAGAAGTGATGGATTCTTCGTACGAGTACTTGAGACAACGTACCAACAAAAGCCAGCAACCTAAAGGTGGGCAATCGTCTCCGTCAAGCTGAAGTTTCATTCAAGCTTGTTATCAGCGGTTGTTTTTTTTTCATCCGGGCGGACGCACATTTGATCGGGCTGAAGAACATCCCGACATCAGTTTCGCATCGGGCTGGCTTCAGGCTGGCTTCGGGATGTTCGCATTGCATTATTCCCTGTGGGGTGACACACACCTGATTGGGCTGACCGCGATCAGGCTCTGAACCGATGAGTATGCGTGAGGACCGAATGAATCGGGCTGAAGACTGATCAGGCTTGAATTTTAATGAGATGTTCCTTGACAACTGTGACATCCCATATAAATAAAAGCACATTGAACATCCCATGTTTTGCAAAAATCAAAAGCACGTGGAACATCCTGTGTTCAGCAAAAAAAATTAAAGCACATGGAACATCCTGTACAAATAAAAGCACATGGAACATCCCATGTTTTGCAAAAAAACAAAAGTATGTGGAACATCCTGTGTTCAGCAAAAAAACTAAAGCACATGGAACATCCCGTATAAACAAAAGCACATGGAACATCCCAT
>JAAUXT010011844.1_pt1 | contig 14664 bp, 17 predicted proteins | sample 7278171 | NCBI WGS metagenome assembly JAAUXT01 (sample SAMN14350112, study PRJNA611818) | marine sediment metagenome | isolation source: surface marine sediment (1.8m) | place: French Polynesia: Moorea | collected 2018-08 | reverse complement strand
GGTGGTTGATTCGAGACAGTTGATTTCATTCACCTTCTCAGTGCAGACAGGCCAATTGGCTTCTTTGGTGACCATGACAATTCTCACTTTGGTTGGATATTGCCTCGTATACGTATATGAGCGAAAGGGGGCAAAAACCTGAGCATACCCAACGGATACGATTGAAAGCTTGCAGAAAATGAAAACAGTTTTAGGATCAACTTGTTCTGCAACGCATCTGTCGCCAGCGTGAAGGCAAAGGTGCAGACAGTCCAGAGCGCAAACGCCTCAAACATCTGTAGCACGACGACTGGGATCGAGGAAAGAAATTCGTTCACCGTCAGCGTCAGAGAGAACATTGATTTGGGTGTAGCGGAGAAACCAGTGTTTATTGCCGCTGGATATCTGTCATCTTTGTGCGGTGCTGAAAGGACAGGAAGTGTCGCTGGCGAACGGAGCTCGTAAATTACGTGAGCTGCTGTTATGGGCGCAACACGAACATTGGAGACGTGAAAGGGAGCGACATTTCTGTGGCGAGAATTTGATGTTGACGTAACCGATTTGGATCTTGCGGAACCCCGAGAAGCACGAAATGGGGCTGGCTGAAATCCAGGCAAATTGGGGTAAGTGGCTTCTTCTTTCGCACGGACTGTGACAAGTCAAAACTGTGGAGATTGAAGTGACAGTTCGTTTCCTTCGTAAGAGGCTTCTGAATGTCTTGGCGTATCCGCTTGAATTCTTTTTTGTCACTGAGGTGGAGAAACGCACAATGGGGGGTTTGTGTAATTTGACAGAGAGATAAATTGTGCCATCTCTGATCCACGAAGTGAACATCAGATACCGGTACGCAGTTCGTATCTCAAGATTCAGCGTGAAGAAACTCCAGCGCTGTCAACTCACAGCGCGCATAATCATGATTTGTCCTGCATGTGGATCCAACGTAGCCACTTGACGCACTCGTTTGCACCAGATCCTGATCTTTTGGGGCCAGATTTTCTCATTCGAAAGATGGAAGGGAAATGTGGTCTTTCCACAAAGCGGTCTTTCTATTGTTTCGCTGTGTCTGGACTCGTTTGACAAGAAAAAGAAGACAAAGTTATCGCTGCAATCTTCACGAAATTTGGGTTGACAGAATGAGGTACGATGTGATCGGTACCCGGCATGGACTGATATTACTTTTGCATGTTTGTTTTTCCAGCACGCAAGCGGCAACATTCATTGCAGTCAGAAAATTGCAGCTCACGGTTTTGAATGAATGTTATCAAGTCCACGTTTCTGCACGACAGCAGGCAGGTGGAAACGGGGGCACGAAACGCGCCAGATTCATGGCGCTGAATTTTGATTTGACCAATCGAATTCGCATTTCACCCTCGGTCATCCTTGTGCACAAGGGCGACTGCGCGGAGAAAACGGTCACGTTATGGTTTCTCACTGCGAGTTGCTCCCCTGAAGCTCCCATTCACTCATTTTCATCCTGCACACGTTCGAGAACTCGAGTGCACGCATGCATGTCGAGTCCCGATATGCACGCACGACGATTTGTTGCAGTGAGTGCACATGCGAATACGTCTTCGCAAACTCCAGTGCACAAGCTACTGTCTTGTCAGCCTCCAATTTTGGCTTCTCAAAGAAATTGTTGCTGTGACAGGGCGTTGCTCAGTGGTTCCATGCAGCAGAATATTTAGACTGACCGTGTTTGACTCAAAAATTCCGAGAGATCCACCGATCGTAGTGTGCGTGTCGCACACTCGCGTTGACTTCAGATCAAAGGTCCAATTTCCACAGCGAGGAAACACATGCACAGCCGTGCATCACGAACAGAGCCGGTTTGTGCGGCAGTTTGACTCTGCTGTTTGATGTGAAAGAGTGATCTTGATGCCAAAATGAAACCTTGCCTTCGGTGCTGGATCCTGAGAATGAAAACATCATACTTAAAAAAAATTTCATTCGACCTCTGTTTGTGAAATATTCAGCGAGAAGAACATCAGAACGGTCGTCCTGCAGTGAAATTTGGTGAGAGTGCAGTGTTCGGAAAAACGGTTTCCTTTGCGTTTCAGCAGACACAAGATCGGGAAAATAATCAACAAGGGAATTTGGTCACCTGGTTATGTTGAGAAAACATCTCTCACAGTTCAGTTTGTGCCACGCTTGTGTGTGCATTTGTGCTGAAGGTTTTTGCACGCAAAGAAATTCCTCAGATTTCGGCACATTTTCCTGGACGGTTTGACTCTCGTAGGATTGTTGTTGGTGACCCGACTGAGCCGGGACTCGCGGCGCGTTCGTTGGACCGGACGGTGAGGCTCGCGGGAGGTGAGAACGGACTGCGCCGGTCATCTAGACCACGCCCAGTGAGGGTTCGGAGCTTTCATTTCATTTCAGAGGTGGTGTCCGGAAGGTACGAGTACTTGTGTAGCTCGCGGTGAAGGGTGAACAATTGTCTGTTGTTTTGAGGAAAATTTCGTCTCGTCGATGGTTGTACGCTCATACATCTTTGCCATGTTCACTTGAAAACGAGTCATGTGAACAATCGGGGTTGTGTTTCACTGCGACGTTCAAAGCAGCGACGGTGTCTTTGGTGCTGAAGCCCTGCTGTGAACGCTGTTGCGTGGAAAACCCGACACGGACCGAATTAGCCGACGCCGTGTGGATTTCGTGGACTGGGGAGGAAACTGGAGAAATGTTGCAAACCAATCAATGTCACGAGAAGTTGCAAGGTCTGCAAAGCACATGAGGACCGCCAGCTGACGCTGTGACACGAGTTGCACAGACCCAAGACAACCGCACCACCAAACGCTCACACACACACACACACACACACACACACACACACACACACACACAAACATACACACATACACTTGGTTTGGCAAACTCAGTCTTGTTTGTTTCGCTTGGTGGCATGTTGAAATCGTAAAACAGTTTGAAAGTTGGGAGTGTGATTTGCGAGTCGGCTGAGCGAGCGTCTCGGAGCGCTCGGGTGCTCTGCGATGCGCATTTACGCCGTTGTAGATTACAAAGTCGGTCATTGTGTGGAGTCCTCCCTGTTTACTTCAGAATTCTGTGAGATTTGTTTGAATCAGAACTTGACTGAAGATGTATCGCTGATGGAGATCGCTGTGCATACGAGACTCTTTCGGGTGGATGGGTCGAACAAAAGAGGACGAAGAGGTGTCAAGTTCACTGCGCCGTCGCTGTTCTCCCAGATAGACCAACGGAGTTAATTTCTGAATGATGGATGTGTGTTCCCCAGCGAACGTGATGACATTCTCGAGACTCATCGCTGAGCTTCCGAGTTGGAGCTTCGCGACCCAGGGAACTCCTGCTCCAGTCGGGTGCGCCATCACAACCTGGTTCACTCAGAGGAAAAGTCAGATTCTATGAAAAACTCTTCCGCGAAGCGGTTCGTTCTTCTTGTGAGGATGGTCAGGGTCGAGAACGGGGCCGTGAGCGTTTCGGGGCTGGAGGTGCTGATTGGGGCAGCGGGAGAGAGGTCGGGGTCAGAGCCGCCGCAGTGACATACGAGGCTGATACCAATTCTGTCCGGAGCCTCTCCTCGACATGATCGGCAAATTCTACTCATGGCACCGAGTCTGACTAAATCGGAACTTGTCTGCGAAAGGTCAGACAACACAGCAAGTGTTCTCAGCCTGCTCAGACATCGTTTTGGACATCAAAAGAGCGACACAACATGAAGAGGTGTGTTGAGCTGTCAACCCAGCTGCAGCAAAGGATTAACATTCATTTTTGCGTGAAGCTGGGTTGGAAATTTGGTCAGATCAAAGATGGTTTGCGCCAGTGTTATGGGCGTGTTCTGAGCGACTCTACCATCCGGTTTTGGATGTCTGAATTTAAGAAAGGAAGGACCAGACTGGTGGACAAGCCGAGAAAACCCAAAGAAAGAACTGGCAGGTCTGTGCAGAATGTGAGGAAAGTTGAGGATTTGGTCGCTGAAGATCGACGGGTGACAATCAAGGAAATGTCACTGCGATCTGGCATTTCAACCATGACAATCCAAAGGATACTCAAGTTTGATTTGAAGCTCAAGAAGCGGTGCGCAATCTTTGTCCCGGTGGACTTGACACCCCAGCAGAAGCAGAGGAGGGTGGATGTGTGTAACTTTTGGACAAGACTCAAGGGGACCACACCCCGGGTGTTCAAACATGTCGTCACAATGGATGAGTCTTGGGTTTACATCTATGACCCTGCCCTGCGCATCCACTCCAAGGAGTGGTTGCGTGCAACAGAACCCAGGCCCCAGAAGCCCCGGAGAACCATTGCTACTGCCAAGGGCATGATCGTCACCTTCTTTGATTGCCGCAGGATGATCTACTTTGAGTACCTGCAGAGACCAGTCACCATGAACCAGCAAGTTTTCCGGGCCATATTCCGCAGATTCGACGCCGCCTTTACCAGGAGATGCCCAAATTCACTTGTGCACGGTCACAAGTTCCTGCACATGGACAACGCGCCTCCACATACCGCAGTACTCACCCTCGGGCTCATCGACCAACTGGGTTGGACCAGGCTACCACACCCAGCTTATTCCCCCGATTTAGCGCCGAACGATTTCTGGTTTTACAGCAGGTTGAAGAAGGATATCAGAGGAGTCAAATTCCCAAGCACTGCTGCATTGAAGGAAGCTGTGAGTGACCAGATAGCTGACATTCCTTCCCAGGACTACCAGAGAGCGATCCTGTCTTCCTGGCCTCAGCGCTGGCGGTGGTGTTTGGAGGAGCAAGGCTCTTATTTTGAAGGACACTGAAGACCAGAAAAACATTGTTTGCAATCGGTATCTGTTCTCACAGTGCCTGTCTGTGTTATTGTTTATATTGACAAAGAAATGTCTGGCCCATTGTCTTCGGTCAGTACAACAAGGAAACTTTGTTAAGCACCTTCAACATGTCGATGCGAACCTCCGGACAGAATTGGTATCAGCCTCGTATCGGGAAAACTGTCGGCGCTCTGCTCTTCGCATTCCTGCCTCAGTTCGGGGCATGTGAAACTCTGGGCCATTTCAATCGCTTTGCCCAGACAATTGCAGAAATCATTCTTCCCTTCATTAGGTCCGTGTAGGTCTTCGGTGTCTTGCTTGCGGGTGTCACTCTTTCAAACTGTCCTCAGTTCGAAACGCGGACGCGTTGAAGTTGAGGAAAGAGGTACAGACAGGACAAAAAGTTCCCCATGTGTCCTGGAAATGGCGTTTGATAAAAAACACACACTGGTTGTTTTGTATCCGCGAGGAGGACACGAAACGCGGATGATGGACTCCGTCTGTCTGTGAGATCCGCGTTCGAGGAAGAGGCTGATGATGCGCTGCCGCCGCCGCATTGTTTTGCTGGAGCTGGTGAGAGATCCAGCCGCCGAATCATTGGACATCCGCCCAAGACGTTGTGTTGGTGACTCGTTGAGATGTCTGGTGAAGACCGTGTGGACCACAAGCGTCAACTTCGTGGTGTTTCTCTCGAAGGCTCTTTTGGTGACGAAAATTTTGAAGTCGGAAGACTGTTTTGTTTCCAAGCAGCAGAAAGACATTGATTTATAGTGATCATGTGAATGCAAGAATGAGTGGAGTGAGTGTCCAAACATGCAATGCTTGTCCAAGGGGGCGGGGCAGCTCAATCCCACGAAAGCCAGGGTCAGAGACCCATTTGAACGCCCCGTGTTGAACGCCGTGTTTTGCATGATGTTTGTGGAACCTTCATAAATGCCAAACATGCCATTGTTATGAGCGATTTCTTTTTGTGGGCGCTTCTGTGGCAGTTTTGTGCTGTGCGCGAGTCCCATTTGCACGCTCTTCACAAAATGTTACATCCCAAAAGGGTGTGATTCGGTGTAGCAAATCTCGCAAACCAAAACAGGTTTTCAAGTGATTCATTTAGTGTTGATGCTGCAAAACGAGAATTCGTACGAATGGGCTGAACACGATCGAGAACACACCATGATTTGGAGAACAGTGTGGTGCGAGAAAAACTCATTGCGAGTGCAGGAGTTTTGCTCATCTGGTACAGCTCAGCCGTGTGGAGAAAACCCGCAGGTTCGCCGTGCTTTATGGGGCTGTTTTGACGCCGCCTCGTCAGATGAGCGCACAAACGCCCCCTGGACGCAGTGAGAAGGATCAGAGCGCCGTTGAACGTCCTGGGGCATTGTGGAGTTGCTTATCTTGCTGGGTCTGCATCTGGAAATCCAGGAAATCTGGAAAAATAGCGGATTGTGTACGTGAGTCAAGTTCCGATAAGTCACCCGGGATGGTACGGCTCTGCAGATGGCGTGCTGTTCGAGCCCCGGGATGCACAGGGGCAGAAGGCTGCCGCGTCTGAGGCAGCTTTGAAAAGGTGAAAACAGAGACGAAAACAATCGGAACAATGTAGCTCCATTGGAGGAAGCACGGACACATTGCATCCGTCAGGATAACAGCCAAATTGATCCGATTCAGCCTCGGGCGACGTGCAGGCTTCACAATACCTGGTGCGTTTCAGACGAAACTGTTGGATGCAAACGCACTGCTCCAGAAGTGTGCGGGAGAGACATCCATTGTGGGATCCAGTTTGTTTTGGTTTGGAGGAAGGGGCAGCTGACGCGTACGTTGGTACGACCTGATACATGTCTGGAGCGGAGTGCGTCCAGTCCACCCCAAGGATCAACCCCGGAGCCACATTGTTGGAATTCTGGAATCTGAAACGCGAGTAGCTATCAGCAACGGGTCGACTGAACTTTTCTACGCTGTGAATTGAGACATTTCAGCTGAGCAGTTGACATTTCTCTGGATGTACGACAGTTGGTGGTTCTCACTGCTCGTTGTGACCGTTCTAGTCATCTTTGGAGCTTCAGTGTTGTTGACTTTCTCAGCTTCGCTGCTCCTTTTCTGTGCAATTGTGCCGCTGACCCTGATGGTATCAGCGTGCGCCTTCTGTCTGCTGCTCAGGAGGTTCCGACTGCGGGAATCCTCCCCCTGAGCCTCGCAAAATACCCACGAAATACCCATTCGACAATTGAAGACTCTTCATCTGGAACAACGCGTCGACTGTGATCTAACAAACTGCTTCTGGAGTGAGTGGGTGGACCGTGTGTGTCGGTGCGCGTTTCGTTGGATTCCAGGATATGCTTTTTGCTGAATTTGTGGGGGAAAAAAAACATTCTGCAGCTGCTAGGTTTGGGAAGACAGTGAAATTATCCACAGATCCTGCTACTTTCAGTTCAGTTCTCATACTTCGACCCAAGGACGAGTATCGAGTCTCTTTCGTTATGTAGCCGAAATACAACTCCAACAAACTCATGGCAAACACGGCGATAAGACACACAGTGAAGATAGCGTTGTCACAGTGTCAGCTGATGAGTAGCTAAAGGACAGGGGTCGGCGAACAGGCCCCGGACGCTTCACTCATCCCGGTCACGAAGCTGCGGCGGAGGGAGGCCGCCGTCACAGTCGGAAGTCACCGCCGCGCCGCAGCTACACTCGACAACAGGAGCAAGATGCACACGCACCGCAGTCAATGACCATTTCCCTGGTGGACGTTGAAACCATCGGAATGGAGCCAAAAGGGGATCGTGAGTTCAGTGTGCGTGTGTGTGTGTGTGGTAAGCTGTGAAGCCAGACTCCCACTGTTCGTAAACACTTGACAACAACAGCCGTGTTTTGACGGGCAGAATGCTGAGACTTCGACTGTTGCCTAGAATCGAGGGTCTTCTGCCCTGAGTGGTCACACAAAAAGACGAGTGTTGCCACAGAGATCCCTTGCAGTGGTGTTTTCCGGTCTCGCATCGATGTCTCACGTTTGAATTTGTCTGTAAGTTGTGGCGGCAGGAGATCAGCACTTGGTGACCGGGACTCGGGGAGACTCGTCGGTGCGGGGCGGACAACATTGATCCGGGCGTGGCCGCTGTAGTTTCCTCAGTCTGCGGACTCTCTGAGTCTCACTCACTGCGGACAAACTGCAGGACCCCAGACAATTATGCGGAACTCAATTTGTGTGGACTCTGGGCAATGTGGATGGGGATTTCGGAGACCCCAAAAATTGCCGAATGTCGACTCGACTGTTCGTGCTCGATCCTGCGTGGTTGTGTTTACCGTGGGTATTGCTGGAGCCAGTATTTGTGTTTATGTTGATATCACTTATCCAGTCCTGGTTCTGCAATCTTCCTTCGACGCAAGCTGCACACAATGCTGTTGCTTTTCGGCAAATTCAGCAGCGTGGAGGATGATAAAGTGCAAACCAACAAACCTTGAATTGTTTTCCATGGCCCGTTCGCCAATTGCAATTTCAGTTCTTGATGTTGGGAGAATTCTGCGCTCTGAAGGTGTTGGAATCAAGGTGCTATGTTTGTTGCCCCTGTGATATGAACTGTTTTGCTGTTTGCCAGCTGGATGTGGTGGGGTGAGAGAACATTCATGAACATGTTTTGTGCGCACAAATAAATGCACCTGAACAATTGCCAGGTTCTTATCGCTTTTCTCCTTCGACACAGCTGCTGTGTGTTTCTGGCAAAGCGATACTGTGTTTTGACAAGTGACATGTCACAAGGTTTCTTATCAGTCTGCAATTTTCTGTTGCCTGCGAAAGGACGTGGAAGATCCGAACAAATTTCATTTATCTCTTCATGAGGGAAGGCGTTGGCAAGTCTTGAATCTTGGAATGGGTGAGTTCAGTTTGTGCCAGTAAAGTTGAACTCTGTGCCTGGTCTAACGGACACAAGAGATGAGAACTGGATCTCGCGGATCGGGAGGTGATGACGTTGATCCCGAATGAAACGCAACTGTTCGTGAACAGTTGCTGTCTGCGACCGACAGAGCGCGCGCTGTGTGGGAAAAGTTGTGTTGAACAAATCCAACATTCATGCACATGTTGTGAGGAACCGCATTGCCTCGGAGTGCCATCAGTGCGCCGAGCTCCCATTGAGGTTTCCCTCTCTGAAAGGTACAGGTGTCAAGTGCAGGAATTCGCCCCCAGCGCCTGGTGGCCGTTGTACAGGTTTCCTGGGCAGGTGTCCTGGTGGCCGCAATAAATCACTCGCTTTAGCGGCGTTTCCGTGCGCGCTGCATCTTTGTACGACATACAGTACGTGCTTCAAAGCTCCATATGGCACAGCATTCCGAGCTTGCAGCGCTGTCGGATCTTGCGTGGAGAACAGAGGCCCGAGTCTCAAACTGACTTTTGGAGTTTCTATGTTCAGGTGAGTGGGGATTGTGCAGGTCACAACAAGGTATAACTCTCATGTGGAGCCGTGTGTATGTATGTCGTATGTATGCGTCTGTGTGCGTGCGTGCGTGGGTGTCTGTGTCTCTCTTCAAACACGGACTCTAGAAGAAGTGTGAACTGTCAGCGAGCGACAGTACGAGTATCAATCAGTGCGGAAACACGGACGCGAGTAAAAAGGAACTGCACACTGACACAAAGTGCAGCTGCACGTTGTTGGGGTGGGTTCGGGGAGGACAGATATGATGCAAACAATTTCAATTTCGTGCAGCGGCTGATTATCAGGTGGAAAACGATAAAACTCTGCGCTCACAGTTGTCAGGGAGAGAGTTCTGGGCGTCGTGAACGTCGGGTGAGCTGTGGGAGTCCTACACGCAGTGGAGTCCTGCACGCGCCACCTGTGCAGGGGCCATCACGGGCAGTTGAGCAGCTGCATGGGTCGGAAGTTCTGCGGAACTAGCCGTGGTCCTGTGGTCGTCTGTGGCGAGCTGTTCCGAGGATGGAGGATTCATTCAAATCCGGAAATGCAGGCTGAGCCGGAATCTGGTGCGATGATGATAACACTCGCGGGTGTCGAGTCCGGGTTGTTCGCTTCCTGTCTGTTTCAGTCGTTGTTCATGTGCTCGACACATCAAGGAATTTCTGGAGGCGCCAAGTGTGACTTTGACAGTGAATAGTTTGCTCGGCTCCCGGAGTTCGCCGAGCTGTAAACGCTTGTGAACTCGGCTGCGGAGGTGGACCGGGAGATGGAGCGAGAGCAGGTAAATCACATTACGTCAGCCTCAAGTGAGTTCAGCGTCGGTCTGCTGCGCCATCGCGTCCAAGTCTCGGTTCACCCCGCTAGATCATCGGGTCCCCCCTGCAGGGAGGTCCGCAGGTGCGGGTCGAACCGAGCTGCGAGGCGTCGGGCTATCAAAGGCCAAACCTCTGCAGCCTGCAAACATTGTGTTTGAATGCCTTTGAACTGACGGATGTTTCGTTTTCAGCTGACGTATGCTTGTCAGGCATGTGATGCAATGCAGGAATAACATCAGGTGGTGTGGTGGAAAATACGACAAAGTTTGTCCCACGGGTTGTCTCAGTCGTGCAGTCGTTGAGTTCGTCTGAATACAGACATTCGGTTCCGACTGTAATTTCAAAGTTGTGTTTGTGTGCATGGGGGGGGGGGAGGTACGGTACGTCACTTGTTGTTTTGACGTCACCGCGTTGTTACCTGCCGCTCCCCCTGTGAACGTGGAGCTCAGAACGTCACGGACGTGTTCGGCCTGAGGAGAAACCGCGACGCAAAACAACGGGACATTGACGCAGGAATTATGAATAAATATTTGAACGGCTGAAAATAGCCAGAAGAACGAGACCTTGGCACGCGATGGAGCGATCACAGGGCGATGATAAATCGACTGCCGGTGACGGTCTCGCATTTTTAATGCAGATTGAGGAGGAACTGCCTTTTGTGGATTTCTGTTCAAAATAGTTTTCAGTGAGACGGATGGATGTTTTGTTGGGTGATGTTCACACTCGAGTTGTGGCCGCCACAAGAGCGAGATTCACGGCCTGGGAGGGAAAGACGGCGACGATCAGTGTTGTTTTGTGCACGGTGTCCCAGTGGTTTCCAAAAATAGCCATGAGTCCATCGCTGGTCCAGGTTCCTGCGCAAATCAATTTCCCCGACTGACCCACTGAGTCCCCAGTGTTGAACCAGCGAGAAAAGCCTTCCTCTCAACGCATGGACCGGAGAAGTGAAGGAGCGAGTGTTCCATCGAGTTGTGTGGTCGATCCTGGGGTTTTGACCACCAATGCAAAGCAGTGATTGCGGCCAGGCTGCTGCGTGTGCATCCACTGCAGCCACAGATGACTGTGGAGGAGGGAGGCTGCCTCTTCAGAAGGCGTTTGAATCACGTTTCGTCACGAATCCAGGCGAGAAGAGGGTATTTTTGATGGAAACAAATATTTGAGATTTTGCAGGCTTTTTTTCAAGGGAAAGTCGGTCGGCGGCTCTTACTCATCGCTCGTTCGCTGTTGAAGCCGAGTGAGCCGTGCAAACATTGATTTGGGATGTAATGATAGGAGCAGCTCGGGAGCCTCGGGGACCGTTACATCGGTGCTGTGTGTTTTTCTCCGCAATTTGCTGGAGTCACCTTCAACGACAATATTGGAAGCAGGGCCACGACTGTACCGAATGCTGTGAATTTGTCGGGAACACTCCGCGTTCAGGGATCAATTGTTTGGAGGAAATTGACGTGAAATGAGGTGACCTGGCTGATTGTTTGTGAACGCTTTGCGTGCACGGCAAATTGGAAGAGTTGGAAGTGGTGTGGGCATGCAACACACTGTTGGAAATGAGCAACAAGAATCTCAAGCGTTGTCTCCTGCTCTGAGGTTCAACACATCAGATCCGATCGGCAGCAGAGAATTTCGCTGACACAAGAACGTGGATCCACGATCTGAATGTTCAAGAGAAAAGATCGTTTCCTTTGGATCATGATGGATATGATAGGTGAGTACAGATCCAGTGTTGCAAAAACTTCGTGTTTGTTCACAAACGGTTTTGTTTTTGCTGCAAATCGGTGCTGCTGGTGTTGGTTTCCTCGTGTATTGTTTTATCCGGAGTGCTTCGGAGACCCATTTACCTCGCATTGGTGCGCACACAGGTATCGAGTTCAGCATTGCGGAAATAATTGGCTTTGATTGTGAATCTCGCACTTATCACCTGTGAGGCCTGGCTGCGCCCCGGATCTGCGCAGCGGTGCGGGGCCATCAGCGCTGCCGAGTGCGGAATGCCTGTTTTCTTGGCAGGTTCATCTGTTCCAGGATCGTTTATTTACACTCGGAGACCTGGAATAGGTTCGCGAGATGAAGCCTGGAGAATGCTGCTCCGCGCCAATTGTTGTTTCGCGTTTACGTACAAGCGTTCGCTGGTTTGGCCTGAAAGGAGTCAGTGTGGCCAACAGACACGTTGGTCAACACATGAGATCAAGATCTCCCAAAACAGGAAATCGGTCTCCGCTTATTGCAGCAAGAAAATAATATTGAACGGAAGGAAAGATAAAATTTGTGGAACAAGAGGTGTGACACCTTTAAACGTTGTTATGGTGCTTCATTGTCGGTCGCAATGCATCGAATTGACAACCAGTGGAAGTGTGATCAGAGCCCATAAAATTGGTTTTGGCAGCAAACTGTCAGATTCAGCCTTGTTGAGCAAATCACTGCAATCGCCGAAGCCGTAAAAAGACATCGATGAATCATTCCGAGATTCAACCCTGGAAGTGAATCTTGTCTGGAAATCAGTGCTCAGTGCCAGTCAGTGGTCGGTAAATGTTGTTTACCGTTTCTGCATTTTCTGTTGGTTTTACAAGTTGCAAAGAATCAACAGGAATGTTGCACCCCAACATTTTCTAACTGTCATCTCTGTGTGGTGCTCTTTCTGTTGTCTTGTTGCGTGGTTTTCTTCAAGACACAATAAAAGGTCAGAAAACGGGAGGAGCACTTTGTTGAACCTGCCGTGGCGACCATGGCACAAGACTCGGTGCAATGCGACCGGGGAACCAGCAGCTCAAGCAGGAACCTTCATTGCCGAGGACGGGAGGCTACGTTCGTTCAGACATTATTTATTGCCCACGACGGAGCGAAGTTGTTTTCAGCCAATTTGGAAGACGACAATGCGTCACGGGCAAACACGGACCACAGTCGGTGATTCAATTTTACGCATCAAAAGTTGGCATGGAGACTGGGCGCAGTGAATTGCATGTGACACACACACACATGTCAAAACTTTTTTGTTTATGGCATGCCGTTCAACAGTATTGCTGGGAAAATTTCCGAATCAGCTCAAGATAAATTGAGGACTTGAAGCGAGTACAATCAATGCCTGTTTATGTTCAAACCGTTCAACGGAGATCAAATATAGATTTCGCCTCTGCTCTGAACAGTTCGTCCTGGGGGTGTCTCCAAATTTCGTTCAACTGTACGAGTACCAGTTTTCAGCAGATGAAAGATCGTCGAAGTCTGTTAGGACAGACCAAATGGCACTTCTCTAGACACACATGACTCGATAAGAAAGCAAATCTGAATAGCTTGTTGATTTATGTTGGTTTGTTTACAAAAAGTGCCTTGTGGTTTCTCCCAGAGTGCATACAGGCTTGTTGGGAAGTGCTGTACACAAGTGAAAAAGTGCACTGTCGGCCATAATAGGCTCTTGTGTTGAATGTTGTGCAGGAAGGGAGATAAATCGTGGGAGTGTTAAATTAGGGTACTGCACATATTACGCATTTTATTGATCATTGTCCGTCACCAAGAGGATGTCAGATCTGTGTGTGTTCCTGTTGTTGTGACAGTTTCAACACCACATTCGTCGAGTGAGGAGTTGCATGGGTTGTGATCAGAGTTGGATGTTTCGATCGAGCCTGTCTGTCGGGTCTGTTTCACTGGAATCGCTTGTTCGTCTGCGTCGGAGTTCTGCGAGTTGGTGAGTTGTGAAACCATTCGGGTTGTTTCAGAATTTGTTGTTTGGGTGACCTGAATAGAGGCCATTCCTTTCTCGAGGGAGCGGACACTGTTGACAGAGAAACCGAGACTGAAGGCTGAAACAACAGCCAAGTGTCCCGAAATGTGAACCCGCGCGAGTTGGAAATCATCTTTCAGATTTGTACCAGAGCAGTGTGTGTGGGGGAAATTCATGCAGCTCCCGTGGGGAGGAACACTTGTTTGCATTTCTGGTAAACATTCAGCGTTTATGGTGAAGAATGCGAGATCGACATGCACCTTTACTCATCTGTTTACAGAAATCTCTGGACGATGAAACCCAAGACGAGAATCAACACAAGTTGTTCTCTTCTCTGGGTTGTTTTGTTGCGCGCCGTCTGTGCTGGAAATGTTTCCTTTGAGTGATGTGGCTCCTTTGATGAACATTCTGCCCGAAGGAAGCATTCGAGGTGGGACAGCGAAGAGCAGAGACGTAGGAAGAGAAGCAAAAAAACTCGTTGAAATCAGGACAAGGAACCTTTTGAAGACTGCCAACCAACGCCATCAATCAGGATTTGTTGTCTGAGAAACGTGCTGCACAAAAGGACGGTGCTGCAGCTCGCGCTCGGGGGACCGACGCGGTCAAAAAAGTGATCCGAGATCACCAGTGTCGGTTGCAAATGGCGTGGTTTCAGGTGTCAAGTTTTCTGCACCTTTTCAAGCGAACCTGTGGTTCATCCTGATTGTGCACACGTGTATTCAGTTGTTGACAATCCCGGGAATCTTGGCGTTGGATTTGGCTGTCAAATTCGAAAAGAGGTGAGACTGAGAAATTGTGCTCCAAGGCACATGTCAGTTTGACCGTGCAGGGGTTGTCGCGTACATGGATATTATTGCTGTGAACCTGCGATGATCTGTGCAGGTTTCCTGCGTCCATTATCCATCAGTAATTGCACGATTGTCGTGGTATACGTCAAATAACATGTTTGACATCGTACCTTATCATGGAAATCGTCTCGACTGTCTCGACGAT
>JAAUXT010026553.1_pt1 | contig 14667 bp, 12 predicted proteins | sample 7278171 | NCBI WGS metagenome assembly JAAUXT01 (sample SAMN14350112, study PRJNA611818) | marine sediment metagenome | isolation source: surface marine sediment (1.8m) | place: French Polynesia: Moorea | collected 2018-08 | reverse complement strand
TTTCACATGGTTCTCAATAGTATCACAGATATTTACTGCAGTTGGTATTGTTTTGATGCATGTCATGCTTCTTCTCAAAGTGTTTGAATCTCAGAAAAAAGTCAAGAGCTCAAACCTGGATGATTCTAACACAGCACTTGTTTTACAACTTGTGGTTGTGACAACTTCTAACATTGTGTGTTGGTGCTCTGCCAATGGAGTTTATATTTTAGCCATGATTTTGGCAGCCTACCCCACAGAAATGGTGATCTGGACCACTGTTATTGCTTTGCCTCTGAATTCCCTTGTGAATCCCTGTGTTTTTGTTTTCATTTGTTCGAGAAAAATCTTCAAAGAAAGAACAAAACTCAAAGAATTGAATGCCAGAAAGGAAGTGCAATACAATTGAGTGTTGTCTCACTGGATAGAACACATGTGCTCAAGACACTGCAAGAAGAAAGGACCAGACCCAATGATTGCAATAAAATCTTGTACCCACGGATCCAAGGGGCCTGGTTCCTACGGACCCCCAAACAGACAACCCCTGTTTTTGTGCCACAGTCCCAAGAAAGATGTTCATTTCGTGAATATGATTTTGACATATTCTTCTGATTTTTTCCAAGGTCACCCCTCCCCCAACTTTGAGTTCAACCCCCCATTTCAAAATTACTCTGATTTGGTTGAGCAAATCATCAGCAAATAATTATGATAGATTTTGCATGGTATCCCCACCACTTCAGTCTCACATCCAACAAGTCACTGTGCTCAATCGCCCCCTTTTCCCAGCCCAGCCCACTCTGTGCAGACATAGCAGACCCAGTTGGCCAGGCCAGGCCCTCTTGACCAGACCTCTGGGGTTGGTTACTTTTGCAGTGTAAAGGTAGCAGGAGACAAGTGGCACAGGAATTCAAAGCTCAGAATTACTTCAATTTTTGTGCACTCAGCAAAGTTCTGTACAAGACACAGAGAATTAACCAACTCTTACAAAATTATAAGACAAATTTGGCTTCAAGGGCTGGATGTAATAATTGAAACTGTGGCCTGTAAATATAATTTGTAAGCCATTTCCACAAAATGAAATTGGTTTTTACATTATCCTTCTCGAATTTCATGAGAAGAGAATACACAATAAAATCAGCTTACTCCTGGAGGCATTTTGGACAATATTTGGGAGGGATTGCTTGTTTGTGTTTTGTTCTGCACCTTTTGCTCTTCTGCTGCAACAAGGCTGTCTGGGTCACACTGGACCAGCTTGGACCTGATATGGCTGGTCTGTTTGTTTCCAGCCAGCACAAGAATCGACAACAGAGCCGTGGCTTTTTCTCCCCAGGCTGATCTTTTTGGAATGACATTTTCTCAAGTAGTTTGTCTGAATGGTGATTGCTCAGTGAACTCTTGAAATCAAATGTCTTTTGTTGGCAAAACTGAGTGACCGAGTGATGAAAGTTTTTTCCATCTTCATGCTTGTTCATTTCATCAGAGCAAACTGTCAGTCATTTTTTCAGATCATTCATGAAGAACAAGAGAAAAGTGTACTTACAAACGAAGAGTTTGCTTCAGTTGAAAAGTTTGCACAAGATTTCCTCTTGAATCACAGAGCAGGTCTGAGACTGGTGACAGTCTTAGAAATGCAGACAAATCAGGCAAAAAATTACAAGGACAATATTCAGCAAGGGAGGGAGAATCCTGTCAAATTAACAGGACAGTTTGTTGCAAATATTCTTTTCACATCAGTTCGATACAGTGCCAGATGGACAATTTCTGTTCAGGAGCCCTCTTATTTCCATCTAAACTTATCTTTCTTGGCTTTTAACTTCACTCCGCAATTTGGTTGTCACACAGACAATCTTATCATTCTGGAAAACACAGCTGGTCGTGCTGAATCCCCAACAAAGCCACTGTACCTGTTTTGTGGGAAAAGGTATCCTTGGTTAATGTTCCTGCAATGTTCAAAGATTCACCTGTGGACAAGAAGCAGCAAAGAATCAAGTTTCCAGTTATTTTACCAAGTTATGAGCTCTCATGTCATCAAAGATTCATTCTTGTGTGACTACTTCATTTTTCCTCCAGGAGACAGTCAGACAGAAAATTTTTGTAAAGAGCCAACATCTCATTTTCTGCACACGTCTGTTGCAAATTCCCTCCTGCCTGTAAGTCTAATCAATATAAAAATCCCAAAGTATTGTATTCTTTTTGTTGAAATGAGTACCTATTTTGATGGAATGCAAGTGTTTGATGGTCCCACTGCCGACAGCAAAGAGCTGAGTGTCAAAAATTCTCAATTTACACTTCATTTTTCTGGCTTCCAAGCTACCTTTGGCATCGTAGGTTACCAGCAGAGTACCATATCAGATGTGTCAAAATATTTTGGAAAATATAATCCACTGATACGATTTCAAAATTACGGAAATTTCAACTTTCTATTCAGCACCAGAGGACGGGATGATGGTTTTTACTTTCAAGCAGCTTGGTTTCGTGATCTTCTGGGAAAGGATCCACTGGAAATAAAAGTGGAATCATTTCATTATCAGGGTGTGGAGGAGGAGGTAGAGTATGACAGGTTTGGAGGAGTGGCTATTTATTATATTGATAAAACTGGAAGTGTCAAGGAAGTGTTGGCAGCGAAGCATAACTTCAGATACTACACAAGGGGTAAGACTAGTTTGTTTGAGGCTATCTCTGAAACAGACACCAAAGACATCTTGATAGTTTTCTACTCCTACATGCAGTATTCCCAGCACGTGGCATCAGAAATCTCAATCAGGGTTTCCTCTTGCTTTGCCTCTTATCAAATGCTGGAGTTGTCAGCAAGACCTGTCTGCCTCCTTGTCTTTGCCTTGAATTATCATTTTCCAGAAGCTCTTGATTTTCTTGATGACTGCAAAAATGCTTTTTTGGGTGACCAGATTTCCTCAAACAATGTGAGAATGGTGCCACTTTTACTCAACAACACATTCAACTGTTTGAAAACATTTTTCATTGAAAGAACAATTCACCCAAACATAAGTACTGTTCTCGGAGCAGAAGTTTCAGAGCAGATGTTATTTAGTGGCTTACCATTCTTTATAAACTTCTTTCATCAAAGCCAATTTCAGCAGCTGAGCATTATGTCTCATTTTCTTGATTGGCGCAACAACCACATCTATGGGGACATCGTTCTCTTGGATTTGTTCAGCAAGTCCAAGGGCCCTGGAGCTTTCCTGCCTGTCAAACCTACAGAATTTGCACCTCATGGATGGACGGTTATTTCCCTTGATGGATACTTTGCTTTGAACTCTGTTTCTCTGAGACCTTCACAGCAAACCGTTTTGTTTCTGCTTGACGCACACCAATTCAAAATTTCCTTTGCCCTTGTTAGATGGTTCTGCTTTCATATTCGTCCCATTGATGTCATGGACAAGAGGAGAGAAAATCCTGAGTTGGTTTCTTTGTTGCCCTTGCTGCTTCCTTCTGTGCTGAATTCCAACAACATGGCACCAAAGAGTCAACTGAAAGCACAAGGATATCATGTTTATTCCGTGCTGGAACCTGCTTCTCATGATGTTGAGCCTGACTCATTCAAACAAAAATATGCCTTTCTCAATGAGGAGCTGGCTCATACTGAAACATTTGTTCCCACTTCACAAAATTCCTCCATTTTATTGCTTGTCCATTTCAATCTCACAAATTGTTCACACAACACCACAACATATATTTTCTCCATTCACCCAAGTGTGAAACAACTTGTTTTGAAAATTCCATGCAAGAAAATAAGTCTGGTCATGCCAACAACTGTTTTCCCAGTTTGTTCCATATTTTGGAGCAAAGATTTGACAGAAGACGAGAAGTTGGTAAGAATGAGGATTTTTTTCACTGGCTGTCAAGCAAAGTTTAAAAACACTGATGCCAATTTTTCCAATCCATTGCACTTTGAGTTTGTGACTGTGCCACACATGTCCCTCGAGAATTCCTGGAAAAGTATCCACTATTGTTTTGATCTTCATAAGGAATGTTTTGAGAAATTCATTTCCTGGAATGATGCTCTGAGGCTGTGCAGAGAACAAAATATGTCTCTACCAGAAATCTTTGGCAATGATGACCTTCATTATGTTGAAAGACATGTAAAACAAGTAGAAAATGACATTTCAGGCTCACTTTTTCAAAAAAGGATGACATCAAAACTTTACCAAACAATGGCCATTTATATAGGATTGAAGTATCAGGTACAAAAACAATTGTTCTCTTGCTGGGTCAGACCCAAAACAGTAAATTTCTCTCCAAGTAGAAATTGCAAGCACAAAAAGATCCTCCTGAATGCACTGCATCTCAAGCACAACCCTTTGTTGATCTACAGGACAGCAGGTGGGTGAGTGGCAGCCCCCTGGCAGTCCAGTACTTCAGTACACACAAGCATGATGCAGACATTTGGAAATCTTCGTGGAACGCCTTCGTCGCGTTTCTAGACTGGTATCAACAGCAGAATGCTGAAGCAAACAATATCTTCAAGAAGGCAACTTCGGGCTTCATGAATAAGATGGCAACCAGTGCTTCCCAGCTGGGCGTTACTGTGTCAGAAGCTACCAGATCCTACCTGTCCTTTGTCGGTGGTTTACACAAACCATATGACACAAATTTTCCAGACAAAGTTTTTGCATTCCTTGGAAAGAACTTTTCCATTTCAAATCAGCTTTATTTGAACAGAAAAGCTCAAAATTTGAACAGAGTGCTAAATCGTGATGATTCCCAGTGGACTGAGGCATGTACATTGCTCTTGCTGTGGCATCCTTCCTTTGTGAAGTGGAACAGGATTACTTGTAATGATACTTTGTTGGACATGGGAAGTCTTTTTTGTATGGTCACAAACAAAACTGAACCAGAAAATTTTGTTTCACCAAGGGGTGATATTGGCACATTATTTCTTCCAAACAAAGACAGAAACCAAGTTACAATTGCCAATGTCTTTCATTGTGAGAGTGGTTCCCTCCTGTCCGCCAGATATCTCTGCAACAATAGAATAGATTGCACAAGCAACAATGAAGATGTATTTTGCGAAAACTTTGTACATGGTTTTCAAGTGAAAGCAGTTGTGAACAGAGAATGGCTTCTGTTTGCTGACATCAAATGTGTAGCTTGTAATCTTTTCATGAAGAACATTTTGATGTTTGTCAAAGCAGAAAAATATCTGAACCCAAACCAACCAATTTTTGACAAAGATGACATTTGTGCTGACAAAAACATACAGTGCTTGTATGAATTAAGAATGGGTACAAGGCATCTGGCACACTGCCCAAATGGAAGCCACCTTCAGGATTGCACGCACTTCAGTTGCAAAAATTATTTTAAGTGTCCTAGGTACTATTGTCTTCCATGGAGATATGTGTGTGATGGACACTGGGATTGTCCATTTGGTGTGGAAGAACTGAGATGCAATGTTGCACACAGGCCTGGCTTTTTTCATTGTTTTGGATCTGCAGTCAACATTCACCCCAAGAGTGTGTGTGACAACGTATTTGACTGTCCCACCAAGGATGATGAATATGACTGTGAGCTGCACAATAGCACGTGTCCCAAGAACTGTTCTTGCATAATGTTCAGCCTGATTTGCAGCAATGCAACATTTTACCACATTTGGTCAAAACTACACAGTTTCCATTTTGTGTCCTTGTCTGGAAACTCCAGCCTCAGAAACTATTTCCAACACAAGGCTCAGGAAATAGTTTTCCTGTTTCTGACCAACATTTCTGAATTGACAAGCTGCTCTGACTTACTCCCCAACAGAATGCCCCATCTCTCCGTGATTGTTGTGAATGGACATAATTTCGAGGTGTTCAGTGGAAAATGTTCCAAGAACATGGAGATTGCTGAGTTCATCAACTTGAAGAGAAACAACATTTCAACACTTGAGTGTGCATTTTCCTTTGACAGTGTTGTCCGCTTTTTGTCCCTGTCCCACAACAACATTGCCCACTTATTAACATGTCATTTTTCATCCTTGCAGTTTTTGGCTCATCTCAATTTGAAGTACAATCCCATAATGTCAGCAGAAACTGGAATTTTGTTTCCCAGCTTGAGCCACCAGGTCGTCATTGAAGTGTCAACTCCCGAGCTTTGTTGCCTTGTTGAACACAACAGGTGCTTGTCCAAGCCCAAAATAGAGAAATGTGGTCAACTACTTGAAAGTTTGTTTTTGCAGGTCATGTCTTGGGTGACAGCAATTGTGGGGATTTTATTCAATGTTTCAGTAGCTTTTGTCTGTGGGACAGAGTTAAAAACCAAAAAGGCAGTGTGTCACTCAAACATCAGGATGGCTCTCCTGTGGTATGTTTGTCTATTGGCCTCAGTGTATCTCTTGTTATTCAAAACTGAACTCATTGTTGCAGCAGCAAATGTCACGATGGGAAATGATTTTCCAATCAAACAATTTCAGTGGAAGAGCTCAAAATCATGCTTTGCAATTTTCTGCCTGTTCCTCTGTTTCTCTTTCAGCAATATTTCATTTTCTCTGATTCTGGAGTTGTCCAGGTACTGTGTTGTTCTTTTTCCACTGCAAAGTAAATTCAAATATTTTCATTTCACAAGAAAAGTGTCACTGTGGATAGCCACATCAATAACTTCCTTGATATTTTCCACTGCAATGGTTCCTGCATTTTCGGATGATGTGTACGTTTCTTCCAGGTGCTGCTTGCCAATGGGATTCAAAGCAGAATCAAACTTTGATTTGTCAATGTCTGTCCTGATCTGCGTGACCTACATTGCAGCTGTTCCTGCTGTGGCTTTTTTGTGCTTTCAAACATTTTACCAAATTCAAAAACGCAAAACAAAGAGTGAAGCTCTGGCTTCTGTTACCCAGAAAAGAAAAATGACACTTTCCAATGTCATTCTGTGTTTTGTCTGTCAGTACGCCTTGTTTTGGGGAGTTGCTGCTGCTCAGCACATTGTTTCGCTGATGTCAGTGTATGACCTTTCTCCTTTTTTGCTGACTTGTGTTTTGCCTTTTCAAGCCTTGATCCATCCTCTTTTTCTGGTAAGAAAAGATTTGGAAAACATTGTGGGCAAGTTCTGCGGAGCGATCGACAAGCAAGAAGAAGTGACTGAAAGAAAATTCAAAGAAAAGCAACAAACGTCGTTCACAGTTCCTCTGGAAAATATCTGAAAGGAATTCATTTCACCAAAAAACTTCGCATTTTTCGTCAGAATTGCAGTTTTTATTGGCGAGTTCTTGCGCGTCACGTGACGCCGGCGTTTCTCAGCGTTGAAAATTTGACCACAAACTTTGGCTGAAATGAGGCTTCTGCTGAACGACCACCAATTCAGCAGATGGAAGTTGACTTTTCACTTGACCTTCGAGTGGACTCCAAATTTCAGACACTTGTTGGTCTTTCGCTCTTTTGTCGCACCCAATCAACTCTCAGTGTCATCGTGAACCCGCGCGATCTTGACACCGCGTTGGTTTTGAGTTGTTTCTCCTTTCATAAATTGAGGCAAAATCTTTGTGTCACGAGTTGGTCTCTCAATTGTGATGCTGCCTCAGTCACTTGAGGACACACTTGGTGCCTCGATATTTTGCACGCAAATCTCGAACCATTCTCACACGAAGACAGGGACAGGTTCCTCCATTAATTTAGCCCTCGCCTTGGTCTCACTCCTTTGCAGCCAGCCTTGGTCGTTCATTTCAATGTGACATTTCCTGAAAACTCCCCATGTTGAACTTTGTGCTCCCTTCAAACACGTGAGAGACCCTCAGTTTGGGTCTGATTTTGCCTTCCCGTTGGTCACACTGCACCATGAGCCAATGACCCCGTCTTCCTGCTTTTAGTTGCCCTGAATATTTTGGGTCTTGGTGTGACAGCCAATTGCTTGCACTTTTACCCGAAAGGTGGGTCCCTTTGTTGGGACAGCGTTTTGTTGATACTGAGGTCCCCTCTGTGTGGATTCTTCTCCACACTGGATCAGGTCTGGGTCTCCTGACCTTGAGACTGGCCTTTCATTGCCTTTGCCTTTCAAGAAGCAGTTCTTGTTCTCCCACCTTCAGGCAGGTACCATTGTTGGGGAGGCATTTGTCAGGGCACGGGCTTAAATAGCTAGAGGCAGGTCAATTCCGCCTTGCGGCAGGTCTGGGTTCTTCCCTACAGTGAGGCGGGTCTTGAGTTTAGAGGCAGGTTCTGTCCTACCTTGAGGCAGGTCTTGGTCTCGGCGAGGTAGAGGTGCAGCAGCTCGAGCAGATCCTCGTACTGGTCGCTGAACGCCTCCTGGTACTTGCTCAGATCCGCCCATAGGTGGTCCATGTCCTCCAGGAAGATCCGCACCAGCGACGTCGACACCTCCCAAACCTGCAGCGGAACGGGGAAGAGTGTGGACACATTGAAGCGCGACGTGCTGCCCCGTCGTGCTGCCCCATCGTGCTATTGCAACGCCCCATTGGGTCAGCATTGGGCTACTGTTGCATCGCCCCAACTGCTCCCAGAGTGGTTGGGGTGACACAACAGCAGCCTCCATACAAACCCAATGGGGGGATGCCACAGCACGACGGGGCAGCACGATGGGGCAGCATGCTGGTTGCTGCGTCGCTGGGATTGTGTTCTTAGCCTGAGTGTGTACGCGAGGGATACTGCACCAGGAGAACTTGCGCGGTTCCCCGTGTGCCAAATGGAACAGATGGTAAACGTGAAATAACTTCACAGATGCCCCTGATAAAATGTCTTCGCGCTGTCACGTCAAGGTTCACGATGTGACCAATCGCTTTCTCGCCTCACGTTTTGCTTCAGAGGTGACGTCAAATCTGAAGCTGATCCTCCAGAGACCTCTGGTCAGTGAAAACTGTGGCCTCTGAGTCCTGTGACACCGGCCCCAGAATTGACACACCAAAGGTTCTTTCACTCAACATGATGCCACGTTTTCACTGTTCGTCGAAGGTTCTTTCCCTAAACGTGGTATCAAATTTTTACTGTGCGTCGCACGACGTCAAGTCACGTCACGTCACGACCCACGTCACATCACGTCACGTCACGTGACGCACCTTGGCGAAGCTGGACTCCTCGAAGTCTCCGAGGTAGGAGTCGGTGAATGAGCGCATGTCCCCGTAGAGGCGCCACACGTCCCTCAGCATGCCCAGGTCCCGCTCAAACGTCTCCGGGTCCATCCGCTGCTTCGCGTCCAGCGCGCTGCAAACACGTCGACGTGCCAACGTGAAAACGTCGACGTGACAACGTGAGACATCGACGTGACAACGTGAAACATCGATGTGACAACGTGAAACTTCGGCGTGACAATGTGGAGCGTCGACGTGACAACGTGAAACGTCGACGTGACAACGTGAAACGTCGGCAAAACGACGTGGGACGTCCCACGGCAAAGGTGCTCGGCCACACTTGGGGACCTGGTCGCCTCGGGAGAAATTTGTTCGCTTTCATCGGCACGGCACCAAAATTATCTTCCACGATCCGTGGTCAAAGTCTTGGGCTCAGTAATCAGCGAGTGAGTGATTGGCGAGTGGATGGCGAGTGAATTGTCTGGAGTGAGTACTGAGCAGAGTGAGTACTCAGCGAGCTGGGGTAGGTGTTGAGCAAGGCTGGAGTGGGGACAAACCTCGATGGGTAGCAGTTAGGGTTGAGTGAGATGCAGGGTACTGCGTGTGGTGAGTACTCAGTGAGTACTTCTGCGTGAGTAGGGTGAACAGTACTGACCTCTTGTACTTGTGGAGGAGGCTCTCGATGCCCTCGTGGAGGATGTTGTCGACGCTGAGCACGGAGAGCGACGCCTGCGACAGCGATGGCTCGTACACCGTCTGCGTGCACGGCTTGGGACACGGGCACGGCTCCGTGTCCTCCGAATCTGAGGGCGCGGGACAGGAGGTGTTCAGAGCAGCCAGGCTCAGCCAGGACAGCATGGGTGGGAACAACCAATCACAGTGCACGGCTTGTTTGTGACATCAGGAGCAGTGCTTGGTTGAGACAAAGGAGGTGTTCAGAGCAGCCAGGCACACAACTGAGACAATATGGGAGGGAAAATCCATGGGACAACAGTGCGTGGCTTCCTTGTGGCCATAAGGAGCAGTGCTTGGTTTGGACAAATTCCTTTTGTTGTGCGTCAGGAGCCTTGGCTCCGGGTTACCTGTCAGGGCCAGGATGCAAGACTCGCGGTTGTGGGGTATGGTACTCACTTACTCCGTGTCCTCCGAATCTGAGGGGTGCGGGACAGGAGGTGTTCAGAGCAGCCAGGCATACAACTGAGACAATATGGGAGGGAACAACCAAGTGGAAATGGTGCAGCAGTGCACGGCTTGTTTGTGACATCAGGAGCAGTCCTTAGTTGAGACAAAGGAGGTGTTCAGAATAGCCAGGCATACAACTGAGACAACATGGGAGGGAAAATCCATGGGACAACGCAGCCGAATCTGAGAGACGCGGGAGAGCCAAGGTTATCTGAGAAAGTCATCCACGGGGTAAAGACCCACGTTCAGCCGGGGCAGCCAAGGACATTGGGGATGTGGGAACAGCCAGTCTCATGCGCGAGAGCCATGACAGTTTTCATTGGGGTCGGACAGGTTCAGCTGGAACCATGAGGTCACGACAGGAAATGAGGAAAATGCGATGCAAGTTTCGCAGCGCCAGCCTCGAGAAATAAACGTGTGGTGCAGGTATCAGTTCCGAGTCGGGCTTTTCTTTTGTCTCAAGTCAGGAATGTCTTGGTTCCTGAAGTGCTTGTTTGAGGAACGTCCCCGGAAGATGCCCAGATAAATTGGTACTCACTGATGGTAGGCAGCGCGCACGAGAAGTACATGGAGAGGTTGCAGATCGGAGGCGAATCTGAAAGAAAGTTGGTGAGTCATTCACTTCACTGACTGACTGACTGACTGACTGTCTGTCTGTCTTTCTGTCTGTCTGTCTGTCTGTCTGTCCATCTGTCTGTCTGTCTATCTGTGCATGAAGGCGTTCCTGTGTTGCACATACTCAGCATCAACCCTTCATCATCCATTTGCATCCGTTTGAATACAAGTACGAACTGTGACATACTTGTTCTCTCAGAGATGTGAGTTCTGTGTTCTGCTGTGAGTACTCGTTGTGTACTGCACCCGCCCTCAGTGGTTGCGCTTTGGCACAAACTGTGTACTTCTGTGATTACTGTGTAGATGCACTCACCCTCAGTGTACCCCGGCATGTAGGCGTCCCTGCAGTGGCACTTCTTGAGCACTGAGCGCGTCTCGCACTCGCGAATGCAGCGGGAGTGCACGTACTCCGGGTGGTACTTGAGTGGCTTCTCCCCGCAGTCTCCCCACGGGGGCCGCAGGTTCTCCGCCTGACCGAGAGGGGGCAGTGTGAGTTGGGATGGTGTGAGGGGGGATGTTATGATTGAGGAGAGGTGTGTGGAATGAGTACAGGAGAAATGAGTGCACGCGCATTGTCTCTGTCAGCACAGTTGGGACAAAATCCGGCACACGTGCAAGTTCCTCTCCCTCGCCTTCCCGATTCCTTCCAACCCTGCCTACCCCTCTTCACATCATTCAGTCGGGAAAGACCGGGATATGACCAGAAGTGACACCAAACCCGTTCCTCCATTGTTGCCTTTTGTGCTTGTTCCAGTGCCTCACCTCGACGAGCCCCGGCCCCACCCTCCCTCCCCACTCCTCCCCCTCCCCACCCTCCCTCCCTCCCCACTCCTCCGCCTCACCCTCTCCCTCTCGCCTGCTGCACCTCACCTCGTTGAGTCTGACCCCGACGAGCGCGTGTGTCCCCGGCGGGATGGCGAAGCCCAGGTCCCGCACCTGCGGCAGCTCCCTCGCTGTGTGCAGGAACACCTGCAGCAGAGACTGGTGTGCCAACAACGGACGCACCAAGGCAGACAGGCGCAGAGAAACAGACACACAGACCTGGAAGCTGACGCACACGGACATCATTCACCCGTGGACCTGGCCTCTGCAACAGCCTGCGTGCTGTTCTGTGCCAGCTCAAACGAAGACACACACACACACACACACACACACACACACACACACACACACACACACTGCCCAACACATCCCCACACATTTCCCCACGCACGCTTCTGAACCCTTCATCGATGTCTGGGCGGCCTACGCTTGTTCTTTGGTTCGCGTCAGCACCAGATAACGCACACACACACACACACATACACACACACACACACACACACACACACACACACACACACACACACACACAGGGAGACAATCACCTTGGCCCCCACGTCACCCTGCGCTTCCCGTATTTATCACCAACACACAAACACGCATGTTGAGGTTTGGCACCAGTTCACATTCACATGCACGCACACCCACCCACCCACCCACCCACTCACACACGCACACACACGCACGCACCTTGACGCCGGCGTCACTCTGCGGGCCCCGCATGTACTCGTACTGCTCGATGTTGAGCGTGAGCGCGAGGCCGAACCGGGAACCAGTCTTCTCCGTCGGTAGCGGAGGCACCTCGGCGTTAAACGTGTAGCACACCCCATAGTCCGTTACCTCCTTCGTCAGGTTCTCCGGGTAGCACAGCTTCCCCTCCCACTGACACCTGCAGAGTGTGTGGTGCGTGGTGCCTGACAAAACGTGGCGTTGTGACGACATGTGGTCTATTGTTTTGGTGTGATAACTGTGGATCCAGGGGCGTGGTCTCCCGTGCCCTCGGACCCCTGGCCAAAAACATTATCACGCTCCCTAGACGAGGCGAAATTGCACGTTATTCAAATGTCGTGACGCTGAGTTCTTCTGAACTGAATTTCGCACCCTGGTGCAGCTGTGTGTTGCATAAGAGGCCCACTGGATCAGGCTTTCACAGCATCAACACAGAGACGCACGTTGGGAAATTTTTATCCGTTCTGACCTGTAGATGAAGTCCTCGACTTGGTGCGCAGCCTTCATGTAGATGGACGTCAGGTTCAGAGCCACGCCTGCAATACACACGGTCATGCTCAGTCACTCAGGTTCAGAGGCTCAGCCAAGATTCCAAATTGAAATACAAGTCGGTTGTCGGTCAATCTTTGAACTGAAAAGCTCAGAAGCGAGGGACAGTGGTTCGTCTGAAATTGTCTGTCAGGTTCTTGACAACAAACGCTCTTGTCTCAGAGCTGCACACATGGGCACACACGTACCCACGCTTACACGCACACACACACACACACGCACCGACTTCGCCCTTGAGCGACTCCTGACTCGGCAGCAGCGAGTTCTGCAGCTTCTGCTTCTCGGGCGTCTCCTCCTCCTCCGTCGTCGCGTTCACTGAAACAGGACGTTCAGTCAGGCGCAAGATCAGTGCGCGCCATTCTCAGGGCAAGTCAGGTTCAGTGCAGGTCGGGTTCAGGGTCTTTCAGGTCCAGGGTATGTCAGGTTTGGAGTGTCAGGTTCAGCGCAAGTCATGTGTCTTCTCCACTAGGTTTGCTGGAATCAGGTTCAGTTCACCACATCCCCCCAAGTTTGCTGATTGAATCCAAGGCAAGCCACCAAACCCGACGTAAAATAAACAGCGTAACGACCTGCGAGTCTTGCACTCAAGAAGAAGAACTTTGTTCCTTCGCCTGCAGGACCATCGGGAACCAGTGCGCCCGGTAGTGCCCCGCCCTGCACGCACCTGCGCAGTCCTCGTCCTCGGCGAGGTAGCAGTTGGGGATTCCGTCGCACAGCGATGAGCGCGGGATGCACGCGAAGTCGGACGTGCACGCGACGCTGCCGTCAGAGCAGTCTGCGGAAACACGTGACCCGGTCAAATATCGCTCACGCGTGGTGGCGGGAAAACCAGGCCAGGGTCTCTGACCCGATTCAGCGGCAGAAGAAATAGAAGCAGCAGTGGGGGACAAGCAGAAACAGTTGGCAGGTCTGATCGAAAGAGACGCTGGGGTCCAGCTGTCGTGGCCAAGAACGACACTCTCTGCCCCAATTTCATGTCAATATTTCCGGTTCTAGAGACCAGTTAGGTCGAGGTCCTCGACAAACCCTTCGACCAACCTCTCAAACTGGCTGAAAAATGCCAAAACATAGCAGCCTGACCACATTCATTCCAATGTGAAGACCCAGTCAAAAGTGACGCCTTACTGTGTTGCGAGCAGTTGCCAGGGACAACCATGACGTCATCAATGCCGCCGCGCACGTCGTTGCCGCTCAGCGTCACCAGCAGCTGGTAGGTGCCGCGGTCCAGCGCCGTCTGCGCGAAGTGCCACTCGTTGTCGGCGACGCTGCGCAGGCGCCAGATGACTTCCGGCGGAAACACGTGCTCGACACGTGGGTTGGAGGGGTCGCGGGCCGCGCGTGTGGAGACGGTCATGGTGTTGAGCTGAGCCTCTCCCTGCAGAAAAAAATGTGTTTTGGTGGGCCCAGGGATGGTTTGTCATACATTTTGTCTTTCTCATGTGGGCAGACACTTTTCACCCAGGTGACATCGTGCCTACAAGTCTCCCACGCCATAGTTGCGCACCCACGGGTTCACTGACACTGCCAATCAATCATTCCCATTCCTGGACTGACTGACTGATTGACTGACTCACCAATTCATTTGTTCAGATGTCCTTCATTCATTCATTCATTCATTCATTCATTCATTCATCCATTCCCTCGCTCCCTCGCTCCCTCGCTCCCTCCCTTGCTCACTCACTCAATCACTAACTCACTCACTCACTCACTAACTCACTCGAAAAATCAGCATGAACATTCACACACCAACATATATAATCATTCAATCACTCGCTCTGACATTG